>ERZ1292629.117-Hain-H43-01um-R1-117-length-78920-cov-10_pt1 | contig 78920 bp, 70 predicted proteins | sample MGYA00564399_ERZ1292629 | MGnify/ENA primary metagenome ERZ1292629 (study PRJEB36523, sample SAMEA6512636) | groundwater metagenome | collected 2019-01-08 | study: AquaDiva: Metagenomics assemblies of 32 groundwater samples | reverse complement strand
TATTCCATATCCGTAGATAAAGCAATGTTATCTTAGAAATGTTCATCTACTGCTTTAAATTTTAATTCAAAAAATTATAGACATTTAATTCTAAATAAATTTTAGAGTTTTTCATATCTAGATATACTTGAGAATTTATTAGTTGATGTTTGATTTAAATATTATTTATTTGCTGAAGATTAAAGATAGGATTAAAAATAAGTATTATGAAATTTTATTTTATTGAATAGCTTTGCAGAGTATTAAGTTGTTTATCTTATGAAGATTTACAGAATCCTCTACCTTCTGGATTTCTAAAAGGTTCGAAGAATATTAGTTTAATCCATCCTACTGAAGGGATTCTAAATATTGCTTTTCCTACTAGTTGATTTTCAGAGATGTTGGTTTCATCAACTCCTCCGAGATTGTTTGAACCTCGAAGTTGGTCTCGGTTGTTATCTCCTTTTGTTTGTATAGGATTTAGAGAGATAATTCTATGAATTATAGGATATCTTGAAGTGGAATTTGAACCCGTAGTAAATATTATTACATCTCCTTCTTTTAGATTTTTAGGTTTAGATACGAATATTATATCTCCTTTATTTAATCCATTTAGAAATGGGAAGCTTATGAATGTCTTTTTAGAGATGTTTTTGTAGTCATACCATCCAGAATATGAATTCCACCAGGTGTTAATGTTGTTTCCGTGATACATTGAACAGGACTCTACTACGACTAGGGGGAGGGATGAGCCAGTTATTAGGGAAAGAACTGGAAAGAAAATTAATTTTATGAACAAGATTATAAGAATTACTGAAACTAACATGGACTGCCAAGAATCTTCATTTAGAAATTCCCAGACTTTTATTATGTTCTCTTTTAGAGTCATTTTTATTATAGTAATAAGGTATTTTTAAAGTAAATGGATGATTAGGTTTAGAATATAACTTACAAATAATACTTGAAAAATTATTATCTAATGTTAGTCTGGAATAATAGAGGTTGTGCTGAAGAGGATTTATTGAATTGAAAGAAATATTGCGGAGTAAGATAATTATGTGCCTGTAAGGCAACTACGTTTCCTTGACTGAGAGAACTTTTAGTTTTCGAGGTCTTCAGGAATAGAATTCTTGAGACGTTCAACCTTCCTCTTTTATGGATATATGCACCGACCGGGAATCGGACCCGGGCGCTCGCCTTGGGAAGGCGGCATCATACCATTAGATCATCGGTGCTTATTTACTAAAAAATGTTAAATCTTGATTTATTTAAGTATATGCTTTTTTACTAATTCTAGCGTGAAGATTATTACCATTATTGGGTCGATTATCATGCATACAGAGCAGAATGCTTTTAGGATGAATGCTTGAATAATTATTAAATAGAATGCATAAATTCCTCCTACTAGAGTCATGTAGAAGAAAACTTCTTTCCAATTATAGTTCTTGTCGCTTAGGTAAAATACTAGTAATAAAATACTAAATGCAAATAATCCGACCCATGCTAAAGGAATTCCTAGAATGTTTCCGTAGGGGGTGCTTTGAACGGATTCGCAGGTGCTACCTATGACGCAAATTGTTTGACTTTTTGATTCTTGATAGATAATATAAATTGAGAGAATTATATTAATAAATATAAGAATTCCGATAATGTCTCTTATTTTTACCATCTGGGATTTATGTTTTTAGTATTTAAGAAGCTTATGGAGGATGGATTTTTCCTAATTAAATAATGATCGCGCCAGGATTTGAACCTGGGGTCTCTGCCGTATCAGAGCAGCGCATTAACCGGGCTATGCAACGCGATCTACTGAATTGAGGGCAAAAATAGTTATTTAAAACTTCCTGTAAGAAGATACTGTATAGTTAAAGTCAGATAGATTTATATATAATCTTCTCCTGATTTTCTAAAGGAGGTGATTAAATGAAATGTCCTTATTGCAAAAATAATAAAGTTCTGAAACAAGGGTTTAGGATAACTTCTCTTGGAAAGAAACAAAAATTTCAATGTGAAAAATGCAAAAAATGGTTTATTAAAAAAGATGGATTTGAAAGAATGAGACATGATAAAAAAGTTATTGTCAGAGCAATTCATATGCATAATGATGGATTATCATTATTCCAAGTTCAGAATCACTTATGGCAATATGATGGGATTAAAGTTACAAGAAAAACCATAAGTGATTGGGGCAGGAAATATAGTCTTTTTTTAAAATCCGATAACTAAAATTTCTCCAACCTTAAAAGGAAATATTCATTATGATGAAAAATATGTCCAAGTTAAAGATGATTGGAATTTTGATTTGAATGCTGTTGATAATGTAACTAAATTTGTGTTAGCACACAAATTTACCGACGAGAGAACCAAAGAAGTTTGCATAGATTTTCTAAGTGAAATAAAAACAAATTGTTATCAACAAATACTTGAGAGATATTTATCTGAAAAGCATAAGAAAGTAAAAGATAGAAAATTATTTGAATTTGTTTGTGATGGATTTGCAAATTATAAAACTGCATTTGATAAACTGTTCAGAAGAACAGCTAAATTATCTTTTGGAGTTCCAATTGCTTGCAGAAAATACGGATTAGAACATAACAATAATCCTGTTGAAAGATATAATGGAAAATTAGATGATAGACTAAAAGTTATTAGAAGTGGATTTGGAAGTTTTGAAGGAGCAGAAGCTTTTATGAATTTGAGAAGAATTATTCATAACTTTGCTAATCCTCATCAGCAACTTCAAGGAAAAACACCTGCAGAAATGGCTGAGATAATTTTACCTTTAGGAAGAACAAAATTATTAGGATTGATAAAATACGTTGTTAACAAGGAGGATGACGATTAGTATACAGTATCCTGTAAGAAGTTTTAAGCCACAAAAATATTATTTTTGATGCTGAAAGAATTCTAAATAAATTCTTGAGGCATTCAAGAACTATGTCCTTGATGTTTAAAACTTTGCTTATAATGGTTGTATTTGGCAATATGTTTGGGATTTTTTGGTTTGATTATGCTTATAAATTTGTTAAACATTTCATTACCTCTAATTGTGGTGGCATATGAATCTTTTTTGTTTCCTATTCCGATACCATTTTTGTGAATTGTGGCTCTAAGTCCTAGATTGATAAATTCATATTTAAGTTGTTCTGCAAGTGGCAAAGAGATTGTGACTATTTGCATTCTAGGATATAATTTATGATTTTTTCTTTCAAGATATACACAACCATCTGTGTCAAAAATACCTCTAATAACTGCTATCTTCAATTCTTTATTTGATAAAAATTGTGGAGGAATCACTATCTTTGTTTTTGGTCCTAAAAGCAACCCTAACTCTTGTTTGAATTTTACTAGTTCGTTACTCCATATTTGAAAACCAAAAACTCTTGTTGAAGGCATTTCTCTTAGGCTTATATCAATTCCATAAAGATTCTTAAAAATAGGTTTAATCCTGTTAATATAATGAGGTTTATCATCTTCTATATGTCCTCTTAGCTGGTAAAATCCCATAATTTTTTTATCTTTTTTATAATAATTCATAGAACCATCTCCAATGTGCCATCCTGTTTCTTCAGCAAGTTCTTCATTAATATTTTGTGGGAAAATATTTATGTTCATATATCTATCAAGAAGTAGAACTATTTATTTTTTCCTATTTTGAACTTATTGTTCTGGATTGGCAGAGAATTCAAAGATTATTCCACTTTCAGATACTGAATATTTCTTTAATGGTAAGTCTATTGGAAGACTATTTACATAGATATTTGATTTTCCTATTGCTTTTACTTCATAGCCGTTTTCTAGTTTGGATATAAAGATATCTTCGGGGGAAGTTATTCCTGGAGCACTTAGTTCATATAGTACTTTATCATGGAATCTTTTTATGTTTGTTTTTGCTTTTGTTCTTGGAAGTTTAGACATCCTTTCTATTTGTTCATCTGTTATTTCTTGTACTGGAGCTTGTTTTGGTTTATTTTGAGGCATTCTTTTTGTTGGAGCTCCGAGGGTTATTCTAATACCATTAGGAATATTTTGAACTTTTGATTGAGAGGTATTTTGCATTTCTTGAGTCATAGATCTGATTGCATTTTGCATTATTGAAGAAAATATTTTTTCCATTATCCCTGCATTTGCTAGAGGATTTATATTTTTAGGAGAATCTTCTTTTCCTATAAATCCATATTTCTGTGCTTCTTTCATTTTGTCAACTAAAGAGTTGCCACAATATGGACAGAAGCTGTATTTTTCATTAGCATTTTTATTGCAACTTAGACATTTTACTTCTTTGTCATTTGATTTATTCTTAAAAAACATAGATATCTAGAGATTGTTTGGCTTATAAATGTCACGAATTTTTATTCGTGAGCATCCAAAGCACGAGTGCTTATTAAGATATATTTGGCACATCGTGCTTTTGATTTTGTGGATGATTTATTAGACTAAGATAATTCAATTCTATTTGAACTCATAAGATTATTTAAATAACATTTGTTATAGATATATTGATGAATAATAAAACTTTAGGAATAATTATTGGCGGAATATTTATTATTTTCTTTGGAATTTATATTTATCTTACTTCTGCAGTAAACATTTCTTCTATGAGCGAGGTTAGTTATTCTGGGAAGTTAATGCCTCAATTTAGTAATCCAAATGTTTCTTCTTATTATATAGAAAGTGCAGAAAGTAAAATGAGCGAGGTTGAAGAGTTATTAAGTCAAGTGAAGGAAAAGGATTTGAGCGAGTATTCATTTTTGCATAGGCAATTCTTGAAAAATATGATAAATATTGTTGAGGAAAGACTTGAGGACGCTAATAATAAACTGGTTATTGCTAAGGAATCATTTCAAAATGGGCAATTCTCTATTGCAGGAGAAAATGCATATCTCTCTTTAAATATAGCAGTTACTCTTCCAAGACATCTTAATAATATCTTAGATGGTAGAACAAAGGACGAATGGAATAGGTTGGACGTAATTGAGAATTCAATTATTCCAAATCAGTCAATACCTATTGATGAAAACGGAGAGCCTATAAGAAATAATACTCATGAAGATATTCTTGTAACTGAAAGAGAAGTTTAATTTTATTTTGTTCTTAGTATAGATCTTACGGCTGAGAGGTCTGTGTGAAGTGTCTTTAGGGGATGAATTGGGTCCATTTTTATTTGGGGGAATCTTTTTACGTCGTCTTCGGTTTCTCGAAGTTTTTTCACTAGACTTACTGAAATAAATAATCTAGCTATTCCTGAGATTATAAATATGGTGATAAATGGACTTAAAGCAAATCCTGAAGGAATGAATTTAATTATTAATCCTCCGAGAATTGCTCCTACAAATGTTCCTATTCCTACTAGGATGTTTAGATAGGTAATGCATAATGCGTGATGTTCGGGTTTGCTCATGTTATAGATAAAGTTTGAAACTGCAATTCCTAGGGTTGCGTTGGCTATTCCTGTTATGAGCTGAGGAATAATTGCAAGAAGCCAGAATGATTTAATGAATATCCAAAGGAAGGGATTTATGCTGAAGAAGATACAGGAAATGAAAAATAGTTTTACATTTCCGTATTTGTCTGACATTCTTCCTATCAAAGGAGTAAACATAAGATAAAATATGGAAGAGGTTAGGGAGATAATTGTTATTTCAAGATAGCCGAATGAAAGTCCTTCTCGCATATACACCGCAAAGAATGGACTTGCAATCATAATTGCCATGTTAAATACTGCATAGTAAACTGCAAATTTTCCTACATCATCAAATCTTTTTATGAAATCTAGGAAAGAAAAGTAGTATCCTTTTTTTAATTTTAATTTTAGTTCATAGTGTTTATTTAGATAGTATCTTGCAATTAATTTTGCAAATCCTGCTATGGCAAAGATTGTTGCAAATCCAAGCATGAGATAGCCCATAGCTTCTACTTTGTCTAATACTAATCCCAGAGGAATAATCGCTAATCCTATAAGAGTAATAATTAGATTTCTTCTTCCTAGGAATTTTCCTCTTGTTTCATGGGAAGTGATGTCTCCTATAAGAGAAAACCAGGGAGTATATGCGATGCCTCCGAAAACAGTTATTAATGTGTATAAACATATAAGAATGTAAATCATTGAGTCTTGGAAGAATCCTTTGTAGAATACATATGCAAGGACTCCAATTCCTAGCATAAGAATTGCTTGAAGTGCAATGAATATGGAAAGAATCTTTTTTCTGGAAAACTTTTCCATTAATTTATCTCCAATAATTTGAGAAAGAGGAGAGACAAGTCCAGAGAAGGCACTTATTAATCCAACTTGGAATGAGCTGCCCTTGAATGCAAGAGCGAGCTGGGGAATATAAGTTCCATCTATATTCGAGGTTATACTCGATGCTATACCATCTTTAATACTATATTTAAGAGATTTATCTTTAAGTGTTTGAATTCTATCCTCTTTTTTCATTGTTATTATTTGTGAAATAGTGTTAATAAAGATTGTTTTTATTTTTAATATATAGAACGGACTATAATAAACTTTAAATACTCAGTGTATATTGTCTGTGTATACGGAGCGTATAGACATGACAGATGATTATTTTGATCCATTCGGAAACAATGAATTTGATAGCATAGTTAGAAGCTTTTTTGGAAATAATGGACGAAGACAGACTAGAAGAGTTAGTTCTGAAAAGAGCGAAGAGGAAGAGTCTGAATTGGGTTTTATTGAGAATAAAGATAGTGTTTTTTTGATATTGGAATTTCCAGGATATTCTGAAGATGAAGTAGAAGTTGAATTAAATGATAGAATGATTGAAATTAAAGCAAAAAAAGTTGGTGGCGAAGAAATGCAAGAATATTTTAAGAATAAATTTAAACAGGGAATTTTTGTTTCAAGAAAATTACCTGAATTTGTAAATTCTAAGAATTTTGGACATACGTTTAAGAATGGAATTTTAGAAGTGAGGTTTAATAAAAAATGAATAAGAAAGTTATTTTAAAGTTGGAAGTTGCAGAGGCGTTGCAGGAAGATATTGATAAGGGATTTGCTAGATTACCTAGTAAATTAATGGATGAGAATGATTTAGTTTCTGGAGATTTAATTGAAATTAAAGGTAAGCACTCTATTGTTATTAGAGCATTGAGAGGATTGAAGAAAGATGATTCTAAAGAAATTATTAGAATTGATGGAACTACAAGAGCGAATATCTCTACATCGATTGGGGAGGTGATTGAAGTTTCAAAAGTTAGTGTGCCTAATGCCCAGAGCATTACTTTATCTCCAACTCAGGAAGTTAATTTTTCTGATGAACCTACTGAATATTTTCATGGGAAGCTTCTTGGAAAATCGATTACTTCTAATCAAAAAGTTATAATTGATGTTTTTGGAACAAGATTAGTTTATATTGCATCTAAGGTTAATCCTAAGGGAAGTGCGATTATAACTCCATATACTAAAATTATTGTTTCTGATCAAGTACAAAGTGCGGATATGAGAGCAACAAATGTTTCCTATGAAGATATTGGAGGATTGAGAAATGAAGTTGAACTTATAAGAGAAATGGTTGAATTGCCGATGAAACATCCCGAAGTATTTCAGAAATTGGGTGTTGGAGCACCTAAGGGAGTGTTGCTTACGGGTCCTCCTGGAACTGGAAAAACTTTACTTGCAAAGGCAGTTGCTTCTGAGACGGATGCTAATTTTTATTCCATTGCTGGGCCAGAGATTATGAGTAAGTATTATGGGGAATCTGAAAAACATATTAGAGAAGTTTTTGAAAAAGCAGAGAAGAATGCTCCTTCTATTATTTTTATAGATGAGATTGATAGTATTGCTCCTAAGAGAGGAGAGGGAAGTGACAATACTGAAAAGAGAATAGTTGCTCAATTGTTGACTATTATGGATGGATTGAAATCAAGAGGGCAAGTGGTGGTAATGGCTGCTACAAATAGACCTGATGATATTGATGAAGCATTAAGAAGACCTGGAAGATTTGATAGAGAATTGAAAATAAATGCTCCTGATGAAAGTGGAAGGAGAGAAATTTTGCAAATTCATACAAGAGGAATGCCTTTAGAGAAAGATGTTAATTTTGATGAGATTGCTAATAGAACTATGGGATTTACTGGAGCAGATATAGAAGTATTATGTAAAGAAGCAGCATTGAAATCTATTAAACCATATTTTCAAGAGTTGAAGAATTTGCAGGATAAAGTTCCTGCTGAGATATTGGATAAAATTAAAGTCAACAGACAGAATTTTATTGAGGCATTGAAAGTTGTTGAACCAAGTGCAATGAGAGAAGTTTTGATAAATAAACCTCACGTGCAGTGGGACGATGTTGGAGGATTGGAAGAGGCAAAAGAGAAGTTGAGAGAATTAATTGAATTACCTTTATTGCGTCCCGATTTATTTGAAAAGGCAGGAATCAAACCTAGTAAGGGAGTGTTGCTTACTGGACCTCCTGGAACTGGAAAGACGTTACTTGCAAAAGCAGTTGCAACTGAAGCTAATGCTAATTTTATTTCTATTAAGGGTCCAGAGTTGGTAAGTAAGTGGGTTGGAGAATCGGAAAAACATCTTAGAGAGATATTTAAGAAAGCAAGACAGGTTGCTCCTTGTATAATTTTCTTTGACGAATTTGATAGTATTGCTAAAGTTAGAGGAATGGGATTTAATGAGAGTTCTGAAAAAATGGTTAATCAACTTTTGACTGAAATGGATGGAGTTGAGGAACTTGAGAAAGTTATGATTCTTGCTGCGACAAATAGAGTAGATTTAATTGACCCTGCTTTGTTGAGGCCTGGAAGATTTGATGCGATTGTAGAATTGGGAATTCCTAATAAGGAAACTAGAAAGAAGATATTCGAAGTGCATACTAGAGGAATGCCTCTTGATAAGGATGTTAAAATTGAAACTTATTTAGATAAAAGTGAAGGATGGACTGGAGCGGATATTGAGTCATTTTGTAGAGAGGCAGGATTGAATGCAATAAAAAGAGTATACAAGTCTAAGGACAAGGAAAAAATTAATATTTCTAAAGAAGATTTTGATTTAAGTTTTAAAAGTGTTAGAACACGCAGTCATGGGAAAAATGAAAATCTTGAAATGGTAGAAAATCCAAAGGATAATAAACTCAAAGAGGAAGGTAAATAGATGACTGATATATTTGATACAACTATATTGTGTAAGAAATGTCATAAGGAGATGCAAGGATGCATTGTAAGTCAAAATGGGATGGAACTTAGAGCAGTAAAATGTAAAACTTGTGGAGATACAATTATTCACCCTGCTGATTTGAATGGGATGGAAAATTTTAAGGATTTGAAAGATAAGAAATTTAATGTTAAATTGAGAATGGTTGGAAATAGTCATGCAATAAGTATTCCAAAAGAAATAATTGATTTTATGAATGAAAGACAGAGAGAGATGAAAAGGCATATGGATGCGGTTAGTTTGGCTTTTGACGATTTTGATACTTTAAGATTGAAATTCAGAGATGATAATTTTGATGATGAGGATGATATCGACGAAGAAATTGAGAAAGAAGGCAATATTAAGAGAAGTGTGAGAGATTATGGTAAGGGGAATATGGATATTATAGAAGAAAAAACAATAAATAAGGATGGAAAGCATGTAAAGAAGGTAAGTGTAAGAAAAATACGGAGAAATTATAGTTAATATGAAAATAAATAAAGAAAATAATACTGAAATAGGAAAAGAATTACAGGGAATTCTGTTGGTTATATCATCTTGCGTACAGAGTTCCCTGTCCAGAGAATTCTGCGGAAGGATGACACGATTATCAGAATTCTCTGTATCTAATATAGTAGTTGATATAACTGATTATAATCTAATTAAATTTGGGAGGGTATTGTAAAAATGGCTGATAAGATTATAGATAAGAAATTGGGAGATATTAAGTTGAAGGTAGTTGAAGCTTTGCAAGACGATGCATATAAGGGAATTGCAAGAATTGATCCTCAGCTGATGAAGGCGATGGATTTGAAGAGAGGAGATGTTATAATTATTAAGGGTGGAAAGGAAACTGCTGCGATTGTTGATAGAGCTTATCCTGCAGATGTGGGGGAGCAAATAATTAGAGTTGATGGTTTGATTAGAAAGAATGCTAAAACTGGAGTTGGAGAATTAGTTGCCGTTAGTAAGGCGAATATTAAACCTGCGACTAAAGTAAGTATTGCTCCTGCTCAACAGGGAATTATGGTTCAGGGAGATCCTGAAGCGTTTAAGAATGGACTTTTGGGGAGAGTCGTTACTAAGGGAGATATTATTTCTATGGGTGGAATGAATAATAGGAGAAGAGGAGGAATGTTGGATGATCCTATGCAAGATATGATGGGTGATTTGAATGATTTGTTTGGAGGAGGATTTGGATTTTCAGGATTTCAGCAGTTGAAATTTGTTGTTGTATCTACGAATCCAAGTCAATCTTGTGTTATAACTGAAGATACGGAATTGATTTTGAATTCTAAGAATGTGGAAATTGGAGATGATGTTGCTCCTGATGTAACTTATGAAGATATTGGAGGATTGACTGAAGAGGTAAAGAAAATTAGAGAGATGGTTGAGTTGCCTATGAAACATCCTGAAGTATTCGATAGATTGGGAATTGAACCTCCTAAGGGAGTTTTGTTGCATGGGCCTCCTGGAACTGGAAAGACTTTACTTGCAAAAGCAGTTGCTGCTGAGACTGAAGCACATTTTATTTTAATAAACGGACCTGAAATTATGGGTAAGTTTTATGGGCAGTCAGAAGAAAATATTAGAAAGAAGTTTGAAGAGGCTGAGAAAAATGCTCCTTCTATTATTTTTATTGATGAGATTGATGCTATTGCCCCTAAGAGAGAAGAGGTTACTGGAGAGGTTGAGAGGAGAGTTGTTTCGCAGTTATTAACTATGATGGATGGATTGAAGTCGAGGGGAAAGATTGTTGTAATTGGAGCAACAAATAGACCTAATTCTCTTGATCCTGCATTGAGAAGACCTGGAAGATTTGATAGAGAAATTGAGATAAATGTTCCCGATAAGAAAGCAAGATTGAATATTCTTAAGATTCATAGTAGAAATATGCCAATTAGTGCAAATGTTAATAAGAGATATTTAGAAGATTATAGAAATGTGTTAAAAGAAGAATTGAGATTATTAGAAATTTCATTTAAATCTGTTTCAGATGAAGAGAAAAAGAAAGAACAATCGCAGAAAATTGTAAATAATAAAGAACAATTAGATTATATTGATAAATTAATTATACAATTTGTGGGAGATGAGAAAAAGGATGAGAAGGTGTTCAAATCTTTATCTACAAGAGATCAAGATAAATTATGGAGCATATTCAAAGAAGGAATGTTGAAAGAATTGGCTGGGAAGACTCATGGATTTGTTGGAGCTGATTTAAGTGCATTGACTAAGGAAGCGGCGATGGGAGTTTTGAGAAAAATAATTCCTGATATGAATTTAGATGATGTAAAAGAATTGCCGAAGGAATTTTTGGATAAGATTGTAATTGAGAATTCTGATTTTGAAGAGGCATTGAAAGTTGTAAGACCTTCTGCAATGAGAGAAGTGCTTGTTGAAACTCCTAATATTGGATGGAGTGATGTTGGAGGATTGGAGAAGACTAAGCAGGCATTGAAGGAAGCTGTTGAGTGGCCAATTGCAAATCCTGAAGGATTTAAGAGACTTGGCATTAGGGCGCCTAGAGGAATATTACTTTATGGGCCTCCTGGAACTGGAAAGACTTTACTTGCAAAGGCAGTTGCTAAAGAAAGTGAGGCAAACTTTATTCAGATTAAGGGGCCAAGTTTATTGAGTATGTGGGTTGGAAAATCAGAAGAGGGAGTAAGAAAAGTATTTGAAAGAGCTAGACAGGTTGCTCCTTGTGTTATTTTCTTTGATGAAGTTGATGCAATGGCTGGAAGAAGAGGAGCAGATAGCGGGGCAAAGGTTACGGAGAGAGTATTAAATCAATTACTTGCGGAGATGGATGGACTTGAGGATTTGAAAGATGTCGTGGTTATTGGAGCGACAAACAGACCTGATATGATTGACCCTGCAATGTTGAGACCCGGAAGATTTGATAGAATTATTTTAGTTGATGTTCCTGATGAAGAAAGTAGAAAGAAGATATTTGAAGTTCATACTAAGAATACTCCTCTTGGTAAGGATGTGGATATTGATGAAATGGTTAAGATGACTGATGGATTTGTGGGTGCAGATATTGAATCATTAGTTAGAGAGGCGGCAATGAATGCTTTGAGAGAGAATATGGCAGTTAAGGAAGTTTCAAAGAAGGATTTTGATTCTGCATTTAATAAAGTGAAGGCTTCGGTTTCATTAGATACTGCTAAGAGATATAAGAAGATTGAGGATTATTATTTGAAGAATGCGCATGCAGGTATTGAAGTTGGGCCAGTTTATACTGGATAATTTATGTTATTTGTAACATAATTTATGTTATTTATAACAGAAAAGTATTTAAACTTTGATTTCTTTCTAAATATATGGCTACGATAGAAGAACATGAAAAAATTGCTAAAGAACTTATCGAAGATACCGAAGAAAAAATAAGGTTAGGAATAGTTGAACGAAGGCAGAAGATCATAGGATTTAGTGTTTCAGAAGCATCTACTAATTTGTTTGCTTCTTTTTTGCATCGAAATGGTTTGATTAGCCCCGGGTTTAATATTAATCATAGGTTTTTTGTTTCTGAGAAGAGAGCAGAAATTGCTTTTCCTTTTGATTTTAAAGAGAAACAAGAAATCTTTAAATTATTAGTGAAAATTGAACAGTTAAGAACTAAGCTTTGTTATGGACGAGATAAGGAATCACGTGAAGTTACAGATGCAATTTCTTCATTATTCAAATTAAAGAATTTGTTGGAGGGAAAGGAAAATGATTGAATATGTTTATGATTTTCTTTCTGGATTTTTTGATAAATTGAAGGATAAGAATAAGGTTAGAAGTATTATTTTATTTGGAAGTTTTGCCAGAGGTAATTCGAGAAAAGATTCTGATGTTGATTTATTTATAGATGTTTCTCTAGAAAATATAGATGAATTAAATAGGGTAGTTGGAGAATCTTTAAACGAATTTGAAATTAAGTCTCAAAAGACTTGGAGATTAAGAGGTATCAAAAATGAAATAAATGTAATTGTTGGAGATATTAATTCAGAACAATGGAAAGAGCTTAAACGAGATATTTCAAATTATGGGATTGTTTTATTTGGACAATATGCTCTTGATAAGAAAGCAGAAAAGAACTCTGTTTTATTGAGTTATAATCTATCTAAATTGAAACAGAAAAATAAGATGAAGGTTATTCGTTTATTAAAAGGATATAGTTTGAAAAAAGGTAAAAAAGTATATTCTCAAAAAGGAATGCTTGAAGGTTTGGGTGGAGAAAGTATCGAAAATGCAATAATTTTACCTATTAAGAATCATAATGCTGTTTTGGAGATTTTAAGGAAGAATGGGGTTTCTGTAAGAATTAGAGAATTTAGGGAGTAGGGAGAAACACAGAATTTAAAAATTGACTTAAAGTGATTGTTTTATGAGTTTTGGTCGTACTTTAAAGCAGACATTTAATCTTGCTGTGGAAATGGCAATTGCTAATTTTAAACTTAGAAATGAAGGAAGTTATTTAGGGGTATTTTGGTATTTACTTAATCCGATATTGCAGTTTATTGTTTTACTAATTGTGTTTTCTAGAAATCTTGGACAAGGTATAGAGATGTATCCAGTTTATGTGTTCATTGGAGTAATCTTGTTTAATTATTTTCAACAGACTACTGTAGAATCTGCTAGAGTTATGGAGGACAATAAAAATATTATTAAGTCTATTCGTTTGCCTCTTTTTGCATTACCTTTGTCTGTGGCGTTAAAGAACTTATTTTCTCATTTGTTTGAGTATATTTTATTAATTGGAATTGTAATTTATTATTCTGCTAATATTACTGGTTTGATAGTATATCCATTTATATTTATTTTATTCTTTTTCTTTACTTTGGGAGTTTCTTTTATTATTTCTGCGATTAATGTTCATGTTTCAGATATGGAAAATGTTTGGGCTTTTGCTGTGAAATTGCTTTGGTTGGGAACTCCTATATTTTATGCTATCTCTTCAGGAATGATATATTATCTGAATCAAGTTAATCCTATTTATTATTTTATTTCAGCAGTTAGAGAGATTATAATCAATGGAGTTTATTCTAGTAATTTAATTTATTTGGGAATTGCTACTTCAGTATTGTTCTTTTTAATAGGGTTTTTGATATTTGGATTACTTAAAAATAAATTTGCGGAGAAGCTCTAATGAAACGAGTAATTGTTAGTCGAGTTGGGAAGTCATTTATGATGGGATATAAAAAAAAAGAAGGGATACTTGGAAAGGTTATTGATTTTATTTCTGGAAGGGAAGATAGTAAGCGAGTTGGAATTTTGAGAGATATCTCTTTTGATGTTGATTCTGGAGAGTCTGTTGCACTTATAGGAAAGAATGGATGCGGAAAGAGTACTTTATTGAGAATTATTTCTGGAATATATGATTCTGATTCTGGGAAGGTTAGAATTAATGGAAAGGTAGTTTCGCTTATTAATTTGAATCTAGGGATTAAAGACAAGTTGACTATGAAGGATAATATTTATTTGTGTGGGGCTTTATTCGGAATGTCTAGAAAGGAAGTAAGAGAGAGGTTTAATGATATTGTCGAGTTTTCAGAATTAAAAGAGTTTGTTAATACTAAGGTTTATCAATTTTCAAATGGGATGAGGCAGAGATTGGCTTTTTCTGTGGCTATTAATTGTAATCCTGAAATTCTTATTTTAGATGAAGTATTTGAAGTTGGGGATGAGCATTTTAGGAAGAAGAGTGCTAAAAAGATATTGGATTTGGTTAAGCAGGGTGGTTCTGTGCTTTTGGTGAGTCATGATTTTGATATTGTTAAGAAGTATTGTAATCGGGCGTTGTTTTTTGAGGATGGAAAGGTTGTTATGGAAGGAAAGCCAGATAAAGTGGTGAGTAGATATTTGAAATTGGAAGGAAAATAATGGAAAAGATATTAAAGTTTGTTGAGTCTAAAAGGAATAATCGGAATGTGTTTTGGAGAGGAATTTTAGTTGTTAAGGATTTTTTTAGACTTTTATCGAATCTAAGAAGATACTTTTTATTTAGAAAAGCTTTTCCTCAGTGTATTTCTGATAATCGTTATTTTTACCAAGACAAAATTAATTTATCTGAACTGAATACTTGTAGTGAAAATATAACTAATCATAAAAAGATTAATTTGAAAGATGTAAGTATTATTATTCCATTTTATTATGACTTTCAAGATAGAATAGATAATTTATTATATCTTGTTAAGTTCTTGAAGAGGTATTTTAATATTAATATTATTGTTGGAGAACAAGGACCTAAATCTATGCTTAAACCTTATTTGAAGAATGAATTAAATGGGATAGAATATTATTATTTTAAGTCCAATAAATATTTCTATAGAACTAAGATATCTAATATTTTATTTAAAAAGGCAAAAGGGAATATTATTTCTCTTTATGATTGTGATATGATATTAAATCCTATTCAGATATTTAATGCAGTACAGTATATTCGAAAAGGATTTTGTGATGTAGTTTATCCTTATTGTTATGAACCTACTAAGATTTATGATAAAAATCTATTTTTTAATAATTTTATTTTTCCTTTTAAACTAAATAGGGGTAGAGTTCCTTTATTTGATAATACTTACATTTTTATGGGAGGGGTATTTTTTATTGATAAAAATAAATTACTGCGAGTTGGTGGAGAAAGTGAATATTTTAGATCTTGGGGAAGAGAAGATGATGAAAGATATACAAGATTCAAAACTTTAGGATTAAGAGTAAAAAATGTTTATGGGCTAATGTATCATCTTGAGCATAGGCGGTTATTGAAGGGATCTAATAATAATCCATATCTTAAGAAAAATGATACCGAGCTTAAGAAGATTAAGAGTATGAATCAAGTAGAGCTAGAAACTTATATTCAGAGTTCAGGGCATTACATTAGTTAATCTATTTATCTCTGTTTTTATTTTTTTTATGAACTCTAAGGTATCAAATTCTTTTGCTCTATGGATACATGCGTTTTTGTATTTATTTGGATTCTTTTTAAGTTGAGAATTTATTTCTTTGATTGTTGAAACTATTTTGTCTGAATTTATGTTATCTATAAGTATTCCCGTTTTTCCATTAATTATAGTTTCTTTATACCCTCCTTCATTTCCCGCAATTACCGGCTTACCGGCAGACATTGCTTCAACGGGAGTCATTCCGAAGTCTTCATCAATTGCAGTGGTGATAAATCCTTTACAATTTGAGTATAGTTTTATGAGTTCTTCTGAGCTTACCCAGCTTTTTATTTCTACATTTTTTGGCTTTATTTTTTTAATATAATTTACATATTCTGTAAATTGTTTTGATTTTTCATAACTTCCTACTATGATTAATTTTTCTTTTGGAAGATTCTGAAATGCTTTTAATTGAAGTTCTACTTTTTTTGGAGCAAGTAAGCGATTTACACTAAGCCAGTAATCTTTATTTTTGCCGGGCTTTATTTTGTTTGTTTCTATTGGGGGGTTGATTATTTTTGCAGTATACCCTAAGAATCTTTTTATTCTATTTTGAGTGTTTTTTGAATTGCAGACAAACGAATTTACTTTTTTGCAATAACTTTTATTCAAAATTCTATTTATCTTAACCCAAATATCAAATATATTTCTAAAATACCATGGAACAATATTCTTTCGTGCATATTGATATGAATCCCAAATTTCTCTTATTGGAGAATGGACATACCAGATGTTTGGGTGATTGTTTACTGCTCCAGACATTGCCCAATCTCCATCGATTATGTATAAATCATATTTGTTTTTTAGATTTAGGAGTCTGAATCTTATAAGTGCAAGTTGTTGTTTAAATGGGGCAAAGAGAGGTACTTTTCCTATAGATTTTATTCTAGGAAGAACATCAGAGAATCCCATCTTAGCGATTTTTTCTTTGTCTATGTTTGTGGTATAAATATCTGCGTTTAGATGTCTTGCAAGTGTAAGTCCTACTATTTCTGCTCCGCCAATGTTGTCAAGGTAGTTGTGGAATATTGCTATTTTCATTTTATGCACCTAGGGTCGTTGTTTATATTAAAGTTAATATTTGGTGCTATTTCTATTTCCGGTTTTATCTGATATTGATTAATATTTACCGAGATATTTGATTGATTTTCTGTATTAAATCCTATAATTTCATAAACTTTAATTTCCCCTAAGTCATATGATAAGTTTAATATTTCTTCAAATTGATATTTAGCTAGATTTCCAGTGCAGTTTAGCTGATCTTTGTTTATTAAAATTCTTAATAATCTGGGATATGTTCTTTGTTTGCTTAAGGTTATTTGTTGTGTTTTATTATAATCAATTACGAATGTTCCATTATTAGTGCAAGCGTATTTTACTGCAGTTATGTCCTCTTTACTCCAAAAATAATCATTATTGAATAATTGAGGATCTTTACTTGCGGAAATAAGAGACGTAATAATTAAGATTGTAATAATTAAGGTTAATAGCTTAGAGGGTTTGATGGATTTGAGGGAATAGGCTACGATTGGTGCTGCAAAGATTGTCCAATAATTAATCATTCTGATCATTCCATTGGTAAATCCTCCTGGAAAGAACAGAGAGAAGATTATCATTATTCCTCCCATTAACATTAAAATTAATGAGCAATCTAGAAATATACTTTTTTTATTTTCATTTTTCATTTTCCATACCCCGATTAAGAAAAGTAATCCATAAAATAAATTTCCAAGTTCAAAGAATAACAAATATTGTTTAGAGTTTAAGTATAAAGAAGAGTGAATATTTGACTCTAAGTTATATTGAATTACTATGCCTATGAATACTAAAATGAATACAGAAATTATTATATTTTTATTTTTTAGTAAATTATCTATCTTTTCTTCCAAATTTACTTTTTTTAGTACCAATATTACTAATACTAATATTAAACTCATAAAAAATATAACCTCTATTGCGATTATCGGAAATCTTAATAGGCAGAGAGGATAATTTTTAAGTAAGATCAAGAGTCCATTTTTCATATTTAGATATATTCCTTTGGTAAATGCAAAATAAATAAAGAATAAAGAGAATATTATTAAATTATAAATAAATTTTCTTAGATTTTCTTTATTATTTTTCTTTAATATGCCCATATATGAATGTATGATTATTATTCCTCCAAGAATTATAAATGAGAGAATATGATAGACAAAAGTTATAGTGCAGGCAGAGATAAACAATATTAGATATTTTCTTTCAGTTAAATATTTGTAGTAAAGATATACTGAAATTAATACTAATAACATGCCTATTTGTTGAGGTCTGCTTTCAATTGCAGGCCAAAGAAAATATGTTGTTAATAATAAAACTATTGTAGATAAAAGAGAGTATTTTATATCTTTCAATTCGTGTTTGTATAATACGTAAATTATTATTAGGGTGATGGATGTCATTATTATTCCAAAATATGAAAGCAGGGAGAGGTATTCTATTTTAGTTAGGTGATTTATCAGTTGAATTAAATATGTAAACCCTGGGCCCGAAATGACTGTATATTTATTCGTGGCTATTTGATATAAAATACTTATATAATTTGATTCATCAGATGATGCAAATATCAAATTTTTATAAACTATTAGTCGAACATATGCAGCAATTAGAAAGCCAATTAATATTAATAATAGTTTAATCCAGAAATCATTTTTTATTTTATTTTTAAAACTTAGATTTAATATTATCCCTATTAATATTCCGAATAAAATTAGAAATATGACTCTTTCTATCATTTTATTCCTTTAAACTTAATATTTTTAACATGAATGATGAGAAAATGGTTTGAGTTCCAATAATGAACATAGTTATTGCTACAATTGAATTTTTGATATGATTTAAGGAGCTGAATCCTGAATTTATCCATCCAGAGAGAATATAAATATAAATTAACAGACTTATTGCCACGATTAATAATCCTGCAAGACTGGCTCTTTCTATAGTTATATGTTTGAATAGTTTTTCTAAGGATTTTGATCTTTCTCCTAGATGAGTGTATGCGTAGATTTTTGCAAAGGCAGTTAAAATCATTAATTGATATCCTAGAACAATTAGGGCGGTTGAGATGAACATGGGATGATAGTATAGTTTTATTCCTAAGAACTCTGGAGAACCGAAATAGAGCCATCCCAGAGTTGAAAGTCCTACTAGGAATAGAAATAACCCTGGAACGAAGAAAAGAAACATTGGGCTAAAAAGTAGCATGTATTTTAGATGTCTCCAGCCATCTGAAAATGAATTAAGTTTAGATTTTCCCTTTCTTATTCTATAGTTTATTGGAAGTTCTTTTATTTTTAGATGTTGTTTGGAAGCTTTTACCATCATTTCTGTGGCAAATTCCATTCCAGGAGTATTAAGGTGAAGTTTTTCAAGTGACCCTCTTTTTATTGCTCTTGCTCCGCAATGAATATCTTTTATGGGTGTGTTAAAAAGAAATCTTGTAATTCCTGAAAGAATTGGATTGCCGATATATTTATGATGCCAAGGCATTGCTTGTTTATTCATTTCTCCTTTGAATCTATCTCCAATAACTAAGTCATATCCGTTTTTAAGATAATGAAGAAAAATAGGGATGTCTTTGAATTCATAGGAGCCATCGGCATCTGCCATGAATATGTATTTACCTTTTGCTCTTTTGAATCCTTCAATATATGCTCGCCCATAGCCCACTTGATCATGTTTTACTAAAACTACATTATTCTTTTTAGCTATTTCTGGACTTTTGTCTATTGATGAGTCAGAGACTATTATTTCTGCATCTATATTATTTTCTTTAATTACTTTTTTTATTTCTTTTATGCAAAAGTCTAGGCCTTGTTCTTCATTTCTGCAAGGTAGAATTACACTTAATTCCATTGAAATAGGGTTGAAAATTGGTTTATATAGATTGCTCTAAATTTATATATAGATAGTTTTTATTTAGTTAATGGGAATAGTTAGGGGTTCTAAAAAATACGCTAATGAAAGATTTTGGGGAATTACTACTATATTTAATCCTCAACAGTATAGTAATAAAATATCTAATTACCGAAAGTTTAGAGGGGCAAGTAAAAAACAGGGATTGAATTTGATTACTGTGGAATTGGCATTTGGAAATGATAAATTTGCTTTAAATAAAAAAGATGCAGATATTCTTATTCAAGTTAGGGGGAATTCAGTAATGTGGCAGAAAGAAAGGTTGATGAATATTGCTTTGAAAAATTTGCCTAAATCGTGTGATAAAATTGCTTGGATTGATGCGGATATTATTTTTACAGATAATTGTTGGATTGAAAAGGCTTCTAAATTATTAGAGAAGTATAAAGTTATTCAGCTTTTTGATTCTGCTATTAAGATGTCTCGGGGAAAGGATTATGTTAATCCTCAAGAGGCAGGTTTTTCTAATTCTTTTTTTGATGAAGATAAAAAATCGGTAGCAGTTGTGTTTAATTATCTTAATAAGAAGCAAGCATTTGGGCAATATGGTTATGCCTGGGCAGCAAGACGAGAGGTTTTTGAGGGAATGGGTTTTTATGATAGGGCAATATTAGGTTCTGGAGATTTGATTTTGAATGATGCTTTTTTTCAAGATATTCCAAAGCGCAATCAGTATTTGGATTTTTCAGATTTAATGTTAAAAGATATTAATCTTTGGCAGGATAAAATTAAAAAAATTGTTCAAGGAAATGTAGGTTATTTGCCTGGAACCCTATTGCATCTTTGGCATGGTTCTTCCGTAGTTAGAGGATATAAGGCAAGATATATTCATTCTAAGAAATATAATTTTGATCCTAATTTTGATATAAAATTAAATCCTTATGGTGTTTGGGAATGGGCATCGGATAAGAATAATTTTCATGAATTTATTAGAAGATATTTTATGATTAGAAATGAAGAGAATAAACTTTCTTTAAAGCAGTTTATTTTGAGAGGAGCGTTTATGGATTATTTTAATAATTATTTATCAGAAAGATATCATGGATTTATGGGTTTGGCTGGAATAAAGTTAAATAGGATTTTTCCTAGAATTTATAAGTTTATTAAAAGATTTAAATCTTAATTTTATTTATTGTGTCGTTATAATTGTTTCTTTTTCAGTTATAATTAGAGTATTTTCTGCTTGGGCTACTTTTCCTTTTCCTTCTTCTATTAGTTGAGCATATTGGTGAAGAAGTCCTGCTTCTTCTATTCTTTTTAGCGCGATTATTGCTCTTGAACCAAATTTTTTATAAATCCAACGAGTGCAGAATGGAAGTGTTTGATATTCTTCTACAATAAATTTGAGAACTTCTCTTGCGAAAGTATCTCTAACGCTACCTGGTTTTACTAGGGCATATATCGAAGAGGGTTTTCCATCTCTAACTTTTCCTAATCCTGTGGTCGAGAAGGGTTCGATTGCATAAACTCCGGGTTCTAGAATTTTTTCTTGAGCATTGTCATAGTTGGGAATGGTAACTCCTGCATGAATTTCATAAGGTTCTATTGAGTGTCCTGAAAGATTTTGAATTGGTTGGAAATTAAATTCTTTTATGTTGTTTTCGATTGATTTTCCTATTTCTCTTATTTGAACTTTTTTCTTTTGAGCAATTTTGCAGGCTTCTTTTAGTGCATATTCGGCTGCTTCAATTAATTTTTTATTTTCTGGAGAATTTTCCAAGTCTAGGGAGAATGCAGTGTCTGCGATAAATCCTTCAATAGAGACTCCTAAATCTACTTTTAGAAGGCCATATGCTTTAGAATCTTCATTTGGGAGAGGAGTTGCATGGGCGGCGATTTCATTAATTGAAAGATTAACTGGGAATGCAGGTTTTCCTCCGAGTTGAATAATTTTTTCTTCAATTCTTTCGGCGATTTCTAGTAAAGGCATTCCATGTTTAATGAATGTTCTTGCGTAGGCTATTGTTTCTACTGCTATTTTGCCTGCTTTTTTTAGTTTTTCTATTTCTTCTAAATCCATGCCTTTAGAGAGTTGAAAGGGTTTATATTGTTTTTGTATCTGTCTTAGGGGTATTTGAGAGATATATTTATATATAAGTATATATAGATAGTTATATGAGTTTATATAGAGAAACAAAGATTATTCACTATCCTAGTATGAAAACCATCTTAGAAGTAGAAAAAGTGCTTAAGTTGGGAAGTAGAATGAAACGAGAAGAGATAAAGAAGAAGTTGGAGAAAAAGATAATGCATCAGACTTTGAATGTCGTGTTGAAATTTTTAGAGGAAAGGGATTTAATTGAAGATGGTAAAAAAGGTGTTTTGTGGAAAGGGAAGAGAGATATTGTTATTCCAATTCATTATGCTCAATGATACGAGTAAAACGAAATATAGATAATCCCGTTAATTATGATAGATTTTGTACGGGATTCTCTAATAGACATTCTCTAAAACGAACTAACCAAATCACCGAGAATGTATATATTTAAAATAATGATACTCCAATAATATCTTATGAATAGTTCAATTAATAAAATTAAGAAAACAAAATCTTTGAAAAAAGAAAAGGTAGCCAGATTAAACTTAGCTATAAAAGAAGATGTTGAATGGGGATTGTATTCTAATTAATCAAATATAGTATCCTATTATTAACTGATGTTCGATGTAAACTATTTTATTGAGGGAGCATAAGTATTATTGAATTGAACTAATATTATTGGGAGAAATAATCACTTTCTTAATCGTCTTTCTTTAGGAACATAATTTAGAACTTTGTTTTCTGTGGCTTTTGCGCATCCAAGTAAATCTCCTTTGTAGGAAACTACTACAATTCCATGAGGAATTGGGGTTGTGAATTCTAAATCAAATCCTCTAATCCATTTATGATATTGTTCGTCATTTATTTCAATTATGTTTTTGGAGATTTGATTTTGAAGAAGGTGGCAGGCATCAAAGCTTAATCTTAAATCGTGTTCTTGTTTTAGGAAGTAAGTTCCTACTGCTTCAACATTGACGACTCTTGAGAGCATTTCTATTTGTTCTTTGGAAAGAGAGCCAGAGAATGCACGAATCTTTTCAGTTCCAGAACGAATTAATTGATATGGGAGATTGGTGATTCCTAAACTTTCATTGAGGCGTTCAATTATTTTCTTTTTTTCGGGGGATTTTATGAATGATATTTGGTTCATATTGTAGGAATTTGCTTGAAGGTTACTCTTTTCTTCAAATAATTAATTATCTCAAAAAATTGTTTAGTAGTTTTTTGATGATCATGAATAAGTAAAATTTCTCTTTCCTTATTTGTGAATTGGGTATTTTGTCTATCATTTTTATTATTTATTAATGTTTTAATAGTTTCTAAATTTAGGATATATTCTTCTAAATCATATGTCCAAAGGGTATCTCTTTCAGTGTTTAGACCTCTTTTAATATATTTAGGAACTTTGGAGAATTTTGGCTGATTATAGCTATTTTTCTTTAATATTTCTTGTATTTCTTTTCTTTTAATTGATGGAAATTCAAAGAACCATTTATGATTTTTTATCATTATCTGAAAACTAATTTGCCCTTTATTTCCATAAGGGAATCTGAATGCTTTTATTTGTCTTTTCGTATTTGCCTTTTTGTAAGCTAATTCTATCAGTTTATCCGTTTTTTCTATTTCTTCTTTTGCTTCTATTAATGAAAGTTTTGAAAATCGTTTATGCGAATATGAATGATTCCCTATTATGAATCCTTTTTTTATAGCATAAACGATTTCGAGGATTTTGCTTTCAATTAAATTGCCTATACAAAAAACAATTGCAGGAATATTATTCTTTTTTAGAAAATCTATTTTTTTTATAAAATCTGTTGATGGAGCATCATCTATAGTTAAATATACTTCTTTAGTCATCTTATTCTCTCCGGGATTTTTACTTCTCCGAGTAGTGTGAGTTTTGATACGAAAAATCCTTCACTGTCATTGTCTTGAGGATAGATTCTTGCGCATTTTGTTAATTCTGGGGAATATTTTTCATCTTGCCATTCTGTTAATCCTGGGCGAGATTTTACTGGAAGATGAACTTGTTCTAATCTTACTGGAAAGTTTTTGAGTGCAAAGTTAACTACTGCTTCATTTTCTTCTGGGGAATGGGTACAAGTTGAGTAGACTAATGTGCCTCCAATCTTTAAACAGGAAAGGGCATTGGCCATAAGTCTTTTTTGTTGTTTGGATAGACTTTTTACTACATTTACATTCCACATGAGAAATGTTTTCGGACTGCTTCTAAGAGTTCCTTCTCCTGAACAGGGAGCATCAAGAAGAATTCTGTCGAATTGAATGCTTTCTTTCCTTAGAGATTCACAGAGATAACTTCCTTCTTGCTTAGTAATTATTGTATTTGTGACTCCTGTTCTTTCTAGAGTGCTAGAAAGTATTTTGATTCGGTCTAATTTTAAGTCGTTGGCTATTAGGGTTCCAGTGTTATTCATTTTAGATGCTATTTGATTGGTTTTTGAACCAGGAGAAGCACATAAGTCTAGAACTATTTCTTCAGGTTGGGGTGAAAGAGCGATTGCAGAAAGCATGGAAGATAATTCTTGAATGTAATAATATCCTAAAATGTGTTCAAGGGCATTTCCTAGTTCTCCTGGTTTTAGTTCTGATTGAATTAACATTATTTCTGGATTGGAAGGATATGGTTGAATTACATTCCATTTCTTGTTTAATCTTTCAAATAGGGCTTCTGGGGAAATTTTGATTGAGTTGCATCTAATAAAGTTTTTAGGTGATATATGTACTATTTTTTCAAATGCTTCAAAGTCTTCTTTGTTTGGAAGCAGGGCAGTCATTCTTTCCTTGAATAATGGTTTAAAGTCGTATCTCATTTTATTTCGAGGATAAATGGGATTTAAAATGTTTGTATTGAATGGTTACTCTACAAAAAGGGCATAAAATATCTTGTAGAGTAACATTTAAATATAATAATTGATGTAAATATATGTAAAATGAGGTTGAATGGTACATAAAAAATACATAGAGAAAGGGGGAAAGAGGTATGGACCCTATTTATATGAGTCATATAGAGATGGAAAAGGTAAAGTAAAAAAGAGATATATTGTTTCTGGAGAAGCGGGTTTGGATAGCGCGAATTTTATTGGTAGAGTAAAATTATTTTTAGGTGTTTTTTTAATTTTAGGAATTATATTTTTAATTTATTCTAATTCTCAAGCAGATGTTTTGGGTAGAGTAACTGCTACTATTGATCCAGTTTACAAATTAGGAGATTCTTTGTCTGGAGAATTGAAATTTAATTTGAGGGCAGGAGAATTAATTCCTCAGAATTCTAAGGTAATTTTGAGCGATGGTGTTCAGACAAGAGAATTAAGATTGTCTGATGTTGTTATTAAGTCTGATTTGATGAGTGGTAATTTTTATGCTGATGGTGTTGAATTAAGCGGAAGTGGAGATGGATTTGGGGTAATCGGACAAAAAGTTATTAAACCTGAAGTTGAATTTCAGTTATTAGTTTCTAATTCTAATGAGGAGATTGGTGAGATAGAGGAAGATACAGTTATTGAGGAAAATGGAAGCGAGGAGATAAATCAAAATAGTGAAGTAGTTAGTGAGGGAGTAAGTGGTGGAAGTCAAGAAGAAATACAAGTTCCTGTTGAATCTGTTCCTAGTGAAACAACTGGAGAGGTAATTCCTTCAGGTGAAACTTCTGATTCTTCAAGTGAAACTTCAAGTTCTTCTGAATCTGTTTCTGCTGAAAGTTTATCAAGTAGTGATAGTGAAAGTAGTTCATCAGATTCTGGAAGTAGTTTAGGTGGCGATAGTGGAATTAGTTCAAGTTCTGAAGGTAGTTCGGGAGGTGAAGCAGGAGGAGATTCAAGTGAAGGCAGTGATGGAAGTTCGTCAGGAGGAGATTCTGCAGGAGGAGTAACTGGCAATGTTTTGATTGAAGATGCTTATGTTTATGATGGAAAAGTTGTGGAGGGAGAGGACTTTGAGTATACTCTTGAAGAAGGGCAGAGTGCAGAATTAGTTTTGGGGAGTGTTAAAGTTAATGGTGAATTGATTGACGATGCTCATATTAATGTTGAGGTGCAAGGGAGAAAAGTAATTGTTTCAACTGATTATGAGATTATTGAGGAAGGATTTGGAGAAGATTATCTTGGAGATTATAAATTAACTTTGAAGATTGATTTGGCTTCTTTTGGAATGAATGTCAAAGAAGAAGAATTAAAATTAGAATTAAGTTATAATGATGAAATTATTGCTTCTGCCCAAAAGAATTTATTTATTGAACAAGCAAATCAAACTTTTGGAAATGTAACTTTTGTTAAAGTAATTCCAACTATTAGAATTTCTAAAGATGGAAGTTATGCATTAAATTTGAATGAATATTTTGATGGAGCTGAAAGTTATATGTTTAGTAGTAATAATATAAATGTTGTCGAGCAAAATGGAATTTTATTGTTGACTCCATTTGAAGGATTTAAAGGAGCAAGTACTGCAGTAGTTTATGCTTATTCTGGAGAGACTAGTGTAAATAGTAATGAGTTTAATATTCTTGTTTCATCTCAAAATATTAGTATTAGCACAAGTAGAGAAAAAATTAAAGTTGGGGAGCCAGTTAAATGGACTAAGACTATTAATTTAAGTGTTCCTGAAGAGATTAGTGTTAGTATTCCTGCTGATGCAGAAAAGGTTGTTGTAACTAAAGTTGAGAATTTAGAGAATGTATCTGAAGTAATTGAAAATGGGGTTTCTGATTTTGGACTAAGTACTGGAGGAATTACTGGGAATGTGGTTATGCAGGTTAATTTAGAAAAAGATAATTTCTTAGTTGGTTGGTTTAAGAAATTGTTTAGGAGTATGACTGGTAATGTAGTGTCTGATGAGCAAAATGTAACTTTGGCTGAAACAACTGAAGTATTATTAAATGCAAGTGCAGAATCTTATACTATTGAATATGAAACTCCTGCTCCAACTTCTGTGGAAGTAGATACTGAAAGTGGAAAGGAAGTTATTGTTTCTGCTCCTAGTGAATTGGGATATAGTGATGTAATTGCTTTTGCAAATCTTAATAATGATATTTTAGTTGGACAGGAAAATACTATTGAGATATTTTGGAGAGTTTATGATAGTAATGTAAATGAATCTGATATAAAAGAAGTTAGTGATGTTGCAAGTGAGCAAATAGTTAATGAGAGTAATGTTATTATTGAAGAATTGAGTAGTTCTTATCATCTTGAATCTGTGCCTTTTGATGCTTATGATTTGAATGGTGATGGGAAGTTGGATTATATTGAGTGGGTTGTTCCCCATTTAAGCGAGCAGACATTCGAAATTATTTATATTACTGATGCTTTGCATTTGGATTCTTCAAATAATGTTGTTGAAAATGTATTTAGAGAAGTGGAGTTTAGAGATGGACTTTGGACAACTATTCCTTCTGGGGATAAAATACGAGTTACTTTTGAGAGGAATTTGACTTCAAAAAATGATATTACTATTTATACTAAGAGTAATAATTCTGGGAGTATTAAAGTTTATGAAAAAGATTCTGATGTGGAATTGGCTGATTTTGGAGTTATTTCTGAAGATAGAAAGTATAGAATTCTTTTGACTAGTTTGATTGGTGAGCAGGATGTATTTGATTTGAAAGTTCTTAGTGGGGACGTAGAGTTTGATTATATTGTTGATCCTGATACAGATGCACCTAATGTTTCATTTTGGGGACAAACTCCTGCCGATGGAAGTGGGCAAGCTGGAAATTCTATTTATGTTAATGTTTCTTCTTCAGATGCAAGTGATTATTATGTCTTGAATAATTTTGATAATTCTGTTGTTAGTTGGTATAGAATGCAGGATTTGAATTCAACTGGAGGAGTTGTTGATTATATGGGAAGAAATAATGGGACTCCTGTAGGGAATGCAGTTCAAAATGCTTCTGGAAAGTGGAATTCATCATTTAGTTTTGATGGGAATGGAGATTATATTTTAGTTCCTGATTCGGATAGTTTAGATTTAACAGATAATTTTGCAATTTCTTTTTGGGCCAAGTCTTCAAATACGGCAGGATATACTTTTTCTATAGGGAAGAAAACTTCTACTTGGGATCAGAATGCAGGTTTTGAAATCTATCATAGTCCTTGGTCTGGGGGAGTTCTTGATTTTGTAGGGCAGGGAGGAAATTATGGGAGGGTTGTTAAAACTACCGATTTGAATTGGCATCATTATGTTTATATTATGACTTCTGGTTCTGTTGCATTATATTATGATGGTGTTTCGCAGTCTTTCTCTCCAGCTTATGGGGGAGGGGCATTAGTTGCTGGGACTGATGTTATGAGAATTGCGAGTAGAACTAGTCAAAATGATTATACTACTGGAAGTATGGATGAATTAATATTTTTCAATAGAAGTTTGTCTTCTCAAGAGATTTTGGCTTTGTATAATGCTTCGGCAAATAAATATTATAATAATTTTACTGGACTTGCTAATGGCGATCATACTATGAAAGCATATGCTATAGATAGTGCAGGTAATTTAAATTCAACTGAAAATAGAGTTGTGACTATTGGAGATAGCGTTTATCCTCAATTTAGTAGTTATGGAGACAATAATAATACCCTGAATACTAGTGGGATTGCAACTTTTAACGTAACTCTTGCAAATACAAATGGAACAGTATTTTTGCAAATTGGGGGGGCGAATTATAGTGCGACTAATTTAAGTGCTAATGTTTACAATGTGAGTGTTAATTTAAATGGGGGAACTTATCCATATTCTTGGGGAGCGTATGGTAATGGAACTCTTCATAATTACAATTCTTCTGTAATTCGAAATTATTTTATTTGGAGTGATACTGTTGCTCCTGGCGTTACAATTGTTTCTCCAACAGCTGAACAGAATTTTACAACTTCTTCAGTGACTTTTAATGTTACTTTGAGTGAGAATGGTTCGGCGTGGTATACTTTGTTAACTGGCACGGCGGGGCCTTCAGTTATTAATAATACTGTTAAAGTTTATTACTCTTTTGATAATTTTAGTGTGCCAGATAAAATTGTGGATTTAAGTCAGAATGCAAATAATGCGACAAACACAAGTTCTATACAAACTGCATCTGGAAAGTATGGAAGTGGATGGTATTTTGATGGAGCTGATGATAGGTATGATTCTGGAAGTTCAATAGGAATTAGCGGAAATAATCCTTGGAGTATTTCTATTTGGTTTAATAGTTCTTCTCTTGCTGGAGTTAGGCCTTTATTCTATTGGGGAAATGGAGGAACTCTGAATTTAGCGATATTTGGTACTTCTGGAACTGCACCTATTGCTTGGAGTTATAATGGGTGTGATTTAGTAGGAAATAATACTCTAACTCAAGGAGTATGGCATAATATGATTGTAACTTATAATGGCGCAGTAAAAACAATTTATATTGATGGAGTAAATGGAGGGAGTTGTTCTGCAACTTTGGCTTTGACGAATACCGCAATTAAAGGAGGAGAATATGATTTGTCTGGGGGATGGACCGATTATGTAGGATATCAAGATGAGTTGTTGGTATTTAACAGAACCCTTAATTCAACTGAAATTGCTTCTTTGTCTTCAAGTAATCCTGCAAGTTTGAGTTTTGTTAGTTATTCCACTTCTTCTTTTATTTCTTCTGGAAATTATACTATGACTGCAAATGCAACTGGAACTGGATTTAGTGCAACTAATTCTTCTGTGCCAGATGGAAGTTATACTTTCCAAGTTTATGCAAATGATAGCGCTGGAAATTTGAATGCTAGTGTTTCAACTATGTTCAATGTTAATGCTACTCTTCCTCCTCCTCCAGATACTTCTGGTCCAATTTTAACAATTGTTGCTCCTTTGAATGGAAGTTCATATACTGCTTCATCTAGTCTTACATTTGATGTGCTTGGTGATGAGAATCTTTCTTTCTGTCAATATAGTGTTAACGATTGGGCAACAAATGTTAGTATGACTCAGATTAATGTTACTCATTATCAATATTATTATAATTTAGGACCTCTCGGAGAAGGAACTTATACTGCAAGATTTTGGTGTAATGATACTTTAGGCAATGTTAACGATAGTGCTAGTAGCATATTTTTAATAGATTTTGCACCTAATGTTGCAATTGTTAGTCCAGCTAATCAAAATTATTCTACTTCTGTGATTAATTTTAATGTGACTACTAATGAGAATGCGACTTGTAGTTATACTATTACTTCTGGAGCTACTAATTATACTATGACTGGAAATGCAACGGGAACTGGATTTGGAGCGGTAAATTCGAGTGTTTCAGATGGGCAATATACTGTTAGATATTATTGTGCTGATATTGCTGGGAATTTGAATTCAAGTGTGACAAGAGCGTTTGGAGTGGATACTGCTTATCCTCAAGTTAGTTTGTTGTATCCAACTAATACAACTTATAATTCCGTTGTAACTCAATTGAATTATTCTGCGAGTGATACTAACTTGGCTTCGTGTTGGTATTCTTTGAATTTGGGAGTTACAAATACTTCTGTGACCTGTGGACAGAATGTTAGTGGATTGACTTCTAGTGAAGGTAGTAATACTTGGAAGGTTTGGGTGAATGATTCTGCGGGGAATTTGAATTCTTCGAGTGTGACGTTTACTTATACTATTCCAGATACTACTTATTCTCAATTTACAAATTTGAATGATAATAATAATACTTTGATTAATTCTGGAGTTGGAATATTTAATGTAACTATTATTAATACGAATGGAACTGTTCTTTTGAGTTTCAATGGAACTAATTATACTGCTACAAATAGTTCAAGCGTGTTTAATGTTTCTTTGAGTATTGCTGTGGCAGGAACTTATAATTATTCTTGGTATGCTTATGGAAATGGCACTTCAAATCTTTTGAATGTTTCTGCGGTGAGAGCTTATGTAGTTTTAAATGATACAACTGCTCCTGCAATTGCGTTTCAAGGAACAACACCTGCTGATGGAGTTATTACTAATATAAGTAATGTGTTTGTGAATGTTTCTTCGAGTGATAATAATACTCATTATGCTTTCAATAATTTTGATGGTTCGCTTGTTGGTTATTGGAGAGGGGAGAATAATGGAAGCGATGAATCTGGATATGGAAATGAAGGACATTGGGGGGCTACTTCCGCATATTCAACTGGGAAGTTTGGAAATGCGTTTAGCTTTGGAGGAGGAGCATTTGATTATTTAGGTATTTGGGATGTTTCCACATATAATAGTTTAGTAGATAATTTTACAATCTCTGTTTGGTCTAAGGGAACTAATTTGAATTATTATACTATGGTCGTTAGTAAGAAAGCTGGTAATGCGAATCAATTGGAGGGATTTGAATTTTATCATAATGGAGATTATGAGGGACTTGATTTTAGAGGTTATGGAAGTAGTTTTGAAAGAATATCTTTGGTTCTAGATACTAATTGGCATCATTATGTTGCGGTGATGAATAATGGTGATGTGACTATTTATTACGATGGAGAATTTAAAACTCCTACTCAAGAGTATACTGGTGGGGCTTTATCTGATGGAACAGATGATATTGTTATTGGATCAAGAATTTCTACGCAAGAAGGAGTTACTGGACTTTCTGATGAACTAATTATATTCAATAGAAGTTTGTCTTTGCAAGAGATTAAGGCATTGTATAATGCTTCGGCAAATCAGTATTATAATAATTTTACTGGATTGAGCGAAGGAAATCATACTTTTAATGCTTATGCCGTTGATACGAGTGGAAATTCAAATAATACTGGATTGAGAACTGTCTCGGTTGATACAATTTATCCTCTTGTTTCGTTATTGTATCCAGCGAATACAACTTATAATTCAGTTGTAACTCAATTGAATTATTCTGCGAGCGATATTAATTTAGCTTCTTGTTGGTATTCTTTGAATTCTGGAGCAACAAATACTTCTGTGACTTGTGGACAGAATGTTAGTGGATTGACTTCTAGTGAGGGATTGAATACTTGGAGAATTTATGTGAATGATTCTGCTGGAAATGTTAATTCTTCTTCTGTAACATTTACTTTTGCGAATACTCAATTATCTGATTGTGGTGTATTGAATATTATTAATGGCGAGTATAATCTAACTAGTAATTTAACTTCAACTAGTGGAGATTGTTTGAATGTTTCTGCTTCTGGAATAAGTGTGAATGGAAATGGATATTCAATTAATACTTCTCTTGGAGGAAATGCAATTGCAAATGGTGCTTATGGAGTTAGTTTGAGGAATATTACTTTGATGGATAATACTAGTGTTGTTTTGAATTCTAATGTTACTTTAAGTAATGTTAATTTAACTTTGAATGCTAATTATCCTGGAAATTATCCTGCTAAATTACATAGAATAATTGTGAATGAAAGTTATTGTTCTGAATGTAGTAATTTCACTGCTAGAAATTCTGGACTTGTGGTATTTAATGTTTCTACTTATGGAAATTATACTCTTGGTAAAATTGTATTGAGTCAGACTAATGTTTCTCTTGATAATTCAAATGGATGGAATATGTTTACAATTGATACTCAAGGGAATGCTAGTGGAGATGTTAATATTTCTTTAGTTGAAGATTGGAATTTGATTGGATATTCTGCTGATAGTGCAATTCCATATTCGGCTTTGACTTATACTGCTTCACCAACGAGAAGTTTGAGTGATTCTGCTATTAATGGAAGTTTGCAATATTACTTCGGATATTATAATGGAACGAGTAAGAAGTTTAGTTATGCTCCAAGAGATGATGCAAGTTTGAGACCTGGAAAGGCATATTGGGTTAAGGCTAATTCGCCTGGAAATTTGACAATTCCAGGTGCTGGAGCTTTGGGTGGTTCTGTAGCTGGGGCGAGTTATGCGTGGAGTGATTTGATGTTTTCGAATGGGACGACGGAGTTGAATATTACGAATGCTTATGATGCGGGGTGGATTGGTGAGCCCGGGGGAAATGTTTCTAGGGTTTTCTGGTATTGGGATTCAACTGAGATTGATGGAGAAGTTATAGGGTGGTTGCAAGGACCAGCAGACAATGCTAATGCGATTACTTGGGCAGGATATTCTCTGTATACTAATAAGCCCAATATAAAAATGCTTAGAGAAGATTAATTGCTTATATTTTAGGTTTTCCGGTATTAGTATAACGAAAGAGATATAAACTACTTAAATAAAGTATTCAAATGAGAATATTTCTAATACGTCATGGAGAAGCAGAAGTTGTTGGATATGATTCTGTTTTGACTAAAAGAGGAGAGACTCAAGCAATAGCTGTTGCTAAGTTTTTGAGAGAGGTTAAGGCTAATAGACTTCTTACGAGTAATTTGACTAGAGCAAAGCAAACTTGTAAGGAATATCAAAAATTATCGGGGAGATCTAATATGGAGATTAAAGAGGAATTGAATGAGATTTATAGGTTGATTGTTGGGGGGCCTGCAAAGGAAAATGCATCAAAGGATCGTGAAAAAAATGATTTAGAAAGAATTGAGAAATTTTATAATTATCTAATTACCTTAGATACAGAGAATGTTGTTATATTTACTCATGGAAACGTTATTAGGTATATTTTGTCAAAGTTTCTAAATATGTCTTCTAAAGATACTTGGAGTCGATTAGTTATCTCTCCAGGATCTGTTTCTATAATTGAGAGAATAAATAAAGGTTTTCAAGTTAAGGCAATTAATATGTATGGTCATCAGTCTAAGGAGATTAATGAATTTTTAAGTGGGAAGATTAAGTCTGAGAGTTATCTTTCTTAAATTTCTTTAGAAGTAAACTACTTTTCGCATCATTAAATCTGTTAATAACATTTTTTCTTCCGTTCTCTCCAAATCTTCTTCTATATAACTTGTTTGATAATAATTTTATGATTTTCTTTTCAAGATTTAAAGAGTAAGGTTTTTTTATAACATATCCAGTCTTATTGTTAATTATCGCTTCGCTTACTCCTCCAGAATCTAATCCTATTACTGGCTTTTTGAAGCTACTAGCTTCTAAAAAGACAATTCCAAATCCTTCGATATCATTAGGTTTAATAAATTTAGAAGGGAGTACGAATATATCGCATGCAGAGTAGAATAATGGCAATTGATCGTCAGATATTTTTGGATAAATAAAAACTTTTTTTTCTAAGCCTGTTTTTAAAATCATCTTTTTTAGGTTAGTGATCTCAGGACCGTTACCTACAATTAAATAAATTAACTCTGGAAATCTTTTTATTAACTTAGACATGATTTTTATTATTTCTGCGTGTCCTTTTCTTTTTACTAATCTTCCAACGGATAATATTATATCTTTTCTTGTAAATCCTAGCTTATCTTTTGCAAAGCTAATATTTCTTCCATAATCTTTTGATAAGGCAGGATTTAAAACCGATATGTTTTTTTTAAGTATGTTCTGTTTAATTAACAAATTTCTTGAGAACTTACTTACAGTAAATATGAAGTCTGCTAAATTTAATATCTTCTTGTAAAACTTAGCTTCTAACTTCGTGTATCCTCTTTGGTAGATGCCATTAGTATTATTTTTATTTATTATACAACTATCTATAAACGCTTCTTTTGCATGGATAAAAATACCAAACTTTGATTTGGGATTAAATTTTTTGTAGATTAATGCAATCTCTGGATGAGATCGTAGATATCCTAATAAGAGTATATCTGGTTTTATCTTATTAACTAGACATAATATTTGTTTATTTGCTTTTTCTCGATATTTATCATTTATGTTGAAAGGTTTGAAGTCTACACCATGCACTTTGAAAGGTAGTTTCGCAATACTTTTATCTTTGATAAGTGCTATTGGAATTATTGCCTCAAAATTTGTTTCTGAAAGATATTTTTTATATATCTGCATCAAATATCTAGCTATTCCTCCATTCATTGGAAAAAAGTCTTGTGAGATTAAAACTACTTTAATCATAATACTGGGTCCTTAAATGCTTTTAAGATATCTTTCAAACATTCTCTAGTTTTTACAAGTCTTTCTCTTCTTTTTAATGGTACTTCTGAGAATGGTAATTTTTTTTCTGACCTAATAAGATTTTGCCATTCGCAGAAATATATTAGTCCTCCTCTTAAGACTTCTAAATCAGGTAATCTTCCAGAATAAATATCAAAGAAAGATTCTACATCTCTGTCAGATTTACAGCATCTTAGCAATATTCTTCCTAAGTCTGCGTATAAATTTCCAAAATGGGCATGTTCATAATCAAAACATTTAGGGATAGTATTTATTACTGTGGCGTTGTTGAATCCTAAGTCTCCATGAACTAGGTTTTTGTTTTCATGTGTCGTTCTATGAATTCTTTTTGTAAGTTCAGCTAGTTGATCAAGCGTAGGGGCGAAGGGCGTGAATGGGATGTATCTTTCGATTATGAAATCAGCTCCTATCTCTATTACATTAGATATTCCGAATCTTGAAATGGCCATAATTGCTTCTGGTTCGCTATACTTACTACGCTTTTTCTTGATAGTTTCGTGAGTCATTGAAATAATTTATTATATTTTTTAAATATAATCTTCCAATCAAATTTATTAAGTGCTTTTTCTCTTGCGAGTTTACCCATTTGTTTACGTAATTTATTATTTTCAATTAGATTTATTATTTTTTCTGAGGCACCTTTTATATCTCCTTCTTTTAGAAGAAATCCGGTTTTATTATTATCAATTACTTCTGGAACTCCCCCAACTGCAAAGGCTATAGCAGGTATTCCTGCCGCAGCTGCCTCACAGAAAACTCGCCCCATTGATTCAACGTGATTAAATTCTCCACCTCTTTCTTTTCTTTTAAGGGTTATGGGTAAATGAAGAAATATGTCTGATATATTAAAGTAATCTGGAACTTCTTCGATTCTTTTTAATCCAGTAAACTCTATTATATTGTTTGCATGAAGATCTTCAACTAATCTTTTAAGATTCTTCTCTTCTGGCCCTCCACCCACCATAAAAAGTTTACTCTGAATGGTTGTTTTCTTCGTAGCTTGAACGAATGCTTTTATAGTATTTTCAATACCTTTGCATCTTACAAATCTAGAAACATGAAGTATATTGATATTATTGTCTGTGATGTTTCTTATTGAAGGGTTATATGAATTGCAATCAACTCCTCCAGTTAGTACAATCATCTTATCTTCGTTTATGCCTATATCTATGAAACGTTTTTTTGAGAATTGACTATTTACAATGAGGAAGTCAGAATACTTATTAATCATTTTTGCAGCAATTTTTCTATTCTTTATCATATCTTGATCAGGGTCATTTTCATCACCTATCCAGCCCGCGACTAAATCTGTTCCTCCAGAACGTAGAATAATCTTAGCTAATGGTCTCTTTTCACGCAATTCTTTTAATAAGGGTACTAGGTGAGTGCTGTTAAAAAAATATATCTCGGTTTCAATTGGAGAATTATCTAGAATGAGATTTATATCTTTAGTATATTTATTGGTCAGGATTCTTTTAATTTTTTGATTAAATACTTTTTTCTCTGCATTTAGATAAATTCCATCAGTTACAACTTTATTTGTTAGAATTGAAGATATTTCAAATCCTTCCTTTCTGTCAAACCATTTTGCAAAAGCATATCCATGAGTTTCCATACCTCCAATATAATTAAGAAACTTTGGAGCTATAAAACATATTCTTTTTTTCATATCAGAATTCACCATGACGTTTTAGTAAATCGTCAACTGAGATTCCATTTTTAATATCTTCTTTTATTTTTCTTTCAAGTTCATAACTCTTAATTGCTTTCTCGATAACTTCAGTAGATATATTTTTAGGTATTACTATAACTCCATCTGCATCTCCAAAGAGGTAATCTCCCTTATTTACAGATACATCTGATATTCTTGCACTATCTAAATCTACTTTGTCGATTATTCCTCTATTTTTGATATCTCTTGCAATATTTCCTTTTGAAAATACCGGAAATTTTAGTTTTACGGTCTCAAGTTTGTCTCTAGTACACCCATCGATTATTGCTCCTTCGACTTTTTTAGACTTTGCTAGGGTAGACATTAATTCTCCAAAAAAAGCATAGTCTCTAAAACCGTTAGCTACAATCAATATTTCTCCTTCTTTTAAGGATTCTAGAAAATATAGTCCTTTGTAGACTTCTTTATAGTTATTATCTTTGATAGGTTTAATGGAAATTATTTTTGCTTTACCAAAAATTTTAGCTTCAATAAAATTTGGTTTAATTGATATATCTAGCATCTGGTTCTTATATCCTTTAGAATCTAAAATATCAGATATGCTTGCCGTGGATAGGTATTTTTTTTTATTATTCATTTTTTCTTCCTTGAATTAGTCTTTCAGCAAATTCAAAATCTTCTATTGTGTCTATGTCTGTTGCTTCTATATGAGGTATATCCCATAGAAGAGGTTTTTGTCCTATTCTTGATTTTCTAATCATTAACGCTTCTTTTTTTATTGCATAAAATCCCATTGTTTCTATTATAGTCTCGTTAAGATTTACACTATTTGGAATGTGTAAGGGATCATAATTTGCTGGCTTTCCGTCATTATTCCAAAGATAAAGTTTATTTCTAGTCACGGTAAAAACAGAATCATTTTCTTTTGAGATAATTAAATTAAATATTGCCTTATTTATGCTTTTTTCTGATAAAAAAGGTGCAGTAGGTAGTGCTTGCACGTATATGTCTCCATCTACCTTTGAAGCTTCATTTAGTAATAACTGATTTCCATCTGTTTGGTTGTTGGCAAGAGAAATATCTCTCTTGAGAAATTTTACTTTTCGGTCTTTTGCAAGATTAAATACTTCTTCTGATTCTGAATCAAGATATACTTCGTCAATAGTATCGCATTTAATTAATGTGTCTAGTATATGAAGAAATAGGGGTTTATTGCCTAGCTTTCTTATATTTTTTGATGGAACTCTAGTACTTGTTCCTTTAGCGGGCACAAATGCAATAACTTTCTTAATATTACCAAATTCTTTTAAGATATCTTTCTTTACAAAGAAATCTGCGTTGCTTCTAGAATCGTTAAATATCTTTCTTCCAGAGTTATTAAATTTCTTGTTTGCTAACTTCATACATTTGTTAATTAGTGAAGCATATTCTGGGTGCCCAGGCAATCCTCTTTGGATTTCAAAATCATCTTTTTTGAAAAATTCAATATCCTTAAATTTTGGGTTAGTTTGTATTTCATAGCAATGGCCATTTTTTCCCCAGTCTAAATTTACATTCATATCCATACCTATAATATATACTTCTTTGAATCCTAGGTAATATGCTAATTGTATTGCATCGTATGCAACTGTTTTTCCTCTTGAGAAACCTTCTTCTGTTGGATCTTGTGAAAATGAGGCTTTTTTCTGTTGAAGTTTGATTGGAAATAATTGAGTGTTTTCGTCTTTTAAATCTTCAGGAAAGGTGTCACACGCACTCGCTACAATAATTTTCTGAATGGCCTTGTTGTATGTTAATTGTTTAAATATTTCTCTAAATTTTGGATACTGAAATTTATCTGCGATTATATTAAATGTAGGTACTACATTGAAGATATCTAAAAATAAAGGGGCTAAATTTAAAGCAATTACTGTTTCATTTTTTAAAAATGAGAGGTCTTTATATGCTAGACTTGGTCCAGTAGCAACTATGAAACATCGATCGTTTTTATAAGCGTCTTTTAATTCTCTTAATTGAGCCATATATTTGAGCGAAGAGTAAAGTTATTAAATCTTACTGTTGTCATTTTATAATGGTTATTAAAAGGCTTTGTTTGGATAGCTGGGAAAATAGAATCTTATGTTTACCACAAAGAGGCATAGGAGACCTAATTTTCTTTTTACCATTATTACATAGTTTACATTCTAGTTTTCCTGCTTCGGAGATATTTATACCTTCAACTTCTCAAGGGACTCCTTATTTTCAGTTGATTAATCTTATCGGTTTTTTGAGCAAAACTCCCAAGTTTCTCCCTAATGTATCTCAAGATGAATTTGAACTGCATAGGCAAATCGCGTTTAGGGAATGTAAGGGTAAGCTTAAAAGAGAATATGAACATAAAATATATGAAAAATATCTTCAAGGAGAGCAGTATGATTTATTAATTAATTCTAGATCTAATCGAGTTGAATCTGTTTTATGTGCTTCTCAAGTAACTCGTAAAGATGTCGAAGAAAGTTACCCTTTTCATCGAAAGCATATGGTTGATAGATTTTTATTTTATGCTGATTATTTAGGTATTCCTAGAGTGGTTAGTTTTAAGTTAGATTTAACGCGTCAAGATTTAACTGATGAGAGTATTCGAGGCGAATATGTTATATTTAATCTTGGGGGAAGTGTTAAAGAAAAGAAGTGGTCTACAACAGGATATTCGAATGTATCTCAATGGTGTGCAAAAAAAGGGTTGTCAGTTATATTAATTGGTGGAGAAGAAGATCGAGATCAAGCTAGTCAAATTCAAGGATCAAATGTTATAAATCGTGTTGGTTGTCATAATGGATATGCTATTAGAGACATAGTTCCTTTGGTAAGAGGATCTAGAGTATGTTTAAGTGGAGATACTGGAATTTTACATTTAGCAGATGCCTTGGGTGCAAAGGTTCTTGGGCTTTATGGCCCAACTTCACCAGAACGATATGGTCCATATAATCAAAGAGAATATGTGATTTCTAGAAATCGTATTGATCAAAAATTGGAAAATATATGTTCTTGTGAGGTTATAGGTTTTTTAGAGCAAATTGTTTGATATAATTGAATCTTATCTTTAATCTTCATAATGCTTATTAAGTCTTTTTTCTTGTTTTTATTGTAAAAGAGGCACTAAAAACATTTAAATAGTGTAACTTTATAGGAATAACAATATGGATGAGCAAGAGATGCAATATCAGAGGAATATGGATGTTCGACCTACTTTTGAACATAAACTTAAGACTGGTTATGTTGGACGATTTCTTACAGAAGTTAAAGGTTTATGTTCATTGGTTACTTCTTGGAGTTTACCTTTAGTCGTTGCTGGAACTTTGTTATCTGGAGAGTATCCTATCAAAGCTGATGAACTTAGGGTTAGTACTATTTCTTCTTCTCCTGGAATTAATGGAAATAAAGTTAGATTTGAAGAAAACGGCACTTCTGCAGGATACAATCCAGTTGTTTCTCCGAGTCTCGAAATATATGAGCAAGATGGGTTAGGCATTAAGAGAGCAGTAAGGGCGGTAAATCCTACAAACGATAGTAATTTTTATGCTCATTTAGAGTATCATGGTAACATTCCTAATGGCACTTTTAATTCTATTCGTTTTAGATTTTGGAATAGTGCCTCTGTGCCTTCACCTACGAATAATTTCCCTATTAATTTAAATATTACTGCTAAAATTGACGCAGGTAATTATACAAATGTTGTCAATGTTCCAAAAGCAATTATTGACGCGGGTTTAGGATATGTTGATTTTCAGTTGCCTAATAGTATTAATGCAGTAGATGGGCAAAAATATGGTTCAGTTTCGCTAAGAATGGTACCCTATTCTGGTAAATTTACAAATGCTCAGAATTTCAGTATTAATTTTACTAACTGGGATGTTAATGGATTTAATTATAGTATTGTTCAGCAACCAACAAATGGAGTTGCTTCAGTTAATGGAAGTCAGCTAGATTATGTTGCAAATGCAAATGGATTAGATAGTTTGATTTATCAGTTGAATTATAATGGAACTAATTGGGGACAAAGAATTGCAACCTTTTTTTCAACGAATGTAGTTGCTCCGAATAATATTCCTACTCTTATTGGGGTTACAAATAGTATTCCTCACGGAATTCCATTTTCTGGGCAGATTGTTGGAAATGATGAGGATGTTGGGGATGACTTGAGTTATAGAGTGACGTCTATGCCTACGAATGCATCTGTGTTTAATTTGAATACTAATACTGGGGCATTTGATTATACTCCTCGAATGCCTGGAAGAGATAGCTTTTCTGTTGTGGCAAATGATGGAGCTGTGGATTCAGAAGAGGCTAATTTTGGATTTGATTCATACAATATTGCTCCTCGTGCGGAGAGTTTAGGATTTCGTATTGGGCAATTGGCTAGTAAATCATTTGGATTGAAAGTTTCTGATGAAAATAGAGATAATTTGAATGGTTCTCTTGTTGTTTCTCCTAATAAGGGGAATGTTATTTTTGATGGGACAAATGCAGTTTATACTCCTAATGCTGGAGCTGTTGGATTGGATTCATTTAGCTATGTGGTTAATGATGGATTTACAAATTCTAATCTTGCGAATGTTGATGTTGAGGTATTGGGTGCAAATAAATTAAGATTAGATAAAACATTGGATGATAAATTTAATCTTACTTTTTCAGGAGTGCCTGGAAGAGAGCATGTTACTTCTAGCAGTAAAAATTTGCGTAGTTGGACTCCAATTTCTACTAATTATACTGGGTCTGATGGGATACTTGAGTTAAATGATGTTGGAAGTAAAACTAATAGATGTATGTTTTTCAAGAGTGAATAGATTTAAATTGATTTTTAGTATATAAAGTATAAACTAGTTAGTGATAATTGATAAGTTATTATCTGATGTTTGATTTTAAGATGATTTATTTGCTGATAATATTTCATGGGTTGAGCATAAGTATTATTAAAGTGGACTTTGTATTGAGTTGTCTTGAAGGGTATTAATTTGCTTGTAAAATTCTCTTAAAAATAGGTAAAAATAGGTAAAAATAGCGTAGTGTAAAACTAAAAGCACTGGGGATGATAGAGCAAAACTCTTATAAACCTAATTTATGTTTATATTTTAGAGGTTTTATTAAAAAGTGGTGTATAAGAGGTATATAAAAATTAATGGTAAAAGTTATGGTCCGTATCTTTATAGCAATCGACGAGTAGGGAATAAAATTATTACAAATTATGAAGGTGTCGATGATAAAAAACCTTCTTTACACTACAATAGATTTATCATTTTTGGAGTAATATTATTGTTAATTGCCGTTTTTACGATTTATTATGAATTGGGTTTTACGGGCAATGCTTCTTTGGATTTGAAAGATTCATATAAATCTGGAGAAAGTTTATCTGGAAGTTTTTCTTTAGTTTTGAAGGAAGGAGAATTAATTCCTGCCGATAGTGAACTTTTCATAGGTTTTGGAGAGAATGATGATGGAGTTCGTTATTTTGTTAGGGATTTAATTTCAGAAGAGATGGTTAGTGGTAATTTTTATGCGGATGGAGTTGAAATAAATGGGACGGGGGAGGGATTTGGAATAATTGGGCAAAAAGTTATTAGACCTGAAGTTGAATTTCAATTATTGATTAAAAATTCTGATGGGATAGTTCAAGAGGGAGATGAGAATGTTAGTGGAGAGTTAAATCAAACTCAAAATGAAGAAAATAATCAAAGTTCTGAGGTAGTTGCTGGTGGAGCAAGTGGAGGAAGTGATTCTGGTATTGAAGTGCCTGTTGAAGGTGTTCCTGCTGAGACAATAGGGGAGGTAATTCCTTCAACTGAAACTCCTGTAATTGAGATTCCAAGTGAAGTTCCAACAATTGAAACTCCAACTCTAACTTCCGATGCTTCTACTTCTGAGGAAAGTAGTGGTTCAAATAGTGATACTTCTAGTTCATCTTCTGAATCTAGTTCATCAAGTTCAGATTCTTCATCTAGTGATTCATCCGATTCTGGAGTTAGTTCCTCAAGTTCAGATTCGGGAGGAGTAACTGGCAATGTTTTGATTGAAGATGCTTATGTTTATGATGGAAAAGTTGTGGAGGGAGAGGACTTTGAGTATACTCTTGAAGAAGGGCAGAGTGCAGAATTAGTTTTGGGGAGTGTTAAAGTTAATGGTGAATTGATTGACGATGCTCATATTAATGTTGAGGTGCAAGGGAGAAAAGTTATTGTTTCAACTGATTATGAGATTGTTGAGGAAGGATTTGGAGAGGATTATCTTGGAAGTTCAAAGATAAAATTAAATGTAAATTTATCTGCTTTAGGGATACTTGTTGAAGGAGACAAGTTGACTTTGAAGTTGATTTATGGAAATAATACTCTTGCTAATATTCAAAAGACTTTGCTTATAGATTATTTAGAGGAAAATGTTTCGAATTTAAGTTTTGTTAAATTAATACCTACGATTAGAATTGCTAAGAATGGAAATTATGAATTGAATTTAAATAATTATTTTGAAGGGGCAGAAAGATATGTTTTCAGTAGTAAGAATATAAGTTTTACAGGAGATAATGGGATTTTAGTATTATCTCCGTTTGAAGATTTTACTGGAGCAGTTAAAGGAATTGTTACTGGATATTCTGGAAATAATAGTGTTGAAAGTAATGAGTTTACGATTTTAGTTTCATCAGGAGGAATTAACATTAGTACGAGTAGAGAAAAAATTAAAGTTGGAGAGCCAGTTAAATGGACTAAGAAAGTTAATGTAGAGGTTTCTGAAAATGTTAGCGTTAGTATTCCTTTTGATGCAGAAAATGTAGTAGTAACTAAGTTTGGGGGTTCTGAAGAAATTGTTTCAGATGTGATAAATGAAAATACTATTTTGGAGGAAAATTTGAGTAAGGGTATTACTGGAAATGTAGTTTTTGAAATAAATTCTCGAAAAGAATTTTTCTTATTTGGATGGGCTAGAGAGATATTTAGAGGAGTAACTGGAAATGTTATTTCTGAAGAAAATGGGATTAATTCGGTTGAAACAAAGGAGATTTTGTTAGGGCAAGATTCTTCTGTGGAAAGTTATACTATTGAATATGAGACTTCTGCTCCAATGGCTATTGAAAGTGAAACTTCTTCTGGAAAAGAAGTAGTTATTTCTGGTCCAGATGCTCTTCATTATACTGATGTAATTGCGTCTGCTAATATTAGTAGAAATATTTCTATTGAAAATTCTGGAAGAATTAAGATTTATTGGAAGGACTATTCTTTGACTTCTGAGAAGATTAAGAAAGTTGATGAAGTTCTAGATGAGGAGGTTGTTGAAGAGGTTTCTAATTCTAATTTAGATGAGGAAGATATTGTTGAAAATTTAGTAGATAATCAAAGTGATAGTTTAGATAGTTATTCTGAAGGAATGTTAATAACTGGAAATGTTATTAGCGGTTCTGAAGAAAATTATTTAGAAGTGAATAATTCAGAGGGTATAACTTCTAATGTTAATAATTCAGAGGTTTTGGAGGTTGTTAATGGTAAAGAGTATGTTTTGAGAGAAGTTCCTTTTGATTATTATGACTTAGATGGAGATGGAAATGTGGATTATGTTGAGTGGGTTGTTCCTCATTTGAGTAATCAGACTTATCAAATTATTTATATTACTCATGCTGAAGAGTTAGATAGTAATAGAACTTTCGTTAGAGATATATATAATGAGGTTAAGGCGAGAGATGATAATTGGACGACCATTTCTGCTGGGAATTTTGTAAGGGTAATGTTTGAAATAAATTTGACTTCTAGTAAGGATATTACTCTTTATGCGAGGAGTAATAATTCTGGAAGAATAAATGTTTATGAAAAAGATTCTGATGTGGAATTGGCTGATTTTGGAGTTATTGGGGAAGATGGAAAGTATAGAATTCTTTTGACGAATTTGATTGGGGAACAGGATACTTTTGATTTGAAAGTTTTGAATGGGAGTGTAGAGTTTGATTGGATTGTTGACCCTACAACAATTCCTCAGCTTACTATCATTACTCCTCAAAACAATCAGTATTATTCTACTTCTACTGTAACATTTAATGCAAGTTCGAATGAAAATGGTTCAGGATGGTATCTATTTGCTCCAGTCAGTACTCCTTCAGTTATTAATAATTCTCTTAAGATTTATTACGATTTCGATAGCTTTGTTGCACCAAGTAAAATTGTTGATTTAAGTCCACGAAAGAATAATGCTACAAATACAAGTTCTAAACAAACCACCTTGGGTAAATATGGGCAAGGATGGTATTTTGATGGAACGGACGATATCTATCTTTCTGGAAGTGCAGTCGGAATTAGTGGAAGTAATTCTTGGAGTATTTCTATTTGGTTTAATTCTTCTTCTCTTGCTGGAGTTCGTCCATTATTTTATTGGGGTGTAGCAGGAACATTAGATTTAGCGATATTTGGAACTTCTGGAACTACCCCTATAGCTTGGAGTTATAGCGGGTGTGATTTAGTTGGAAATAATACTTTGACTACTGGAACTTGGTATAATATGATTGCAACTTATAATGGGTCTAGAAAAAATCTGTATATTAATGGTGCAATTGTAGCTAATTGTACTGCAACTCTTTCTTTAGTTAGTACGGCGGTTAAAGGAGGAGAATATACTTTATCTGGAGGATGGACAGATTATTCTGGATATCAGGATGAATTACTTATCTTTAATAGAACTCTTACTGCTTCTGAAATTGCTTCTTTGTCATCTAGTAATCCTAAGACTTTGAGCTTTGTTAGTTCTTTAGATTCTCCAGTATATCTGATGACTTCAAACGCAACTGGGACTGGATTTAATTTCACTAATACTTCTATTCCTGACGGAGTATATACTGTGAAATTTTTTGCTAATGATACTTATGGAAATATTAATTCAACAGTCGCAGCAATAAACTTTACTGTTGATACTGTTGCTCCTAATGTTACCGTTGTTAATCCATTGAATCAGAATTATTCTACTTCAGTGATTAATTTCAATGTGACTACTTCGGAGAATGCTACTTGTAATTATACTATTACTTCTGGGGCTACTAATTATACTATGACTGGAAATGCAACTGGAACTGGATTTGGAGCTGTTAATTCGAGTGTGCCTGATGGGCAGTATACCGTTAGATATTATTGTGCGGATATTGCTGGGAATTTGAATTCATCTGTTACTCGAGCGTTTGGAATAGATACAGTTGCTCCTAACGTTGCAATACTTAGTCCAGCTAATCAGAATTATTCTACTTCTGTAATTAACTTTAATGTGACTACTAATGAAAATTCAACTTGTAATTATACTCTTAACGAAGGAGTTACTAATTATACTATGACTGGAAATGCAACTGGAATAGGATTTAATGCAACTAATTCTTCAGTTCCTGTTGGACAATATACAGTCAGATATTATTGTGCAGATATTTTAGGTAATTTAAATGATGGCGCAACGAGAGAATTTGGAGTTCTTTCATCTACAATAAGTAGTTGTGGCTCTTACGGAACTTTGGGAGCGTATACTCTAAGTCAGAATATCTCAGGTACTGGAACGTGTATTACTTTAGAAGATTATAACAATATTGAAATTAATTGTCAAGGATATACTATAACTTATGGTACTTCTGCTGGAGCAACGGTGCATGGAATTTATGGTTCTTTTGCTTCAGTTAAGAATAATATTACCATTAAGAATTGTAATATCGTTAGAACAAATACCAGTACTGCAGGTTCTGGAATTTATGCTATAAGAATAAATGCTTCAACTATATTTAATAATACTATAAATGTAACTGGTAGTTCTGCAATTTCTGGAATAAATATTGGAACTACTTCAGGTAATTTGAATATCTCTAATAATACTATTTATACTGGGGCTAGTGGAGCAGGAACTGCTGCAATTCTTACTTCTACCAGTGACGTGGCTGGATTGTATATTGGGAGTAATCAGATTCTTTCAGGATATAATGGGGGAACTTCTGGATTTGATGGAATTTCTATTACTGCTGGATATGGTGCTGTTGTTGAATATAATAATATAAGTGTTTATGGCAGCGGAAGTAATAAGGGGATGTATGCTACTGGAACGTCTAATGCTAATTTTACAAGTAATACTTTGAGTATTTCTACTTCTGCTGCTGATCATTATGGAATTGATATTGCAGGGGTTTCTGATGGAACGAGATTAGTAAATAATACTATTAGTTTAGTAGGAACTTCTACACAAAGAGGCATAAACTTAGGTTCAAATAGTATTTCTGTTATTAATAATAGTATTACGATGTTTGCTACTTCAGCACCGTATGGGATTAGTAATTTGGCTACTTATGATAATGCATATATTTATGGAAATAATGTAACTGTAAATGGGACTAATGATGCTCATGCAATGATGATTGCAGGTTTTGTAGATAATCTCTGGATTGAAAATAATAATTTTAAGACTAGTGGAACAACTAGGACGACTGCTACAAATGGACCAGATGTTGTTCAATTAGTTTCTTCTGCTTCTGGAGGATATATTACTAATATTACTTTTAAGAATAATATAATTAATCTTAGCGGAAAAGGAAGTGCTATAGAAATGGCAGGGTCGGGTGATTTTCCATATGATATTTATTTTATTAATAATAATATTCCTCGAGGAGAATATCTTTATTTGTCAGTTCAAGATGATTATACTGGCTTGTATTTTTATGATCAGGATATTCCTGGAAATTATTCTTTTGCTGGGGCAGGTAGTACTGTGCGAGTAGAGAATACTAGTTCTGGGAGAATTTATTTTCTTAATTATTTAACTGGAACGGGAGATAATTTCAGTTCAGATATTGTTATAGGAAATAATAGTGCGTATGTTAATTCAGCTCAAACTGGGCTTAATACAAGTGCGAATGTTTCTCTTTACGGATTAAGAACTGACTTTTCTGATCCTAAGATACTTCGAAATGGAGTTCTTTGTACTACTTGTTATAACTTTACTTCTCTTAATGCTGGGAATGTTTCATTTAATGTGACTGGATGGAGTAATTATAGTATTGGGGATATTTCAATAGTTCCTCCAGTTGTGGTATCGGTTATATTAAATTCATCTGATGGTTTGAATAGAACAAATGAGAGTTTGAGTTGTTATACTAATATAACTTCTAATCAAGCTACGGTTTATGCTAATTATACTTGGTATAAGAATGGAACTGTTAATTTATCTGGACAGAGTGCAGGATTTACTCAAGGAACTTTAGGTTTGGTTTCTGTGCTTGGTGCGGGGAATACTACTAAGGGAGATAATTGGACGTGCAGTGTAAAAGCTTATGATGGGGTATCTTATAGTGATAATTGGACTAATGCTTCTTTAGTAATTTTAAATAGCCTTCCAGTTGTAACTCTTATTTCTCCTACTGATAAAAATTCAACTACAAATAGAGCTCAAGAGTTTACTTGGAGTGCGTCTGATTTGGATGGAGATAGTTTAGGATATCAGATTACTCTTAATTCATCTTCTTATATGGGTTCTCCACCTGTGGCTTGTAGTGAAAATATTTTGACTATTACTTCTTCATCTAGTTTCACTCCTTCTAGTGATTTAAGCTGTTTGTATGATAATGGATATGTTTACAATTGGAGCGTTAGAGCAAATGATAGTGAGGGTTATGGTGCTTGGAGTGGAATATGGAGTGTTAATATTACTGCAAGTCTCGCGATTAGTTTTGTTAATTCAAATGTGGCGTTTGGAGTATTATCTTTATTAGAATATAATGATACAACTAGTAATAATCCTACTCCGTTCATTATTCAGAATGATGGAAATGTTTTTGTTAATACTTCTTTGAATGGTACCTCTTTGTGGGAAAATACACCAAATCCAAGTAGATATTTCAAGTTTAAGATTGATAATAATACTTTTAGTGGACCAAATGAATTGGGAGCATTTAATTGGGCGAATTCATTAACTAGTTGGACAAATGTTTCAACTTCATTAACTACTGCGATAACTTCTCTTAATTATTCAGATGCCAAGGATAGTGCGGAGATAGACATTTATGTTGAAGTGCCTTCAGGGGAATCTTCAGGAAGTAAATCATCAATTATCACATTCAATTCAATATTGGGAGAATAAATGGAAATAACAAAGAAACATATATATGCGATAGACTTTGCAATTATAGTTGGAACTTTGATTGTTTTATTTACTTTGGTAATTTATATGAGGCCTATGGTTATTTCTCCATTGGATAATTTGGAAACTACAAATAATTCTATGCTTTTCTCATTTGAAAAGGGGAATATAATTTATCTTGATGATAATATTGAATTTACTTCTCCTGAAAAAATATCCGCAGAAAATAATTTAATTATTAATTTAAAGCCGGGAGTTTATTATTGGAAAGTTGAGGGAGTTGTTAAGAGTGAAACAAGAACTCTAACAATAAAATCGGAAATAGACTTGAGATTGAGAGAAGCGGGGGAGTTTTATGAAGTGGTTAACTCAGGAAATACTAGACTGAAGGTTGATATCTATAATAATAACACTCTTGTTGGTAATGTTATTTTAGAAAGTGATGAGAGTGCGAACGTTTCAGGGACTAAATTTGTGGGGGCTCAAGATGAATAAATTATTATTTAGTATTTTGTTTGTGTTGTTATTGGCGTCGAATGTTTATGCTTTAGGAATAACTCCTGCAAGAGCACCTGTAGATTATTCTGCTGGTTTAGAGAAGGATATTGTATTTACAGTTATAAATTCAGAACATAAGGATATGGATTTGAGTATTTCTGTGCAGGGAGAGATGAGCAGTGGAGTTATACTGGAAAAAGATAGAGTGCATGTAAGTGCAGATGATGGTGAAATTAAAGTGAATGCTAAATTTAAAGTTCCAGAGGGATTAACTCCTGGAAAACATGATGCGAATATTGTATTTTCACAAATTCCTGAAAGTCAAGGGAGCTCGGGAGGAGCGTCTGTCCAAGCAGTATTAGCAGTCACTTCACAGATTTCTCTTTATGTTCCATATCCTGGAAAATATCTAGAGGGAGAATTAAAGGTTTCTGGAACTGGAAAGGAAAAAACCTTTGTAATTAGTATGCTTAATAGAGGTAAAGATAATATCGGGAAAGTTTCTGCTTCAATTCATATTTATGATTCTTCTGAGAAAGAAGTTAGAGTGTTAAAGACTAATGAGATTTCTTTGAATTCTCCAGGTAGTGGGGAAGTTAATGCTTTGTGGAATTCAGATGTTCCCGAGGGTAAATATCATGCAAAGGCAGTTGTTAATTATGATGGGCAGGAAATTTTATTTGAAAGTCCATTTGAAGTTGGAGAACTTGTTTTAGATTTACAACAAATAGTTGTTAAAGATTTTACTTTAGGAGGGATTGCTAAGTTTGATATGATTGTGATGAATAAATGGAATGAACCAATTACTCAAGCATATGCTGAGATGAGGGTGTATGATGATAACATGAAGGAGATTGTTAGTATGAAATCTTCAACTTATGATATTCCTGCAGGAATGCAAACTACTATGAATTATTATTGGGATACTAAGGGTGTTTCTGAAGGATTATATAATTCAAATATAATTTTGTATTATTCAGGAAAGAAAACACAGCAGGATCTTAAGTTGGATGTTAAGAGTGATAGAATTGATGTAACTGGATTGGGTTATGTTATTTCTTCAGAAACTAGTTCGGGAAGCGGAGGAATGATTAATATTCTTATAATTGTTGTTGTGATATTAGTTTTAATCAATGTTTTATGGTTTTTGGCTTGGAGAAAAAAGAAAGTTGGGCAATTGAAGAGCTAATTTTACTAAAAAAATGCTTTTTTGACGGAAATATTTATAAAGGAGTTATTGTAATGTATGATATGGTTAAAAAGAATGTGGCGATGATTTTACTTGTTATTGCAGTAATTTTGGTTGGAGTTTGTATTTATACTTATTTTTATGGGGCTGAGAAGATTTCTTCTGATGACTTAGGGGCATCACAGGAAGGTAGTTCTGGTGGTGGGCAAGTTGGAATTGTTATATTACCTCCGGAGGTAGAGGATAGAGGAAATGGCAGTGGTTAAGAAAGTGAATGAGGTGTCTGAGAATGAGTGGTATAGTTATGTTGCTTATATTTCTATGGTAGTTATTGTTTTAGCAGTTATTTATTTGGGTTTGGGTTCTCAAGTTATTACTGGGAATGCTACTTTTAATACGACTCAAGGAACTGTAAATGTTAGTATTAATAATCTAACTGCTATTAATTTTACGGCTAATAATATTAATTTTGGAGCTGGTGGAGTAACTATAGGTACTTCTACTGCTTATCTTTATTCAAATAATGGAACTACCACGGGGGGGTCTTGGAGTTTTTCTGCGCAGAATCTTACTTTAGAAAATATAGGTAATAATAATCTTACTATGGTAAATGTATCCTTTGGAAAGACTGCGGATACTCTCATTGGAGGAGCGGGCGCATTATATCAGTTTATGTATAATGATGCTGAGGCTGGAAGTTGTACTGGAGGTACTGTTACTGCTAATACTTGGACTAATACACTTACTACTAATCAGACGATTTGTACTCTTTTCCCTGCAACTGATACTAGCGATAGCATTTATATTAGTATTAAGTTAGGAATACCTTCTGCTTCAGCTTATACAGGTTCTTTAGGAGATGTTGTAACTGTTACAGTTATGACTTAGTGAGGGGAAAAACTATAAAAAGGGAGTATTGGTTTTATTAGGATGGTGAGATATTTTAGAATTGTTTTTTGCTCTTTGCTCTTTGCTCTTATGATTTTACCTGCGGTTTATGCCGGCTCTTTAGGTATGAGTCCTTCCAATTTTAGGTTTGATTTTAAACCTGGACTGGAAGAAATGATTACTATTAAAGTAGGAGATTCTGATTTAAATCAACTTATTAGTATTTCTGTTTCGGGAGATTTAAGTCAATATGTAAATGTAAGTGCTACTAGTTTTGTAGGAACTGGAGAATTAAAGGTAAAATTAAAACTTCCAAAGAGTATTGATAAACCTGGAAAACATAGGATACTTATTGGAGCTACTGAAAATTTCGTTTCTGAAGGGAAAGAAATGTTTGGAGGGGCGTCTTCAGTTTTAGTTCCTATAGATATAATTGTTCCTTATCCAGGCAGATATCTGGAAGCAGAATTTAATATATTCAATGCAAATGAAAATGAGGACATCCCTTATAATTTAATAATTAATAATCTTGGAGTACAGGATGTAAATTTTAGTTACGAGGTTGCTATTTTTAGTAATGTTTCTACTTCTCCATTAATTAGTTTTGGGAATTTGTCTTATCTAGAGTCGACACAGGGAATTTTAATTTCAGATTTTATAAAAAATTCTAGTTTGAAACCCGGAAATTATATGGGATTTGCTAAGATAAATTATGGGTCCGAGATTAATCTTAATAGTAGTTTTAGAATAGGAACTTTTATTATTAATATAACTGATTATGATTATCAATTTATTGCTGGAAAAATTAATCCTTTTTCTATTCATACTAGTAGTTTGTGGAATTCTAAAATAAATGAGGTATATATGGAAGTTTCAGTTGTAGCTCCAGAGATTATTAAAGATTATTTTAAGAGTTCAAGTTATTCATTTGAACCTTTAGAGGAAAAGAATCTTACTGGTTATATAGATGCTACAAATATTAGTGTTGGAAGATATGTAGGTAATATACTTCTTAATTACGATGGAAAATCAACTAGTAAATTAGTAGCATTTTATTTTGTTGAACCTGAAATTACTGAAGCGGAGAAATTATTACACATTGCTGAAGGGGTTATTGTTTTATTGGGTTGTGTAACTTTATTTTTGTTGACAAAAATGTTTATTAATCGAAGAAATATGAGGAATGTTAAATGAAAGCTAAGAAAATTATTTTTTTTGTAGGTTTAGGTTTATTATTTGTTTTAGTGTTATTCTTCATTTTTATTAATTTTAATACTCTTCAAAAACAAGAGTATGATACTACTTTTGAAATCGGAGAAACTTCAGGTTTTGATTTGAATACTAGTGCTTTGACTTTTGGAAGAATATCCTTTAATTCTTCTTCAACTAGGTCTATTTTAGTTAGGAATGATTTTGCTATTCCTGTTTTTGTTTCATTATATATCTCTGGAAATATCTCTAAATTAATTTCTATTTCTGAAAATGATTTTCGACTCGTTCCAGGGGAAAATAAATCAATTGAATTTAAGGCATATTCTAATGCAGATTTAGGGAAATATACTGGCAAGGTCACTTTAGTTGTAAAAAGATATGAGGGTTTGTTTAATGGAAAATTATGAATATTATTTTATTATAGTTTTTTTAATGGGAATTATTTTAATGGTTTTTATTCCTTATTCTACAGTTGGAAGGGCAATAGGAACGGCAGAGGGAACATTAAATGTTACTATTGAGACTACGACTAGTCTTAATTTTACGGTAAATCTTGTTAATTTCGGTAGTGGAAGTGTAGCTCTTGGACATAGTAATGCTACACTGGATACTTTAGGTAATGTTATTGATGGGAATTGGACTCCTGTAACGGATGGGTTTACTTTGGAGAATATTGGTAATACTAATCTTTCAGTTTATATAAAATCTGATAGCGATGCAGATATTTTTTTGGGTGGAACGAATCCAGCATATTATTATATGATGAGTAATCTTGAGTTGAATAGTTGTTCTAATGAGTCTTTACCTTTTTCTTCTTGGACTTCAGTGAACACTACGGGTTATGGTGATAAAGTGTGTAATGAGTTTCAACCTGTTTTAACTAATAATAGTCTTAGACTTGATTTGAAATTAGTTATTCCTTCTGATGCTTTGCTGGGAGAAAGAACTGATACGTTTACAGCTACTGGAATAAGTTCCTAAATTATTCTAATAATGTTTATATAGTTATTTTTCTATTGAAGTTTAATCAATATTGTGGTGATTTTCATGAAAAAAGGAGCATTTATTTTGATAGGAGTATTTGTAATGTTATTTGTAATTTTTTTTAATATTTCTGCTTTAGAACAGAATCAGGCGGAAGTTAGGTTTACTAATTTGGGGCAGCCAATTACAATAATTGAACCTCAAAATATAACATATAATTTTAATATCGGAGAGAATTATAGCATTTTCATTAATGCGAGTTCTTCTTTTAATCTTAGTTTTTGGAGGTATACTTTATTTGATGTTACTCATGGAGTTGAAAAGGCGGGGACTTTTTCTATAGGTAATAATAATGCTTCTGCAGTAAGTGGATTTATGGATGCTTATAGATGGAGTAATAAGTTTACTATTTTTGGAAAGGATGTTAATAATCAAGAGTATAATAAATCAGTATTCTTTTTTGTTAATATTTCAAATTCTGCTCCGATTATAGAGAATTATTCAGAGCAAATCTTCGTGTGTGAGAATACATCTCTTAAGGCATATTTTACTTCTTACGATGTTGATGAAAATGCTATGAGTGTTTCTATTTATCCGTTATCTCCATTTTATATTACTCCTTTTGTTTCTATAGGATATACTAGATTAGTAGCAGAGATTTATTCTGGAATTTTGGGAAAGAGCAGAGTGGGCAATTATCAGAGAACTATAAGTGTTAGTGATGGACAATATTCAGATTCAAAATCAATCAATATTACAGTTATAGGGATAAATAATCCTCCAGTTATTCAGAATTTAGGAGTTCAGACGGTTTGGTTAGTAGGTGCTAATAGCATGTTTAATAAAACTCTCCAGGTAACTGATTTGGAGGATGGAAATCAGGATTTAGGTAATCTAAATTTAACCATTAATTTTTCTGGAAGAAGATTATTTGAAATTAATTCTAGTGGGGAAATGTATTATATTCCTATTGAGAGCGATATCGGAGTTCACAATATTACGGTTTGTGCAGAAGATAATGGATTGAGTTCGGTTCATCAAAATATTAGTTTATGTAATAAAACTGGAGAGAAAATTAAAACTTGTAATAATTTTAGTTTAACTGTGACAAATGAGAATAGAGCACCAACAATAACTTCTTATTTTCCTAGTAATTTATTTTTAAGTGTTAATGGGGAGGAATCTATCTTGTTTAATATTACTAAATATGACCCTGATTTTACTATTCCAGATTCTTATTGGTATGTTGATGGAGTTTTAACTAATTATTATTCTGGTAGTTCTAATGATACCTTTAATTATTTATTTGGTTGCGGAGTTTTTGGGAATCATACTATAAAAGTAGAAATAACTGATGGTGCTTTAAATGATTCTTTGACTTGGAATGTAGGTGTTTCTCTTATTTCTTGTTCAGTTCCTGAATCTAGTGGCGGGGGAGGAGGTGGTGGAGGCGGAGGAGCATCTTGTGAGGCTAAGTTTGCATGTGATGAGTGGGCAGTATGTCAGAATGCTGAAGAGTCGCTTACTAATGGAATTATTTCTGGAGAAGATTATAGAGTTATTAAAGAGAAATGTAATAATTTAGGATATAATGATAATAATTGTGGATTTCAACTTAGATATTGCACTGATTTAAATAATTGTACTAGAGTATTGCCTTCTGGTTCAAGTTTAAATGAGTGTTTTTTTACGGTTAATCCTAGTTGTAATGATGGAATAAAGAATTGCCACGATACTGGATGTGAATTATTAGTTGATTGCGGAGGGCCTTGTTCAATTTGTCCTACTTGTTCAGATGGGTTGCTTAATCAGAATGAGCAAGATGTTGATTGCGGAGGGCCTTGTCCATTTAGTTGTAAAAAAGTCGAAAGTTCAAATTTATGGACTGTGTTCTTATCGTTTTTGAATAGTAGTCCAGGTATTCAGATTGTTTTGGCAGGATTAATTTTAGTTGTAGTGATACTAATTATTTACTTAATTAGAAGGATATCGTTAATTAAACAGGAGAAAAAGAGATTGATATATAGATATTTCAAAAACAAAGATGAATAAAAATAAAATTAGTTGTTGTAATGAAAGAATGGGTTTTAGGTATTTAGGTATTTTTGTTTTTGTTTTGATATTTTTTACTGGAATTGCGTGGGCGATTGATTGGATAGGTACTCCTTGGACTACAACTACTCAAGGAACTGAAGATGGTAGTCCTTCAGTTAGTTTTAATTTAAGTCAGTATATCTCTTATACTGCTGGAGAACTTCCTTTAAGTTTTATGTTTGGTGCTGATCAAAATATCTCTTCTTCTCTTTACGGTTCAAAGGTAACTTCCTTTTATTCTTGGATAACATTGAATTCTTCTAGTGGGATACTAACTATTAATTCAACAAATGATAATCAAACGGGAGAATTTAATATTTCTTTAGTTACTTATGAAATTGGAGGGACTAGTGTTGCTGCTAAAGTATTTCCTTTTTTGATAAATGCAACTAACGATGTTCCTAATTTTACTCTTGTAAGTAATTATACTATGAGTGTGATGAGCACGAATAATACCAATTCATTTAATTTAACTGGAAGTGATGAAGAACAGCATTATCCTCTTAGTTATAATATAAGTTTTAATTCATGTTCTTTGGCGGCTTGGAGTTCTAGAATTGGAACTTCTAATAATTGTAATCTTTCTTATCTTATAACTGGTTCAAGTAATATTACTTCGGTATTGAATATAACTGATTATGGGGGCAATGATATTGGAACTTATAATGTAACTATTTGTGCAAAGGAAAATGTTAATTCTGTAGCTTTACCTACTTATCGGGATTCTAGTTATAACACTAATAGGTCAGTTTGTAAGAATACTACTTTGATTGTTGAAAGAGCATTGTCGATAAATGTTTCTAATTGTTCTAATAGTATTCTTAATGAAAGTGTTGCTTTTAGTTGTTATGTTAATGTAACTACTAAGGGTGAAATCGATTCTTTGCTTGCTTGGAGTAATTCTACTTTAAGAAACACTGGAGCAGGACTTTCGAATTCAAGTTGGTTTTTTCTTAGTAACTCTTCTAGTTCAAGTAACTATTCTCAGTCATATTATATTGCTGTAACTCCTCAGAAGACCGAGATTGGAAATTTAACTGTAAATTTTACAGTTAGAGATATTACTACTGGTGAAAATTCTTCTTCTTTGATTTATATTTATGTTAATAGAACTACAAATTCTGTTCCAGTTATAACTTCCATAAGTAATGTCGTTACTTCAGTAGATTTACCTACTAATATTTCTTTTAATGTTTCAGATAATGATTTATTAATTCCTGATAAGGCGTTATATAATGAAAGTGCGAATATTACTTGGAGTATACTTAATGTTTCAGATAATAGTCAAGTATTAAGTTTAAGTGATTTTGATATTTTAAGCTCTGGAACGGGATTGGGAGTAATTAGTAATTTGACGAGGGCTAGAATTGAGTTTACTGCGAGTTCAATTGAATCGGGGAATTATACTATTAATTTAAGTGTTCGTGATGAGGATGATGCTTTAGCGTATACTTTATTCAATATTAGTATCTTAAATAATCATCCTCCTTTATGGATTAATCCTATTCAAACTACTTTTATGGTAAATGAAACGCAAAATGTTTATCTTAATTTATCACTTAATGTTTCGGATGAGGATGAAGATATTCTTACTTTTTCTTATGTGTTGAATAATTCTTTTCCTTCTTTTAATTTAAATTCTTCTACAGGGATAATCAATTTTACAGGGAATGATTCGGATGTTGGGCAACATTTGGTTAATATTACGGTTAATGATGGATATTTAAGTAATGTTACTGAGTTTAATTTTACTATTCTAAATCTTAATGATAATTTGACGATTGAGTCTTTTTCGGATTATGGCTTTTTGAACTCAACTACAAATTCTAATACTACTGAAGATACTTTGACTAATATTACTCTTTGGATATATGATAACGATATTTTAATTCCTTCTGGGCAAAAAGCATTTTATAATGAGAGTTTTATGATTAATGTTACAATAGAAGGAGCTAATACTTCGCTGTTTAGTAGTTTTTCAAAAACTTCTGCATTTCCTGATTCTAGTTATCCGAATAAAACTGAATATATTGCAAATTTTACTCCTGGAAAAGCAGATGTGGGAAATTATAATATTACTATTAATGTAACAGACGCAAGTAATTATTCTAGCGTTTTGAGATTTAATATGACTGTATTAGAATTAAGTCATAATCCTACTTTAACTGCAGTGAGTAATCAAACTGCATCCATTTTACAAACGTTCAATTATAATTTTAGTGCATCAGATGTTGAAGATGGAAATTCAAGTATTTCTGGAAACACTAATTTTATATTTTATATAAATGATTCCTTAAGTTTAATTAATTTTAATTCAAGTTATTTTAATAATAATACTGGAGTTTTATCTGTTCTTTTCAATCAGACTCAAGCAGGAAATCATCTTATTTCTCTTACTGTTTCCGATAGTGATGGAATGAACGCTAGCACTACTTTTGGGTTGAAAGTTTACGATTATCCTAATGTTACTTATCCTTCTAATTTGACTTCCTATAACGCTACTGAAAATTCTTCAACTAATTTTATCTTTGCTATTAATCATACTGTTGCAGATTCTCTTAATTATTCTTTTTATTTGAATTCAGTTTTAATTAATGCTTCTTATTCAATTGCGAACGGGAGTAATATAACTTTTATATTTACTCCTAATTTTACTCAAGAGAGTTATGGTACGAATTCTAATTTGAGTTTGTTTGTTTATAATTCGGTTTATTCTGAATTAAACTCTACAGGTTTGTTTTACTTTAATATAAGTCATGCTAATTATCCTGTTGTGCTATATGCTAATATCTCAAATCAGAGTTCTTCTTCTAATTTGACTTTATCTCTTAAAGATTATTTTAGAGATTTTGATGCGGATGATGTTAATATAAATCAATCGATTAGATTTAATTATACTTTAGTTAATCTTTCTTCTGGAGCAATTTCTATTACTCAAAATAATTGGGTTAATGGTAGTAGCCCGAATATTACATTTAGTGCGAGTGCGTCTTCTTCTGCTATTTATTCAATTAGTGCATATGAATATAATGAAAGTAACGATTCTCAGATTATTAGAAATCTGTCAAGTAATAACTTTTCTGTTGATTTAAATGTTGAAGTGGTTTCTACTCCTTCTCCTTCTACTGGTGGGGGCGGTGGAGGAAGTTCGGATACAGTTAATACTATAAAGATTATAGTTTCTCCTCTGGAAGTTATAGAACAAGATGGATATTTTAGTATTCCTTTTCAGATAAAAAATACTGGGCAGGGGACTCTGAGCGGAATAAATCTTGATAGTCTTTTGGCTTTGAGCATACAGGGGGAAGTTAATATTAGTCTTTCTAAATTGTACATCGATTCTCTTTCTTCTGGAGAATCTGAAGAGGTAATTCTTTATATCTTTGCAGATACTAATAAATCTGGAAAATATTTAGTTACTTTATTTGCAAATGTTACTTCTCCTAAGATTTCTGATTGGGCAGATTTTTATTTAGAAATTATAGAACCTAAGCGGAAAGTTAAAGAGATAATCATATTTACGGAACAACTTATGGTAGATAATCCTGAATGTAGAGAGTTAAATGAGTTGCTCAATGAGGCTAAGAGTTTAATGGCAAATAATGATTTTGATGCTGCTTTCAATAAGGCACAAGAAGCAATTGATGGTTGTAGGAAAATAATGGCTCTAGATAGTAAGAGGAGTCTAACTCAAAATTTGTATGGGGATTACACTTATTATTTTCTTCTTACATTTTTAGTAATGGCTATGTTCTTAATCTATATTTTATACAAAAGAGCAAGGTTTAAAAGTAAATTTCCCCATAATATATGATGCGAAATAAAGAGCGTAGATATATTCCTGAAAGTGTTCTTCAAAAAACTTCAAGGGATATAGAAAAAATTGAGGAAGAGGTTTCTAAGGTTGTTATGGGTCAGAAAGATATAGTTCAACATATTATTCAGGCAATTTTATGTAATGGGCATATACTAATTGAAGGAGTACCTGGAGTTGCTAAGACTTTAATTGTTAGAGCTCTTGCGGCAGTTACCGGGTGCGATATGAAAAGAATTCAGTTTACTGTAGATTTGTTACCTAGCGATATAATTGGAATTAATAGCTATAATCCTTCTACTAAGGTGTTTAGTTTTAAAGAAGGACCTGTTTTTACTAATTTTCTTATAGCTGATGAAATAAATAGAAGTCCTCCAAAAACGCAGTCTGCTCTTCTTCAGGCAATGCAGGAAAAGGAAGTCTCTGTTGGAAATGATACTCATGACATAAAAAAACCTTTTTTAGTTATGGCAACTCAAAATCCAATTGAACAATCTGGGGTATATAATCTTCCAGAGGCAGAAGTGGATAGATTTTTATTTAAAATAAACATTGATTATCCTCAGTTTGCAGAGGAGATAAGTATTTTGGATACTAATATTACTATGCATAATTTTGATGATTATAACCTTAAGGAAGTGATTTCTCGAGTGGATATACTAAATTTGCAACAAAGGGTAAAAGAAGTTTTTAGTTCAAAGGAGATAAAAGACTATCTTGTAAAAATTGTTCATTTAACTAGAGATAAGAATAAATCTTATTCTAAGTATATAAGTTTGGGAGCTAGTCCTAGAGGAGCAATTGCATTACATATAGCTTCAAAGGCTAAAGCTTTAATGAGCGGAAGGGATTATGTTCTTCCGGAAGATGTAAATGCTGTTGCTAAGCCGGTTTTAAGGCATAGACTTATTTTAAATTATAAAGCTGAGGCAGAGAAGGTTACTCCAGACAAAGTCATAGAAGAGATATTAAATCATTTAAATCCAGCTTAAAATGGGAGTTAAATTACAATTAGATTATCCAGAGGCAATTTCTGAGTTTGAGAGAATATTAAGAAAATTTAATATGAAAAAGAAAATTTATAAGTTGTTATTTAGTGGAAGAGGATTGGAATTTGAGCAATTTAGGAATTTTGAAGATTCCGATGATGCTTCAGGTATAGACTGGCCAGCTAGTTTGAGGGCAGATAAGCTTTTAATAAAACAATATGTGGAAGAGAAGGACATTAACTTTTATTTTGTTGTTGAGGTGAGTAAGAGTATGCTTTTTGGTTCTGGAAATAAACTTAAAGCAGAATATGCTGCAGATATTATTCTTTCTTTAACTGATTTAGTTTTTACTTCGCAGGATAAATCCGGACTTGTAATGTTCAATGATAAGGTTGTTAATTATGTTTCTCCAAAGAATTATAAGAAACAATTTTATTCTATGGAAGAATTATTGTCTAACATGGAAGGTTATGGCGGGGGAACTGATTTTAAAGGAGTAATAGACTTTTTACTTCAAATTATCAAGGGAAAGAATAATATGGTAGTTTTTATATCTGATTTTTTGCATATGCCTTCTAACATAGGTGCAGATTTTGATTTATTAACTAAAAAATCTGAAGTTATTGCTATTGCTGTGAGAGATTTATTAGATTTAGAATTGCCAAAGACTAGTAATTTGCTGGTTCTTAGAGATCCTATTTATGATGAGGCGTTGGTTGTGGATACTTCTATTGTAAAAAATTCTTATGAAGAAATTACTAGAAAACAAACGCAGGCAGTAAGAGAGGTTTTTAAAAATACAGAAATAGATTATCTTGAACTTAGAGCTGATTCTCCATTTGTTATTCCAATAATACAATTTTTACAACAGAGGGTTGGAGGGATTAATCATGGCCATCTTTTCTAATCTGGGAATTCAACTGATATTTGACTATCCTCAATTTATTATAGGTTTGGTATTGATTCCTATTTTTGTTTTTATTTATTTATTTGGAATGTTTTACAAAAATAAGAGAACTATTGATTTTCCAAATTTTGAAGCACTTAGAAGAACTGGATTAACTGAAGTCCATTCTAGAAATACATTTTATCTTTATATGTTCATGGTTATTATTCTTTGTTTAGTATTATCTTTGGCAGGAACAAGAATTAGTTTTAATTCAAATAGTGGAGATTATTCTTATGTTTTAGCAGTGGATAATTCGGATAGCATGAGAGCTAAAGATCTTGAACCTGATAGATTATCTGTTTCAAAAATTGCTGCTAAGAATTTTATAAGTAATCTTCCTATGGGGGTTAAGGTAGGAGTCATTACTTTTTCTGGAGATGTAAAAATTGTTTCTTCGCTGGACAATTATAAATTGGGACATTTAGGAAAGATAGACAGTATTGATTTTAGTGATGTTGCAGGTACTAATATTAGAGATGCTGTTCTCCTCGGGGGAGAACTTTTGAAAAAGGAAAAAGCCAAGTCCATAATTATTATCAGTGATGGACAAATTAATTTAGGTAATTTGAGTGAGACTATAGAATATGCACAAGACAATAGTCTAGTTATTAATACTATTGCAATTGGGACGGTTTCGGGAGGAGATACAGGTTATGGATTTATTTCTAAAACTGATGAGTTGACTTTAAAATCTCTTGCTTTTAACACAAATGGGAGATTTTTTAGTGTGACTAATACTCGAGAGATGAATATTTCTTTTGATGAAATGTTAAGTAATTCTGCTGGACGTATTGAAATAAATATTTCATACTATTTATTGATGTTAACTATTATTCTCATAACTTTATATTGGGTGCTTTATAATTTTCGCTTTAGAAACTTTCCTTAAGTATATTTGGTATAAGCAGGTAAAATATATTTTGGGAGTTATTTGATGTTTGATTTGAAGATTATTTATTATTATCCGTAATACCCCATAGCTTGCTGTTGGGATAAAGCAAAGCAGGGATAGAATTTAGAAATAAAATAATTTAAGAGAAATAATTATCTGATGTATGATGAAGTTAAGTTGTTGCATAAGCTAACAAGGTTTTATTCTTTTGATGCCCCACTTCGTCTGCAGACGGATTTGTTCTCAGGCAAAAGCTTGCGGTGGGGAGCTTCACTTGCTGACTTGACTTTGCCGCATAAGAAAAATAAAAATATATTACTCATAAAGTTTTGACACTTGGCTCTTTTTCTGGATTTTTTAGCATATTTTGAGTCAAAAGTTAACAATTTTTTGAAAAAATAGCATAAAAATAGCTCTTTTCGGAGGAAATCCAAGTAAAAATAGGTATCTTATTCAACAATTTATCCATCTGTCAAACTAATTCAAATTTTTTTGAGTGAACTTATAAGTTTACACGGGAAATCGACTAAAATTATCTGTCAAACTAATTCAAGTAATTTTGAGTAATTCTCATAAAAGCAATAATTGGAATAGTTTATTCAACAGGCGAAGTCAAGTTACTGAAGATTATTTTATGGGATTGGTAATAAGTATTATTGAATTGTATATTTGTGTGGAGTTGCTCCGCAGGTCATTAACTTGTACAGAATTAGATATTTGTAGTGCGTTGTCTTGCAGGGCATTAAAGGGTTACTTTTTTTTAGTTTGATTTGAGTAATATAATTTAATAATTTTATCATACAGGTTATTCATTTTTCCTAAGATTCTTGGATCTTTTATGGGATATTTTTTTTGAATTTTTTCTAGTTTTGAAAAAGATCTTTCTGCTTCTTTATGATTCTTATTTTTAACATGTTCTTTAGATTTATTAATTATATCGATTACTTCTTTATGTATCTTTTTTTGCATTTTTAGATTTATCTTCATTTTTTTCATGTCTAATTCGTTCAATGGAATATTTTTTATTGAAACTTTAAGAAGAGAAATCATTTTTTTCATTGTTTTTTCATCCATATCCATATCTTTGTAATAATACTTAAGCATTAATTCAGAGAATTCTTTTTGTTCTGGCATTTTTACTTTTTCAAAGAATGTAATTATCTCAGAATAAGGGGCATTTAAGTCTAGTTCATAGTAATCATTAAACAATTTTTTAGAAATTGTCCTTATTTTATCCATTTTTTTCTCTAAATCTTTTATCTTTTCTAATTCAGAAACTTTATGTAAGTAATACTCAATTATCTTTTTTTTATTGTCTAGAGTTAGGAGTTCTCGTTTATTTAGTCTTTCTATTAAGTAAAGAATTACTAATAAGACTATAGCTAAGGTTATAATTACAATTATTGCGGTTTGAATTTCCATTTTTCTCTTTTAATATCTTATATCTCGGGGAGTATAAAAAGCTTTTTAGTCGCTTAGAGAGGGATTTTTTGGATGCCCGTTAGTCAATTAATTTTATTATCGCTGAAGAGATAGAAACTATTATAAATGTAGTATTATTCTATATTTTATGAGGAAAGAGGGCAAGAGTATGTTTGTGAGAAATGGGTTTTTGATTGCTATTTCATTTATTTTTTTATTGAGTTTTGTGTCGGCAGAGTTTGATTTAACTATTACTTCTAGTGTTGCCGGGGCAGGTGGGCAGAGTGATTTAGTTATAGATACTAGTTCTTTGGCTAGTTCTGGAGTTGATGGATTTGATTTACAAGTTCCTAGTCTTCCTGAAAGTAGTCCATCGTTGATATCTTCAGTTGTTGGAACTTCTTTGGTTATAGATAGTTCAAATGTAGATGCAAGAACTTTAAATTTAAGTTATGGACCAATTACTTCAGCAAGTACTTTAGTATTAGATTCTGCAGCGTTTAGTTCAAGTTATTCAGTAAGTTTACAAAGTTGTGGAAGTGATACTACTTATACTTCATGTGGGGCGAGTACTACTTTATTAAGTGGAGGAGATTCTTTAACTTATTCTTTGGGTGTAGGAGATATCGTTGCAGGATATAGATATTTTAAGATGAGTGTTAGTTTGACTAGTATAACTGTGGATGTAAGTGATTCTGGAGATTCTAGTGGCGGAGGCGGAGGTGGAGGCGGAGAGGCATTGTTGGAATTGATTGCTCCTATTGTTTCTTCTTTAAATGTTAATGAGAGTGCTGGAGTTACAGAACAAATTAGATTCAAATATTCTGGAAATGTACACCATGTTTCTATACAAAGCATACGAGAAGGAGAAGCAGATATTGTTGTTCAGAGTGTACCTCAAAGGGCAACATTACTATTAGGTGAAAAGAAAAATTTTGATATTAATGAAGATGGAGTTGATGATGTTTCTATTAAATTATCGAGTGTAGATATAGATAGCCAAAGAATAGTTTTGGAAATTGCTCCTTTGAAATCTAATCTAGATTTAAGTGTAGATGTTTCTTCTTTAGTGTTTAATACTATTATTGAAAAAGATTATGAAAAAGAAGTTTTGATTACTAATAATGGTGCGCAGGATTTAGAATTGAGTATAGTTATAGATGGTCTTGAGGGTTCTTTGAAGTCTAATGAGAATAAAATAAGTTTGAAATCTGGAGAATCTAAGAATGTGATGTTTGAAGCTAATACCAGAAGAAAGTCGGTGTTAAATGGAAAAATTTTATTTAAGTATGGGAATCAAGTAGCTTTGGAGATTCCAGTAATTATTAATGTGAGAAGTGCTAATTTTTTGTTTGATGTTGTTCTTAATGTTCCTGCGGGATTCAAGTTGATTAGTCCCGGAGAGACTTTGAGAACAGAAGTTAATTTGATTGAGGTAGAAAATCAGATAGAGAATGTGGATGTTGTTGCTACCTATGTTATAAAAGATTATTATGGAAATGAGTATCTTAAGGATAGTGAGACTTTTGCAGTGAGTGGAAGTAAAAGTTACGTAAAAGAATTTGATACTTCTAAGTTACCAAATGGGAAGTATGTTGTTGGACTGGAAATTGTTTATCCTGGAGCTTTTGCAATATCTAGTTCTGAATTTGAAGTTGGAAAAAATACTATAAATAATACTATTTTGTTTATTCTGGTAGTTGTTGTTATTTTAGTTAGTTTAGTGGGGTTGGGAGTCTGGAATAGAAATAGAACTAGCGTAATTAGCTCAAAGGTAAACAGACGTAAGGTTTAAAATAATATGAAACTATGTGATAAAATGAAGGGGATGATTAACGGGGTTTTAGTATTAGTTATTATAGTATGGTTAACTTCTTTGGGAGTTGCTCAAGGAGAAGTTTCAGAGACTTTTGATTTGAATAGTTTGGTTATGAAGTCTACTCTTAAACAAGATAGTTCAGTTACTAAGGTGTTAACTATCAATAAAGGAAATGGACAGCAAATTAATCTTGAAGTTGTTGGTTTGACTGGAATTAGTTTAAGTGAAGGTAGTTTTATTTTGAATGATGTTAAGAATGTAAACGTTAAATTTGATTCTTATGGACTAGCTGATGGAGTTTATATAGGAAGTATCAAAGTGAGCGATAGTAAAAATTTTTATTATCTTCCTGTTATTTTAGAAGTAGAATCTGATGAAGTGTTATATGATGTTAATTTAGACATTCCTCCTGTTTATTCTTCGATTGCGCCTGGGGGTAAATTGATTGCACAGGTTAAGGTTTTCGATTTAACTTCTGGGGGAACTGGTGCAGGATTGGGAGTGAATTCAGTTGATATAGAGTATACTATTAAATCAGTTACTGGAGAGGTAATTAGTTCAGAATTGGATAATATAGTAGTCGATAAACAAAATCAAGTTACTAAGGCAATTACTTTTTCTAAAAATATTCCTAGTGGAGAATATGTATTTTCGGTAGTTGTAAAGTATAAGGGCAGTGTTGGAGTTTCTAGTTACTTGTTTAGCATAGGCAAGAAATCTGGAGAAAGTATTCTTACTGGATTATTTAATGGATTTTCTACTTCTGTTGTGGTCATTACTTTATTGGTTTTGGGTTTCTTTTTTAGTTTAATTTGGCTTTTTGTTTATGCTGTTAAAGATAGAGACAAGATGATCCTTGAAATGAAAGAACATATGGAAAATGATTATAAAAGAAGTTTAGATTTAATAAATAGACAGGAAAGAGCATTAAGAGCTAAGGGAATTCCTGAGAAGGAGATTGTGAAAGAGAAAATCAAGAAGATAAAGAAATTGGAGATTAAACATGTTCAGGCTAAGAAGCATGTTGAAAAATTGAAGCATACTAATAATAACGGGGGAATGGAAAAAAAGTTATTGGAATGGAAGAAGAGAGGATATAATACTCAAGGAATGGAATATAAGCTTTCTGGACTTAGTGTTGGAGAGATGAAGAAAATTATTAATGAATGGAAGGAGGAATACAAATAATCGAAGGGTATAAAAACTAGATTTATTATATAATGTTAAGATGGTGAAAAGTGAGGCGATAAAAAAGGAGTTTAATGAATTTGCTAAGAAGATTTCTGATTTGGAATCTTTAAGGCAGGAATTACATGGATTAGATTATTCTGGATTTGAAAAAGAAGCGAAGATAATTGAATCTCAGTTGCATGATGTTAAGGCACTTCCTCAAATACGAAGAGAATTAGATATCCTGAGAGAAAAAATTGCAAGAAAAGTTGTTTCTAATAATCCTGAGCTTGGAGGAGTTAAGAAAAAGATAAGGGAAATTGAAAAAGAGTTGGAGAAGAGGAGGAATGAAAAGGCGTTGAATAAATCTGAAATGGAAAATGTTAAGGATATTCCTAAACTTGAAGGGGAATTACATTCCTTGAATAGGAAAATGAGTGAGCATCTAGGGCATGCTAAGGTTAAAGTTGATTCTGGAGTTGGAGTTTTAGTGGATAGTAAGTTTGATGATTTTATTGAGGAGATTAAAGGAGAATTAAGCAATAGAGTTAAAGATAAGGAAGAGGCAATTAAACAGAGATTGACTAATGATTTGAATGAGAGAGAGCAGGTTTTTGCAGAGCATTATAAAGAATTGGTTAAGGAATATCATAATAAATATGCTGAAAGGGTAAAGAATGAGTTACATAAAGAAGTTAGAGAGAAATTTAATGAGGAATTAAATGAGAGGTTGAAGCAAGAAGAAAAAGAGATTATCTCTTCTTTAATTAAAGAAAATAATTTGAAATTAGCTAAGGAGAGAGAAGAGTTATTGGTTAAGTTAGATAAGGAGTATGCTAATAAGAGTGCTAAGTTAGAAAGAGAATCTGCTGATAAGTTGAAGAAAGAAGAGGCAAGGTTGAGTTCAAAGAGTTCTGCTTTTTCTGAAAAATTGAAAGAATTAGATGAAAAAGAGAAAGTTTTAGTTATTAAAAATGATAAAGATAGAAAGAAAATATTGGAAGAAAAAGCTATTTTGGATTCTACTCTTGCAAAGTTGAAAAGGGAAAAAGAAGAGAATTTACTTAGAGTAGAAGAGCAGTTAAGAAAGCATAAAGAATTTTTAGAAGATGCTCAAAAGGAGAAGAAAAAGATTGCTTCTGAAAAAAATAAGATTTCTGGAACTGAAATTATGCTGAAAGAGAAAAAGGAAAAATTAGAGAATGAGATTGCTGAGAGAAAAGTAAGATTTGAGATGATGTTAAAAGAGAAAAATAAGAATTTAGCAAAGAAAGTTCAAGAGGTTACAAGTAGTGTTGAAAGAATGTCTAACGAGAAAAATGAAAAACTTGAAAGAGAGATTATTGAAAAAAGAAAGAAGGCAGAAAAAGAAGCATTGATGATTGCGAATAAAGAAAAAAAGAAAGTTGAAAAGGAGATTATTGAGAATATTAAGAAAGAGAAAAAAGAATTTTTGGAGAAGGCGAAGAAGAAGGAAAAAGAAATCAGTTTGATGAAGAAAATTGTTTCTCAGGCAGAAAAGAAAGTTAAGGGTGAAAAGAGGATTGCTGTGCAGGAAATTTCGAAGAAACAAAGAGAGCTTAAAAATAAATTTGTAAGGTTGAAGAAATTGGAACAGAAACTTGGTAAAACCAAGGAAACAGAAAATAAGAAAATTGCTAGAAGTAAATTGAAGTTGGGGAGAATTATTACTAAATTGAATGTTCGTGGGCAGAGGGAAATAGAAAAGACGAAAATTAAAATAGAAAAACAGTTGGAGCAGTATAAACAGAGAGAAGATAATGAGTTTGGAAAGAGAGTTAATCTTGCAAAGCAACAGATTAAGAAAGAGATGCAAGAGAGATTTACTAAAGTTCAAGCTCAACAGAAAATACTTATGAATGCTGAAAAACAATCTTTTGCTTCTAAACTTAGGGCGGAATTAAGGAAAGAAGAAGAGCAGAAAGTTAAGCATTTGGTTTCTGTGAAGGAGAAGGAATTGAGGGCAGTGTTAGATAGTGAGTATAATTTGAAGTTGCAAGAGGAATTAAGAAAGAGAGAATCTGCATTACAAAGTAAGAAAGTCGAACTTGAGAAGCATATTATGGCTCAGGCAAGAAGATTGTTTAAGTAAGCAATTTTTTATTATTGTTTTTATTGGGGGGGAAAGATTTAAATATCTCCGTATCATTCTTGTATCATGGAAATAGAAGCAATGACTAGGAGATGGGGAAATTCAATTGTAGTAGTTATACCTGCAAATGTAGTTGAGAGTGGGAAGTTTAAGGAGAATGAAAAAGTGAAATTTAGGGTTGAAAAAAGTAGAAAATTGAAAGTTAAGCACGTTTTTGGATTATTAAAAGATTGGAAGAGGCCTACGGACGAAATAATTAAAGAGGCAAGAAAGGGATGGGATTAAATTATTTTTTTGATAGTTATGCAATTATAGAGATAGTAAAAAATAATCCTAAGTATCTGCCTTATTCAGAGGAAGATATTGTTTTGACGTTGTTTAATTTAGCCGAGGTTTATTGGTCAGCATTATTAGATTATGGGGAAGAAAGGGCGGATAAGATTTTTTCTGACTTTAGGGATAATATTGTAGAAGTAGATGATGAAACGCTTAAAGAAGCTATAAAATTTAGAAAAGAGCATAAAAAACAAGATCTTTCTTATACGGATTGTATTGGATATATTTATTCAAAACGTAATAATCTTAAATTTTTGACGGGAGATAGTCAATTTGAACATTTACCTTTTGTGGAATTTGTAAAGAAGTAAATTATATTCTATTTTAAAATGGATTTTATGTGTAGAGATTTTATTTGATAAAAAGTTATTCGGTTTTGGGCTTTGGTGACTACGAAAAAAATAGCCTCAATAGTAAGTGAGGCGCGAAGCGCCGAACGCGCCCGACATAGGAGATTATAATATATGAAATTGGATTTAAAACGGCGGTTAATAGTTATTAACCGAAGAGAAAAGACAAGTTAGTTAATTAGGTTTTTGATAATAACAATCTTTAAATAGAATTTTAATTTTTACATGGGATGATAACATTGAGGAAAATATGATAGTTACATTTGCACACTGCACGAATTGCGTATTCGCTGGTATGCAAAACAGGAGAAATAAATGATAATCTGTTTTGCACATTACAAAGGTGGAACGGGGAAGACAACGAGTTGTTTGAGTGTTGCTGGATGGTTGGCTAAATATGGAAAAAGAGTTTTAGTTATTGATCTTGACCCTCAGGGGAATGCTACTTCTGGACTGGGAATTGATAAGAAAACTATTGATAAAAGTATGTTTGAAGTTATGAATAGAAAAAGTAATGGATTAATGAAAGCGGTTGTTCTTGAAACAGGAATTGATGGTTAAGGAAGCAATGGAATTGGGAGCTGAGGACTTTATTGTAAAGCCATTTGATGCTTCTAAGGTTGAATCGACTATAAAGAAGTTGTTGAAGTGAGATTTAAATCGGAAAGAAATCTTTGCATTTCTGCTGTGATTGGGCGTTTCATATTTTTAAATTCTTCAAGATTAAGGTTAGAAAGTTCTGAATAATACAAAAGTGTACTAAAATTGTGTTATGGTGGAGTATCTTAAGGATATTTCGTTCAACGGTAATGACAAGATTTATAAATACTATAAACTATAAGGTTTATAGCTATCAACCAAATGGAGATAAAGAATAATACTTTAGACAAGATATTAAGCAGGTTAATCAAAGAACCTTTTGTGGATCATAGTGCTACTTCTCTAGCAAAATCTTTAGGTATAACACGACAAGGTTTATGGAAAACATTAAATAAGTTATCTAAGGATAATCTAATTTCTCTTAAGTCTATAGCAAATACAAAAAAAAGTACATTAAACATAAAGCTAAATTATAAAAATCTTATAACTGAAAAAGTTATTTCTTTATTATTGACAAAAGAGTCTTTAAATTATGAGAGATGGAGATTTAATTTTACTGAAATTAGCGATTATTCTAAATTTATTATATTATTTGGTAGTATTCTTCATTCTCCAAAAGAAGCTAATGACATTGATCTACTTTTAGTAGTGGATGATAAAAAGGATTTTAATACGATAAATAAAATAATGTGGAAACTACAACAGACGCAAGTAAAGAAAATTCATTTTATCGCTCTTACAGAAAAAGAGTTAAAAGAGGAGTTTCAAATTAATAAAAATAAAGCTTATATCGATGCTTTTAAGAAAGGTATCGTTCTATTTGGTCAGGAGGATTATGTTAAATTTGTAGCAGGATTAAATAAAGAATGAAAATAGAACAAGAGCTAAAAGACTGTTTTAGGACAGCAGAGAAAAACGAGAAAGCAGGAACAAAGCATAAGGGTTTACTGGCAAGAAGCCCAAATCAAGAAGAAGCAAAGGGATATATAGAAAAAGCTAAGAGGGAGCTTGAGCTTTGCAGTCTTTATAAAGAAAAAGGGTTTGATTATAAATTACCTGAAGAATGGTTTTACATATTATATTATTGTGCAATTGCGATATTAGCTAAATTCGGAGTTGAATCGAGGAGCCAACGATATACTGCTCTCTTTCTTAAGTATGTTAAAGAGAAAGGCGTTATAGATTATGATAACGAGTTTATAGCGATGATTATAGTTCATGTAAAAAAAGGCGAAGTATCTCATGTTGATAAAAGAGAAGAAGCAAGGTATGGGCATTTAATTAAAATAGAAGGTATAGAAAAAGAGTATGAAGAAACGACCCAATTATGCAAGAGAGCTATATTTCAAGCAGAAGAAATAGTATTTTCAAATAAAGAGTTTAAGGTTCCTGACGAGCTTTTAGGGATGACTGAAAAATGAAAAAATTTGAGAATTTTTGCCTCTTAAACTCTAAAGGAGATTTAAGATGATAAAAGTATTAGTTGTAGATGATAGCAGTTTTTCAGTTAATTAAAAGAACGCAGGAAGAGAGATTCAAGCAGGGAACTATATCTGCGTTGGTTTACAATGTGAGAATGCAGAAATATAATGAAAAATTGGCTAAGATTAATGAAGAATTGCCTGTGATGGAAGAGTTGTTGAAGAGTTATAAATAACTTGATTTTGCGGTTACTTGCGGAAGATTTAAATATATCAAAATAGATATAATATTATATCAAAAAAGATATAACTATAATATGTTAACAAAAACACATGGAAAAATCTTAGAAGTATTTGTATCAAAGATAAATAAGAAGTTTAGTATAAATGAGATTGCTCTGCTTTTGGGAAAGCCTTACGCTTTAATTTATAATTCAATTCAAGAACTAATTAAGTTAGAATTTATTAATTCTGATGACAGAAAGTTATTGTCAATTAATTATTTTAATAACTTTGCTGAGCTTGCATATATTGAGTCGGGAAGAACTAAGGAAAGATTGAAAGGTGAAAAATCTGTTTCTTTGTTTATTAAGGATTGTTTGAAAGAGATTAATGAAGATTTTTTTACTTTTTTAATATTTGGTTCTTTTGTAGAAAAAAAGAGTTTTAATGATTTGGATGTTTTAATTATACTAGATAATTTTGATAAGATTGAAAAAAATGAAAAGATTATTAAAAATATTGCTTCAGACTTTTCATTTAAAGTGGATTTGCAGGTTATATCTAAAGAAAGTGTTCAGGAAATGCTTTCTAAGAAAGAGCAGAAAAATGTTATAAATGAGTCTTTAAATAAACATTTAATAGTTTTTGGAGGAGAGAACTATTACAAAATATTATCAAATGATAGAGGATAAACGGATAGAGGAAGCAAAGAGTAATGCTATCAAGAGTATAAATTCTGGAGTGATAGTGAAGACTAAAGAAAGTTCTTATGTCGATTTTTTTATTAAAAATGCAAAAGATTCTCTTGATTCTGCAAAAATATTATTTGAATCTTCTATTAACGAAAAAACAAAAGTTGCTTTAGGAATGCCTAAATTTAATGGTTTTTTATGGGTAATAAATTCAAGTTACTACTCTATGTTTTACATGGCACGTGCTTTATTGGAAAGTGTTGGAGTAAAAATAAAAACGGATGAATCAATTCATTTTCTAGTGTACAATGCACTTATTTATTATTTTTATTCTACTGGAAGATTAGAGAGACATTTTATAGATGATTTTGAAAATGCTCAAGATGAAGCAGTTCAAATCTTGGGAAAGGAAAAAGCAAGGGAGATGATAAGCAGTTATTCTAATGAAAAGGAAAAGAGAGCAAAGTTTACATATGAACTTGGTGAAATTGCTATGCTTGGGAAAGCTGGAACCTCTTTAGATAGGGCTAAGAGATTTATGGAAGAAGCAAGGAAGATACTGGATAGATAAAAGTATATTTTCTGAAATATACGTTACAGGGATAGGTTTTTAAATATAAAATTGCTGTATTATGTATGGCAGAAGGGGCGAGAATAGAGTTGCAGAAGTTCTATGTTGGACGAACTACTTTATTTGGTTTGTATTACGGGGTTGTTTTGGGAGTTATATTTGGGATTTTTGCGTTTATTGTTTTAACAGTTGTTACTTTTCCAGATGGATTTGTTTCTTTCATGGAAGAGAATATTGGGCTTAGATTTAATATTGTTTTGTCTTCTGCCGTTTTTCTTTTGTTTGTAGTTTCTGGTTTAATTGCAGGTTCTCTAGGGTCTTGGTTATATAATATTGCGGCATCTATGCATGGAAAGATGCAATTTTATTTGATGGAAATAGATGAAGAACCTAAATTTGAGATGGGAAGCGTTTAGGTAGGATTTTGGAAGTAGTTATATGATGTTTTATTTTGTTTGAGAAATATTGTTGGATAAATAAAAATTACTAATACTAATAAAGGATGTTGTATCTGTTGAATCATTTATTTCTTCTTCCAAAAGAAACCCGCTTTGCTTTCTAATCTTTCAATCTTATTTTCATTTGCTAAATCCATTAAAATTCTGTATAACAAGTGCCAATTTATTATTTTATCTACTTTCTTTTGAAGTTCTGAAAGAATCTCATTTGTGCTTTTTATCGTTGTTTTTGATAAGATTTCTAAGACATTTTCTTTGTATTTGCTCATATACAAAGGTTTGTATTAATACTTTATAGCCCAATATCCAAACCTTTGGACTAAAGATTTATAAACGAGGAACTTTTATATCTTTTATTATGAAAGAAAATCATAAGAATAGAAATAGATTTTGGATAGGCATTATAGTGATTATTGCTATCGCGATTATTTTTGTTTTTATTTTAAATAATACTTCTCAAAATGACTTAATTTGTAACTCTCCTTATATTAAAGTTGGTAATTCTTGCTGTTTAGATCAAAACTCAAATAGCGCTTGCGATGCAGATGAAAAAACACTAGAAGGAAAGGGGGCAGTTTACGCTTCTCTTACAAATTTTTATGGTGAACTTAAATGGACTAATCTTCTAGACATTACATATTCTTCTGCAGGTTTGGTTCCAGATAAATGCCCCAATGGTAAAAATAAGGGAGATATAATTATGGAGTTTAGTTTGAAGAACTTAGAGGATGATAGCTTTGATTATAGATGTGAAATTGAGTTAACCGAAGGCGAAGACATTGGAGTTTATAGTCCAAGTTCAGATGTATGGATTCTAAGAAAGAGCGAGGGATATTCCCTGAGTGGTAAGGTTGCTTTGGAACAGAGTTTAAGAAATCAACATACTATCAAAGTTTGTTGTGCGCCATATTTAGATATAAATCAAGATCAAAATATATGCAAATATCTAATATTGCCTTCTTTTTGCTAATATGAAAAATAATACAAAATGGATAATTGGAATTATTATCAGTATTTTAATTGTAATTGGATTTTTTAATAGTCCTAATATAAAATTGGTTCGCCAGTCTGGGTCGGATTATACTTGTCCAAACATCTTATATCCTTTTTTTGATGTATCCTTTTCAAATGAGGGAAGTGCGGGTACTGATTTATGCATTAATTTGAATTCTCCGAATGAAAATGTTAGTTTTATAAAAAATAATGATTGTTTATTTATTGGCTCAAATGAACAAACACAATTTAAGTTTGTTATAAATGAAACTTCTCTTTCTAGATTGGATAATGTGTCAATAATATATAGTTATAATTATAAAAAATGGTTTTTTAATCATGAAAATAATACAATTTCTTGTGAATATGCTAAAGAAAATAATTGGCAGTTTATATTAAGATCTCAAAAAACACTAAATTAAATTCCAGTCTAGTTCACTCTTTCTTTCATAATTTCTTAAAACAGCTTTTGTTGTTTGGCGCCTTGTTGGATGTCTTTGAAATCCTTGTTTAGAAGGGTGAGAATTTGATTTGCAATTGGTGAGATTTGTTTTTCTATGTAATGGTCGTAATCTATGGGGTGCTTGAGCTTTTGAATTGGTTCTGGGCCTGCTGTTGTTTGATAATAGCTAATTGTGCTGGAGTCTAGATGATCTAATTGTCTTGCTGCTTTTACATGGGGAGGAGTGGTTTTGGTATATTCTGTTAAGTCTTTTCTTATGGATTTTCTATATACTAGTTTTGCATCTAATTTACCTTCACGTATTTTAGCAATATATTCTTTTATGAATTTTTCTACTTGTTCTTCATGGAATACTTTCATTAATAATTCTCTTTGAAAGTCTTGAGCTGCGTCTGTCCAGTCTCCTCTTATTGCTTCTAGTCCTACTATTTCTAATTCTTCTTTTCCATTTTCTTCGACTAGACCTGCGTATCTTTTCTTTGCCGCTTTTTCCTTATTGCCTTCTTTTCCTTGGGCACGAATTTGAGGAAATGCTAGAGAAAGATAGAGTTTCTTAAATTCTAATTCTAAAAATGATTCTCTATGATAGTTTTCTTTAAGGTAGTCTTTATAGTAGCTATTTATTGTATTTTGAATTTCTTTACCTAAATGAATTGCTTTTTCTTTAGGAAGATTGGTAATTACAAATACTGAGTCTGTATCGGAATAAATAACTTGATATCCTTTTTTTTCTATTTGGTCTGCAGTCATTTTAATTATCATTTGGGCGAAGTTGGTAATTGAAGAGGCCATATCAAAATTAAAATATCTACAATTTTCTGATGCAAGAACCCCGTAGAATGAGTTCATTATTATTTTAATTGCATAACTTGACAATTCTCTTTTTTCTTTCTTTGCTTTTTCTCTTGCTGCGTGAAGTTTGGTAATTATCTGAGGAAGAACTCCTTGTTGATTTTTGAAATGAGCATGATTTGGAGTTTCTATTAGTGATTTATCCTCCTTTGAAGGATTTGGAACAAATGAGGCAGGATCTATGTTAAATGAGGTTATAATTGAAGGATATAGAGATTTGAAGTCTAGGACTGCTACATTGCGATAAATTCCTGCTTCGGGAAGTTTTACGTAACCTCCCATTATTTTTTCATCTTTTTGTAGATATCTTGTGGCTGGGGAAACAAGACCAATTTTTCTTGCTTCTCTTATATACAAAGAGTCAAATGCTGCGATTGATGCAGTAAGTCTATTTAATTCTAAACCTACAAGTTGAGAACGTTCTATTGCTAAGTCAATCATTTTGGTTTTTTCTAGAATGTCATAAACCAATTTGCAGTCCATAAGATTGTATTCTACTAATTTCTTTTGATTTTCTAGATAGAGTTTTTCTATTTCTTGATGTCTTGATTTTCCTTTTATTAGTTTGCCTGAACCTAGAATTGCTTGGGAGACATCTTCTAAAGAGTAGGATTCAAATTCTGCTTTTTTGATTGAGGGGGCTTCTTTGATGAATGGGTCTCTGATTAGTGAAAGGGCATCAAGAACTTGTCTTCCAGAGATGTCTGCGCTTGAAGATTTAAAGAAATTTCCTTCTATTCTTAATCTAGAGTTATCTAATGTTCTCCCTAAATCAAATGAGATTTTATGTTTTTTGAATAGCTTTTGTAATTCGGCAAGGTCAAAGTCTATTAAATTCCATCCCGTGATTATATCTGGATCAAATTTTATTAATTCTTTTTTGAATTCTTCTAGGCAATCTGATTCAGATTTACAGGAAATGGCATTTTCTATTTTTTGAGTTGAGACTAGAAAGTTCTTTTGATAGTTTTTGGAATGTAAACCTATACAGAATATTCCCTGGGCATTTGATTCTATGTCTAATGAGAGTATTTTTAATTCTGGGGTGAAGTTTGAAGGTTTAATTTCTGGATTTGAGTATATTCTGTCTACTCTTTCTGAGCTTTGGAAATCTCCTTCAATTTCTAGACTTCCTAGAATGTCTTTATCCATAAGAAATCGAGTGTTTGGTTTAATGTCCGATTCATAGGTTTCGATGTCTAATTTATGTAATGCTGAAGAGAGTTTGTTTAGCTCTGTGTGTAAGTCTGATGAGATTTTAATTACTATATTGCCTTGAAATGTTTTTAGTGTTGTTTTGGAATGGGTGAATTTTGAGAGGTATTTTTCTGCTTTTTTGAAGTCGGTTTCTTTAATAAAAAAATAAGGTTGCAAATTATGAACTGAGGCAAAGGATTGGCCATTTTCTAGTCTTCCAAATAGTTGGACTATTGACTTATTGTCCTGAATGTCATATGTTGAGTAAACTACAAACCCCTTCATGATTTTATTATGTGATTGGGTTTTATAAGGTTGTTGAATATCTGATTATTTGTACAATTCTGAAGCGGGGCGTATAAAACTAGCTGTTCTATAGTCTGGTTTTGGAGTTCTGTCTTTTCCTAATAGCGAGTTTAATTTATTCCCTTTTATTCTTATGTTTAAACCGCCATAAAGACTTGCTAGACTTTCTTGATAAGTCCAATATTTTCAGTTTTTAATACCAGATTTAGTAATAGTATCTCCATTTGCTATGTGAGCTAATTCGTGTCTAATAACTCCTCTAGTCATTCCTAATTTATCTCTTATAACTATTCCATTACAATATGAGTCGCTATAGCAATATGCAGGAGTCATTTTTCTTTTCCAGATATTTTCACTGTGATCTATTATTCCAATATTTCTTTGATTTCCTATTCCTAATTTATCTGCTTCTTCTAAAATTACTTGTTGAAGATGTTGTTTGTCTTTTATTCTTTTTGAAAAAAGTTGAGGGAGCCCAATTATAACATTTGTTGTTAAATAAACTTCTAGTCCTAATAAAATTCCTTTAAGTACGGTTTTTAATTTTTCTTGGAGGTACATGTTATTTTCTCTCCAGACAGGCTTCGAGATTGAATCCTACTTCTTTTGCTAGAAACTGCATTTTTTGAGCATATCTTGAATCTGGGTTTTGCGTAAGTGCTTTTGCTTCTTGAGGTTTTTGAAATATATATCTCATTGTTTCACCTATGTCTTCAAATTGAGATGTTCCAGCATAGGGAGATATTAATCCTTCTTTTGGACTATTTGCGCTATTACGTAGGGAAGTATATTGATTAATTCGAGCATTATGTTCTGTTATAAATTCGCTAAGTGTAGAACGTTTCTTTTCAAATTCTTCTGCTGCCAAACTGTAAGTTCTTCCGGTTTCTGCATCTGGAATAATTCCGGTTTTAATTACATCTGAATATTTTGAATATATTTGTTCATTTAATCTTGTTAGGTTGTTTTCTTCTGATTGTATTTTTTCTTTTTCTTGAGTAATTTGTTCGTATAATCCTTTAATTTTTTTAGTGTCTATGTTTCTCCAAGTTGATCCATTAGAAGTATTTCTATCGTTATACTCGATTCTTGCGATTGCATTCCATTCTTTTAAAATTCTTTTTCTTTCAGAATCTGGCTTTGAATCAATCCAAGCATGTCCTAATTCATGAGGGAGGGCTCTAAATAACGAATTAGTAGAGTATATCTCTATCATTCCTCCTCCTTCTATACCACCATCACGTTCATCTTGAGTGTCAATTGAAACACTTTTGGCAGAGGTTCTTAAGGTAATTGGAAGAGTTTGGGCATATGAGTCTACTAAATTTTCTACATTTTTGTCTGGAGTTTTAAGATAAAGGTCGAATCCTGCCTTTGCTTTAAATCCTGGAACCTTTGAATATCCATTATTATTTTGAAAGCTTTCTGTAAGTTCTTCAATTGTTTTTTCTTTAGAACCATTTTCAGGAGATTGAAAGCTCGTGTTTATAATAAAATTCTGTGCTGCTAGTTGAATTGCTAATGCTAGGTATGTTACTCCTTTTGCTAATTTACTCTTTAATGTCATGAAAAACTTGATTTATGAGAGTGACCCTATACCGGAATGATTATAAACTCTAATTTCTTCTAATT
>ERZ1292629.113-Hain-H43-01um-R1-113-length-79546-cov-29_pt1 | contig 79546 bp, 109 predicted proteins | sample MGYA00564399_ERZ1292629 | MGnify/ENA primary metagenome ERZ1292629 (study PRJEB36523, sample SAMEA6512636) | groundwater metagenome | collected 2019-01-08 | study: AquaDiva: Metagenomics assemblies of 32 groundwater samples | reverse complement strand
GCGCGGCGCTGATTGACTGGATACAGCCGCAAATCCCGCCACTGCTCACGAAGCTCGGCGAGTTGGCAGAGGCAGGCTGGCAATGGATTCTTGAACAGGTGCCAACATGGTACGTCAAATTGCTCGAATGGGGAACGGCGCTTATTGATTGGATCAAGCCGCAGACCGAGCCGATGCTCGGCAAACTCGGCGAGTTGTTGGGGGCATTGACGGGCTGGATTATCACCGACGGCATTCCGAAACTAGCAGAGAAGGCGGAGGAATGGGGAGAGGCATTTGCGCCAAAGGTCGGGCCAGCGCTGGGCAAGTTGTTGACCTCATTGGGTGATTGGCTGGTCAATGATGCCCTGCCGGGGATTGCCGAATTCGGGGTGAACTTCGCCAGCGCGCTGACGGATGCAGTGCAAGACGCCTGGGGAGATCAGGTAGCGGACTGGACGATGGACGTCACGGCACCGCTACAAGACATGATCATCAACGGGATCAATGCCTTGGTTGCCACGCCGGAGAAAATAAAGGCCGGAGCGCGCGATATAGGCCGCTACATCGTCGAGGGCATCAACGAGGGCGTGGAGGCGAGTTTGTCATGGCTCTATTCGGTATTCAACACCAACTTTGGCGGGCTGTTGCAATTCATCAAAAATATGTTCGGCATCAGCTCCCCGTCCGACGTGTTCGACGGCTTCGGTCGGAACCTTATGGCCGGGCTGGCGCAGGGCATCACCGGCGCGGCGGGGATGCCGCAGTTGGCGCTGGCGGGCGTGGGGTTGCAAGCGCCGTCCTTCGCGGGTGGGTCCGACCCTTCGACAGGCTCAGGGTTCGGCGAAGGCGGGGGGGCGCGCAACATCACGATGAATGTGTACGTCTCGGACAGGATGGATATGGCCGAAGTGGTGGCCTACATCAGGCAGGCGCTCAATGGCGCGTAGACTTCTCATTACCGACGGGACGATCACCGTCAACTTGCTGGACTCGGCGACGTTCAACATTGCGCTGAACGGGTGGGAGCCGGAGGACCCGGAGACGAATGACATCGTGCGGGAGTCGGTGCACGACGAAGGTTCGGAGATCGTGTCGAGCCAGGCGAAGAACGTCATTGACGTGATCAAGGTCAAGCTGACCGGCACGTCGCACAACAACATTGCGGCGACACTGCAAGACCTGGCAACGTTGAAACGCGAGGCGAAGGAGTTTCAGACGACGGACTGGCAAAAGACGCCGGTGTGGATGGAGGCCCAGACGAGCGGGGAGACGAATACCCGCTATTATCTCGTCAGGAAGATCAGATTCAAGCAGGGCACTTTTCCCTACGGCCTGATTTTTGAGAACGCCAACAAGAGTCTCAATAACACACTGACCATTGAGCGCGAAGCTTATGCCAGGAGTCATGCTCCGCTTTCGGCGCTGCCGACGGCGCTGACGACGAGCGCGGCGCAGGCTCCGGCGGGGCAGGTGGTGGCGACAGAGCAATTCATCGCCAACCACCGGGACACTCATGCCCTGACCCACATCTACAATTTTGACGCGTCACTATCGGCCTTTAGCTCGAATCTTGTTGCTTCCACCAATTTTGATTATTACGTGGTGAGCGGGTCAGCACCAGCCTCGGGCGACATCGTATATTTTGGCTCGACCACGGGGCCATTCCGGCAGGGCGTGGTCTATATCAGCACGGCCTCCAGCCCGGCGACAAGCTCCGTGGCCTGGGAGATTTGGACGGGGGCGGCCTGGGTGGGGGGCATTGTCAAAGTGCCGGTCAATCCCATCTTCGGGGCGGCGGTTGGGGCCATGCCGATTTACATTGACACGCCGACGGGCTGGGCGGCGACGACGATCAACGGGGTGTCGGCCTACTGGATTCGGGTGCGGCTGACGGCAAACCCGAGTTGGTCAACCAATCCCCGGCAGGGGGCGCAGGTGGTGTACAACCCGCGCGAGAACTACGTATCGGTGGCCTCGACGATTTTGAAAGGCGACGTGGAGGCGCTGGGCCTGATCAAATACAAGAAGTACGTCCAAGTTTCCAATGACGTGCGCTGGATGGCAATCGGCATGAAGGGCCGGGGGCTGACTAACTTCGTCTCGATGCTCAACTGGGGGGGGAACAATCCGGCAGAGTGGACAGTGGCGACCGGCACGGACACCAGCACGGCGGCGGACATTGAATCTCCCAGCGGCACGCGGGCAACTTGCACGTTTGCGACTAACCAGACGCTGGTAGAGCGCATTCGAATCACCAACGGCACGGCGGCCAGTTCGGCAGATTTCGAAGGCACGTATCACGCCTATCTGCGGTGCAAGCAGGTGACGGGGAGCGCGGGGGACGTGAAGGTCCGGCTGGGGGTGGCGGTTACCAACGGGATCGGATTCTCGACGCCGACGGTGCCGCTGACGGTAGTCAACGCCGGGATCGAATTGGTCAGCCTGGGCAAGATCAAAATTCTTGCGCCGCGGATCATCCTGGGGACGGAGTCGAGCAACGGCTTTTACTTCCAGATTGACGCGCAGGCGGCGAGCGCCACGCCCGACCTGTATCTCTACGATCTGATTCTCATCCCGGTAGACGAGTGGGGCATTGTGCCGTCGCACGCCGGATTGAGCGGCCAGCAGGTATACGACTATGGAGCGGGTCTGCAAATGGACAATGGTTTGTTGCGCTGGGGGTGCACGCAGATGGGGCCGGACGGGGCCAGCCCGCCGGAGCCGAACCGGGTGATCTCCAAATGGGAGAGCCGGGGGCAGTTGCCGCTCTTCCCGACGGACAAGGCCTTCCGGCTTTATTTTCTATTGGCGGATAACGCCACGGCGGGGACGTATCTTGCGCCCTTGCATCACGGCGGGAGCATCAAGCTCTACGCGCATCAGCGCTGGGAATTTATGCGAGGGGCAGAGTGAGCCGGGTGCACATCGTCCACAACCCGGCGCTGTCGGGGGTGGCGCAGTTTACAGGATCGTTTGGGGTGAGCAACTACCGGCACCGGATCGGCGCCAACATCGGCTTCGATACATGCTCGTTCGACATCCGGCACGAGAAGCATGTCCTGGAAGACATGTTTTACACAGGACTGGGGCGGCGCCTCACCCGTTATTCGCGCGACGGAAACTTTGTGGTGTGGGATGGTTTCATTTCAGAGATGACGCTGGTGCAGCCGGGTTTGTCCATGCGGATCAGCCTGAAGGAGATGTGGAACCGGGCAAGCGTGCGTTACACGCCGATTGACACCGGCACCAACCCGCCGACCGAAAGCGCGGAGACAAGCACGGCGGTGGTGGACGACACCACCAGCCAGGCGAAGTACGGGATCAAAGAGAAATATTTCTCCCCGCCAAAAATTGATCGGATGATAGCGGGCAACGCGGCACAATATGCGACGGTGATGCTATCACAGTACCGGGAACCCAAACGGGACGAGGATTTTGCAAGCGGGAGCAACGATTCAAAGCTAACGGTCTTCTGTGAGGGATTCATGCATACCCTGGGCTGGAGAATCTATAACCAGACGGCGGTGAGCGGGCAAGATTACGTGTACGTGGTGGCAGGGACGATCATCACCGGAGTCGGGCAATTTATCTATGATACCGACTTCGACACCAACACGACGCAGATTCAGAAGTATTACAACCGCGACAACACGGCGCTGGATATTTTGCAGGCGGCGGCAGGGATTGGCGACAACGCGAACCGGCGGTGGCTGTTTTACATGCTGGAGAACCGCATTCTGCAATACAAGCTGGCAAGCACCGCGGTGAACTACATCCGGCGGGTGAGCGACCGGAAGCAGGAGATATTGGACACCTCGGGTCGGGCGATTCCGTTTTACGAGGTGCGGCCCAACAACTGGCTGAGGAATTCGGACGTGATGCCGCACGGGCTGACGCCGGCCAACATGCAAGACGATTTTCCAAGCATGTTTGTCGAAAGTGTACAGTACAACGAACCGGATACGCTGGCGCTGGCAGGATCGCTGGGCGGAATCGCGCAGGTGATCATTGCGCGGGCGGCGGATCAGGGGGATAGGTTGCTGTGAAAGAATAGGAAATGAGGGTGAGGGAAATAAAGGAAAAGGGGGAAAAGAGGGAAAGGGATGAAGGCAGGTAGACGTGGATTGGGCGGGGCACTGATTGGATTGATGCTGGCGATGATGGTTGGCATGGCCGGTGGGGCGGGGCCGTGCCAGGCGGTGACGGCGATCAATGCTTATGCGAATATCCGGCGCGAGCCGTGGGTGGGGGATAACGTGATTGGGCGGCTGGAGCGGGGGAAGCTTGCTTGCGTCGTAGGGATGCCGGGAGGGTGGTATGAGTTGGAGGGGGGCGGCTACGTGTCGGCGTCGGTGGTGGTGTTTGCGGGGCCAACGCCGACGCGGATGGTGACGTTGACTCCGACCGCCTCGGGACCGGTGCAGACGGCAACGCCAGAGCCAGAACCAGAGGCGGGGTGGTTGTGGCTGTACGTGGACGTGGATGGCGATGGGAATTTGGAGACGGTGTTCAGGTGCAAGGCACCGTGCGCGATGAGGGTGGAGAGGTGAAGGGAAAAACGGGGAAATGAGGGAAAGGGAAGATGGCGTATCCAGATAGTCCGTGGGTGAAGGAGCAGCCGACGAAGGCGGGAGTGTACTGGGCACGGCTGCAAGTGCCACCCATTGATCCGAAAACACAGAGGCCGCTATCGCCGACGATCACGCTGAGGGTATTCAGGATTGAGGGCGGGGAGTGGAAGTGCCGCAACAGCACCCGCTTTTACGAGGCGAGCGAGATTGCGTGGTGGGGGCCGAGGATCGAGACGGGGCAACTGCCGCCATTGTTCGGGGAGGAGCGGGATGAAGTTTCTTGACTGGTTGAATTGCCTGGCGCGGTTCGTGGGGTATTGTCTATTTTGCTTGGGGGTGATTCGTTGAGCACGAAACTGGGGCCGCACTGTTTGCGAGGGACGCCGGACGCGATCCGGATGATCGAGGCCGGGGCGCGGGTGATCAAGCTGGTGGACGACTTCGGGATGGCGGGGCAGGTGAAGGCCATTGCGCCGAAGACGATCATCATCGGGCGAATCTTTTCGATGTACGACCCGATGGCCCTTCGACAGGCTCAGGGTGCAACTGAGGCGGCGGATGCGTTTGTGGAGGGGATGAGGACGAAGCTGGCGGCCAACCCGTTGGTGACGGCCTGGGAAGGGCCAAACGAGCCGGTGTGCGAGACGATGGAGAAGATGGCGTGGTACGCGGCCTTCGAGGCGCGTCGGGTGGCGCGGCTGGCGGCGATGGGGCTGAGGGCAGTCATAGGCAATTTTAGCGTGGGGCAGCCAAGGCTGGACGTGCCGGTGTGGGAGGCGTTCCTGCCGGCCATTCGACAGGCTCAGGGCGCGGGAGGGTACTTGGGACTGCACGAGTATAGCTGGCCGGTGATGCAGTGGATGTACGGGCCGAACCAGGTGGACCCGGACGAAGACCAGGGCGACGAGGGGTGGGTGACGTGCCGATACAGGAAAGTTTACCGGCAGTACCTATTACCTAAAGGACTGGCGATCCCGCTGGTGATCACCGAATGCGGAATCGATCCGGGGGTGAACCCGAAGCCGTTCGCGGGCGGCGGGGCGTGGCGGGAAGACAACCTGCGGCGGGCGTGGAACGAGCATTTTGGGGCGGAAGACGCGGATTTATTCTATGCCGAGCAGTTGAAGTGGTACGACGGGGAGCTGAGGAAAGACGGCTACGTGGCGGGGGCGACGATCTTCACGGTTGGATCATTTGGGCCGCCGTGGTCGAACTTCGATCTGGCCGGACAGCGGGTAATCGAAAATTTGTGCGCATACTATGCTACATTATTAGGAGATGATGGAAATGGTGGGGATGGGGGAAATGAGGGAAATATGGGAAATCTGCTGAAGAACGCCGACTTTGATAACGGCAAGCATTATCACTGGCAGGGCGTGAACGAGATCGTGATCCCCGACGGATGGGATTTCTGGTACGCCGATTTCAACACGCCGTGGCTGGAGCGGCAGGATCAGAACTTCGACCCGCCGGAGTGCGTGGTGTGGAACAAGAAGGACGCCGACCCGAAGGATTACGGGTTTTGGCTGTCGGGGGATTATACGCTCAAGATATTCAAGGGCTGGGGGGTGATCTGGTGGCGGCTGTTCCAGAAGGTGACGGGGTTGACGGTGGGGAGCAAGTACCGCTTCACCGCGCCGGTGCATCCTGATCTGGTGATGGCCTACGACGGCGACGCCAAGATTTACGCCAACGACCCGCTGGCGGGCGAAGTGCAGTTGAGCGCCGGCGGGGCGGTGACGGAATGGAAGACAGGATTCCCGTTTGGGGAATATACCGAGCACGCGCTGGAGTTCACGGCGCAAGCGACCGAGGTTGAAGTGAGCATCGAGGCGCGATGCCGGTGGGGTCTGATCAACGACGGCTGGTTCGTAGACTCGCTGAGGCTGGAGTTGGTGGCCACCGGGCCGGGCGATCCGGGGGACGAGACGGACCCGCCGCCGACGGGCGACACGGTGAGCGTGAAGGATTTACTGACCAAGGCGCTGGCTGAGTTAGGCGCGGCGCGGGTGCAGGTGGTGAAGGCCGAGGCGAGCGTGGGGGCGGCGGTGGATTTGCTGGCCGGATGAGAAGACGATGAACGAGAAATGGGCAGTGGCGCGGTTCCGGTTGCGGTACTTGATCACCCGAGGCGACATCGAACTGATCGAACTGATTTGCGCGGCGATTTCCATCGGCCTGGGGCTGTGGTCGTACAACCCGCTGTTACCGGTGAGGCAGACGCCGGCCGGGGCGTTGCTGGCGGAGATCATTCCGGGATGGGCGCCGTTCTGGTTGTTGTTCGCCGGCGGGGCAGGGCACCTGTGGCTGTTGCTGATGGATTCGGGGAAACGGTGGATCACGGCGGCGGGGTTGCTGGCAATCTTCGGCGGGCTGGGCATGGCGCACTTGTGGACATGGTCAACCGGGTTCCCGGTGTACGCCGGGTTTGCGGCGGTGATGCTGTGGGCGCTGGTGCGGCTGGGTCAGAAGAGGGTGTTGTGGACGAGCTGAGGTCAGGGCGATGGACATTGAGTGGCTGAAGAATTTCCTGATCGTATTTGGGCCGCCGCTGACGGCGATTCTGACCTGGTGGCTGACGCGGCCTAAGCAAAAGGCCGAGGTGAAAAAGACGCTGGCCGAGGCGGAGCAGACGGAGACCAGCGCCGTCGGCGAGATTGTGGAGATGTCGGGGAAGGCGGCGGGACAGTGGAAGGCACTGTATGACGCTATGAGTAACGAGAACAAAGATTTGAGAATCGAACTACACCAGATCGAGGTCAGGGTGGATCACCTGGAGCAGGCGCTGACCCGCGCCCTGAACGCTTTACGCTACCTGATGAACGAGGTGAAAGACGACTACCCGGAGGCGGTGCAGATCGCCAACGGGATCGCCAACGCGCCAAGCCCGGACGATGTGATCCCGGCGCCGAAGGGGAAGCCATGAGCGAACAGCACGAGATGATTTTGGAAACCACGCATCCGTCGGGGGCTGAGGAATGGTATTGCCCAATTTGCGGGCGGCGGTTCCTGATCCAGTGGCAACCTGTTTTCGAGAAGATTGCATTGGAAGCCGGCGACGCGGTGGCAACGCACGCAGGCGGCAATGGCGGACTGGCGATAGGGGCAATTCAGGTCGAGGCGGAGGAGGAGACGTTGGAGCCGTTTCGGGAGTGGATGGACGGGATTGACTTCGATGCGCTGTTGGGCAAGGAATAAACCTTTTGCCACGAATTGCTTCGCGCGAATTGACACGACTGGAGATTTGGCCGCGCCGCCCTGCCAGGCACGATAACCGGCATCGATCAGGAGCACCGGCTGGCAGGCCGCCTGGTCGAATACGCATCCCGTCCCGTGTGCGTTTAGGTCTGTTCGCGGAAATCCGCCGTCGGCGGGCAACACGGGGGCGCGGTTTGGCAATGATACTTGAGTGCAGAAAGTATCATTAGAGAAAACAGACTGCACCTTATTATCATAAGGAGAGACAAATGCAATTACCATTTCCTACCGATCCGCTTGAATTCGTCGTCTGGCTGATGCTGCCGGCCTCGGCGGGCGTGATCGTCTCGCTGTTGCTGGAGCGCGCCGGCTGGTTCCAGGCGATGAAGGCCAAAAGCAAGCACTACACCGTACTGGCGATGTTCCTGCTGATGCCGGTGGCCGGAACGCTGGCGGCCTACGCTTTGGGCGTGGGCGGCGTGGTTCTGCCGGCAGAGCCGCGCGGCCTGGCGCTGTGGTTGTTCGGGATTCTCTTTCAGGGCTTGACGGCCTGGAGCGCGAGCCAATACGCCCACAAGTACGACCCGGAGAAAGAACGGGTCAAACGACTGCACGGGCCACTATAACGAGCGAAGGGCGGGTGAATAACCCGCCCTTATTTTTTTTATGAGTAGGAAAAAGGTCAGACCGGGATTTGAAGTCAACCAGATTGCGCCCAACGTTCACGAGATTCACTTTCGGGAAATCAGGAGCGGGTGGGAACAATGGGTGTTATTATCTTCCGACCGGCACCACGACAATGCCTGGTGCGATCACGACCTGGAGCGAAAGCACCTGGAGCAAGCGGCCGAGCGCAACGCAGTGATCATAGACGCGGGCGACCTGTTCGACGCCATGCAGGGCAAGGACGACCGGCGATCCAGCAAAGACCAGTTGCGGGTCGAGAACAAACGGACGGCGTATCTGGATTCGCTGTTGAAAGAGGCGGCGGAGTTTTACGGGCCATACGCCGGGAACTTTGCAGTGATCGGGCGGGGGAATCACGAGACGGCGGTGCTGGAAAAGCACGGGGTGGACCTGATCAGCAATTTCGTGCACCGGTTGAACGCCGACCACGACGGTAACGCCTACGCCGGGGGGTACGGGGGATGGGTGGTGTTCCGGTTCCACATTCAAAAGACGGTAATTGTCTCGCGCCACCTGAAATACTTTCACGGCTCGGGCGGGGGCGGACCGGTGACGCGGGGCGTGATCCAGACGAACCGGATGGCGGTGATGTATCCAGATGCGGATATAGTGTTCAGCGGGCACACACACGATGCGTGGATCATGCCGATTGCGCGGGAACGAATCTCACAACGGGGGATGCAATTTCAGGATTTGAGCTATCACGTGCGGACGCCGACGTACAAGGACGAGTACCGGGCAGGGGAGGGCGGGTGGCACGTGGAGCGGGGCGGGCCGCCGAAGCCGATCGGGGCGATGTGGCTGAAGTTTATGCTGGTCAATTCGAGCAGTGGGCGGATGGATTTTGAAATGACGCAGGCGTTGAGGTGATAGGGCGCGGGAAACACTGGGTGATTGTTGACTGGGCGGGATAAACCGTTCGGCTTGAACTACAGCCGCAATATGAGCAGAGAGTCGAATCGTCTTAGGCTGATATGCTCCAAACGGTGAGACGATGAAGCGCAAGCCATCCCGCTCAGCCATTAGTCATCCAATATGGAACCGCCTGCTATAGCGACTTTATAAACTCTAGCACCTGACGTCGCTGTTTCGGGTCGAGGGCATAGGCCAGAGAGTTGATCTCTCGGAGCGCGCGCTCGTGTTGATCGACGGGCGGGTCGAGATGCCCGGCCAGGACCATGACCAGATACTGGTCGTCGCCGAAAAATTCGGCGATGGTCTGGCAACGTGCGGGCGAGGGGACGAAATTGCCGTGGATGACGCCGCCGATGTAATTGCGGCGCCAGCCTTTGGCTTCGGAGAATGAGTTTTGATTGAGGTCGTTCTGGCGCAGGCGGAGCTTGAGGTAATGCGCGAGGCTACGAAAGCCGGCATAGGCGGGCATGGCGGTGGTCTCCCTGGTCTAGTGGGAGATCATAGTCAGTTGTGGTCTACTGTCAACCGAGCGAGGATTGGATGAGGTAGGGGACTCGGAGGAGGGGGGTGGCGGGGGAGAGGAGTTTGATTAGTTTCACGGAAACTCGAATCCCGTCGGGTCCGCTTGAGACTAACAGGGGGTAGAAGTCCGGTTTGGGCTGGAGGGCGATGATGTCCGGCCCGGAGATGACGACTCTTTCGAGCATTGCTTGAAGGAGTCGTTTTTGCTGTTCGGGGTCGGCTTTGGCCCAGAGGGCGGGGAAGTCGCGGAGGAATTTGGCGGCCTGGTCGAGGTTGACAGCGGGCGGGCCGGGTTGGAGGGTATCGAGTTCGGCGCGGGTCTCGGCTACACGCCGATCATAATCGGGGCGGGTGTAGACGCCTTCGGCGTAGAGTTCGGCGAGGCGCTTGATTTTCTCCTGGAGGCGGTCGCGGCGGCGCTGATCGGATTGGGGATCGCGGTTGGCGCGGAGATGGTACAGGGCGCGGGCCGGGTAATCGTCGGGAATCTGGATGCGGGCAAGAAGGTCGGCGAGGCCGGACTCGAGCGCGCCGGCGTTGACGAATTGGGGGTTGGGGCAGTGGCCGCCATAGTCGCGGTCGGGGTCGCGGTAGTAGCGGGTGTCGAGGTTGCGGCCCAGGGTTTGGCCGCGCAGGGTGCGCAGGCAATGAGAGCAGACGCAGAGACGGGAGAGGGGATAGACGCGGGCGTTGAATTTGGCGGCGCGAGGGAGGGAGCGGCGGGAGCGGCGAATCGACTGGGCCTTGTCGAATTCGGCCCCGGAGATGAGGGGCGGGTGCGTGCCGGGGTACAGTTGGCCCTTATAGCTGACCTGGCCGACGTAGAAAGGGTTTTGCAACATCGAGCGGACGGTGTCTTTGGAGAATGGGGCGTCGTTGCTGGTGCGATAGCCTTTGTCGTTGAGCCGGCGGGCGATGTCGAGGTCGGTATAGAGGCCGGTGATGAATTGGGAGAAGGCGAGTTGAAGACCGGGGGCAGTGACGGGATCGGGTTCGGCGGTCTTGCCGTCGGCGCTGACCTGGTATCCCCAGGAGAGGTCGCCGTTCCAGTAGCCCTTTTCGGCGCGTTTACTTTTGCCCTTTTGAACTTCGGCAGAGAGGTTTTTGAGGAAGAGTTCGGCGAGGGCGGCGAGCATGACGAGCATGAGCCAGCCCTGGGGGGTGGTGAAGTCGAATTGTTCGGCGACCGCGCAGTAGGTGACGTTGAGTTTTTGGAGTTCGTGGAGGTAGACGAGGGCGTCGATCAAGTTCCTGGCAAATCTGTCCACCTTGTGGGTGAGGAACACGTCGGCGCCGCCCTGGCGGATGAAGGCGAGGGCTTTTTGGAAGCTCTTGCGCCTGTCGTTTTTGGCGCTTTCGCCTTCGCCTTCAAAGATGGCGACGACCTGCCAGCCGCGCGATTGGGCGAACTGGGTGCAGAGGTCGCGCTGGGCGTCGAGGCTGTGGCCTGCGAGTTGTTCTTTGGACGAGACGCGGATGTAGATGACGCAGCGGAGGGGGTTGGGCATGGGGGTGAGGTGGTTGGGTGGTTAGGTGGTTCCCACACTACGGGGCGCTGTCGCGGGATAGGTATTTAGTATTTTAGCACGGCAGTCAAGGGTCTAATCATTTTGAAATTCAATCTTATAGATGAGGGGCAGGGGGTCTTTGTTGTCAAGGCGGGCGAAGAGGTAGGGAGCCAGCTTGGGGTGGTGGGCGTTGACCCAGAGGGCGAATTCCTTGCGGCTGGATTTGGGGGCGTCGTCGAAGGCGGCGTTGATGCGCAGGAGCACCGTTTCGATTCGGCGGTGAATGTCGTCGCGCCAGCGGCGGACGTCGGCGAGGAATTCGTCGGGGATGGAGGCGATCCACTGCTCGTAGGAGCCGCCCTGCACGGCTTCGAGGACGCGGCGATAGCTGGCTTGGCTGATGAGGCGGTGGATTTCCTGGTAGCGGTCGCCCTTGATTTTCCAGCGCGAGTCATCGGAAAAGCGGATCACCCAGCCTTCGTGGTTGGCGTCGAGGCTTTTGGCGGCGGCTAATAGATTCTCGACGTGGGTGGTCGGGAAGGTGTCGGGGGTGGCGAAGCCGTAGCGATTGGCGAGGCCGGAGACGACGGGAAAGAACGGGAAATCGTAGTCAGTAAAGCGGTTACGTGCGCCGATGAGCACCAGTTCGGCGCGTTCGCCGTAATTGACGACCACCCGGTTCTCCGGGTAGACAATCTCAAACAACAGGGTCAAATGATCCGGCAAGCCATCCAGCTTGTAATGAGCATTGAGCCAAGTCGTGGCCCAGACCGCCTGATCGCTGGTGAATGATCCGCGGGTGCAGATGTGATAGCGGCCCTGGTGGCGGTAGAGAATGCCGAGACTGCCGTCCAGCTTTTCGGAGACTTCGACGATGTGGCCGGTTGGGAGGCGGCCGCCTTCGCCGTAGTTGAAGAACTTACCGAAGGGGCGGGCCACGACTTCGCCGGTGAAGCGGTTGAGGACCAGGCCACGGCTGACGCGCTCGAACCAGTTCCAGCGGTTGGCGAAGGTGGCTTTGTCGGTGTAGTCGAAGAGGATCAGGTCGTCGTGGACGACGGTCTTGACATCACCGTACTGGCTCCAGTCAGTTTCGCCGGCGGCGACGAGGCGGGCAAGGTCTTCGATGCTATTCAGTTCGGTCGGGGTTGGTCGGTTGTTCATTCGTTTGCTCCTTGATGAGGATCGATTCTACGATTTCGGCGAGGAGACGGCAGAAGGCGTCTATCTCGGGGCTGGTGAGGGGGGAGGGGGGAAGGAGGGGCGGGATGACGCCGTTGGAGGGGAGGAGGATGATGGGTTTGCCGTCCTTGCGCTTGCGGAGGGGTTTGGTGGTTGGGTAGTTTGGTGGTTTGGTGGTTCCCGCGCCGCGGTGCTCCGGGACGCTTCGCGGGGTGGCGTGGTGGTTAGGTGGTTTGGGGTTCATGGTTTGATGGCCCATATCACTTCTTCCCAATTAATTTCAGGACTACCTTTTTTCTCGGCTAATCTTCTGAAAAAGCTCTTGCGACTAGTCTTTTTGGAAATCGGCCCAAACAAGCCCGGTGTAATGTGTTCTTCAACGAGCATGGCGTAGATGCGCTCGGGGATGGTGAAGCCGATGGCCTGGAGGAGGGCGGTAGTTTGGTCGCAGAGGGGGACGCGCTGTTTGTTTTTGACGTAGTCTTTGACGACGAGGGCGAGCGCGCCGCCGGAGGGGAGGAGGTGGAAGAGTTGGGTGTAGATGGCGGCGACGGCGGCCCAGTAGGTATCGCCGGATTCGGCGCCGACTTGGCCCTCTGAGTTGCCGTAGGTTTTCTGGGATTCGCGTTCTATTTGAGCAAGCCGAGACTTGAACGTTGTGCCATGTCGCTGGCCTGTGCCATCTCGGTCTGTCATCTGTTGGGCGAAGGACTCAGGGTCTTTGAAGTTAGTGAGACCACCTTCGACCGTCTTCTGCCACGGCGGAGAGGTGAGAGCGCCGGTGACGGCATCCGGGTTGCCGGGGGGCAGTGCGCCGAGCTGGCCGGGGGCGTTGCCGTAGCCGTCGTTGAGGGCTTGAGAGTTGGGGCCAGTGGGGTTGCCGGTGAGTTTGGCGGGGTCAATGCCGTTGCCGTCGTGAACGCTTTGGGCATAGGGCGGTGAGCTGATACTGCCGACGATGGCCGGGAGGTCGCCGGGCGGAAGTTCGGAGAGTTGGCCGGTGGTGTCGCCGTAGCTGGCCTGACGCTGGATGTCGTTGCGATGGAGAGGGGTGTGGTTGGCGTGGAATCGTTTCCAGCCTTCTTGATAATCCTGCTCGGAATCGGCGTAGGGCGGGGAGGAGATTGCGCCGGCAGGAGTGGAGGAGGCGGGGATAAGCCCCGCCCCTACGAGGAGGTCGAGAAGACGGCGGGAGTCGCCCTGGAGGAGGAGAGGGAGAGGGTGGCCCTTCGGCAGGCTCAGGGTGCAACCGAGGGCGGCGAGCTTGGGGGCGTTGAGGGCGATGTTATCGTTGGCGAGGGCAAAAAATTTAGGTTCGAGTTCGACGCCAATCACACGGTAGCCGCGATAGGCGCCGAGGAGGCCGGTGGTGAAAACGCCGGCGAAGGGGTCGAGGAGGAGGTCGCCGGGTTTCCAGTAGCCTCGGGCCTGGCCGTGCTCGAGGATGCGCTCGCAGAGGCGGCGGGCCATTTTGGCGGGGTGGGCGAAGGAGGCGGGGGTGATGAGGCCGCGCAGGCTGGCGTTGTAGCAGTCGTGCCAGATAGTGATTGTCGTCTCAGACATGGCTACACGTTCTCCTTGTCTGTGGGTGAGAGATGCACGGTGCTCTCTACCTCGTTGCCCCAGCAATCCCAGCCCGGCCAGGGGCGGCGGGCGAAGAGTTCGACGTAGCGCGAGCCGGTGAGGCGCTCGATACGCTCGTATTGGGCGTCGGGTTTGACGGAGTGGCCGTCGAAGGGGGCGATCAGGTCTTCGGTTTCGAGTTCTTCCCAGATGACCTGGGGCACGCCGCGATCTTTGCGGGTTGGTTTGCCCCTGGTGAAGAGCAGGCAGACTTCGGTGTTGGCGCGCGACCAATAGCCGAGGCCGAAGAAGGGCTTGGCAGTCTTGGTGACTTTCACCCAGTTGAAGGCGCAGGTGCGATAGGTGAAGCCCCAGGCGTCAAAGACGGGCCTTACTTCATATAAAAGGGGCCAGGTGACCCAGCAGAAGAGGGCACAGTCGGGCGCGGCGAGGCTGGCAATGGGCAGGCGGCACAATTCGTCAATGCTCATAGTGGGGTAGTGGGCCTCGGCGCTCCGGCCCTGGCCGGTGTTGCGGCTCCAGACTCTGAATTGCCAGGGCGGGTCGGCGAGGATGGTATCGTAGAGTTTAGGGGGCATAAGCGGTTAGGTATAGAGGAGCCAGGCGGCGGGTCGGTAGTCGTTGCCGCTTTTTTCAACGAGACGGTTGCGCACCAGGTTGGAAAGGTAGGATTTGAAGGAGGAGGATTTGAGCGATTGGCCGGTGGCGGCGCTGATGTCATCGAGGGCAACCCATTCACCCTGCGGGCTGGCTTGCAGGACGTAATCGAAGATGGCGCGCTCGCCGGCGATGAGGGCGTTGCGCCACATGGCGATCTGTTCGTCGGCGGTTTGGGAGACGGTGGGGGTGAAATCAATGGCGTCCATGCCGGAGCCGGTGAGGGCGTAGCCGTCGTGGTCGTGGGAGACGAATCCGCTGCGCCTGACATCGGCAAGGTAGGCTTTGAAGGAGGAGGATTTGAGCGACTGCCCGGCCAGCCGCCCGAGTTGCGGCAGGCTGAGCTTCATGGGGTGACAACGGGCGAGGGCGTGAAGGATGGCGAGTTTGCCGCGGACGAGGTCGGCTACTGACCCATCCGTGAGGCGGGCGACGGGCGCGGGGCCGGAGGAGACGTAGGGCCTGGTGGACGGGGCAATGACGGGCCGGGATGGAGTCGGCGTCGGAACAACAGGCTGGCGCTTTGCGTTTTGGATGGCGGCGGCAATGGCGTCGGCGGATTGGGAGACAATGCGCGCGGTTTCGCGCATGGCGTCGGTCCACGAGGTCAGTTTGTCAATCTGATCGTCGGCGATGATGGGAACTTCCACGCGCTCGATCTTCGTCTCGGGTTTGGCCGATTCCAGTTGCTGGATTTTCTTTTGCAGGGTGGCCACCTGGCGCTTGAGTTCGGCGGGGTCGTTGGCTTTGGCTTCGGCCAGATATTGCTCGAGCGAGGAGGCGACTTTGGCGACAAATTGGGTGGCATCAATGGCGGCGAACTTGCCGGAGGCGGACCCTGACGGGGAGAGCATTTGACGGCGGTCGGGATGGAAGGAATTCTTGCGCGGGATTTTGGTGCGGACGGGCGCGGCCGATTCTTTTGGCCAGACCCAGCACTCACCGGTTCCGAGGAGGGGGATGGTTTTGGCGATGCCGGATGATTCGTCCACTTCGGCGACTTTGAGCCACTTACCGAGGGCGGTGAGGGAGTTGCGGCCCTTCTGGCGGAAGAGCATGAGGCAATCGCACAGTTCGAGGACGGCCTTGTTGATTTCTTCGGCGCGCTGGCCGACGAGGGTGTAGCCGAGCATGGCGTTGCCGCCCATGCGGCAGAGTTCTTCGATGACGCCGTAGACGCGGGCCGACTCGGGGCCGATTTTTTGGGGGGCAAACTGGGGGGCCTCTTCGAGGAAGATGTGGCGCAGGCCGTGCTCGCCGTTTTCGTAGAGGAGGAGTTCGACGCAGGTTTCGACAATGCGGCGGCGGTCGGCTTTGCTGAGCTTGACGGTGAAGAGGTCAATGACGAGCGGCACGTTTTCGCGCATGGCGGCGCGGACGATTTCGGGGGCGGACTGGGGGGTGAGGGGAAGATCGCCGTTGTTGCCGCCGGCGACGACGACGGGGTAGGCCGGGCCACTGCCGGCGACGCGGAGGTACTTCCAGACGCCGATGGGGTCGAAGGCAACGAAGGGAATCTTGTTCTCGAGGAGGCGCTCGGCGAGGTAGGTGGCGGCGTAGGATTTGCCGGACTCTTTGATGCCGAGGATGGCGTTACCCTGGATGGCATAGTCCACGACGGGGAGTTTGATCTGGCCGAGGTTGAGGGATTTGGTCATGGTCTTAGTGGATGGGCGGGAGGGGGCGCCGGATGTCGTCGGCGAGGCGGCGGAGTTCGCGGACCCGGCTGAAGATTTCTGTTGTCTCTTCGTCGAGAAACTTCTCAATATGCTTATCGGTATTCAGGCCGGTGCTGGCTCCAAAGATTACAAGCCTGGTTGCCCGGCGTTCGGGCCTGGTGGCGATGCGACGGAGGCGGGCGGCGAGTTTGTGGGAGTTGTAGGACATGATTAGAGAATTGGAGAATTGGGTGTTCGTCAGCGTTTTCGGTTTCTTTTGGCATCTATCGAGTTCGCCATCTTGGTCAGCGATGCCACTGCGCCGATCATGGCGTTAGCGGTCAGCTTGGCGTTTCTCGGAAAGTGTGCCTTGGCCAATGTAACCAAGTATTTCTTGACTGCATCCGAAACGACCTGTAATTCTTCCTCGGTGAACGGGGTTCCGCTGTAGCTCGTTGTCATGTAGTCGTTTTTATCCACGAGAGTCCTCCTCAAAACGGGATATTGTTGTTGTCGTCTCCGCGCAAACGGGCGATGGCGTCGCGCAGTTTCAAGCCTGCATGTTTGATGGGCGAGGTGATGCGCCAGTACCACCAATTGTTCAGCGCTCGGTCGAGGGCTGGGCGAAAGATAGGTTGGAGGCCGAGGCTTTCCATTGCGGCGCAGAGGCAGGCGATGAGAGACAGGCGCTGGGCCGGGGTGTGGTGGGCCGGCGGAAAGGGATCAACCAGATAGGGGTATGGTTCGGCGTTGACGGGCGCGACCGGCCAGTCCACGTGGCCGACGGGCTGATGCCAGACATAGGCGGCGCGCAAGATGACAAACGAGAAGCGGTAGAGCTGATGGGTTCGATAGACGCTGGTTCCGCTACAGGCCCGACATGACGGATTGGCCCCGTTGCAGTTGCGACAGGCGAGGGTTTGTTGTTCGCGGTGCACTGCGGTGCAATAACCGTTTTGATATAGCCAACGGATCAACTGGGTCTTGAGGGGATAGACGATGTGACGGCGGCGGCCACTGCGGGCGACGAGGTTGAGTTCGCGGAGGGCGAGGGCGGCCACGGTGGCGCGGTAACTTTCGCTTTTGTGCGCCAGGCGGAACTTCATCCGTAGGCGTAAGGTGTGGTGAAGAAGGGTATCGGACAGCGAGTAATCCATGTCAGGGTGTCTCCTCGGGGGCTGGCCCCCGATTGGAACTATCGGGGGCTGGCGCTGGCGGATGCTGGGAATCGAGTAGAAGGGCGGCGCGAAGGGCGCTGGCTTGGTCGTCGGTGAGGCGAAGCTGGCGGCGGTAGCGGTGGGCCAGGCGGGCCAGTTCCTGGCCCTGGCGCTCGGTGAGTTCGGAGGCGGATTGCAGGTCGCGGACGAAGCGCTTGTCGTAGCTGGCGGGCGCGAAGGAGCACCGGGACAAGGCTATAAGCCATTTGGCCTGGCTGGGGGTGATGGGGTAGCGCGCCGGCGGCGTTTTGCGGCGCGCGGCGCGTTTGGCTTTCATGGCCTCGGTGCGCTTGCTCATCTGCTGTTGATACCAGTCATCAAACATTTTCAGTCTCGGTAGGACGACTCGGGCGGTGTTGTGCCGGGCGGGTAGAGGCGGGCGTCACCGCGTGAGTTGCGCGGCAAGCGGGCGAAGTTGATGGTGAGCAGTTCGCTTTCAACGGCTACCATTAAGTGCCGAACCACATAGCGGACACTTGATTGATCGCCGTGAACAAACATCTCTGTAACAATTTGCGGACTGAGCGTGACGATCAACTGGTAAACTATTTCGTCGCGTTCGGGCGGGCGAATATCAATCGTCATTGCCCTGGCGCGTCCGATCAGTTCTGTAAACATTTTGCGCTCGGCGTCGTTGGCGATGGTCATCACCGATTCGCGGTAGCGCCAGTCCGCCAGGGCTGCCTGGTAGGTATGGCGCAGGAGGATGGGGGAGTTGTGCTGGAGCAGCCAATCGCCGAGGCGGGCAATCAAGTTTTGCCAGCGCAGTTTTATGTTCGTTGTCATTTTCATGGTTGTAGCTCCGGGAATTCGTTCCATTCCCGGCCGCCGAGGCGGCGGCCGGCCCGCTTTTTGCCGACGCGAACGGCGGCCACCGGGCCGCCATCGAGCACTAGGGCTGAAGTGATGGCAATTTTGCCGGACTTGGTCTTGACGTGGAAGCCGCCGACAAAATGATCGTCCTTGCGAATCAGGCCATACTCAAATTCGCCCCATTGTTTGAAATAGAAGGGGACGCCGGACACGAAACATTGATCGCGCAATTGGCGGACCCAATCCGGGTGCATGGGGCGGGCGCGGGGGCCGGATTCGCCGCCGACAATGACCCAACGGATAAACGACAGCCTGGCGTAATCCGTCGCGGGCGGGGCGCCGATGATATGGGCGGGCGTGGGCTTGGTTTCGGTTCGCCAGCCGGTCAGGAGCGCGCTCAAGTCTATGGGGCCAAGCAGAGGTTCACAGGACAGGAAGCGAATGGCGGCGGGGAGTTGTAAGAGGATAGGGATGCGCTTGTCGGCCTGCTCTTGATTCTCGACGCTGGTGCCCAGCCAGACATTGTCGGGCGGTTGATTGCCTGAGGAGAACCAGTGGAACATACTGGCGTAGTTTTCAGGACGCTTGGAGAGGAACAGCCAATTCAACCAGGGCGTGGATTCGACAAGCTCGGCGAGGCGGGCGCGCTGGGGCGGGAGATCGGGGTGGTCTTCGGCGATGTCGGCCATGCTGGCGCAAAAGACGCGGGCGCGTTTGCCGTTGCGCTCGGCGGCGCGGTTCCAGGCCAGGGGTTCGGCCCAATGCCGGTCGCCAAAGGTGCGGCGCTTGGTGACGGCAGGAGGTCCCCAGATGTTATAGGCGTAGCGGCGGGCGAGGGTTTCGGCGTAGCAGTTGGCGCAGCCGGGGGAGACTTTCATACAGCCCCACCAGGGGTTGAAGGTGTGATCCGTCCATTCGATTTTAGAGTCTTTACCCATCGTTGGACTCCGTATATAGACTCAATTGCTGATCCGATGGTGGTTGTGCGCTTATCTGGGTGCAACCAAAGGCGCGTTCGGCGAGGAGCTGTTTGGCTTCGCCACGTGCGACGCGCTTGACTTCATGCCCGTCGCGGACGAGGGCGGCGATCTCTTTATCAAGCTGAGCGTCCTTGTTGCCAAAGTCGGCGGCGACAAAGACGAGCGCGCCACAGCCACATTGGCAGAAGGCGATAAATTCGCGTTCGGGTTCCTTGAGGGTCAGCGGTGGTATGTGCGGCATGGCGTTATTCATCCCAATCTCGGGTGGCGATTCCAATCAGCAACAAAAGCGCGAGAAAGCCGACGGCAAACCAGAAAACAACCGTTGGCGGGAGGGGAATGGAATCGAGCCAGGTGAATGGATCAGTCATGATTACTCGGCATTGTTCAGGGTGAGCGGATAGCCAGCGTTGGCGAGGGCCTGGGCGAGGGCTGTGCCTTCGGGGTAATCGGTGGCGAGCCATGTGTTTTCGCGGATAAGGGCACTGGCGACGCTGGCCAGTGACTCCAGGCGGCAGAGGGGACAGAGGGCAGGCGGGTCGCCCCCGATAGAATCACTCGGGGGCAGGCCCCTGAGTGTAACAGTCGGGGGTTGGCTCGGGTCGTGGGTTTCACAGAAGATTCCGGTTGTGCCGAGGATGGCTTGCAGGTTCTCGTTCTGACGCTTGAGGCGGCCATTGAGGGCGAGTTGGGCCTGGAGGGCGGTGCGGAGTTCGTGGAGGGAGGCTTCGGCGATCATCATTGTCTCGCTGGAATCGTTATTCTGTCCGCTGGCGCTGGACATGGCACTGATAATGACGATTGAGGGGCCGAAAAGTTTACCAATCACCTTTGTCGCGGCGGTTGGCCTGGGAAGCGCTGGCGGCGACGGCCATGAGGAGGAGGCCGCAAAATGCGCCGAAGATGAGGCAGACGAGGCCGAGGGCAGTGAGGAGTTGGGGGTTCATGGGCGGTTCCGGGGGTGGGTGGTTAGAGAATTGGAGATTGGAGATTGATAGTGCCAGTGGCCACCGGTGATGCAGATGGAGCGGGCCTGGTTGGGGGTGTAGGTGAGGAGGCCCTGGCCGGCGAGGGCGGCGAGGATGTATTCGACCTGGGAGAGGGAGGGGATGCGGAAGGCGGCGGCAATTTCGCGCATGGTAGGAGAGTTGCCGTCGTGGCCGCGTTTGTAGGCGACGATCCAGCGGAAGATGGAGGTGTAGTTGTGGCGGCGTTTGGGACCGGGACGGCGGTTCATGATTGGGGGGTGTAGTCAATGTCGGCCTCGGCGGGGTTGGCGAGGCGATCCGATTCGTGAACGTAGATCATGGTGGTGCTGAGGTTGGCATGGCGGGCCATGCTCTGGACTTTTTGAAGCGGGGCGCGGCGGGCGGCGTTGCTGATGGCGGCATGGCGGAGGCTGTGGGTGGTTTTGTTGGGGGCGACAACGCCGGCGGCGAGGTAGTAGGCTTTGACGATCTGGCGGATGGCGCGGAGGGAGAGACGGTCGCCGCGGGTGCGGGGGGAGAGGGAGGTGAAGAGGGGGCCGGGGTCAGCGCCGCGCACGGCCAGCCAGTCGTAGAGGGCGGTTTGGAGGGCGGGGTTGGTGAGTACGGCGGGTTCGTCGGCATCGTCACGGCCTTTGCCGTGGACGCGGAGGACGAGGCGGTTTTCGGCGGTGTGGAGGTCTTCGAGGTTGGCGCGATGGACTTCGATAGTGCGAACGGCGGTGTAGGCCATGAGGTAGAGGATGGCCCGGTCGCGCTTGCCGAGGTTGGTGGAGGGGTCGGGCTGTGCCAGGACGCGAAGGACTTCGTCGTCGGTGAGGCGGTCGCGGAGGTGGTGGCGGGAGGAGCCAGTGCGCTTGGCGCCGCGAATGTTGGCGGCGGGATTGTGGGTGAGGAGGCGGGCGTTGACGGCCCAGGTGAAGAAGGCGCGGGCGGCGGAGAGCCAGGTGTTGATGGTATTGGGTTTGTGGCCCTTGGCTTTGAGCGAGGCCTTCCATTCAAGGATCAGATCGTCGGTGACAACTTGCTTGCCTTCGGCCCAGTCGAGGAACTTATCGAGGCCGCGCTGGTAGGTGTTGCGGGTGGCGGGCGAGAGTTCGCCGGCCTGAACCTGGAGGTCGAGGTGGGCAAGCCAGCGGTCGATCAGGACGTACACGTCGGCGCGGCGGGCGAGGGCGGGAGGGGAGGAGACGGTGAGGGAAGTCATGTGTTCTAGTTTTCTAATCGCCTATAATCAGACTTAGAGGCGATTGAGAAGATCGAAGGCGGTCAAGCCGTCATTGAAGTAAAAGGTTTGCCAGTTGTCGGGTTTGATCTCCAGCCCGGATGGGGTTTCTCGCAGCCGCGACATGGCGGCCTGCCAACGGTCGTCGTCGGTTATGGCGTACCAGGGTTCGTCGTCGATCTCGGCAATGGAGCGGTTTGGGAATGAATCACAGACCGAATAGCTACAGACGACCGGTTCCGTATCAGACTGCTTAAGAAACGCGATCAGGTCGGGCCAGCCCATGTCTGCGCGATATAGTCCGATTGCGAGTCCGGCTTCGACGATGTCCGCCAGCCAGCGACGGTTCGGGCCTTCGACGTAGCAATGAATTTCACACTGGCCGTGAAGCCGGGCGAAGAATTTGAGCGGATCACCGCCGAGCTTATAGGCTGTGTTCAGGGATAGAGTGAATCTATTTGTAATCTCTCCGCCAGGGAGAAGTAGCTTTTGAGAACCGACTCTGAACCAGGTCGTAAATCCATCCGCCCAAGACTCGGCTGTGGCATATCTTGACGACGTCAGATACGACGGTTGCGGGATTATGGGACGAAGTTTCTCGGCATTGCGTTCGGGGTCCAGAATGGCAAGAGTCAATCCGTCCATGAACCAGTCCATGTAAACGCGTTCGGAGCCGCGAATCTCGGCGGTGGCGGTGGGGGTGTGAAAGTAGATGTGAGACATGTTGTTTCCTTGAGTGGATCAGAGGCACTTGAATTCGACGACCCAGACCCAGCAATTGGATTCCCAGGAGTGGCCGCGTTTGGCGTTGATGGAATCCCATAGGGTTGAAAATGAGTCTTGCGCACTTACACACGGTAATGCACCGCCGTACCCCAACCACATGGGGTTGCCTCTTGTTAACCTGTAGACTCGGTCTTCCGGGCTGGTTGCTATTTCAACGCCTTCGGCAATGGCATCTTGCTCGCTGATGTCTCGCACCCGCTCGACGCGGATGTTGACGACTTCGAGGGTGAGGCGCGAGGCCCAGCGAGGCATGTGGATGGAGGGCCGCCAGTCTGGCGCGCTTCGCGTCCAGCCTTCGCGGAACACCGCCCAATCCTTACCGTCTGGTGAGACAACATGCGGAATCGTATCGTCATTCTCTTCTCGACTGGCTCGGTAGGCAGTGGCGGGAACGATGGAGTGTGTCTCGCGCACCCACAGATGATCGCCGGGCTGGCCGTAAGGACATGGAAGCCAGCGATCCACGCGCTGACCGTTTTCATTGAATGCCGCGTGAATGCAAAATTTGTCGCGCAAGCGAATGTCATCCGAGAATTTGGGAACGCCACTGCCCCAGATGGGCGATATGCCAAACGTGTTCGGGTTGTCTGGTTGTGGAAGGATCACGCGGCGGGTCTGGGTCTTGCGGCCTTCGAGGATGGCGCGGATCATGGGGCCGGTGAAGAGGATGGGGTGTTCGGGGGGCGAGGGATTGGCGATCATGAGTCGTTGCCTTCGGGGTCGGCGGCGGGAGGGGTGAAGCGGATGACGGGGACGCCGTTGATGTCGTTCCAGAAGTCGGCGTCGCGGAGGGTGTTGCGGAGGATGTTGCGGAGCTGGGGGCTGAGGTGGAAGCGGTCGGCGAGGTAGTCGAGGTTGACGGGGGAGGCTTTGGCTTCGGCGGCGGCGAGCCAGTCGCAGAACATTTCGACGATGTCCATGAGGGTCATGCCGTCAAGGCCGCGCTCGAAGTGCTCGGGGTGGTGGCGGTTGTGGCGGTAGTGGTGCTGGAGGCCTTCGCCCATGCCGGCGAGGGCGGCTTTGTATTCGTCGCCGCCGAATTCGACGCGCTTGAGGTTGGGAGTCCATTTGTCGAAGATGGATTTCTCCGGTTCCCGGAGCTTGCTGTCGTCGTGGCAGGTGGCGCGGTTTTGCAGTTGGCTGGCAATGTCGTGCATCCAGAAGGCGACTTTGCGCTTGTGTTCGAGGACGTCGACGGTGCAGTCGTAAGGTGGCTGTTGTTGGGCGGCGCAATGGGGGCAGTTGTATCCAACGATGACGATCTGATCACCTTCGCCGGTCTCCTCGTTGCAATCTGGGCAGAACTCCAAGTGCAGGTGGCGCGAAGGATCGCCCATCTCGTACCCGTGTTCGACTGTCATTGCCGGGCATTCGCACACCGGACATTTCTCAACAGTCTTGGCGTGATTCGGCGGAAAAACAATTGTATTAGGCATGATCGGGATTCCTTTGAAATCTGTGCACAGAATAATAACGTTTGCCGGTTGCAAAAGTTTACCCCCCTGCTCCGGGTTGGCGGGCGGCGGTCGTATCTTCTGCTTTTTGCCGTGCTCGTTTTGCGGCTTCCTCAAGTTGGGCAGCGATAGCCAGCCAATCTCTTTCCAGGCATTGCGGGTTGATACATCCCGCGACGTGGCAGGTCTGACCACAATTTTCGCAAACAGTAAAAAAGTTCATTTTTATTTTCCTTTCGCTTTCGCCGCCTCCGCAACATTCGCGTAATCCCACAACCTTTCTAGCCACACTTCCATCATTCCCTCTGCTGTCTGGCGCATGATGTGCGTGTGCAGATTTTCCAGCGAGGAGAGATAGGCTAGAGAGTCGCCGGGGGTGGCGGAGAGGGCGGCCAATCGTTTCTCAAGCTCCGACAAAAACCCATAGGTATCAGCGGGCGGCACCTGTGACTGACACCACGAAACGAACGAGGCCAGCCGCCCCGCGTGCGCCTCTAGTTCCTGATAGTGTTTGAGCGAGTCGGCGGGGGTGGCGGAGAGGGCGGCGCGGCATCTTTGGGCGATGCGGTGGTCGTGTATCTCGCGCGCTACAATTTGGCCGTCTTCTGGATCAGCCTCGGTTTGGATCATGCCGGATTCGCAGTCAACGGCCAAATCGTTCAGGGCAGAGGCCAGCCGCGCCGCGTGGGCTTTCCATTGGGCGGCTTGCTTGATCCAGGCGTCCAGCACTGAGGATTTCTCGGAGTGGGCGACGGCTTGATATTGGGCGAGTTCGCGGTCGGTCTCTATGCTGTGCCGTAATTTGGCGAGCGCGTTGGCGTAGGCGATGTGCACCTGGGAGGCGAGTTCGCGTTCGAGGTCGGCGATGCGGGCCTGGGCGGCCTGGAGTTGGCCGCCATCGGCGAGTTGGGCTTTGAAGACGAGGGCACAACGAGGGCATTCGGTTTCGTATTCGGTGATGTTGGGGGATGGGGAGTCGCTCATGGGGTTGGTTTCCTTATGCGGCTGGCGGTGTCCAATTCCACAGCCCAAGACTGCCTTTGGCGGGGATGGGTTTGGGGTATGTGACGACGCTGGAGAAGATGAAGCCGTAGCGGCCAGGGGTGAAGTCGCCGAATTGCGCTTCGTGGCTGGGAGGGTCGTAGGTGATGGTGAAGCGGACGCAGTCGATCATGTTGACTTTGGCGATGACGGCGCCGAGGGGGAGGGTTTCGACGGTGCAGCCGAGTTTGTCGAGCCAGAAGTTGAAGGGCTTGACGACGCAGAGGTCTTTGGCCCATGGGGGGAAGCCTTTGGCGGCGTGGATGGCCAGCCAGCCGCGGTGCGGGGTTGACCAGTTGCGAGTTTCGATGAGTTTGAGGCCGGAGGCGACGAATGTCGCCCAGGGTTGGGTGAGGGTGAGGGCTTTCATGTTATTGCTCCAGGAGTGCGCGGCATAAGGCTCTGGCCGTTTGCACGGGGACGGCGTTTCCGATTTGTTTGACCTTTTGCTCGCGGTTGCCGGCGAAGTGATAATCGCCGGGGATGACCTTGCGCGGGTCCACGGTGTCGAGGGATTCGCACAGATGTTGCGCGCCGGGATGATTGGCGGTGTGGGTGTCAATGGCTATCGCCCAATGGTTGATGGCGATGAGCTGAAGAGACAGGCCAAGTTCCTGGGCGGCGAGGGTCAGGCCGGTGGAGGTGCCCCCTGCTCCACAGAACAGGTCGGCGGCGAGGAGGGGTTTGGGTTTCATGCGGGTTCGGGTGGTTGGGTGGTTAGGGGGTTCCCGCTCCGCTGGTGCTCCGGGGCGCTGACGCGGGGTGGTTGGGCGCGGCGGGGCTGGCCGGATCGAGCGTTGGATCGTTCGTTTGACGGCGATATTGATCCCATAGTTCGGCACGTTTGGCGCGCGGGATGTGGGCGTCTTTCATGGCGCGCAGAAATGCCACCTTCCGTCCGATGTTCCGGTTAGGCTGGTCTTTCGGATGGCGAACCGTCAGCCCTTGCCCAATCGCCTCGCCGCCTTCGACAAGGCGGCACAGGGTGATGTCCGTCTGTGGCAGTTTCCTGCGAACGAAGAAATTGCAGGTGCTCTGGCTGTGCCTGAAGGAAATGTTGAGTGTTCTGTCGTCGAGCTGAAGGGTAGGCATGAGGTTCTCCTATTTGTATTGCCGTTACTCCTGCATGGCCAGAGAAGACTCTGACGCCGTGGGAGCGGCGGCGGGTTCGGGCGAGGCAGCTAGCACCCCACCCTGCCCGACGGGGGCTTGTTCGGCGGGTGCAGGCATGGTGGGCGGAGGTACGAGGGTGTAGGTGGTGCCGGCGTCGGCGACATGGGCGTTGAGGACGAGGAGGCTATCGCGGGCGGCCTGGAGTTCGGCGTCGGTGACGGAGAACGCGCCCCCTGCCCGCTCGACGAGGGCGAAGACGGTGGCCTGGAGGTGGGCGAAGCCGCTTTTGAGACGGGCGTTTTCGTCTTCGATGGATTTGAAGTAGCGGTCGCGGAGTTTGCGTTGTCGGTCGCGTTTGTGGGTGCTCATGGATGGGTCCTTTCGGGCTGGGTGTTGGATTGAGCGGAGGAGAGATTCCTCGCTTCGCTCGGAATGACATGGTTGGGGTTCATAGAATTCGTTATTCTTCAAGTTGTTCGACGAGTTCGACATTCCAGCCGTGGGCGGGCAGGACGAGTTTGGCCAGGGTGACGCCGCGGCGGGTGTAGAAGATGGCGCTATAGGCATTGGGCTGTTCGGGCTGGTGTTCGTTCATGACGGCCAAAAATCCAGAAGTGACGAAGCGGCTGAGTTCTTCGACAGTGCGGAGGTTGACCGGGCGGTCGTTGGGGGTGAGGCGAACCTGGTACATGCCCATGAGGGTCAGGATGGACAGGGAGACTCCGTCCCTACGTCCGGGATGAGGGCGAGTTGGCCGAGGGACAGGAGGCGGGCGGCACGTTGTTCGCGGCGGCGGAGGGCGGCGGTGTTGGAAAACTGGCGGGCGGCGAGGGCGCGGAGGGTTTTGATGCGTTTGAGCATGTCGAGGGCTTGGGATTCGAGGCGGCCTATGGTTTCTTCGACTTCGTCGAAGGAGGCGGCGATGAAGTAGCCGCGGTCGCCGGTGCAGACGAGGATGCCGTTGGCGTTGGCGGCATTGGCGAGGGCGCGGAGTTTGCGGTCCCAGTTGCGGCCCAGGCCGAGGGCGACGGCGAGGTGTTTGCCGAAGATGGCGTGGTCGCGGCCGCGCGCGTGTTGCTCAAGATAGGCACAGAAGGAGTCCACCGCTCCGGCTTTGGCCGCGGGGTATTTCACGGGATGACCTCTTCAAATTTCCAGGCTCCACCCTTCGACAGGCTCAGGGGCACGAGTGAGAACCAGCGAGCGAGCCAGGGGTAGAGGGCGGCGGCTTCTTTGAGGCTCTTTTTGCTGGAGCGGCCAGAGGGGTAGGCTTGCCAGTTACCTTTGACTTCGATCAGCCAGAGTTCGCCATTGGGCATGACGAGGTTGAAGTCGGGTTTGTAGCTGCCGCTATTGAGGTGGACGGTGATCAGTTCGTAGAATGCGGCAACAGCCCCCTGCCCCGGAAGCCATTCGCGCCAGGCGCGGCGCTCGGTGTTGCTGCGGAAGTTCGGCTCGGGGTTGAGCTTGTCGAGGCGGACGCGGACGCGCGTTTTCCGGGCGGTTGCCCGGAGGCTGGGGTTGAGGGCGAGAACGTCGGGGGAGAGCTTCATGGGGACGAAGAATGGAAATTAGGGAAATGGGGAAATAAGGGAAACAGGGACAGTCATTTTCCTAGCCTCATGGGCATGAGGACATGGAGGAAGTTGGGGTCGTCGGGGTCGCGGAGGATGGCGGGTGCGGCGGGAGTTGTCAGTTCGAGGCTGACCTTCTTGGCGGCCTTCAGGGCGGTCAGGGCTTGGAGCATGAATTTGACGTTGAAGGCGATGTCCAGGCCTTCGCCCTGCACGGTTGCGTCTACGACCGATTCGTTGGAGCCGGTTTCGGCGGATTGGGCGGAGACGGTGATGCCACCCGGTCCTTCGACGCCATCGGGATGCCGGATCGAGAAGCGGGCGATGTCGCTATTCTCGCGGGCGAAGACGTGGGCGGCTTTGCAGGCGAGGGTGAAGTCGTCGCCGGCGGTGAGGGCGCTGGTGGTGCTTTTCTTGGGGATGATGTTTTCGTAGTTGGGGAACGCGCCTTCGACGAGTTGGATGATCATTTCGTAGGCGCCGAATTTGAATCGAATCTGATTATTGACGAGTTCGGTCACGACCTGGTCGTCCGTCTTTAGAAGGGCGGCGAGATCGGAGAGGGCGCGGGCGGGGACCATGGCGTTGAGGGCGGGGAGGCCGGGGAGCGGGATGATGGCGCGGGAGAGGCGGAAGCCGTCGGTGGCGGCGAGGGTGAGGCCTCCATGACCATTGGCGGCGAGGTTGACGGAGGCGAGGGCCGGGCGGGCGTCGTTTGCCGCGGCGGCAAAGGCGACGAGGGTGATGGCGCGATGCAGGGGATCGGCAGGCAAGATGATGCCCTCGCCGATGCGGGGGATGGACGGGAATTCGGCGGGGTCTATGCCTTTGATTTCGTTGACGTATCCGCCGCCGGTGACGGTGAGAGTCCAGGTTCCGGGGTTGAGGGTGAGGATCAGTTCGCCGTCGCCGATGGCGTTGACCACGTCGGCGAAGGTTTTGGCGGGGACGGCAATGGACAGGTCGCCGCTGACCTTTGCGCCGACCCAGGCGGTGAGGGCGACTTCAAGGTTGGTGGCAGAGAGCTTGAGGCGCGATTCGTCGGCGGCGAGGAGGATGGTGGAGAGGACGGGGAGGGTGGCGCGGGAGGGGACGAAGCGGGAAACGTCGGAAATGGCGGTCTTGAGGTTCTCGCGCAGGCAGTGGATGGTGGGGGCAGAGCCGGATTTTTTAGACATGAGGTTCCTTTTGATTGAATGATGCCATTATCAATGGACACGCTTCGCGCACCAATAAGTACGATTGATAAGGGAAAAAGTTTACTCTTTCAGCAAATTGGCCAGGTCGCCGGCGTAGAGAGGCAGGCGCAGGAGCTTTAGGGCGCCGGCGACGGCGCGCTTGATGGAGAGGACGGAGCATCCGTATAACTGGGCAATTTCCCGGTAGGAGAGGCGGTCACTACTGGAGGGGTGAAGGCCGAAGTAGAGCAGGACGATTTTGGCATCGCGGGTGGGGAGGACGCGCTCGACGAATTCGACCAGAGTTTTGGCGTCGGCGGTTTGTCCTTCGATGGGGGCAATCGGGGGCAGGGCGGCAATTTTATCGTGGCGATCCGCCTGTCCGTCTTCGCCGAACGGTTCGTCGAGGGAGAAGGCGACGACGGGCAGGTTGTCGAGGCGGGCCACTTTTTGGGACGGCAAGTCCATAGCCTGAGCGACTTCGTCGGTGGTGGGGGAGCGGCCCAGGGTCTGGCGCAGGTCGGCGGCGGCCCGGTGGCGGCGGCGGCGGCGTTTGGAGAGGTGGACGCTGACGCGGATGTCCTGGGCGCAGTCGTCTATGTAGCGCTCCAGTTCACGGTTCATGGCGGTGACGGCGTAGGTGGAGAACTGGACGCCGCGGCGGGGGTCGTATTTGTCTATGGCATTGAGGTAGCCGATTTTGGCCTGTTGAACGAGGTCGTCGAAGGTGACGACGTTGCTCTGGAATTTTCGGTGCCAGGCGAGGGCGATCTTGGTGATGAGGCGCAGGTTGCGGAGGATGAGGGTCTTTTGGGCCTGGCGCCAGTAGGCGTGATGCTTTTGCACCCGGCGGATGAGGAGCAGGGTTTCTTTGGCCGGGAGGGGCCGGTAGTTGGCGAGGGCGGCGTCCAGTTCTTCCATTAGCGTTTGGCGAAGAGGTTGATGCCGGCGCGCAGGGCGAGGCGATGGACGGCGCGCAGGCGGTCGTCGCCGATCTGGTTGCTGTGCGGAAGGCGGCTGGCGTGGGTGCGGAGTTCGCGGTTGCGGCCGGCGAAGGCATTGAGCCAGGCGGCAAGGACGCCACAGACGAGAGGCCGGTCGCGGTTGGAGAGCGGCTGACGGGCGCGGAAGCGCTTGAGGGCGTCCGCTATAGAGGGGAAACGGCGGCGGTAGTGTTTCCAGTCGGCCCAGAGCGCGCCGGTGCGGGGGTTGTAGGTGACGCGCAGATCGTGGCGGGCGACGAGGCGGCGGATGGCGTTGGTTTGGTGGAGGAGGTCGAGGCGGAAATGGGCACGCCCTCGGGGCCATTTCATGAGGCGTTCAATGGCGGCCCAGGAGAGGCCGACGGCGCGGGCGAGGATCAGGAAGGCATCGGCGGCTTCACTCCAATCCAGGTCGGGGCCGCTGCCCTTGCCGAGATAAAACTTGAGGGCGGGATTGATGGCGTCGCTTTTGCGGATGCGCCAGTTGTTCCAGCGGATGCCGGAGAGCTGGCCGCGATAGATGTAGCTCTTGACGGTTTCGCTGTTGATGCCGTAATAACGGGCGACCTGGCCGGTCGTCCACCATTCTTCGTCGCAGTATGAGCATTTGAGATCGAGCAGGCGGCGGAGATGCGGATCGCGGACGTTGGCGAGCTTGAAATAAATCCAGTGATCGGGGTTGATGACCCAGCGGTGGAAGGTAGTGCAGCGAATGGCGTGGATGCGGCGGCTACCGGGGAGGATGCGGGCGGGGAGAATGCCGAGATCCGCTAGGCGGCAGATGAGGTGAACGTCCACGCCGAGGGCGTTGGCGGCGGCCTGCCCGGTGAGCCAGTCGGGGTGTTTGCTGGGGGCGGGCAGGTGCAGGTCACGCTTCCAGCGGAGGCGAACGGCGACGAGGGTGCGGCCCAGGAAGCGGGCGATGTCGGACTCTTCAAACCAGCCGAGGCTGAAGCGGAGGAAGGCGTCTTCGTCGGGAGTCCAGGCAGTGCCAGGGCGGGCGTTTTGACGCAGGGCGGGGATGGGCACGCCGGCAGTGGAAAGGCCGGAGAGGTAGGAAGATTCGACGAGGGCGTCGAGGACGGTCATGGGGTTGTCTCGGCAATGGCGATGAGGCGCTGGAGCATGTCGGGGAGCGGACAGCCGTTGCAGACGGTTTCGATGTCGGCGAGGTTGCAGGCGGCGCAGGTCTGATCGGCGGCGTGGGCAACGAGCGACCAGGCGGGTTCGGGGATTGCTCTGATGGCGGGCGAGGCTTTGAGATCGCAGGCGGCGCAGGACTGGCGGGCGGATTCGCGGATGGCGGCGAGGGTGGCGGGGGCCGAGGGGGGAGGAAGGGTGGCAGAGCGGGAGACGACAGCCCCCCACCCTGCTTGTGGGCGGCGCGGGCGTCCGCGCTGTCTTGTTCTGGAAGATGATCCGAGTTTCTCGGCGAGGGTCTGGGCGGCGACGACGAGGGCTTGGATGTTTTTGCCCCGACCGGCGTCGGTGAATTTTTTGACGAGTTTGAGGCGGGCGTCGGGATCGGGGATGGCGAGGAGGGCTTCGACGACGCGGGGGTCGTGGGAGAGACGGGCTTCGAGGACGAGTTGCTGGAGCGGATCATCGAGGTCGGCGAGGCGCAGGCGGCCCCGGATGCGGGATTCGTAGACGCCGGTGCGGCGGCTAATTTCGGCGACGGAGAGGCCTTCGGCGAGGAGGGCGCGGTAGTGGAGGCCTTCGGAGACGGGGTCGGGGTCGAAGCGGAGGGTGTTGCTGAGGATCATGGACAGCAGTTGATCGGCTTGCGATTGCCGGACGACTTCGCATTTGAGAGGCGGGCAGTGCGGTCCGAGGAGGCGAGCGGCGGCGAGGCGAAGGTTGCCATCTACGACATAGAAGCCGTCGCCCCCTTCGTTCTTCGACTGCGTTCCGCTACGCTCCACTCCGCTCGGGATGCTCGGGGCAGGCCCTTCGACTGCGCTCAGGGCAGGATCGGGAGTAATGATCATCGCCTGGAGGTTGCCGCGATTGGCGAGGAGGGAGTCGGCCATCTGGCGCACGTCGGCGGCGGGGTAGAAGCGGCGCATGTTGCGGGGGTGGGTGTGGAGTTGGGTGTGGGGGAGGAAGAGGAGGGCGGGCATGGGTTCAGTTCTCCAATAAGGCTTTGCAAAGCGCCCTGGCGGTGTTGACGGCCACGGCGTTGCCGATTTGTTTGACCTTTTGTTCGCGGTTGCCGGCGAAGTGATAATCGTCCGGGAAAGACATGGCGGCGGCCAATTCATGGGGTTGGAGCATCCGAAAGCGGATGTCGAGGATTGCGCCGTCGAGTTCGGGGATGACGATGCCGAACCGGTCGCGACCGACGATGGTGTCGAGCGGCTCGTCGAGTGACTGCGCCCCGTTTTCGCCGCCATAGTATTTGATCAGGTAGGGTTCGATGAGCGCCCAGGCGTCCACGCTGGTGATGGTGCGCATGGGTTCGTCTATGGAGTGAGCGCGTTGATCGTTGCCGTGGTTGACGAGGATGATGAACGGCTCAACGAGGGCGCGAGCATCGGCGCTGGTGAGTGTATTAAGCGGCTCTTCGATGTTCTGAAGACGACCGCCCATGTCCATTTGAACAATGAACGGCTGAGCCACGCCGATATGATTGCCCTGTGCTACCACAGTAGGAAACGGTTCATCCACTGACCGGTTGGAATTCCGGATCGCCTCAGGCGACGTGCCGTTGAGCATGACTAAGAACGTCTCGACCAGCGCCCCGCCGCCTCGTTGGGTGATGGTGGGAATGGGATTATCAACAGAGCGCGGGGCGTTGCCGCGATAATAGCCCTCGGGCGGGAGGATGAACGGCTCGACGAACGAGATCGCGCCAGCGCCGGCCACGGTGGGGATTGGCTGATCCACATCGCGGGGGCGGGCCTGGCTCTGCTGGCCGAGGACGAAGGCTTTTCCGCCAAACTTCCGCAGGCCGGCCATAATGCGCTTCATGGTGTTGGGGGAGAGGGGCTTTTTGCGGCGGAATATGCTTTCGCCCTTCAGGTTCCAGTCAATAATTTCGCGGGCGGGACGCCAGGAGGGGAGTTTGCCAAAGAGGGTTTCTTCGGACTTTTGGAGATGGGTCGGTTCGGGCCAGACGATTTTCCGGCCGCCGCGCCGGGCGAGAATGAAGAGTCGCTCGCGGGTGGTGGGATCGCCGTAGTTGGCGGCGTTGAGGATGCGGTCTTCGACGACATAGCCCAGGGAGCGGAGGGCGTTGAGGAAGGCGTGATAGGTTTCGCCCCGGAGACGCTTGAGGGGCCGACCGTTCGCGCCCAGCGGCCCCCAGTTGCGGAATTCGCGGACGTTCTCGATGAGGATGTTTTCGATGTAGAGGGCTTCGGCCCAGCGGACGACGTGCCAGGCGGAGGCGCGCGATTGATCGCTCATGGGCTTGCCGCCTCGGGCGTTGGAATGGTGGGTGCATTCGGGGCCAGCGCACATGATTTTGAGACGGCCAGAGGGGACGACTTTGCGCGGGTCCACGGAGTCCAATGACTCGGACAGATGGCGGGCGTCCGGGTGATTGGCGCTGTGGGTGTCAATGGCGATATTCCAATGGTTGATCGCCAGCAGGTCAAGCTCGAGGCCAAGTTCATTGGCGGCCAGCAGCAGGCCTCTGGAGGTGCCCCCTGCCCCACAAAACAAGTCGACGGCTCTCACAAGTTTAGATTTCAAGGCTGGCTTTCCTCGGTTGAGGGCGCGGGGTCCCCTTCGGCGATGCTCAGGGCAGGCCCTGGGGCTGGCGCGGGTTTTGGCAGGTAGGGGCGGACGCGCACGACGTCTTTCATTTCACCGTAGGAGAGTTCTTCGGTGGGGTAGAGGATGAGGCGCTTGTCTTTCCAGTCGTCAACGATTTTGCCGTGCAATTTTTCAATGATGCGGGCGGTGGTGATGTTGAGGACCAGGCCCTTTTTGGCTTTGGCGAAGTAGACGACGGGCTTGAGGACTTCCTGGCGCTCTTTGCGGTCGTACATCAGCTCTTTAACGACGGCGGCGATGGTGAGGATGCGATCCTGGCCGTGGAGGTCGTCGGCGCAAATATATTTGCTGGGGAAGAGGTCGCGGACGGTGGTCATGAAGGTCTCCTTAGTTCACGTAAGAGGGCGCAGCCTGGCGGTTGAGGACGCGGGCCAGGTCGCAGTAGCGGGGGAGGTAGCGGGCGAGTTGGCGGGCGCCGAGGGCGGTGAGGAAGATGACGCGGCGATAGGTGTGATCGGTGAGGGCGACGCGGTTGGGGCTGGAGACAACGGCGAGGCCGCCTGCCCCGGCGGGCACCCCTGCGGGGATGACGATGAGGCTGAAGCGGCCGGCGCAGGCGGCGGCAACGGCGCGATGGAGGGCGAGGGCCAGGGGTTCTCCCAGGTCGTGGGGGATGGTGAGGGTGATGGCCCGGCATTTGATGACCACTTGCCCGGTGGCGGCGATGAGGTAGACACTCGGCATTCGGGTTGCTCCTGAGGAGAATGACGATTGAGGGTCGGGAAAGTTTAGTGGCATGGGGAGAAGAAAGGAAATAGGGGAAAGGAGGGAAATTGGACGCGAAGCGCGTGGAGATTAGATGCTTCACGTGGACGCTGGGCGTGGACGCTGGGCGTTTCGGCGGCGGGGATGGCGAGCGGCGGGGGCGTTTTTGAGGCGGGCGTCGTCGGGTTGGGTGATGGGGATGGGGTCGAAGCGGCCGGTGGCGGTGTTGATCAGGCGGAGGCAGTCGCCGTTGGCGTCGCGGTCGGTGATGTAGCGGAGGCTACACTTGCGGCACTGGACGAAGTTGAGGCCCATGTTGGCGCCGTGGGCCTGATGGCGGCTGAAGGCGGTGGAGAGGAGGGTTTCGGTGAGGGAGGAGGATGCAGGCATGGGAAGAAGGGAAAGGAAGGAAATAAGGGAAATTATTAGAGGCCGGATTCGCGGCCGTCGGGGTCGGTGTTGTGGACGATGGCGAAGCCGGTGTCATTATGGAGGTCGTAGCGGAGGCGGCTGAGGACGTAGGCGGGCAGGGTTTCGGGGTCGTCGTTCATGGCGATGGCGGTGGCGCGTTCGCGGCGCTTGGCGGCCAGGTAGCGGTCGTCCACGATGTTGAACCAGACCTCGCGCGCCCAGTCGGTGAGCTTGACTTTCTCCGGTTCGTCTATGGCGAGAAAGCGGCATTCGACGATCTGCCGATAGCGATCACTGGTGCGGAAGTTGTCGTCGTAGCCGTCGCGCAAGTGGTTGAGCAAATTGCTGAGGCGGCTGTAGATGGCCGATTCGCCCCGGCGGAGGAAATGGCCGACCATTATTACCAACGCTCTGGTTTTGCCGTTACCACTCCCGCCCCAGAGGGTGAGGAAATAGCGGCGGCCAGCGACGATCTCTTTGGCGGTCGCGATCATCTCGCGGCTGCCCTCCCCCCGCTCCAGGATGTCGTTGAGCGATCCGTTGTACTCATCGGCGGAGAGGCCGCTGGTGGTCATTATGGCCGAGATGGTCTGACGGGATTTCCAACCGGCGAGGGGGCCAGACATGCAGACCGGGCACGGGGTCAATTTGCCGAAATTGGCGTGGCCCAGCGGCGCTTCCTGGCGCACCGAGCCGAGGCCGCGGCACTGCGGGCAATCGGGATCGGGCCGTGGGGGATCATCGCTCGCGTTGTTCGTCGCGCCGGCGTTTGAGTTCACGGTCGCGGGCGAGTTGTTCGGCGGTTGGCCGATTTGAAGCTGGCGCTCCAGACGATTGAGGGAGTTGGCGATGGTTTGCATATTTCTCCTTGCCCCGGTTGGGGATGACGCCACTGGCGGCCCATTCGACCAGCCAAATGATGGCGTTGGGGTTGTAGCCGGCGGATACCCAGGCGTGGAAGAACGGTTCCAGTTCGGCGGGGTTTTTGCCGGAGGCGGCTTTGATCACGTCGTCGTAAAGCGTTAGATGTGGCAGGCGGCCGGTGACGGCGCGGAAGGCTTGAATCTCCGGCGACTGGGTGCGGGCATCGGCCCGGCGGGTTTTGGGTTTATTCCCAACGGAACTTGTCGGGGCCTTGTCTCGTTTTTGAGAATTCCCCCCCTCTCTCTTAGATCCTGACTCTTTAGATTCTTTTGAATCAAGATCGATCTGATCTGAATCTTTAAGATATGAATCATTAAGAGAGAGAGGCGGTTTGTCTCGTTTTTGAGAATTCTCAAAACTCAGACTTTTATTAGTCTCAATTTTGAGACAGTAATCTGCCCCGTGAATGCCGTCCGTGAACTGGATCACTATCTGGCCTACGCCGGAAACGCGCCAACGCATGACGCCTAACGAGACCAGGTGCTGTAAGTGACGGTACACGGTTTTCTTGTCTTTGCCCACCAGAGGCTCCATCACGTTCCAGGAGAGTTCCGGGGTTTCGCTTTTGCCCCACGCCAGCGCACGCAGCGCGTCGTAGGTGTCACGAACCGGCACCGAGAGTCCAAGTTGAAATTGGACGGTGCTGGACACATAGAATTTCCCGTCGGGGGGCAACAATGCACGCGGCATCAGGACCCCTGGGATCCATTGGACAAGGTTTTGGCGGCGACGGGTTGAAATTCCCGGTGGCCGCAGGTGTTGCATTCAATCGTTTCGGCGAAGCTGGCGGCGATGCTGTATTGGTAGACAGTGTGATCCTGCCAGCGGCGGCAGGCGCCGCAGTATTGATTGACGATGGCGAAGCCGGCGGCGAGGCCGAGTTGGCGGGCTTTGCCGAGAGCGACGATTGTTTCGAGAAATTGCCGGGAGGGGGACATGGTGAAGAGTAAATGGCAATTAGCAATTCGAAGACAGTGCGCTCATTGATTGCCTTGGGCTTCGGTGAAGGCTTCGGTGAAGGCATCATCGAGGGTTTGGCCGGTTTCGGCCTGGATTTCTTCGGCGCGGTCAAACAGTTCTTCGATGTCGAAGGGTGATTTATCTCCGGGGTCGGTGGTAGGCATGGCGCATGTCCTTTCTTGAATGGCGTCATCGCGCAGGGCGGCGACGGTCGCGTGGCGGATGGCGGCGACTTGCTGGCTGATGTAGCCGGGGGAGAAGGCCAGTTCTTCGGCGATGTCGCGCTGGCGGTAGCCGTCGGCGAGGAGCCGGAGGATGTTCTTTTGCAGGTCGTCGAGCCGGGTGCTGATCGATTCGATCAGCTCGGCGGCGATGAGGATTTGCTCGGGGCCGGGGGCGGCGTCGGGGACGATCTCGGAGAGGTCGAGGGCGTCGCCGTGCTGGTCTACGATGATCATTTCCTGGAAGAGGGCGGATTCGTATTGGCGGCGGCGCAGGGCGTCGAAGATGCGGTTGCGGGCGGCGCGCTTGAGGTAGGGGTCGCCGGCGCGGCGTGGGAGGCGGGCGGCCAGGAGATGGGTGAGGGCGTCCTGGACGTAGTCTTCATGGCAGCCGGCCGGGGCGTAGCGGCGGGCGAGGGCGGCGATGGGGCCGGCGAGGGCGGTGAGACGGTGTCCAGTGAGGGAAGACATGGGAGGAAGAAGGGAAAGGAAGGAAATATGGGAAAGGAGGGAAATTGGAGAATTGGACGCTTCGCGTTAGGCGGTGGGCGGGCGGTTGGTTAGGCGGCCACGGGCTGGGCGGCGGGGGGCGAGGTCGCGGAGCAAGCTTTGGAACTGGCGCAGGGCGTTGAGGTGCGCGCGGCGATCCCTGTTGCAGAGTTGCCGGCCGATGTCGAACATTTCGGCCATGATCTGATCCTGGGTGAGCGATTGGGCCGGGAGGTTATTTGAGCAGGAGTTGTTCATGGTTCCACCTTTCGTATTTAGATTTCCAGAGCAGGCCGAGCCGTTCGTGGGCGGCGGTGCGGAGTCGGCGGGCGTCGGCGATTTCGTGGAGCAGGGTTTCGAGGCGGGCGCTGGGGCCGTCGAACCGGAGTTGCTGTTCGGCGCAGAGGTTGACGATCTCCAGGGAGAGGCGCATGTTGGCGATCTGGGCGAGGATCGATTCCAGGGCTTCGCGCTCGGCTTCGGCGGCGTCGGTCATGCGGGTCATGATTGGCGCTCCTTTGTCAATTCGTCCTGGATGACTTCGATGATCTCTGTCTTGTCGTGGTTGTCGGCGCGGTGCTTGAGCCAGTCGTCGAAGGCGTAGAGGCCGGCGACGGTGGCGCCGCCGGCGAGGGTGATGATCCAGACGGCGAGGAGGGCGGGCCAACTGCTCCACCAGGCGAGGAGGGCGCTGTAGGGGATGAGGAGGGCCAGGACGCCGAGGACGTAGGCGGGGACGCGGGGGAGATCGCGGCCCAGGGTTTTGCGCCAGGGGAAGTAGTGCTCGAAGCCGAGGAGGGCGGCGGTGAGGAGGGCGGCGGTGAGGGTGAAGTAGAGGTGAGTGGCGGTCATGGAAATGATCCGATTTTTAGATTCGGGTTTATGCTGGTTGGAGGATGAATCGGTAGATGAAGAGTTTATCCATGATGACAGGTTCAAGCTCAGCGGTGAGGGCGGCGATGCGGGCGCGGCTGGCGGGGGTGGGTTTGGCGTACACGCGCTCACCGGCAGGCCGCTGGACGGTGATGACCAGATGCTTGTTGGCGGTGTTGCAGATGATAGCGCGGACGGGGTTGGCGGGCATGGGGCAGGGAAAAGAAGGAAATAGGGAAATAAGGGAAATGGTGAGTTAGGCGAAGGGTTGGATTTCTTCGGGGGTGTAGATGATGGCGGGTTGGGGGGCGGGGTCGTCGCTTTGGCGGAAGGAGCCGACGTTGGTGACGACGACGAGGCCGTTCTCCAGTTCGGCGAAGCAGTCTTCGACGTTGGAGTAGTTTTTGGCGAAGGCGACTTCGGCTAGTTCTCTGGTGGATTGAAACCAGGGGCCGGCGCGGGTGAATTTGACTTGGATCATTCTGTACCTTCTTGTTCGGTATTTTGCTGGCTGAGGATGCGCAGTCGGGCTAGGAGGAGGGCGGTGTCGCTGTCTATGTGTTTGCCGCGCTCCAGTTCTTCCAACATGATCGTTCCGGCGACTTCGCCCAGCAGGCTTGGGTCAATGGGCGGGTCGTCGAGGAGTTGGGCGATGACGTTGTTCATGGTTGACCTTCACCCCCTGCCCCTCTCCGTGAGGGAGAGGGGCTTGGAGTTGGTGGGCATTCGGGTAATTAGTAATTAGTAAGTGGTAATGGTGATAAGCGCATTTTCGGGCGTGCGGCGGATGTAGACGCTGGCCTCGAAATCGCATTGGCAGATGCTACGAGCGTGATCGTCGTCGGGGCTGGTGATGATCAGTTCGGTGGTGCGGGCGACTTGTTCTTTCTCGTCGGCGAGGCGGGTCTGGTAGGTGGTGATGAGGGAGTCGATGGTGGGGGTCATGATGGTCTCCTAATGCAGTGCAGATTGGCGGTTGAGGCGAAGTTGCTCGAAGTAGGCGCGGGCGCTTTCGAGTTCGTCCGGGGTGAGTTCGTGACCCTGGATGGGGCCTCCGGCTTGTTGCCATTTGTAGTTGAGGCGCGGGCGGGCGAGGGCTTCGAGTTGGGCCAGGCGGGCCGAGTCGTCGGCGAGGGGGTCGGCACGCAGGGCGGCCACTTCCTGCGGTGTGACGACGGGGTATTGTTTGTCGGCCATGAGCTGCCGGGCGCGCTGGTCGAAGGTGATGGGGGCGATCATTGATTCATCCCTTCGGCTTCGAGGATGTAATTCCAACTCGATTCGGCGACGAGGGCGCGGGCGGCGGGTTCGCCGAAGGTGGCAGGGAGAGCTTTCTTGGTGCGGCAGTAGATGACGGCGCGCATGAGCGAGAGAAGATCATCCGACATGTTGCGCCAGACGAGCAGATGCTCGAGCTGTTCGTTGCTGTTGCCGATTTCGGCGGCGAGGCGGGTCAGCCAGGCGGGATATTGGGGCGCGGGCTGAGTAGCGACCGATGGGGCGGCGAGGTCAACGACGAATTCGCCGGGGGCGAGTTGGGGTTCGGCGGGGTTGCGGCCCAGGGCGGCGGCGAGGGCGTTGAGGGGGCCGTAGCCGTGGCAGATGGGGCAGACCATGGCGTGGCGGGTGTAGATGTGGCCGCAGGTGTGACAGCGGCGCAGGCCGGGGATGGTGCGGGTTCTGCGGGAGGGGGAGAGGTGGCGGGTCATGGTCTGGTGGTCTCGTGGTCTGGTAGTCAGGTGGTTGGGTGGTTGGGTGGTTGGGTGGTTGGTTTGGCGGGCCGCCCGCGCCGATGTTCCCGCCGAGGGTGCTTGTTCGGTCGGTGTCCGGCTTTTCGGCGCGGGCGGGTGGGGTTAGTTGCGCATGAAGATGGACATGAGTTGCCTGACCTGGACGGTAGCGATGTCGAGGGCCATTTGGCGAAGCCAGGGCTTGTCGCTGTTGGCCCAGCGGGCCAGGGTGTCGAGGGTGGGGGTGCTGCCATGCTCCAGGACGGATACGGTTTGGGCGCTGACGCCAAGTTCCTTGCCGAATTCGCGGACGCCCTGGTCGATCCGGGAGCGATTGCCGCGAACGATGTCGCTGATTTCGGGGAAGGGGGCCGGGGAGTTGGTCATGGTGGTCTTTAGCCTATCAAACAGTGCTTGTGTCGGATACAAACACAGTATACGCCTAATCAGTCAAGAGTCAATAGGGAGTTGACGGAGTGAGATAAAATGACTATCGTATGTCTAATGAACAGAACAGATGTCGCCAAGTGGCTAGAACAGGAATTCCTATCTTGGCAGGCCCAACAGGGGGAGAGCAAGACCGTGACGGAGTTCGCCAAGTTCCTGGGGGTGAGCCGGAACACGCTCAATAACTGGCTGAACCGGGGGCAGAATCCAGAGGGGGATAATATCGGGCTGATCGCGTCGAGGCTGGGGCCAGGGATTTACGACGCGATGGGGATACCCAGGCCGGATCCGGATTTGCAGGTGGTGATCTCGAGCTGGGGGGCGGTGCCGAAGGGGGCGCGGCGGCGGCTGGCGGAGGAGGCGGCGGTGTATTCGGCTCCTGGGGGAGAACGGAGGGAGAAAGTGGCTGGAATGACGAAGGCGGATTTAGACCGGCTGGTGGCGGCGGGGAAGGTTCCGCCGATGCTGGCCGCGCTGCTCAAAAATTGGGAGACGCTGCCAATGGATGTGAAGGAGGAGATTTTGGGTCTGCTGGAGAAGGCGAAGAAGCGCAAGCGCGCGCAGTCGAAGGCGGAGTGACATTGATCATGATTGCGGACGATACGGGGCATCGTACTTATTGACTACTCTTATGGGGTCGGGACAGATTGGATTTTTACCAAATCTTGGCGATTTGGTGATTAAATTGCCATTTATGACCACCAGAGAGGGATAACTATGCCGGAGAATGTTCCATTGGACGAGGATGACGTGGTAGGGATCGGTCAGGAATTCGCACAATTGACTAGGTGGAAGCAGGCGCTATTGTTTCACCGCGGGATATGGGGCGGGGCGACGGCCAGGCGCTTTACGACAGTGGCGAGTGACGCCAGTCCGCTGATTATCGGGGGGGCGGATGAGCAGGGGACGGGGAGAGATGATGATGGTGCGCGGTAGATAAGAGACCCAGGCCGATAGCAGGCCGGGGTCTTTTTGTTTGTGTAACGGTACATTGTACTGAGGGAAAAAAGGGAAATGGGGAAAGGCGGGAGGCGATGAAGAAGAGCACGTCCCGGACACGAAGTTTGGCGCGGTGGCGAGGGCTGGCGATTGCGGCGATGTTCGGGATGGTGATGGCTTGTGCGTGCCTGGCAGTGGCGGTGATGAGGCCGAGGGGGAGCGAGCCGGCGGACGTTACGTACGAAGTTACTCGCGAAGTGACGCGCGACATTACACGGGAGGCGACGGTGATTGTCACGGCTACGCCCCCACCCCAGACCTCCCCCGCCGGAAGTTCGCCAATAGGGGAGGGAGAGTTGAGCGAGGGGATGCGGCGGGGGATGTTTTACGATTTGGTGGTAGAGCAGGATGCGCTGGGGGTTGAGGGAGCGGAGCGGGCTTACGAGGTGGTGGCGGAGAAATGGGGGGTGAGCGTGGAGGTGGTGAGGGGGGCGGCCGCGGCGGGGGTGACGGAGAATTGGGCGATGCCGACGGTGGGGCCGTGAAACAGACTCCAATGATCCTTCGACTAGGCTCAGGGCAAGTATGAAACTTTCGGGGCGGGTCAGCAGGCGGGCGATGCCGGTGATGGTTGCCGTTGCCGGCGGTTTGTTTGTGATGTGCGCCTGTTGCGCTTTGGCGCTGGTCTATTTCAATTCAGCCGGCGCGCCTCTGGCGGACGCCACCCGGACACAGCAGGTCAGACTGTCGCCGGCGCCAACGTCATTGGCGGCAACCGCTACCGCGACGACGGCGACGATACAGGCTACCCAGAGCAACCGGATCAGCATCCCTACGGATCGGCCATCAAACACCCCAACGCCGGCGACGATTGCATTGCCCACCAATACCACTCCGCCAACCGTTACAGCCTCACAGCCGCCGAGAGCGACGAGCACGGCAACGCCGTTGCAAGCGAACACTCAAGCGCCAGCACCTACCCAACCGCCCACGGCGGAGCCGCCAACTGCCGAACCGCCTACGGCGGTCCCTGCGCCAACAGAAGCCCCAGCGTTCACGCTGATCAACCTGACATCGCCCGTGCCAGTGAATGGGGATGCGACGGTTACTATTCAGACCGAGCCGGGGGCGTCGTGTTTCTTGAGATATGTCACGCCGGCAGGGAACGAGAGCGAGGCCAGCGGGTTGGGGCCGCAGACAGCAGACGGGAATGGGGTGTGTTCGTGGACGTGGAAGATTGGCGGGAGGACGAATCCGGGAACGGGAGACTTGTTTGTGACGGCGAATGGGGTGATGCAAAGGTTTGAGATTGTGATCCAGTGATGGGGATGGAAGAAAATGAAAAGCGCCCCGCTCTGCTGGTGCAGAGGGGGCGCTTTTGATTCGGGGCTTGGCAGGGCACACACAACCAGGGCGCACACATAGGTGCGCCCCTACGGGGGGGTGCGGGATTTGCCGGGGGTGTGTTTGCCGTCGTGCAGCCATTGCTTGAAGTCGGCGATGGTGAAGGACCAGTGGCGGCTGAGGGGGTCCTGTTCGGCTTTGAGGAGGCCGAGGGCGCAGGCGCGGCGGATGTTGGGGGCCGAGCCGCCGAACTCGCGGGCGGCGCTGGAGGGGGTGGCGCGGCGGACGTCGTCTGGGATGCGACCTTGGGCCACGAGGAGATGGTAGCGGCGGCGCCGGGCGGCTTTGGCGAGGAGGGCGCGGGCGCGGAAGTCGGAGAGGCCGAAGCGGGACTTGAGGGCGGCGGCGGCCTCGTCCATGTTGGCGACGCGGGTCTTGGCGTCAAGGACGAGGATGCGGTCGGCTTCGGCGAGGAGGGCCTGGGGGGTGATGGTTTTTTTGCTCATGCTTGGGCGCGTTAGGTGTCGGAGTGATAGGCCGCTGATCGGCGCGCGAATTGTGGTGCATTCTGGAGTGCGGTCGTAAACCTGTCGGCGATGGCGGTGCTTTGGGTCTTGGCCTCTTGACGGCGCTGGACTTCTTTCATCGCCCAGACCAGCGGGCGATGGTCGTTAGCCCCGGTCTCTTCCAGGCCGATCAGGATGGCCTCTTCGATGTCCTTAGCTGACAGGGTGTGGTTCCCGCCTACGACATCGGTGTTCGAGTAGACCGTATAGCCGAGGGCGGTCCAATAGGGGACCGGGGCGGTGATGGGAAGGGTGTGATGGCGATAGAGTTGGGTGGTAGTGGTGGTGGTCATGGAATGATTTGTGCGGGGTGAGGGTTGCCCGCGCCCAGGCGCAGATCGCCAACACCGGCGATCTGGGTTGCGACTGTGTTGGCGAGACGTTCGTAGCTGATGTTCATCTCGTTGGGGTGAGCGGCGACGGCCAGGATGTCGTAGGCCGCCTGGAGGGATTTGATTTCCGCCTCGCGGGCCGGGTCGTACTTGCGGCGCTGGCGGCCGGTGAGGCGGTCGGCGCGCTGAGCGATGAGGTGGCGGAGGGCGTCGGTATCGGGGAGGACGCCTTTGAGGGCCTCGTGGGTTTTAGGGTAGTTGGACATGGTGATCTCCTTATGGATCACTTCACTGGCACAAGAGAAGGTTGATATAGTCCGGTAGCCTTGAGTTGCTCAACTTGCTCACGAGTGGCTGTCGTTTTCCAAGTTGCCGGGCCATCATCCCAAGATGATTCGGTGTAATATATCAGCCCTGTCAAGGGAGAGTGTGACCATCGTTCACTCCCCGCCGATCTGATCTCGGCCCAAATATCTACAGCATCAGATGGACGCGAGAATAAACGGGCATCAGTCTCTCCGATAACCTTCGAGTTTCGGAGCAAGTCGGCGAGTTCTTTCGCCGCCTGTTTCGCGGCGGCCCTTTCTTCGCGACGCGCCCGCACTGGCGCGATCTCGTCCTCGGTGGCCGGGCGCACGCGCGCCGTGCACATCCATTCGTCCGTATCATCATCGCGGTACTTGCCGGCCTCGATGATGACCCCATATGTGCCGCCATTGACTTTCGAGAAAAAAATACAATCCCCAACTGTGTAGCTGTCATTTTTGCCGCTGCTCCGGCGCTCCACACTCCACTCGCCTTCCACAAGGGGAACGGTCTGGCGAGACGGTTTTGATTTTTGGGTGGGAGCGGGCTTAGGCTCGGGTTTATCGGTGCCGATGGTGCAGAGACTGATTTGACTATCTGACCACACCACCTTGCCGATAGTCACGGTTTGTTTTTCGCCGCTTTTTTTGGTCACGGTAATTGTTGATCCGGCTTGGGCTTGGCCCTCTATCCTAATGCCCCATTCGCCATTCTTGAGTTTTGTGTAAGTGTTCATGGTGGTGGTCTGGTCTCCTTGATTACCTGTATTGTAAGCGAAGTAGCTTACAATGTCAAGAGGCAAAATTTAGAGGGAAGCCGGGCGGTTTCCGGGGTCAGGTTGTGTGCTGCCACTGCGCGCCGCGGCGGGCGAGGGCGGCCAGGAGGCAGGCCAGGCGGCGCTTGTTGAGTTCGGTGCCGACGAAGGGCTTGCCGGCTTTGTGGGCGGCCAGGCCGACGAGGCCGCGGCCCATGCAGGGGTCGGCGATGAGGGTGTAGGTTTCGAGCTGGGCGATGAGGTCAATGCAGTTGGCCTCGTCGAGGCCGGTGAAGTCGTGGTCAATCTCCCCTGCCCTGCTGCCGCGAATGATCCAGGTGGGGTGTTTGCGGTAGTAGAGGACGGGCCAGCGCTGGAGGCAGGGATACAGGCCGCCCAGGCGCCGGTAGAAGTCGTCCACATTCTGTTTGCCGATTTCGATGTAGGCGGTTTGGGGATTGATTTCGGCAACGCGCTGGAAGAGGACGCGGACAAAGTCGTCGAAATGGGCGACTCGATCCGCGCGTTCAGCTTTCATGTAAAAGGTGTTGATGTTGGACAGGTTCCAGGGCGGATCCACGAAGAGCAGATCGGCCGCGCGCATGAAGGCGGGGAGGGGGTCGAAGATGTTGTGGACGGCGAGCCGGATGCCATTAGGCAGGCTCCAGACCTGGCCGGGTTCGATGGGGTACTTTTCCCAAGAGTCGCCATATCTATACTTCATCACTCACCTCCATCATCTCCCAGGGCATGGAATACTGAGCGCCTTTGAATAGCTCGGCGATGCCGGTGATCTGCTTGTAGCGCAGGACGGTGTCGAGGTCAATGCCGAGACGGGTGGTGATTTCGTCGTCGGTCAGGCCCTGCTGGATGAGGGCGCGGATGAGGTCGGCGTCCAGGTCCACCTGGTGGACGCCTCGGGCTTTGTTGAACTGCCAGGTGGCGGCCATGCGCTTGGCGATGTCGTGTTCGAGGACGACTACGGGGACGTGCGACATGCCGAGCCAGTCGGGGCCGCTGATCCAGTAGCGGTGGAAGCCGTCTATGATGACGAACTTCTCAAGCTCGGGGTCGTAGATGGTGACGATGGGGAAGGCGAAGCCGTTGTCCACGATAGACTGGCGGAGGAGTTCCATCTTTTCATCGGAGACGCTGTTGGGGTTGTAGGTGTTGGCCTGCACGAGGCCGCGCGCGACCACTAGAGTGTTGGCGCAGGGGATAAGAATCTTTTGCTTGCGCCGGGCGCTGACGACGACGGGCGTAGTTGGATAGGCTAGATATTGTTCGACGGTTTCGATGAGCATCACAGGTTCTCCATGTAATATTGAATCCAGTTGTCGCGGGGGTCGGGTTTATTGTCCACCGGCAGGTTGTTCTCGTAGTCATTGAGGATAAGCTGGCGCACCTGCTGGCGGGCGACGTATTCGTTATCCAGGTGATGGGCGAAGCGCCGGGCCAGGATGTCGCGCTTGTCGGGGTCGGGGTGGGTCTTCAGCAGGAAGTCGCGGTAGACGCGCCACGATTTGTAATTCTTGGGGAGCTTGCGGGCGCGGAATAGCTTGGGATTCTTCCCGGTCTCCTGGGCCAGGGCGATACCCTTGGCGCGCTTGACCAGCTTGTTATAGGTCTCCGGCTCGAACTCCGGCAGGTCTACGATGGACTTGAAAGATTTTTCGTGGATCAGGGAACTGACCCGCATTTCGTTGATCGAGTAGCCCTTTTTGAACTGGTAATCGTAGATTTTGTGATAGCGCAAGCCGTTATCATAGATGTACTTCCAAACGTCGTGGAAGTTCCAATCGTACAGCGGGTACATGCTGAAGTTGTCGCCTTTGGTGGTGGCCCAGTACACAGGCTGGCCGCCAATGGAGGCCGGGTTTTTGGAAACGGTGCGCCAGCGGTTGGGCGATTCGACGCCGCGCAGGCCGACAAGGAAGGCAGTGTTGTGGTAACAGCGCTCGAAGTTGACGAAGACATCGTAGAAGCCGAAGCCCTTGTTTTTGTCGGCGACGTACTGAGTCTCCCGGTTCCACGACGGGAACTTGATGGAGTAAGATTTTTTGGGCCGCATCCAGAGGGTGTGCTTGCCGGGCTGCCAGGGAACGAACTGAGTTTCGGTGAGGCTGACAGCGTTGGTGAGGTTGAACTCCATTTGCAACCAGAGCGGGATCACGTGGCCGGGGGCCATTTCTTCCACGATGTGCTCAACCTGATCAATGGTGGCCTGATAGACCACTTCCTCGTCGAGGAAGAAGATGCCAATACGCCGGCCACGGCGTTGGGCCTCGGTCAGGGCCAGATGAGCCAGCACGGTGCTGTCCTTGCCGCCGCTGATCGAGACGTGGATGTTCTCGAAGTGGTCGAAAATGAAGTTGATGCGGTCGCGGGCCGCATCGAGGACGGTCTGGCCGTTACGATAAACTTGCGTAAGTCTCATGGATCCGGGTGCTCCATTGTGCATAGCGGTTGAAATACCAGGTGTCTACTTTGAGGTCGGCGACGAGAACGGGAATGGCGGCCAGGCCGGTGCCGGCCCAGCCGGTGCGCTGAATAAAATCGGAGAAGTCGATAAAGCGGTGCGGGAGTTCGACGACGGTGTAACACTTCTCCGGCGCCACGTCGGCGTAGGTGACGATAGAGTCGAGCTTGAGGCGCTGGTTGCGGGCGACGTAGAGGCCATCCGCGGCGGCGAACAAGGGCGTCTCGCGGCTGTTGATGAAGGCCAGCTTGTCGGGGCCGCCGAGGAGGTAGAGATTGCGGGGGATGATGTGCGGATCGCGGTTGCCCAATTCGCGAAAGAGCTTGTCGCGTTCGGCGGCGTACTTTGATTTGGTTTTCTCTGAGGTGGGCACGTCAATTTTCGAGAATGAAAGTGGCAGGGGGCGGAGGGAGACCTGCGACTCCTGCTGGACGAGATAGGGGTCGAAGGGGCGGCGCTTCCACCGGCTTCGGGTGTCGAAGTCGAAGAGGATCATAAAATCGTCGGCGGTGTCAATCTGGGGCAGGCGCTGGAAGATGAGCTGGTGGGAGGTCTGGTTGAGGAAGTTGCGGATGCAGTTGTAGGTCAGGTCGTAGCGGTTTTGGGTGCGCAGGCATTCGTTGATGACGATGAGTGTCTGGGCGTCAATTTCCTGCAATAGGCGGTAGAAGGTGACGTACATGATGGCGTCACTGTATTTCACCTGATCGGTATCGGGCACCGGCAGGGGAAAATCGTCGGCGGAGATGACGACGGTTTTGCGGATGGCGTGCGCGGCCTGGTAGTGCTCAATCAGCGCGCGCTTTTCGGGGTCGGGGCAGCCGATGTAGATCATAAGTCGCTCACGAGCGCTTCCAGCCCCCCGCCCTTTTGTGCTCTGACGGCGTCTATTTTGCGCTTGAAGTCGGCGACGGCGTTGCCCTTGCTGGCGAGGGCGCGCATGATGCGGTCATCAATGCTGTTACGACAGACGATGTCAACGTAGGTGACGGGCATGGTCTGGCCGATCCGGTGACAGCGGTCTTCGGCTTGCAGGCGGTGGCTGTAATTGAATTCGTTCTCGTAGAAGATGACGTAGTGGGCTTCGTTGAGGGTGAGGCCGTGGCCGCCGGTGGCCTGGGTGGCCACGAAGAAGCGGGCGGCGCTGGGTACAGCGCGGGCGCGGAAGCGGGCAAGCTCGGCGTCGCGCTGGTGTTGGTTGTCGCCGTGATATTCGGCGGCTGTGCCCTGGCCGAAGCGGGCGGTGAGGCTGGCGACGATCTGGCGGACGGCGTAGAGGTGCTTACACCAGATGATGACTTTGGCGGCCTCAGGGATGTCGTTGAGGACGGCGTCGAGCATGTCCAGCCGTTCGTGCCGGACTTCGAGGAGGGTCTGTTCACCGGTCTCGGGGTCGCGGCGGTTCCAGTAGCCGCAGACAATTTGCTGGAGGGCGGTGAAGAGGCGGAAGATGATGTAGGAGTCGAAGTCGGCGGGGTCGGTGTCGAGCAGGATTTCGCGCTTGGCCTGATCGTAGAGATCGCGCTGGGCCGCGGTCATAGCGTAGCGGCGTTCGTCGAAGATTTTCTTGGGCAGGTCGAGACATTCTTCTTTGGTGACCTGGTAGATGTAGGGCTGCATCTTTGCGGCGAGGTGGCCGGTGTGGTGGGCGCGGACGATGAGGCCGGGGAATTTGTCGGAGTATTCGAGGTGGTTGGCGGCGAAGGAATAGAACGAACGGTAGCCGAGGATTTGGGGGGAGAGAAAGCGCATCTGGGCGTACAGGTCCACGACGCCCTGGCTGATGGGGGTTCCGGTGAGGATCATGCGATAGCGGGCGCGCTCGCCGATGGCGATGAGGCGCTGGGTACGTTTGGCGGCGTGACCTTTGATGTAAGACGATTCATCTACGACGACGAAGGTGTTCTCGGTGGTGAGTTCGTGGGTGGTGAGCACGACGCGGTCGCTGGCGCTCATGGACTCGAGGCCGACAATGTACCAGAAGGCGTTGCGGGAGACGGTGCGGGGGTTTGTGAATTCGTCGAAGAGGCAGATGGCGGCGTCACCGGAGTCGGTGTGTTTTTGGATTTCGTGGTGGATTGTGTCTTTGAGGGAGACCGGGCAGTACCAGATCAGGCGATCTATTTTAGCCTGGCGCAGGCGGGCGAATTCAATGGCGGTGCGGGTCTTGCCGGTCCCCATGTCCATGAACAAGCCGGCGACGCGAGAACGGATCAGTTTATCCACCGCGGGCTGTTGGTGGGGGAGGAGGCTAGTCGTAGTCTGCCAGTTCATCGGCGATCTCCTGGCGGACGGGGATGGTGAGGGGGCCGTTGGGGAGCGGCGCGGGTTTGGGTTTGGCGACGGAGACGACGAGGGCCGACTGCCAACGGGCGCGGGCTTCGTCGGCCAGGGCCTGGGCGGCGCCGGTAAGTTTGAAACCAAAATGGTCGGCGAAGTCGAGGACTTCTTCGTAGTGATTGGAGGGCACGATCACGCTGCCATCACGATAGCGGGCGCCAGTGAGGCGCATGACTTTCTTATAGAGATCGTCTGTTCGGCTCCACTCGAAGACGAACCAGTCTGTATATTCCCCGCTGGTGCGGCGGAGTATCCAGCGGGTGTGTTCGGGCGCATAGTCACCGGCTACGGCTTTTTGCTGGATCGACTCGCCGGGGAGTTGAACGCAGAAGCCGGCGGCGAGGAGGCGGTTGCCGAGTTCGGCGGCGCGGTCGGCGGCGGTGCCGGCGCGGGGGGAGATGGTGCGCTGCCAGCAGGGTTTACGCCAGCGGAAGCCGAGGCGCTTGGCGAGGGTGTTGAAGCCGTCGTGGATTTCGGGGAAGTAGACGGAGACGGTATCGCCGGCGAGGGTGATGACGGCGACGGTGGTGGTCTTGGGGGTGGCCGGTCGGAGGATCATGGTGGTCTATATAGTTAACGTACGAGATGCCAATTAGTTTACTGCTTTTTCGTCTCAGTTTTGGGAACGAAAAGCGCCCCGGCTGAACGCGAGTGCGAACAGGCGGGGCGCTTTCGTTTCAGGAGACCAATCCTGAGACCACCGAGGAGTATTGTAGCACAGACGAATATCTATTGATTCGCCTGGCGTTTCGCGGCGGCCCGGATGGCGGCCAAGGCCCCGGAGTTGGTGCTGTTGCCGGGGTCACTGGCGGTGACGGTCTGTGGTTCGTGTGCTCAATCCGGTTTGCACGGTTGTGCAGGCCGGTTTGCACGCTGATCTGACCGGTTTGCACGGGTTTTTCGGCGGTTTGCACGGTTGGATCGGTCTGTACGGTTTGCACGTCCTTCGTCCTTCGACAGGCTCAGGACGCTCAGGCTGCACCCTTCGACTGCGCTCAGGATGATACTACTACTACGATTCCGGGTGATACTGGCCTAATTTTAAGTAGTATCACCTTCCAGGGCAGCTCGAGTGGCGGCGTAGGCGGCGCCGCCTCGGTAGCCGAAGAGCTGATCTTGGATAACGTTGAGGGATAGACCCTGGGCGCGGAGGGCGCGGATGCGGTCGGCCTGGGGTTCAGGGTCGGGGCGGCTGACGAGGAGGGGGAGCGGCTCGGCGGGGGCGTGGTTGGCACTGGCGGCAAAGGTGACCAAGTCGTCGTCGGTGGGGGCGAAAGCGGCGCCGGGCTGAGGGGCGTTGCCGGCGCTGGTGAGGGCGAGGAAGCGGCGCGGGGCAAGGTCGAGGGCGGAGCCGCCGGGCATGATGGCCTGGCCAGTGCGGAGACGGAAGGCGACGCGGGCGCAGTTGTCGCGGGCGACGAGGCCGAGGCGACCGAGGGTTTTATGAGTGGGGTCGGTGGTGGCGAAGGCGACGTGAAGGCCGCATTTGCGGCCGGCGCTGGTGACGTGGACGACGTTGCGCCAGATGGCGGCGGCGTTGCGCTCTTCGACCATGCTCTGGGTGAGGGCGACGAGTTCATCTATGATGATCAGGATGCGCGGGGGGGCGTCGTCGAGGCGGCTCCAGGTGGAGGCGTTGGCGGCGCGGAGGGTTTCGTTGCGGCGATCCACTTCGGCGGCGGCGGCTTTGAGGAGCGAGAGTGGCGATCCCGGATCGTCAAAGATATGCAGGCGCGGGTGAGCGGCCAGGGGCTGGAAGTCGGAACCGGCGCGGTTGAGGACAACGACGTGCCAGCCGAGGCGGAGCGCGCCGGCGGCGAGGACAGTGAGGCCGTGGCGGGTTTTGCCAGCGCCGGTTGTGCCGGCGATCATGACGTGAGGGTCGTGCTCGGGGTCGAGGGCGATCAGGCCGTCGGGGCCGGCACCGATGGGGAGGGTGTTGGCGTTCCAGCGCCAGCCGGTGAACAGCGACCAGGGAGGAGGAGCGAGGTCGGGCGCGGCGGCGAGGGATTGCTGGACGAGGGGGGCGGGGAGCGAGTGCGTATCATTCGCGCTGGTTCGCCAGGCCTCGGCAGGGATGGCAGGTTTTGTGTGAATATTCGATTGGAACGGGCCAATCTTCACGGTGCGTTCGTAGTCAATGAGCGCAGGCGGGGCGACGGGTTGGTGTGGTGAGTGCATGGCCTGTTGCATGGCGACGGCCTGGGCGCGGGCGGTTGTGTTCTCCTGGTAGATGACGGGGACGAGTTCGGGCGCGGCGAGTTGGCCGCTGCCGTCAATGGTGACGGCCGGGGCGAGGAGGCGGAGTGGATCCAGGATAATCTGCTGGCCGTGCGGGCCGTCTAACAGGATGAGCGGAACGCCGAATGGGCCGTGGGTGAACATCGAAGAGCGTTTGCGCCAGATGCGAAGGGCGACGACGGCGGTGATGACGAGGATGGCGACTCCGATTGCGCCAATGACAAAGCGGGCGGCTGAGAGCAGGTCGGCTGTCCAGCGTTCGCGCGCGGCCTGCGCCTCCTGGGTGGTGAGGGTAATGGCGGTTTGAGTGCTGATGACTTGTGCGGTTTCGGTTGCACCGTGTTCGCTGACGGCGGTTGAGGTTTGACCGGCGTTGTATGCCTGAGTAGCGATCACGCTTGCGGCCTGGGTTTCGGTAGCGTGGCGATCGGATTCGGCGGTGGCGTTGGCGCTGATGGCGGTAGCGGTGGCGAGGTTGGCCACGGCCTGGGCCGTGCCGGCTTCGTAGGTTCCGGCGATGTTGGCGAGGTCGGCCTGGCGGGTGGCGGCGCGACTGATTTCGGTGGCGTCGGCGTCGCGGTTGAGCTGGCCGACGATGGCGGTATCTCGGGCTTCGGGGCTGAGTTGCATGGCGACGTCGGCGGTTGTGGAGTCGCAGGCGGCGGCCAGTACAGAGTAAACAGTAAACAGTAAACAGTAAACAGTACGGGTTATTTTCGACATGCGGGGCACCTAGTCAGGTTGATGCGGGTGAGTTTGAAGCGTTGGCCACAGGCGCACTGCCTATAGAGGATGACACGGAATCGGCGCGGCGATCCTTGCAGTTTGGCGGTGAGCAGGCCACTCGTTTCGGCCTGCACCTGGGCGGACAGGGCGCGTTCGTAGATCTGGCGCTGGTAAGGCACGACGTAACGGCCCAGCTCGATGTTGCTGACGGTCTTGCGCGAGAAGGGCTTGCCGTTGCGCCCGTTGGGGTGCACCTGGCCGACGAGTTCGCCCATTTCGGACTGGCTGATCCCGATCCAAGCGCGGGCGCTTTTAGGATCAACGATACGGGCCATTGTAGCCTGGGTGTCTCGGGCCTGTCTCGTGACAGCCTCGAGGCGGCGGCGATTTTTAGAAAATCCGGTTGACATGTCGGTTCCTAAAAGCAAAAAACGGCCCGCCGCTGTTGCGGGGGCCGTCTGGTTTGTGCTATAGTTGCCGCCAGATCGTCCGCTCCCTGCAGCGGTCGGTTTAGCCCGGCGTCGTGTCCCAAACACGGCGCCGGGCGCTTTTTATGACAGTGGTATTGTACGACAGTTTTTGGGTTTTTGTCCATTGCAGATGGACGGGGGCAAAAAAGGGGAAATGGGGAAAACAGGGAAACGTGGGAAATGAAGGAAAGAGGTGGTGAGGGTGGTGGAGAATTAGAGAATTGGGGGATTGGGGAAATGAAGGACACAAGGGAAAGAGGTCACGGCGGGGCGGAAGAGAGTGAGAAGAGATAGAGTTTCGTGCTAGAATCTGGGGGAGGTTGTCCAGTGGAAATGGACATTGGGGAGGCGATGTGGACGGCGGCGAATGGCTAAGAAAGCGAAAAAAGCAACAAAAGCAACACCTATAAAAAAGGGGCGGCGGGATTGGCGAACGTCGTTTCTGGCCGCCTTGCGCCAGAGTCCGAACGTGAGTGAAGCGGCTGAGGCGGCGCGCATCAACCGTGGCACGGCCTACAGGGAATACAAGATCAATTCTGATTTTGCCGAGGCATGGGAAGATGCTATTGGCACGGCTCTCGATCACGCCGAGGGCGAGCTATACCGGCGGGGCGTGGAGGGAGTTGACAAGCCGGTGACGGTGGCCGGCGTGCGTGAGGTCATCCGCGAATATAGCGACACGCTTTTGATTTTCCTGTTGAAGAACCGGCGGCGCGAGATTTACGGCGAACGGGCCTCGGCAGTGAATTTGAATCTGACGCAGGACGATCTGGCAAAACTAACCGATGAACAACTTGAACGCATTGCGAACGGGGAAGACCCGTTGGCCGTTATCGCCAGCGCAAAAACGGGCGATACAGGAGATGGCGCAGAGAAACCTGAAAAAGCGCCAAGGCGAATCCGGGGTTGAGAAGCCGTCTCTGCTGAAGTGGACGGAACAATACCGTCAATACCTGGCGCCGGGGAAAGTTTTCGACACCGAGGGCCACCGGTACATGACGGCGATTTATGCCGAGGACAACTACCCTGAGGTTGTCATGTGCAAGGCGGGGCAGATCGGGGCGAGCGAATATCTGATCTCGTGGCTGTTCTGGAACGCGGACATTAACAACGCAACCGGGCTGTACATTTTGCCTACCGACGGCGACGTGAGCGACTTTTCGGCGGGGCGGATCGGGCCGGCCATCGAGGCCAGCGAGTATCTGGCGAACATCGTCATTGGCGCGGGCGGCGAGCAACGCGGGGCGGACAAGGTGACGCTGAAGCGGGTGCGCGATCGGTTCATTTATTTGCGCGGCGGCAAGGTGCGGCCTAACGGGAGCGCGCCACAGCTCAAGAGTGTGCCAGCCGATGCGCTGGTGCTGGACGAGCTGGACGAGATTGATCGCAAAGCGATTGACCTGGCGAAACAAAGACTTGGACATAGCGCGATTGCGGCCACGCGCATGGCGAGCACGCCAACGTATCCGGGGGTTGGTATCCATGCTGAGTATTTGAATTCAGATCAGCGCGAATGGCATTTGAGGTGCGAGAGTTGCGGCGCACAGCAGGCAGTGACGATTGACCGGCTGGTGAGGGAATGGGACGAGTTGGGGAGGCCAGCAAAATGGAACGGGGATGATGCCGGGCCGTTCCTGGCCTGCGTGAAATGCGACAAGCCGCTGGACAGATTGGGAGCGGGAGAATGGGTGGCGGCATACCCATCGCGCACAGTGCGGGGTTATGCGCTGAGCCGATTATTTGCGGCTCACCGGCCCTTGAGCGAAATTATCCAGGGCCTAAGTTCGGTTGACGAGTCGGTGCGCCAGCAGACTTACAACCAGGGGCTGGGTTTACCGTACCGGCCTTCGACGGCGCACCGGCTGACAGACGAGATACTGAAATCGTGCCAGCGGGAATACGGCCTGGGGGCAAAGCCAGGCGCGACCTTTATGGGAATTGACGTTGGGCGGGTGCTCCACGTCGTGATCCGGGGGCGAGAGGCAGACGGGAACAGGCCGCTGAGATTTGCCGGAACGGTTCAGGATTTTGATGAGGCCGCGCGGCTGATCGAAAAATTCGGCGTGAAACGGTGCGTGGTGGATGCGCTACCCGAGACGCGCCAGGCGCGGGAGTTTCAGACGGCGCATAAAAGTGGCGCAGTGTGGTTGGCCTATTACATAGGCGCGAAGAAGGAAGCCGAGGCGGAGGGATGGAACGAGGACGACGGGGTGGTGAATTTGGACAGGACCCGCACTCTCGATAACTTGATGGCGCTATTTTCGACGGCGGCCAACGGAGAACCGGGCAATACGCTCCCGGCAAACATCGAGGCGGTAGAAGATTATTTCAGTCATTTGAAGGCGTTGCAAAGAGTGTTGCACAAGGGGCGCGACGGCAATCAGATTCCAACCTACGTAGAAACCGGGCCTGACCATTTTGCACATGCGGAGAATTATTGCGCGGCCGCGCAGGCGAAGGCGGATTTGTCGAATAAGTTGCAGGTGAGCAAGAATTTGTTTTTTGGGTGATGGGGTGGTTAGGGGGTTGGGTGGTTAGGTTGTTAGGTGGTTGGTGAGGCGGGGTGGGCGAGAGAGGAGAGAGGGATGTTGTCAGAGAATGAGAATGAATATGAGGCGGCGTTTTGGGGGTTGAATGCGCGGGCGGACGAGCGGGAGTTTCGGACGAAGCGGAATGAACGCAATACGATGCTGAAGGTGGCTCGGAAGTTTTACGACGGGCTACACCCGCAGTCGCTGAAGGTGAGGCCGGGGGATCAGGACCCGAATATCATCATCAACTTTTGCCGGAAGGTGGTGGACAACAGCGTGGCCTGGATGTTCGGCGACGTGGAGAGGGGGTTGATGTTGAAGATGGAGTTGATAGGGCAAAATCAAACTTCAAAAACCCAAAAGCCAAAAAGCCAAAATGCGGAGGGGCAAATCGGGGAGGCGGCCGGGGGCGAGGAGGAGAGCGAGGCAGAGTTGTGGCTGAGCCAGGCCTGGGAGGCGAATGGCGGGCCGCAGTTCTTTCAGAAGATGGGGAAGAGGACGGGCATTACGGGGCACGGGTTCGTTAAGGTGGTGCCGCCGGATGACGACGAGAATGATCTGGCGCCGTACCCGATGCTGGTATTGCTCAAGCCGGAGATGGTGAGCATTTTGCCAAATCCTAATAACACCGACGCGGTGGCGGCGTACCTGGTGGAATGGGACGAGAAACGAACGCTGACGTCGAAGGGGAAGGCGGTGACGGTGACGGTGCGGCAATTCATCGCCCGGCTGGGGCCGGAGGAGACGCCGTGGGTGGTGGGGACGCTGTCGAGTACGGGTAAGGGCCGGAGCCGGTGGGCGTTCGACGCCGAGCCGGAGGTCTGGCCTTATGGCTGGTGCCCGATCGTCGAGTGGCAGAATTTGCCGAATGACAACAACATGTACGGGTTGTCTGATCTTGAGGATTTGCCGGAACTGAATAAGGCGATCAACATGATCGCCACCAACATCAACCGGATTCTGTTCATTCACGGCCACCCGCGAACGGTGGGTATTGGCTTCAACGCCGGCGAGGTGCAGGACACGGCCATTGACGCCTTTTGGACGATTGACAACAAGGATGCGAAGGTGCAGACGCTGGAGATGCAGAGCGATTTGAAAAGTTCGTTTGCGTTCATGCAGTTCCTGGCGCAGAGTTTATTCGACATCGCGCGCGATCTGGATTTAGGGAGCTTGCGAGACCGGATCGGGCAGGTGACGGACTTTGGGCTGAGGGTGCTGGCGAATACGGCGCTGGCGAAGCTGGGGGAGAAGCGGACGACTTATGGGAAGGCGATCAACCGGATCAACGCGATCATGTTGGAGTTGGGCGAGTTCCCGGCGCAGGAGACGAAGTTGCACTGGAAGGACCCGCTGCCGGAGAACGCCGGTGAGGAGGCGGACAGACTGGTGAAAGAGATTGGTGTCAAGATTGTGAGCCGGCGGACAGCCATCGAGGAGCGCGGGCGGGATGCGGAGGTGGAGGAGGAGCGGATGCAGGAGGAGGCGGCAGCGGAGAGGAATGTGGGGGGGGAGATTTTGAGGGCGTTTGAAGAGGGGAAATAAAGGAAAAACGGGAAATGAGTAAGGGGAATTAGACTAATGCGAATTTTGTTTTTTTCCAATGCGCCGTGGGCGGCGACGGGGTACGGGGCGCAGACGCGGGTGTTCGTGAAGCACATGATGGCGCTAGGGCATCAGTTGGGGGTGGCTTGCAACTACGGGCTTCGAGGGAGCCGGTTGCAGACTGGGGACGGGGTGACGCTGTATCCGGGCGGGCACGATAGCAACTCGAACGATGTTGCCCAGGCGCACGCTAATGATTTCAAGGCCGACGTGATCGTGAGCCTGTACGACGTTTGGCCGCTGAGGTTTGCGAAGCTGAAGACGCCGTGGGCGGCGTGGACGATGGTGGATCACGAGCCGGTGCCGTCGCCGGTGCTGGATGCGTTGTTGGGCCGTGAGAGCAACGGGGAGAATGGAAGAGCAAAGCCGGCGCTGACGGTGGCGTGCAGTGAGTGGGGGCGAGACGAATTGATCAAGGCGGGCGTGCCCAACGTGGAGTACGTGCCGCTGGGGGTGGAGACGGACATTTACAAGCCGGGCAACCAGGCCGAGGCGCGGGAGCGGCTGGGCCTGCCACAGGATAAGTTCATTGTGGGGATGGTGGCGGCGAACAAGTCGTATCCGTCGCGGAAGTGCATTCCGCAGGTCCTGATCGCATTTGCCGAATTTAGAAAGGCGCACCCGGAGGCGATGTTGTATTTGCATACCGAGGAGTCGGGGGTGCACAATGGGATGAACGTTGGGAAGCTGGCGAAGGAGTTGGGCCTCGGCGAGGGGGCGCTGTTGCTGTGCGATCAGTACGATTATATTTCCGGGTTCCCGGAGGCGTACATGGTGGATATTTACAATGCGATGGACGTGCTGGCCAACCCGGCGATGGCGGAGGGCTTTGGGGCGCCGATCATTGAGGCGATGGCGTGCGGGACGCCGGTGATCGCGACGGCGTTCTCGGCGATGACGGAGATTGTAGAGGGCGGCGGGGGCTGGCTGATCCACCCGGTTGATTGTGAACGCTTTTGGTCGGCGCAGGGGGCGTGGCAAGTCGTGCCGCACGTGGATGCGATTCTGAGAGCGATGGAATGGGCCTGGGAGTACCGCCGGGAGACGGGGGAAGCGATGCAGGTTTCGCGGCGAGGGCTGGCGGCGAGGGCGAGGGCGCTGAAGTACGATTTTGGGGAGGTGGTGGCGAAGAGGTGGGATCAGGTGCTGAGGGAAATGAAGGAAAAAGGGGAAATGGGGGTGGAGAGATGAAGTTGTTGATCATTGCACATGCGGCGTGGCGGTATACGGGGTACGGGGTGCCGGTGCTGCCGCTGGTGAGGGAGCTGAGGAAGCAGGGGCACGAGGCGGCGGTGCTGGCGGTGGAGGAGAGGGGGCCGGGGAAGCTGGAGTACCGGGGGGTGAAGCATTATCTTCCATTCCGGCGACCGTATGGTGAGGACATGGTGCGGGCGTGTATGAAGGATTTCGGGGCGGAGGCGGTGATCAGCCTGATCGATCCATGGGTGTTTGCGCCGGCGGAGGCGCTGGCGGGGCTGAACTGGATGGCGTGGTGCGCGGTGGATCAGGAGCCTCCACAGCGGGGGCTGACGAGCAGGCTGGCGCACGCGAGCCGGGTACTGCCGTTTTCGGAGTGGGGGGCGGGGGTGATCCGGGCGACGGGGATCGAGGCGAGGGCGATGCCGATTGGAATCGAGACGAAGGTGTTCAAGCCGGTGGGACGGGAGGAGCGGGATCGGCTGAGGGAGTCGGCGGGATTGCCGGCAGGGGCGTTCGTGGCGGGGATGGTGGGGGCGTATGCAGGGCCGGATCGGAAGGCGCTGAAGGAGAACATTGCCGGGTTCTGCCAGTTTGCGGAGGGACACCCGGAGGCGCATTTGCTGTTGTGGTGCGCGGGGGCGGGCGGGATGGTGGACGAGTACCGGGGGGCGCTGGGGGCGGCCGGGGAGCGGGTGATCCAGGTGAGCGAGTGGCAGGTGATGTACGGGGGGAGGCCGGAGGAGCTGGCCGGGTTTTACGGGATGCTGGACGTGCTGTTGCAGGCCTCGGCGGCGGAGGGGTTTGGCCTGCCGATTCTGGAGGCGATGGCCTGCGGGGTGCCGGCGATTGGGGCGGCGAACAGTTCGATGACGGAGCTGATCCCGGAGCGGGTGGGGTGGCTGGTGAGCGACCTGCGGCCCGAGTGGGGGCTGGCGGGCGGCTATTGGCACCGGCCCACAGCCGAGGGGGTGGCGGCGGCCCTTCGACAAGCTCAAGAGGCGCTGGCGGATGAGGCAGTGCGGCAGTGTATGAGCCAGGACTGCCGGGGATGGGCAAGCGGGTTCGATTGGGAGATTGTGGGGGAGAGGTGGGGGGAGGTGTTGGGGGAAATCGGGAAATGAGGGAAAGAAGGGAAAAGGGGAAATGAGGGGAAGTGGGGAGAATTAGACGCTTCGCGTTGGAGGATTGCGAGATGACAACTATGGGGTATATCGAATACGACGCCGAGAGGCGGCAGTTGATGGTGTGCGTGGAGGGGAATATGTGGGTGAAGTCCGGGGCCGAGAGCATGGACGATATCGAGGGGTTGAACCTGAAGGACCGCGATCAGGAGAAGGCGTTCGTGGCGGCGGCGGCGCCGGGCGGGGAGGGGTTGGAGAAGTACGGGTTTGAGTTGCAGAGGGGGAGCATGACGATTGTTGGGTAAAACCAAAATCGCAAATTTCAAATCTCAAACTTCAGGCACAGCCCGCGAAAGACACGCGAAAGCCAAAAGCCTAAAGGCGGCGGGGCTGGCCAGCGCGCTGGGCGGGGCTTAGGGGCGGGGTAGAGATTCCTCGCTTCGCTCGGAATGACATTGGGGGGCAAACTCGGAAGAGCATGGGGGAGATTCGGAAAGATGGGGTACATGAGAGTCGAAGTGTCGAACCAGAAGGTTGCGGCGCCACCCAGCGGGTGGACGAGCTGTGAATATTGCCGGGTGAGGCAGGCAAAGGCATCGCATTGTATAAGTTGCGGGGCGGCGCTGGTGTTCGAGTTGGAGGCCCAGCGGATTGTGCCTGCGGTGGATGAGATTTTTAGGGGGACGGGCGGGTATTGCGCTTTTGTTGGTATGCCTATTGGCACGGCGATGTTTTGGCCCTGGCCGGTGTTGGAGGATGCGGCAGATGGTGAATAGGATTGTGACGCCGGGGGAGGTGATGAGGCCGCGGGTGGTGACGCTGCCGGAGTTGATTCGGGTGCTGGGGCCGAGGCTGCACGGGTGGAAGTGGGCGGAGGAGGCGCTGGTGGATTTGTGGAAGCTGGGCGCGCCGTCGCCGGACAGCGGGCCGTGCCCGTGCAAAGACCCGCGCAAGTGCCCGCACGTGAAGCGGCTGTTGTTGCCGGGCCAGTTCGAGAAGTGGTGGAAGGAAGTGTGCGCGCGGATGGGGTATGAGTTGAGTTTGGCGCAGGCGATGGCGGGGAAGAAGAAAGGTGGTTAGGTGGTTCCCGCTCCGCTTCGCTCCGGGGCGCTTCGCGGGGTGTTAGGTGGTTAGGGGGTTAGGGGGTTGGGTGGTTGGGTGGTTGGGAGTTCCCGCTCCGGGGCGATCACGCGGGGTGTTGGAAGGGCTGACCACGAATTGCACTCATGACACGAATGGAATGGGTCAAAGGAGAAAAGGGCATGGCAGTGATTTTGGATAATGAGACGGGCAGGCCGGTGGCGGATGTGGCGACGCCGGAGGATATTCAGGTGATGAGGCTGGGCGCGATGGGGTCTGACCTGGCCGAGGCGATTGCCGAACTTGGCAGGCAGATGATCGAGAGAGTGAGGCCACCGCTTGACGAGCTCGTGCGGAAGTTGTCGCAGTTGAAGATTGTGCTGAGGATCGATCCGGACGAGGAGGCTTACCGGGATTATGCGGTGCGGGTGAACTGGTTGAGGCCACAGAAGAAGGTGAGTTGGCGGAAGTTGAGCCGGAGGCAGAGGCGGGCGGCAATGGCGGCCTGGGAACGATAGGGAAAGAGGAAAATGGGGTGCGACGGGTTAGACGTGAGCGAATGGCCGGATGGCGGAACGCTTGCGGATCGGGGTTCGATTCCCCGGCACTCCACTGAGAAGGGAAATGGGGGAAATAGGGAAATTTATACGATGATGACCAGGCTGGTGTGGGTATTGATTGTGATATTGTCTCTGCTGGGGGCGCAGTTTATGGGGGGCGAGCCGGGGGCGGCGGACTCGATTTGCGAGGCGTGGATCACGACGTATGGCACGGGGTTCGAGATGTATGTGGTATACGACGACGGGGCGCGGGAGGGGTTTGCGTTGCAGGGTCCGATGCCGGGGTTGAGGAAGTGGGAGTTGGTGGAGGGGGGGTGTGGGCCGTGAGACGGGAAATAGGGAGATCATGATGATGGACGACAAGCAAGCGGCAAACGGCGCGAACGATGATCGGGCGCGGGTGGTGTCGGCGATGGATCAGAGCGGGCAGTGGCTGGAGGAGTTCGCCGGCGTGCTGGGGCAGTATTACGCGGCGCTGATCCGAAACGGGTTTAGCGCCGAGCAGGCGACGACGCTGGTGGGGCAATATCAGATGATGATGATCGGGAGCCTGCTGGCCAGGAAGCCGGATGGAGACGGGGCGTGAGTGTCGAGGGCGAGGCCAAGCGGGCGCGGGACGGGATCCTGCGAGCGGAGCGGCTGACGGGGGGGAAGCTGGCGCGGCGGTATGGGGCGGCGTACCGGCAGGTGAAGGGGGACATTGACGCGCTGTTGAAGGCGATGGCGGAGATGGCCGAGCCGAGCGTAGCTCAGGTGGAGAGGCTATCACTCTACCGGGCGCTGATGAAGAGTCTGGAGAGGGAGATTCGGGGGTTCGGGGACGAGGCGGCGGGACTCATTGATGCCGGCGCAGAAAGCGCGATCCGGGCGGGGCTGAGGGATTCGTCTCTGCTGGCGCGGCTGGCATTGCCGGGGTTGGAGGATGACGAGTTCGCGGCGGCCTGGGCGGCGGTGCGGGCTGAGCAGGTGGCGACGATGGCTGGGTTCCTGGCCCAGGGGTCGCCGCTGTACGTGAATTTGCAGAACTTAGGGGCCGACGTGGCGGCGGTGGTGGCGGATAAGCTGCGGGAGGCCATTATCTTTGGATACAATCCGCGCAAGACGGCGCGGCTGATCAGGGATGCGACGGGGATGGGGTTGACGTGGAGTTTGCGGACGGCGCGGACGGCGCAGTTGTGGGCGTACCGGCTGGCGAGCCACTCGAATTATCTGGCGAACAGCCATGTGGTGAGAGGGTGGGTGTGGTTTGCGCAGTTGGGGGATCCGAGGACGTGTTTGAGTTGTACGATGCAACACGGGACGGAGCACGGGCTGGAGGAAGTGCTAAATGATCATCATAATGGGAGATGTTCCCCCCTGCCTCGGACGGTGAGTTACCGAGACCTGGGGTTCAACGTGCCGGAGACGCCGCAGACGTTTCAGTTGGGGGAGGACTGGTTCAGGGGGTTGGGGGCGGAGGCGCAGAGGGGGATGATGGGGGAGGCGATGTGGACGGCGTGGAAGAAGAATGAGTTCGCGCTGGGGGATTTATCGCGGACGTACAACGATCCGGTGTACGGGGAGATGCTGAGGGAGGCGAGTTTGAGGGAGTTATTGGGGGAGAGGGCGAAGAGGTATTATCGGAGGTAGGGAGTGGGGGTGGTTAGGGGGTTGGGTGGTTAGGGGGTTGGGTAGTTGGGTGGTTAGGTGGTTAGGTGGTGACAGGAGCTGAGTGAATGGCTACGGCGCATACTACGAAGACGATGACGGATGAACAGAAGGCGGCGCGGTGGAAGAGGCTGGAGATGATCGCGCGGCGGATTGACGAGCTGGATGCAGGGCGGGTGCACGTGGTGCGGATTGCAAAGGACGCGGCGGGGAATTTGCTGTTCTGGCAGGTGGCGGATGAGGGGAAGGCGGAGGGGCTGGTGGTGGCGTCTTCGACGGCGGCTGGAAGTGGGGGGTAAATTTTTGGAAGCGGTATAATTCTGTTCGGAAGACTATGATTGAACTGTGGAGAGATTGTGCAAGATGTGGCTTTGAGGTCAACATCGTTGTTTGGAAAACGACTTTGCAGAATTTTGTTAGTGACACACATCCCATTGGAAAGATTGTTCAGGGGCTGTACGTGTGGCATATCAGACACAATCATTTTTTACGCTGGTTGTTTTATTAGCGCACTATCAGGGACGTATTTATGCTAGAATATAGAGCATCACCAAGCCCGAGAGGGTGAGGTGACCCCCACCCCAAACCTTTTCGCGGGGCGCGGCCGGTCGAGAGGCTGGCGGCGCTTCGCGAAAAGGACCGTCCTGCGACTTCGCTCAGGATGCTCGGGGTGCAGTTCAGGATGTTTGAAGGGGTGAGGAGAGGCAACCGAAACGTGACGCGGCCGGGGTGACAGCCGGCAAAAGCGTTGAGACCGGGGCCGCGATTTCCACGATTGCGAGGAATAGCAATCGTGGAAATCGCGGCCTTTTTGTTTTAAGTTCGCGCTTGACGCAGAGGCGTTCACCTGCTGGATGCCCGATAACGGCACTCGGGCATGACAAGCAGAATCGCAAGGTGCGTTAGGTTCTTGAGGGGCAGGAACGAGATGCATCCAGAGTTGAGGAAGAAGATCGTCGAGGAGTTCGGGGCGACGGTGACGATGGGGCCGGATCGGGTACTGGAGATGTCGAACCGGATTCAGCGGAGCGGCAAGCGGCATCCGGGCCTAGTGCGGGCGTGCAAGTTCGGGCGTTCGATGCAGGTGCGGCGGCTGAAGACGATCAGCGCCAAGAACTGGAATCCGACCGACTGGAAGGCGGCAGAGTCGATTCTGGAGGAGATTGCTTGGTTGAGAAAGCACGAGAACGGACCGGTGCAGGCGCTGGGGCTGGCGGTGCTGGGTGTGGAGGTGAAGGGGCTGGAGGAGGCGAGGGCGATGTTGGAGGCGATGCCGGAGGAAGAGCAGGAAATGGGGGAAAAGAAGGAAATGAGGGAAATGGCTGAAGGGACTGAGGTCGTCGCGGTGGATGGGGGGACGGGGTCGGCGGCGACGACGGTGCGGGCGAGCGGGAAGCGTAAATAGAGAATTGCAGACAAGAGGGTGCGCGAGCATCCTTTGGTTGAAGTTAGGCGACCTGAGCCGTGATCAGGGAGGAGAACACAAATGGGTACGTTGGATGTAACGGGCGCGCAGAGCGCCTCAGGAACGCAAGAGCCTCAGACGACGCAAGAGGTTGTGAAGCCGGCAGTGCCGGCGGCAGCGCCAGCAACGCAAAATGCGCCAGCACCAGGCGGCCAGACCCAGACTACCCCAACGGCGGGGGCAAATGCCGGGAACGAGGCTGGGAGCGGCGAGAAGATGGTTCCGCAGACAGACGTGGACAAGATCGCGGGGCAGGCACGCAAGGAGGGCAAGAGCGCCGAGCGCGCTGCGCTTTTGCAGGAATTGGGTGTGAAGAACCTGGACGAAGCCAAGGTGGCGATCAAGGCGACGGAGGATGCGCGGCTGGCGCAGTTGAGCGAGGCAGAGCGGATGAAGGCGGAGATCGCGGCGCGCGATGCGAAGCTGGCCGAGCTGCAACAGAGCACGGCCCAGGCCAACGCGGCGGCGCTGAATGCGCAACTGCGGGCCGAGGTGGTGAGCAAGGCGTCGGGACGCTTTCAGAATGCAGAGGCGGTGCTGAAGCTGGCCGATCTGTCGGGGGTGAAGTTCGAGGACGGCAAGTTCTCGGGGCTGGACGAGGCGCTGGAGAAGGTGGCGAAGGATTTTCCGTTCACGCTAACGCAGAAGACGGAAGAGACGCCGGCCAAGAAACCGGCGCCGAAGATCGGGGCGAGCAACGCGCAAACTGGAGCAGGCAAGAGCGCATCGGATGAGGAATTGCGGGCGAAGTATTTTGGCGGCGGCGGACGGCGAGGGCTGTTTGAGCCAAAGGCGGATGGCGTCGTCAACGGAAAACGATAAGGAGGTAAGGAATGGCTATCACAACTACGGCAGACCTAAACAGTCTGTTCAACCTGATTTACGAGGAAGCGCTGTTCGTGGCGCGCGAGGCGAATATCATGACCAACCTGGTGCGCAACTTCACGGCCAGGGGCTTCATGGCGCGCAAGATTTCGCAGCGGCCACAGGTGACGGCGCAGACCAAGGCGGAGGGGGTGGACTTCTCCAACCCGACGAGCTTTGGGCGGAACCTGCTGGCGACGTTGACGCCAGCGGTGGTTATGGCGCAGGTGATCCTGACCGACGAGGACCGGGACACCGACCCTGACCAGGCGCAGACCGACGCCAGCCAGGAGTTGGGCAATTCGGTTGCGACCAAGATTGACACCGACCTGGTGACCGATTTTGCGAGCTTCACGACCGATAAAGGAACGGGTGCGGGCGCGAGCGCAACCATCGCCTCCGCGGCGGCCGCGGTGAGCGTGTTGCGGTTCAACAAAGCGCCGAATCCGATCAACGCCGTTTGGCACACCTATCACTGGCACGACCTTTGGATCGAATTGGGGCAGCCGGCGGCGACAAAAGCGTTCCTGGGCGACATCGCCAACCAGGCGCTGCGCGACTTCTACGTGGGGAACTGGATCAACGTCCAGCACTTCATCAGCGCGAACATCGCCATTGACGCCAGCACCGACGCGGTGAGCGGCATCTTCCAGGAGCAGGCGCTGGGTTTCGACGTGCGGCAAGAGCCGGAGATGGAGCCGGAGCGCGACGCCTCGAAGAAAGTGACTGAACTGAACATGAGCGCGGCCTACGCCCACGGCGTCATCCGCGACACGTTCGGGGTGAAGTACACCGCCGACGCGACCACGCCGACCTAAGGGTGAGCGTGGAGAGTGACGAGTATAGCCCCCGATAGTAACAATCGGGGGCTGGCCCTTCCTGATTGGCGGCCCTTCGACTGCGGCGGGCGATAGCCCGCCTATGCTCAGGGTGCGCCGACGGGGAGGCAGAACAAGCAAGAGGAGGTACGACATGAGTTACGAAAAGCGCACAGTTGCGGTCAACATCACCGATCCGGGCGCGGATAAGCGGGTGCCGCTGTTGCGGGTTCCGAGCGGCCAGACCTACACCGTCGAAGGGTGTTACGTGGTGCCGGACACCACCCTGGCGGCCTCGACGGCTGATTACTACCAGGCTTCGCTGGAGAACGGCGGGGCCGCAGGCACGGCGCAGACCAACATCGGCGGGACCGCGGGCGGGACGGCGGGCTGGACGGCGAACACGCCGAAGGAGATCACGGTCACTGCGGGAAGCGGCGACCTGACCGAGGGGCAATATCTCAACCTCAAGTACGACGAGGAAGGGACGATTGCTCCAGGACGGTTCACGGTGATTGTGGAATACGTGAACGGCGTTGGGGCGAAGGCCTAAGAGTGCAACGGGAGGGGGAGCGGGCGTGAGCGTTCGCTCCCCCTTGGGGAAAACAGGGAAATAGGGGAAACGAGAACAGCGCATGATCCGATTGGCGGGGCCGGTGCTGAGAGGGCGAGAGCGGCAATACATTCAGGAGTGCCTGGATGGGAATCAGCTTTCGGGCGGGGCGTTGGTGGAGAGGTTCGAGCGGGCGTTCGCCGAGTTTTGCGGCGCGCGCTATGCGATTGCGTGCAGTAACGGCACGGCGGCCCTGCACCTGGCGCTGGCGGCACTGGGGGTTGAGGCGGGGGATGAGGTCATTATCCCAACGCTGACGTTTGTGGCCACGGCCAATGCGGTGACGTATTGCGGGGCGAGGCCGGTCCTGGTGGATGTACATCCAGACTACTGGGGAATTGATCCGAGCCGGATTGAAGAACGGATCACAGAGAAGACCAAGGGAATCATTGCCGTGCATTTGTACGGCCATCCGGCGGATATGCGGGCGATACGGGAGATTGCGGATCGGCGAGGTCTGTTTGTGATCGAGGACGCGGCCGAGGCGCACGGGGCGAGGATTGGGGGGGAGCGGGTGGGGAGCATGGGCGAGGCCGGGTGTTTTAGTTTTTACGGCAACAAGATTCTGACGACGGGAGAGGGGGGGATGGTCGTCACGAACAACGAGGAGCTGGCGGGCTGGGCGCGGAAACTGCGCGGGCACGGTTACACGCCGGACAGACGCTATTATTTTGACGCGGTGGGTTTCAATTACCGGATGACGGAATTGCAGGCGGCGATTGGACTGGCGCAGGTGGAAGAGGCGGAGTGGCACATCGAGCAGAGGCGGATCGTGGCCGGGTGGTACGAGGAGCGGCTGGTGAGTAATAAGGTTCTCTACTGGCAGAAGTTGCAGGAGTGCGCAGAGCCGGTGGACTGGCTGGTGTCGGTGATCATTAACAAACATTCTCCGGCCTCGCGGGACGAGGTCATGGCGCGCCTGGCTGAGCGCGGGATCGAGACGCGGCCATTTTTCGTGCCGATGCACAAGCTACCGGTTTACGCCGACGATGGCCTGTACCCGATTGCAGATTATCTGGCCGAGCGGGGTTTGAGCCTGCCTACTCACGCGGGGCTAAATGAAGACGACGTGGATCGGGTGTGCGCGGCGCTGCTGGAGACGATAGGGCAATGACAGGCTACGTGCCTCAGGTGGTGATTCTGAGTTTGTGGCGCAACGACTCCAGTAGGAATTTTACAGATCGGGTCTCGCACCTGCTCTCAAAGAGTTACCCGAGACTGCGCTGGGTGTGGGTGGTCGGCGACAGCCGGGACCTGACCGAGACCCTGCTGAGGGATGTGGCGAAGGGCCACAACGGACACCGGAGTATCAAAGTGATCCGGGCCGACACCGGGATTGAGGGGGACGAGCCGGAGGCGCGCCTGAGGCGGTTGAGCCTGACGGCGAACGCGGGCCTGGAGGCTATCAGACCGGAGGACGATTACGTTCTCATTCACGAGAGCGATTTGATTTCGCCGGTTGACCTGGTGGAGCGATTTCTTGAAAGCGGCAAGAGTCCGATTGCGGGTTGGCCGGTGCTCTCGGATGTCTTCTATGATATTTGGGCCTATCGTGGAACAGACGGCGTGAAGTTCACGGGTCTGCCGCCCTATCATGAGGCCTACAAGCCCGACGCCGTTTTTGAAGTTGCCAGCGTCGGATCGTGTTGGATGTTCCGGGCCGAGGATGCGCTCCCTTCGGCAAGCTCAGGGCAGGCTCCTTCGGCACCTTTCGGGTCAGGAGGCGTGCGTTGTGAGAAGTGGGGGGCGGTTGAATTGTGCCGGAAGCTCAAGCGGCTGGGCCGGCGCATCTGGGTTGATCCGACGATACGGATCGAGCAACCGATGGGGTTGTTCGTGGCGCGGAGGCCACCGAAGGACGAGGGGGACAGTGAGCAATAGGCAGGGCAACGGGGAAAGAAGGGCAATGTAAATGAGAGTGATTGGATGGGGGGCGATGGGTACGAGGTGCGTAGTGTACGAGCCGGTGGTGGTGGTGAGGCCGGAGATGGTCTTTATTGCCGACGAGGTGCGGATCGACTCGTTCGTGAAGATTGAGGGCGGGCAGGGAGTGTACATTGACCGCTGGGTGCACATTGCGTCGCTGGTACACATCAACATTGGCGGCGGGAAAGTGCGGCTGATGGAGGGAAGCGCTTACGCCAGCGGGGCGAAGGTGCTGGGGGGAAGCAATTCGCCGGAGGGGGTTTCGATGTCGGCGAATGCGCCGCCGGAGCAGCAGGTGGTGAGCCGGGGGCGGACGGTGATCGGGAAGAATGCGTTCGTGGGGGTGAATGCGGTGGTGATGCCGGGGGTGATGGTGGGCGAGGGGGCGGTGATTGGGGCGGGGGCGGTGGTGACGAAGGACGTGCCGGACTTTGAGATATGGGCGGGGGTGCCGGCGAGGAGGATTGGGGGGAGGGCAAGGAAATGAGGGAAAGAAGGGAAATGGGGCGCGAGGGGTGAAGGGGTGAAGGGGTGAAAAGGAAATAGGGGAAAGAGGGGGGAGGCAACCGAAACGAGGCGCGGCCGGGGTGACAGCCGGCAGAGGCGCTGAGACTGGGGCCGCAATTTCCAGAGATGGAAGGCGCGGCCCTTTTTGTTGAGAGGCCGGAGCGATGGAAAAGTATTTGCTGAATAAGGGCGATGAGTTGGTGGAGGTGCTGGAGGGGCGGGAGGAGAGGCGCGACCGGCTGATGGCGGCGGGCTACACATGGATCAACGCCCCTTCGACACTCCTTTCAGTTGCAGGGCAGGCCCATTCGGCAAGCTCAGGGCAGGCTCCACAGGGGCAGGCGACATTGAAGAACAAGACCCAGCCTTCTTTGCAGGTGGTGATGGAAGAGGGCGAGGACGACAAAGAGGAGGCTGAAGATGATCGGTAATTACAAATTTTGGGTGACGGCGCGGGTCGAGAACGGCGGCGCCCCGCAAGGCGGGACTGCCGCCGGACAGGTGACGGCTCACGCGTCGGCGCAGTACACCGACGAAGGCCGCCAGGCTTCGGTGACGGTTGCCATTGCGCCCGAGGACGCGGCAGAGATCATCGCCAAGTTGCAGGCGCTTCTCGAAGCGAAGATCGGCGAACTGCAACTGCTGGCGACTACCGGCGCGGCTGAGGCTCTGGTGGTGGCGGCCAAGCGCGGCGAACTCGGAGGTGGCAAATGAACGCCAATACAGGATTGCTTGCCCCAAGCGGGGCGGTGACGATGCAAAAAGTCTCAGGCGGCGATGGCGGCGAGAAGTCCCTGAGCGCGGTGCCGGCGAAGGCATTGTCTTTGCGCGAGATCATCTATCACGGCTTCCCGCGCGCGGGCCTGCCTGATTTTATCAACCAGTGGCGGGCGCGCAACATCCCGAATCTGATGCGCGGTCTCACGAAGATCATGCTGGCGCGGGCGTTGAAAGTTCCGCACATTTACGGCCAGTTGGCGCTCACCGTGATTCGCGGCGACGGCAAGGTCGAGGACTATGGCCTGGCGAGTTTGCGCGTCGTCACTACGGTGGGTGTGGGCTTCATCGTGGACGCTTTCCAGAACCTCGTCGAAGTCGAGAACATGAAGTTTCACGGCATCGGCACGGGCGTTGCGGCTGAGGCGGTTGGCGACACGGCGCTGGGAACCGAACTGACAACGCAGTACAACCCGGACAGCACGCGGGCGACGGGGACGACGACCGAAGGCGCGAGCGCGAATATCTACCGGACGGTCGGCACGAACACGCTGGACAGCGGCACACCGGCAGTAACGGAACACGGCGTTTTATCGGCGGCGTCGGCTGGGGTGCTGTTGGATCGCTCGGTGTTCACGGCCATCAACCTGAACGGGGCGAACGGCGACGGGTTGCAGAGCACGTATGACTTGACGTTTACGGCGGGATCGTAATTCGTGAAAGCGAAAATCGCTCTCGTTCTTTTGCTGTTGGTATCGGCGTGCCTGGTGGCGGCGAGCATCGTCGTCACCGTCACGCCGGGCGACACGATCACGATTAACGGATGTACGACCGTCCTGGGCCTGAGCGGCAACGTTGTGAGTTGCGCCACGCAATCGGCAACGCCGACGGCGACGGGCACAAACACACCGCAACCAACGGCCACGCCGACCAGCGCGCCGTTGCCAACGGCCACCAGCACGGCCACACCTGCCCCTGTTCTCCGGTTGGCAATCATAGGCGACTCAACGCTGGATGAATATCGGGCCAATGACAACCGGGGCGGGGTTTACGGGAGCACGACTCACAATCCGGTTGAGTTGCTCGTTAGCAAACGCGGCGTCAATGCGGGCGTGTGGGGAACGCGTGCCGAGCCGCGCCGAACGGGTTACGAATTCAATTGGGCGCGAAGCGGCGATACGTCCTTGCAAGCCCTGAACAATCAAGCGCCGGGCGTCATCGCGCAAATTCAGGCTGGGCAGGTGACGCACGTCATTGTGATGATTGGCCTCAACGACTTTGCCCCCTGGGGTCTGGCCCCCAGTCCCGACATTTACAGCGGGGCGCTGGCTGGCGCAACCCTGACAAGCCGTCTGAACACTATCTCCGACCGGATCAGCCAGACGGCACGAAACGTGAACAGCGCCGCGCCGGGGCGGGTGTTGCTAGTAAGCGTGCAGGACTATTTGTATTTGCAAGTCCTGCCCGACTTCGAGATGTCTGTTTACTCAGACCCGGTGAAGCGCCAAAGAATCCGCGACGCAATCGCCTACGTCAACAGTCGCATTCAGACACAAGCGGCAACAGATGGGATTGCCTTTCTGGATTACAACGCGGCGATGGTTACCGAACTAACCGCCCGGCGAAGCGGGAATAACGACTTCACGATAGGCGGGCAGGTGATTGACGCGAATGTGAGAGGCGACGAGCCGCATCACATCCTGCTGAATGACACCTACATGCACCCTGGCACGGCTTACAGTGGTCTGGTGGCGAACATTGTCATCGCTAGGGTGAACCAAGCTTGGGGCGCGGGCCTTCTGCCGATGACAGACGCCGAGATACTGGCGGCGGCGGGGATTCCATAGATGGCAAGTGGCGCTCCGGTCGTTCAGGTATTGGAGGTCATGCACCCCAGCGCGAACTTCGCGCCTCTGTCGATCCGGGCCGGCGGCTCGACACCGGCGGAGCGGGTGCCGGTGTACCTGTTTGATGCTGCGACCATCGAGTATTTGGACTTCAAATGTCGCTTGGCGGGCTACGGCGGCGGCGGCCTAACCTTCGCACTCCCGTGGAGCGCGGCCTCGGCTACGACTGGCGTCACGCGCTGGGGCGTCGCCATTCGGCGGATGACTGACGACGCAGTGGATATTGACGCCGCGCACACGTATGACTACAACGACGTGGACGACACCGTGGCCACGGTCAGCGGCGAGTTGAGTTATCCAACGGTTGCCTTCACGAACGGGGCAGACATGGACTCCTGGGGCGACGGTGAGATTGCGATTGTCCGCGTTCGGCGAAACGCCAGTCACGCCAACGACACCATGACCGGCGACGCCGAGTTGTGGGGGTTGGCCGGCAAGGAAACCTGATCGGTGGCCGTCAGAATTGATGCGGTTGCGGACTACCTGACCCGGAATGCCTCCTTGCCGGACGATGACACGTTCACGATTTGCTTCTGGGTTTACCTGGTTAGTGACCGAAATGCGAACGGCTTCCTTTTTGTACTAGGGGACGGCACACTAAGCAATTACGAGAGTGTTGGAGTTGATTCGGACGGAACGACGCTCAGGCTCAGGACGCGCAGCGGCGGCGGCGCGGTAAATGGCACGAATGGCACGAACCTTAGCACGGCGACCTGGTATCACATCGCCTATACCCGATCGGGAAGTTCGCACACCGTGTACCTGAATGGGGTGAGTAATATCACCCAGACTCAGGCCCTGACGTTTACTCCGGCAGTTGTTATCGTTGGTAGCGATACGGTGTCCTGGGAGGATGCCCGCTACGCCAACGTGAAGGTGTTCCAGGCGGTTTTGACGGCTGACGAGATTCTGGAGGAGATGCAGTGCTTTGAGCCGAGGACTGCGGCGGCTCATCAGTGGACGCCGTTATTGCCCGGCGCCGGTGAGCGGCTGAAAGATTTTTCTGGCAACGGCCGGGATTGGACGGCCAACGGGACATTAACAGACGAGGACGGACCCCCTCTAGCCTGGACATTGCGCTCCCGGATCGGTTACTGGCTAACGAGCGGCGCAACGACCTACTTTCTTGAGGTATCAGGCGCGCTCACGCCTGGCGGCGTTCTGGTGAGGAAAACGAATCAGGTGCTGGCCGGGTCATTGCCGTTGGCGGGGGTGTTGGTCAAGCAGGCGAATCAAGTTCTGGCGGGAACGGCGGCCACGGCTGGGGCATTGTTCAAGCAGGCGAACAAAGTGTTGGCGGGGGCGATTGCGCCAGCAGGGGCGTTGCTCAACAGCCTGATCGCAGTCCTCGCGGTGGCGGGGTCGGTGACACCGGTGGGGGCATTGGTCAAGCAGGCGAACAAGGTTTTGAGTGGGGCGGTTGCGCCGGTGGGGACGCTGGTTCAACAGGCGGCGAGGCTGTTCACCGGCACGATTACGCCGAGCGGGCTGGACGTGAACCAGGCCAATAAGGTCTTGAGCGGCGGGATTACGCCCAGCGGGGCGGTGGCCTTCGTGAAGTCGGCGGTGATTGCGCTGGCCGGGACGATAGCGCCCGCGGGCGCGCTCGTGCAGAGGGCCAACAAGATTCTCGCTGGCGCAATCGCCTCAAGCGGTGCGTTCGTGCAACAGGCGGCGCGGCTGTTCGCCGGAACGATTACGCCGAGCGGGCTGGAGGTGAACCAGGCCAACAAGATTCTGGCGAGCGGGATTACGCCAAGCGGGGCGGTGGCTTTCGTGAAGTCGGCGGTGATTGCGCTGGCCGGGGCGATAGCGCCCGCGGGCGCGCTCGTGCAGAGGGCCAACAAGATTCTGGCCGGAGCGGTTGCGCCGGTTGGGGCACTGGCGAACCAGGCGCAGAAATTATTCACCGGCGGAATTACGCCGAGCGCCGCGCTGGCAAACGTGAAGGTGGCGGTTGTGTCGCTGGCCGGGAGCATCGCCCCGGTCGGGCTGGTTATCAACCAGGCTAATAAAGCCCTCGCCAGCGCGGCGGGGCTGGCCGGGGCGTTGGCAAATCAGGCCAATAAGATTCTCGCGGGTGGCATTACACCAAGCGCCGCGCTGACAAACATCAAAGTGGCCGTCATCACCCTCACCGGCGCGATAGCACCGGCGGGGACGTTGGTCAAGCAGGCAAATAAAATCTTGGCCGGGTCCGTGGCTTCGGCAGGCGCGCTGGTGTTTTTAGTAGTCAAGAATTTGTCAGGATTGCTTACCCCGTCTGGACTTGTGATCCTAAGGCCACAGAAGATTTTTTCAGGCAGTGTCACGCCCTCGGGCATATTGACAAACGTCAAAGTGGCGATCCTGTCAGTGGCGGGGAGCATTGCTCCGGTGGGGGCGCTCGTCAACCAGGCGCAGAAAGTTCTCGCGGGTGCGGTTGCCGGGGCTGGGGCGCTGGCAAAACAGGCCAACAAGATTCTCGCGGGCGGTATCTCACCGGCGGGCACGTTGGCAAACGCCAAGCTGATCATCCTGGCCGTGTCCGGGAGCATTGCCAGCGCGGGGAGCCTGACGCTGACGGCGCTCAAGCAACTGGCGGGGAGCATTGCGCAGGGCGGGTCGGTGGTGATGCTGGTCTCTAAGTTTTTGTCGGGTGCGGTTGCGCCGGCGGGGGCGCTGGTCAAGCAGGCCAACAAGATTTTAGCCGGGGTGATTGCCCTGGCCGGGAGCCTGACGAATCAGACCATCACCGCCGAGATTGGCGCGGGGACGCGCAAGGTCATCAAGGCACTTAATCGTCTGGCTGTTGACGCTCTGGCGCGGGCGAATATCAAGGCTCGCGACGGGCGCGACGACATAGACGCGGATGGATAGTCCTTCGACTAGCTCAGGACTACGCTCAGGATGAAATATGGCGACTTATAAGCAAGCACCGGTTGATCAGAACCAGGCCGAGATACGCAAGTGGATCGTGGACTTCACCGACGATCTACCAAGCGCCGTGACGGTTGCGACCGCCACGGCCACGCACACCCCGCCCTCGGGGTCGGCGCAATCACCCACGGTCGCGGTCGCCACGCCGCTGGTGACGGTGACGTTCACCACGCCGACGGTGGCCGGGGTGCATTATCTGCTGGTGACGGCCACCCTGAGCAACGCGGAGAAGGCCAGCGTGACGATTGCGGTGCCGGTGGAGCCATCCTTCACCCAGCCGCGCGCCGGGATGGTGAATTTGATTACGCGGCTGCGGAGCATGACCGAGGCCGGGGCGGTGGATTACAACATTGCGGGGGTGACGCACTGGACGGACGTGCAGTTGCAAGGGATTCTAGACGGGCATCGAAGCCAGCTGGCGAGGTCGGCGCTGAACCCGGAGTACGAGTACGTGGCGGAGGGGAGCGCGGTTTACAAGGACTATTTCACCGAGCACCGTAACTTCGAGGAGGCGGCGGGGGGGGCGGCGGTGTGGGACGTCGAGGACGGGCAGGGGGAGTCGGTTGGCACAGCCAGCTACACGGTGAACTACGAGGCCGGACACATCCGCTTTACGACGGACACCGAGGGGACGGCCTATTACCTGACGGCGCGGACGTTCGATATGAAGCGGGCGGCGGCGGAGGTGTGGGAGCGGAAGGCGTCGCACGCGGCGAAGGGATACTTCTTTACCGCCGATGGGGCGAGCTATCACCGGGAGCAGGTGTACGAGCACTGCCTGAAGATGGCGGAGCAGTACCGGGAGAATGCGGGGGTGAGGGTGGTGAGGATGTTTCGGAGTGATGTGGGGTGAAAGGACAACTTCAAAAATTCAAAGTTCAAACTTCAAAAGTCCAAAGGGAGAAGGGGTGAAGGGGTGAAGGGGTGAGGGGGAAACGAGGGAATGAGGAAATGGGACGCGGACACTTGCACCGGAACGCAAGTGCAGGTGTGAACGCGGATATACGCGGATTAAGAGCAAGAGGTAGTGATGTTGCCGAGTGGTGAGTTGGATGAGATGAGGGCGGAGGCGGAGTTGGCGTTGCCGGATACTTGCACGATTCAGGTTCCGACAGTGACGAATACCAAAGGCTCGACGGCGATCACGTATGCCAACACCTACGCCGACGTGCCGTGCCGGCTGGGAACCCGGAACCGGATTTCGCAGAACGAAAGCGAACTGGGGATGGGGCTGGTCTCCAAGACGGATTACGTGCTGACCGTGGCCTACGACCAGACGATTGAGCCGCAGTACCGGGTGGTGCACGGGGGGCTTACGTACGAGGTGGCGGCGGTGGATAACTCGGCGGCTTCGTGGCGGACGGTGAGGCGGGTATCGTTGACTCGGGTGGAATAGGTGGTTGGGTGGTTGGGTGGTTGGGTGGTTAGGTGGTTGGGTGGTTGGACGCGAAGCGTGGAGGATTGGAGGAATATGCCGCCGATTGCGCAGGTGACGTTGAATACGGTAAATCTTGATCGATTGATCGTCGAGCTATATCCGAGGGCGCATTCGATTCTTGACAAGGCGGCATTCGACGTTGAACGAATCGCCAAGCCGCTGGCTCATTTTGATACTGGCGCGATGCGATCGTCCATTTACGTGAGCGGGGCCAAGGGCGGCTCGACATTCAGCGAGGGAGCCTCGGAGGCGCAGGCACGGAGGCCGGGGGTGGTGATTATGCCAGAGGTGAAACCGAGGCATGAGTTCGAGCGGATTATTGGGGCGAGCGTGGAATATGGCCTGATTCAGGAGTTGACGTTTCCTTATTTGACGCCGGCGGTCGAGCAGGTCAGGCCGCAATTTGAAACGGCCTGGAAGGCGCTGTGCCAATTATGAATGCGCTGGAGGAGGCTCTATACGACAAGCTGGCCGGGGCGACGGCGGTGACTGACCTGGTGAGCACGCGCATTTACCGGGGGATGGCGCCGCAGAATGCGGCCCTGCCATACCTGATCATCCAGCTGCAGGGCGGGGGAGATGATAACTGGACGCCGACGGAGAGCAAGAGCTACGTGTATTCGGTGCGGGCGGTGTCGCAGGTGAGCACCGACGAGGCGGGCGACATTGCCGAGGCAGTGCACACGGCGTTGCACAAGCAAGCGCTGACGGTCTCGGGCTGGGAGAACTATTGGATGGCGGCCATCGGCGACCTGGAGGTCGTGGAGACGGACCCGGCCGGGGTGAGGCGATGGCACCGGGGGCAGAATTACCGGATCAGGCTGGCGCAGTAGGTGGTTGGGGGTTCCCACTCCGCTGGCGCTCCGGGGCGCTGTCGCGGGGTGGTTAGGTGGTTAGGTGGTTGGGTAGTTAGGTGGTTCCCGCTACGGGGCGCCGAGGCGGGGTGGGTGGGCGGTAAAACAGTGGGCCGGGTGTCCATTTGAAATGGACATGAGGCGCGATTACTAACAGAGGAGGAACAAGGCAATGGCTCAATATACAGGTTCGGCATTGGTGGTGCAATTCAAGGGGACGGTGATCAGCACCCGCTATCGCTCTCTGAAGACCAAAGAGGAAATTGATCTCGAAGATCAGAGCGCGGGCAACGACGTGGCCAAGACTTACCTGGCCACGCTCGAAGACGGCGACGCGGCGCTGGATTTCCTGGACGTGGCCGGCGGCACGGCGGCGACGGCGCTCTGGAACGTCAGCGACAAAGGGGCGGAGGGCACGCTGGAATGGGGAAATGAAGGAACGACAACCGGCAAGCCGCGCCACTACGTCAACGCCATCGTCAAAGACCGCGAGAAGACCGAGGACTACGACAAGCCGGTCGAGGGGACGATTACGTTCCAGTTCAGCGGCGTGGTGACGGATACGGCGTATTAGGCCCAGACCCCCGATAAGAACACTCGGGGGTGACGTTGGGTCAACACGGGAGAACGAACGACATGACGGGAGAACGAACGACATGGCAATTTTGACGATTGATCAGATCAGGTTGGCGCAGGACGTGACGCGCGAAGAGATCGAAATCCCCGAATGGGGCGGCTCGGTGGTGGTGCAGGGAGTGAGCGTGGCCGATGGGATGGCCCTGCTGAAGCAGATGCAGGGCGAAGACGGCGAGATCGACTCCGAGAAGGCCACGTTGTACTCGATTGTGGTCGGGGTCGTCGAGCCGAAGTTCACGGACGCCGATGTGGAGTGGCTGAAGACGAAGAGCATGAGCGCGGTGACGAAGATCACGAATGCGTTTATGCGCCTGAGCGGGTTTGATCAGGCCGCAGTCAAGGCGGCGCGAAAAAACTCCTGACCGACAGCCGCCTCCGGTTTCTGTACACGCTGGCCCGCGACCTGGGCTTTGCCAGCGTGACCGAACTTGGGCGGCGGCTGTCGGGGGCTGATCTAAACGGCTGGATTGCCTTCTACGAGATTGACTCCCGGCTGAAAGAGCGCGCCTCGAAGGGTGACAAGCCCGAGGCGGCGCTTGAGTATCTACGGGCCTACGAGGAACTCCGCATAGACTAATGGCTGAGATAGCGAGTTTGTTCGCAAGGATTGGGGCCGACATCTCCGGCCTCACCACCGGCCTGGCTTCGGCCAAGTCTATGCTCACGTCTGCCGGATCGCAGATGCAGAGCATTGGCACGGGGCTGACGATGGGCCTGACCCTGCCCCTGGCCGGGGTGGGCATTGCGGCCGGCAAGGCGGCGACCGACCTGGACACGGCCATGCGGAATATCCAGTCTATCTCAAAGCAGAGCGACGAGTCGCTGGCCGGGATGCAGGACACGTTCGTCGCCATGAGCACCAATCTCAACGTGACCCGTGACAGCGCGGTGAATCTGGCGAGCGGGTTCTACCAGATTCAATCGTCGGGGTTTGCCGGGGCCGATGCAATGGCGGTGCTGGAGGCCTCGACGAAGGCGGCAAGCGCGGGCCTGACCACGACCGAGATCAGCGCCAAAGGCATCTCGGCCATTCTCAACGCCTACTCGATGAACGCGGATCAGGCGACGCGAGTGAGTGACGTGATGTTCAAGGCGGTGGACATCGGCGTGTTTAGCTTTGGCGACCTGTCGAACGCAATTGGCGACACGCTAGGCACGGCGAGCGCGGCGCAAATCCCAATCGAACAGATCGCGGCGGGCCTGGCGACGATGACGAAGTCCGGTATCAACGTCAACGAGGCCACCACATCCATGAATCAGATGTTGCTCTCGTTCATTAGCCCGTCGGATGCGGCGGCGACTGCGGCGGCGAATCTGGGATTGGATTTTAGCGCGGCGCACCTGGCGGCGGTGGGCCTGCCGGGGATATTGCAGGAGATTCAGGCGGCGACGGGCGGAAACGTCGAGGCGATGGCCGAGCTATTCCCGAACGTGCGCGCCCTGCGCGGGGCGCTCTCGCTGATGCGCGGCGAGGGGGTTGGGTTTGCCAGCGACTTAGAGGCGATCACCAACTCGGCGGGGAGCACCACGAAGGCTTTCGAGATTCAGAATAAGAGCTGGTCAGCGCAGTTTGACAATTTGAAGAACCAAGCGATAGCAGTAGCGATCCCGCTCGGACAGGTTTTAGTGCCAATCGTAATCCAACTGCTGAAAAAAATCATGCCATTAGTCAACGGGCTGAAAAAGGCAAACCCGCAGTGGGTGAAGTGGGCACTCAGCATTGGCGGGGTGCTGGCGGCGGCGGGGCCGGTTATTGGCATTCTTGGAACGTTGTTGACTATCGTCGCCGCGATTGCTTCGCCGGTGGGTCTGGTGGTTGCGGGCCTCGTGGCGTTGGGGGCGGCGTTCGTCAGGAGTCAGGGCGGGATCGGCAATGTCGTAAACAGTTTCAGAAATCTGTTTGCGATGCTCCAGACTGGCGACTTCAAAGGCGGGATTTTTGGGCTGTCTGAGAATTCGCCTTTCATCGCTGGCTTGCTGGCTTTGCGAAACATCGTCACCCAAATCGCCCCGCTAGTGAGTGAGTTCTTCGGGGCGCTGATGCGCGGTGATTGGGATGAGGTGAGCGTTCGCTTCATGCAGGCTTGGGCGATTATCAAAACCAATCTTGGGCCGATTCTGTTGGAGATCGCGCAAAACATTTGGTCGTGGATCACGACCACGGCGGCGGAAATGTGGCCGAAGCTCTTGGCTTGGGGTCAGGCATTCCTGGACTGGATCGGGCCGATGATCCCGCCACTGCTCACGAAGCTGGGCGAGTTGGCGGGCGCGGCGTGGGCGTGGA
>ERZ1292629.112-Hain-H43-01um-R1-112-length-79622-cov-14_pt1 | contig 79622 bp, 92 predicted proteins | sample MGYA00564399_ERZ1292629 | MGnify/ENA primary metagenome ERZ1292629 (study PRJEB36523, sample SAMEA6512636) | groundwater metagenome | collected 2019-01-08 | study: AquaDiva: Metagenomics assemblies of 32 groundwater samples | reverse complement strand
ACTATGACGAAGCGCGGGACGCTTGTGCTACGGCCATCCTCGCCATCTTGGACGGACCGGAGGACCGATAACCGATTTCACAGAATCAGAATATGTCCCTTCAAGTGTTGCCATTTTTGTAGCTTTCATTTGTACCGTTTTCGGCGGGCTGGTTGGAATTTTCTTCTATCAGGGGAACGCTTTTCTGACTCTGCTTACATTTTTGGCGATTTGGGCATGGGTATTCACTACGCTCAATAAAACGCCTGAGGTGCGGGAACCGTTTGAAAATGGGAAGGAGCAATCCGCTGCGCCTGAGCAACGCTGAAATCTTCGACCTCTGCCTGACGGCCTACCGCGCGTGCCAGGCGCAGATGCAGGGGGGTGTCTGCCGCTAGCGAAGAGGGAGACATGAGAAACATTTTTGCTTACGTCTTGTGTTTATACGCCGCTTGGCTATGGCTAGATATTCTTTCCCCTCAGCCCGCCGTATGGACGCCCCGTATCGTCTGCTACGAGCCGGGCAGCAAGCTAGCGCTAGAGATCGGACTACAGCGGCGCGGCGCAAGCCCTTCGCGGAGGATGAAAAGCAAGATTGCGCGGCACGTCCGCGACGAGGCGTATCGGGCCAGGGTACGGGGCGATATATCCTGCCCCGAAATACGGAATCCGCATACCGGAAACGACGATGACTGAAAAAATTCGCAGCCTGGCCGCGCTTGCCGCCCTAGTCCTGCTGGGCTGGTTGCTTGTCGAGGCCGCGCTAACCGTCCGCGACGTACGCGCGACGAGCGCCGGATTGCGTGCTACGCTTCTGGAAGGCGAAGGTAGCGCCGCCGCAAACCTGCAACGCGCTTCCCTGCTAGCCCGCAACGCCACGAATACGGCCAACGAAGCGCTGAAAGAGCAGCGCGAATACGCGAAGATTTCGCACGAAGAAGCTATCAAGACCACGCGGCAGGCCAACGCTACGCTGGCGGCGGCCGGCAAGTTGATCCGCAATACCGACGAATCCCTAAACGCGCGGCTCGTGCCGCAGATGGTTAAGACGCTGGCCGGAACGGACGCACAGATGGCACTGCTGGTCGAGGGGAGCGGCGTAGCGATGCGGCGGATGACTGAGGATTTACACGGAGCGCTGGGCGAGGCCGCGACGGCAATGAAGCAGGCCGGGGCGGTAGCGGCGGACCCGAACATTCCGCGCACGCTGGCCGAAACGGCAGCGACGATGGAGGAACTGCACGGCGCAATGGAAAAGGGCAATGCGGCGATGGCGAACGTAGAAAAGAGCACGGCGCACATCGAGAAGGCATTGCGGCCCGGCAAGATCGTTTGGAGGGCGCTGAATTGGGTTTGGGACAAGGCCGTAGCGTTGGTTACGGCGGGGCGGAGATGATTATAGAGCACACGCACTACGCTATTGTACGCGACGGATACGGGCGCCCCCGTCGCTTTGTCTGCCTGCTTTGCCCGCTGAAAGTAGGGCTAACGAAGACGGGGCACGTCTCGGCGCGTAGCCGCGAGCGGTTTTGGATTCGCGTTGCCGAGCCGGGCGCGCTCGGGCAGATAGAGCGGCACGTCCGGCGCGAGCATGCAGAGGTAGTGTAGTACAGATTTCGTACGACGGCGGGTCGCCATACCCGCTACGAAAACCTGAAGCAGTAAGGGCGTAACCCGGTCGCCATATCGGCTCTGGCCTGTTGCAATCCCGTGAGGGTTTGCGGCGAGTCGCTTTTATTTTAGAAAGGAGAATCGCCGTGGAAGAGCAGAAATCTACGCATCGAGTCGAAGTCGTTCCGGTCGAGCTACTGCCCCACCTGAACGCCGAAACCCTGAGTATCGTACGTGTCTGGGGTTATCAGGTTGTTGTGAAAACCGCCGAATGGCAGGATCGCCGGCTTAGGGCCTATGCCCCGCCGGATAGCGTTTTGCCGGATACGCCGGAATTTGCCTGGATTCACGGCTGCGAAGTAGGCACAGCCCCGCCGCAGAAGCGGCGCATAAAGGCGCGTCGATTCCGGGGCGAATGGTCGCAGGGCGTTCTACTGCCCGTACCGGAAGGGGCGGCGGTCGGCGAGGACGTGGCCGGGCGGTTGGGGATTGTGCATTACGATCCGCCGGAGATTTCGACGCTGACGCGCGCGGGGGCCGAGCGGATGCGCCGCGGGCTTTGGCCGCGCAGCCTGAAGGGCTGGTTATACTTTCTGTTCGTCAATCCCCTGCGCTGGCTAGGGCTAGTGCCCGTAACGCAAGCCTACCGCGAGGCGGGGCCGGACGAACTATATCCGAAATACGACGTAGATTCCTGGTATCGCTACAAATATTTGCTATGCGCCGGGGAAGAAGTCGTAGTGACGGAAAAGATTCACGGCTCGAATGCCCGGTACGTCTTTGAGGGCGGGCGGATGTATTGCGGTAGCCGCACGGAATGGAAGCGCCGGGGACCGAATGTCTGGTGGCAGGCACTGGCGGCCAATCTATGGATTGAAGAATTCTGCCGAGCGAATCCGGGCACGGCGCTTTACGGCGAGGTTGTGCCGACGCAAGACCTGAAATACGGATTCCGTAGCGATAAGCCGGGGTTGTTTCTATTCGACGTTCGCCGCGACGGCCGCTGGTTGAATTGGGACGAGATTGACGCAGGGCTGAAGCGCGAACGGTGGGTACCGATTGTAGCGGCCGGCCCATACTGCGAGGAAATGATTAGCAGTAACGCCGACGGAAAGTCGCTGGTCTACGGAGCCGATCACGTCCGTGAAGGCGTTGTGGTACGTCCGGCGACGGAGCGAAGGGATCGGGTCTTCGGGCGCGTACAGATGAAGGCAGTATCGAACGCCTACCTAGAGCGGGCGTAGTGAAAAAATCCTGCGTTAACTGCCGGCACCTATCGCCGCCCGAGACGGTGCGGTTTTCGAGCGGCTGGAGCGAAGATCGAGTTATATGCCTAGCCGGATGCTGGCCGCACAGCGGGCTGGTAACGACGACACTGAAGTGCCCCGGCAAGTTTCGCAAGAAGGCCGAAGAATGCGGGAAGTGGCAATCTGCAAAAAGTTTGCAGTAGAGACTGGACTTTTTAGAAATAGGTCTTATCTTAAATGATAGATGAGCGGTGCGCGTACTTGGCGAAAGGCGCGAAACCCGGAAGGGTAGCCCGGCGCAAAACTGGGTAGTGACGGCCAAATATCACCCCGCGAGGGGGAATAGGCGCGCGACGATGCGGTGGAGGTGTGCGTCTTGCCAAAAAGCAGCTCGGTAATAGTAGAAGTTCCGGCCTGGGTTTCTAATCCCGTCATCGTCATCGGGCGATCTGGGATACAAAACATTTTTGATAAGCAGGATATCGCCCTAGAAGTCCGCCGCGGCGGCGCCGAGTGGCTGGGAGCCTGTACGGCCCGCGTGCGATATGCTACGGGCGTTGTCGAGCGCCGTACGGTAAATCGTGCGCGGCTTACGAATCCTGCCGTACCCGGCGCGCCGGAAATGCGCGGGCTGTCAGCAAAGATGTCTCCTCCGAACCCGCGTGACGGGGCCGGAAATTACAATCAGAGCGCAGATATCGCCTACTACCGATTTTTGGATTGTCTCGTAACCGGCACCGGCTGGCGGCGCGCAGCGGCGATTCTGGGTTTCTGGAGCTTCTCGGGAACGCACGCTTCTTTTTTAGCCCACGTCCGCCGCCGCCTCGATCAGCTACACGCCAAGCCAACGAAATACGGAATCCGTACGCGGGGCGCCGCGCCCCGAATCCAACAAAGGAGAAAAGAAACGAAATGAGAAACCGAACGGTTGCAGTCCTGCTGTTTGCCTTTGCTTTGATCTGCCTGCCCGCCGCTGGGCAGGGCGTCCCGGCCAATACGCCCACGGTTGAAATCAGCGGCTCCTATTCGCTCGTGCGCACCAGCTTCGAATTCGAGCAGGCTTCGACGATTGCCGGAGCCGTTAGGCTTTCGCCCCGCTGGTCCGCCCGCGCCGATTTCGTGAACCTGCCTTCGCCCGGCGCGAAAGTCTACCTTGCCGGCCCAGAATGGCGCTTCGTGCCCGACTTTTTGCCAGCTACGCCGAAGTTCTCGCCCGACCGCTTTGAGTGCTTCGTGACGGCGCAGATCGGCGCAGCCCGGCAGGACGGTGGCGCCCGGTTAGCCTATAGCTTCGGCGGCGGCATTGACTTCCGCGCACAGGATAACGTCTGGGTGCGCCTAGCCGAATATAAGTATATCCGGACGCCGCTCTTCGACGGCCCGCTTACGCTGCGCAACAATCAAGCTGTCTCGACCGGCCTTTCGCTTCGGTTCTAGGTTCGGTGGGCCTGTAGTGTAATCCGGGAGCACGCGCCCTTTGCAAGGCCGAGGTCCGGTTCAACTCCGGCTGTGTCCACCAATTTTCCCCGGTAGGCCCACCCCAAGCTCGCTCCGCCGCTACACCCCCACACAACCCCAACAATCGGCGGCGGGGCGGGCTAAAAATCAGGAGGAAGCGTGAAGCAAGACTTTCTGGAAGGCCAAGAATTCCAAGCCCGCCTTTGGTCGGGTAAGCTCTATATCCGCAAGGGCGAAGAAAAGCGTATCCGCCTGGACTTCGAGGCAGAATTGACGGAAGCGCTGACGAAGCTCCTGCCCGACGCTCTGGGAATGTTTGTTTCTGCAATGGGACCGACGGGCGTTACGTCAGCTAAATACGGCGAGGAAGTCGAAGGCAGGCTCGTCGAGATCGGCGCGGACTCGGCCCCGCTGACGCTAGAAGGTGTAGCTCTCAGCCGCATCAAAGTCGAGCGCGAAACCGAAGGCAGCCCCGCGCTGCTATACTTCTCCGCCGATATCCCCGAAAGCGAAGTCGGTCACTGGTGGCAAGATCACTTCGGCGATACGCTGACCGTCCGCATCCTGAATATGCAGCCAAAGCTGGTCTGAAAATACGGAATCCGTACGTCGGCGGGCAGTAAAGTAGTACGAAAACTAACGAAAGCAAGGAACGGCAATGGAAGCACAAACGCCTGAAAACAAAATAGCGCAAGCCGTACAAGGTAAACAGGTACGCGGCGCACGAATGCTTGGACAGCTTCCCGGCGAAGCTATGTCTGCGCTTATCGTTTTTGCCTGCCAGCTTCGTGCCGCCGGCGAATCGCTCGACGGCATCTCGGCGGCGATGGCTGAGAAGTTCAACGTCCACTGCAATAAGGCCGTGCTTTCCCGGCAGTTTCGCGGTAAGTGGTACCCGGAATTCAAGAAGCAGTGCGGCGTTCTCGATACGCAGATCGACCAGCACTGGATTGCCCGTCAGGAGCGGCGGATTGCTGCCTATGCCCGCCTAGCTGAGAAGGCCGAGGCGGGCGGCGATTACGCCGGCGCGGCTAAGATTCTTTTCCTCGCGGCACGCGAGCGCGGCCAGGTTTTGGAGCGGCACGAATTCTCCGGACGGCTATCGGTTGAAAGCGTCGAGGTGGGCTTTGGCGACGAAGCCGGGGCGGTAAAGCCGTTTTGGGATAGGCAGCAGCCCGGTGCCGCACAGAAGGTAATGTAACGTGTGCGAGTCCAATTCCCGAGGCTCTTCGAGCACCAGGTGCCGATTGTCAGCCGCCCCGAACGCCATAAGGTGCTTTGCTGGGGCGCGGGCTGTGGCAAGACCCGCGTCTGCCTATACACGCAGGCCGCTTACGTCCTAAGCGGACCGCCCGGCCCCTCGGCCTGGGTTACGCGTGACGGAAAGTTTGCCCGCGATGAATTTCGTAAGGCTGGTAAGCTGCTTCCGAAAGAATTGGTTGAAGAATCTTCCCGTATGGATTTGTGCTACCGCCTGCGCGGCGGGGCCGAGTGGTGGTTTTATAGCGGGCTTGAGCCAGGCGCGTTTCGCGGCAAGCAGTGGCGCTCGGCCGTCTTCAACGAGGCATCGTACTGCGTTGCCGAGGGCTGGACCGAGGCAATCGCGCCGCGGCTTGTCGATTGGGCGGTATTTAACTTCACGCCGCGCGGGCTAAGGAACTGGACTTTCGGCGATCTATGGCAGCGGGCTACCGGCCCGAGCTGGTGGCGCTCGCAGCTGCCGACGACGGCCAACCCGACGATTACGCCCGAGCGGATTGACGAATTCCGGCAGGTTGTTAGCGACGCGCAGTATCGGCAGGAAATCCTAGCCGAGTTTGTTTCGGATTTTGGCCGCTACTTTAACCCCGCTCCGGCTTTCTGGGGCGGCGCGTTCGAGCCGTATGACAAGGCGGCGCGATACGCGGCCGGGATCGACTGGGCAAAGTATCAGGACTACACGGCCTGGGCGATTATGCGTACAGATACGCTGCCCCGTCGGCTGGTACATTTCGGCCGCCTACCGCACATAGATTACACCGCACAGGTTCCGCTACTCGTCAAGGAACTGAAAGCGTACGGCAACCCGCCGGCTTTTGCCGACGCCTCCGAAGAAACGGCTAACGAGCTGATGAAGGCGGCGGGTTGTAACGTCGAGCGGTTCCCGTTTACGGCCCAATCGAAACAGCATCTATGCGATCAGCTCCGCGTAGCGGTAGAGAAAGCCGATCTGATAGCCCCGGCTACGCCGGAAAGGCTCGGGCAGTTGCGCGGCGAGGGAAATGTAATTTCACCCCGCGCGGATAGACGCACGTCGGAGCAGGAGCGGGCGGCGCGGTTGCTGGCGGATGAGTTTGAATATTTCGAGCCTTACCTGCGCTCGGGGCGTGTCGTACTGGGGGCGCGCGGTGAGCACCACGACGACTTGCTGGCGGCCGCGATGCTGGCGCTCGAAGCAGCACGGCGGGGGATAGGGGCAGTGCCGGAAGTTTACGTCGTAACCGCCGGGCGTGGCGGCAGGAAGTTTTAGCTATGCACTTGGATGCACAAACCACGCTGGCGGCCGTCAAGAATGCCTTCGCTTGCGGGGCGGTAGAATACCTGACCGAGGACGGGAGGTTCGTTACTACCCGCGAAGAGGAATGCCCGGCCTGCCATAGAAAGCACTACTGCTTCCAGCTTTGTCCGGACGGGCTGGTAAGGTGTACGCGATGCCTGCGAGAAGAAAAACTAAGACCAGAGCCAATCGCCGTAGGCGGGCTAGCGTGAAAACCGAGCGGCTCAGGCCCGCCCCGGCACGCGGGGCCGAATGCATAGAGGGTTGGGCGCGGCGTAGGAGGCTGCGTTCGGAACTAGGCAGTAACGGGCAGCCGATTGTTTGCGGCTGTGGGCATGAGGCCGCCGAGCACTCGACGGGCGGCGGCTGTATGGTCGAAGGCTGCCGCTGCCGCGAAACTATCGTGGTACGGAATCCGTAATGCTTGTAGGCGCGGACGCGCGGCGGATACCGCTCAAAGATGCGAGCGTACAATGTGTGGTGACCAGCCCGGCCTATTGGGGATTGCGGAAATATGCAGGGGAGCAGGAACTGATCTGGCGGCCCGCGCAAGAGTGTAAAGGTGGGAAAGTGGAAGAATGCGGGCACGGGTGGATTGCGAATCCCGGCGATCTACGCGGCGGCAGTGGCCCAGGCGCGAAGGAATGCTATGGCGGCCAGGACGGAAAGAGCAATTATGCGCGCCAAGTAGAACGTGGTGGTACCTGCGTGAAGTGCGGGGCGTGGCGCGGGGCGTATGGGTTGGAGCCGACGGTGGATTGCGGGCGTCCGTTTATGGAGATGCGCCTTGATTTGACGCCCGCTCAGCGAGAGTACGTCCATCAACGGTTACTGGACGAGGGACTCCACGATGCCGATTTCTATGGCATAGGACGCACAGGGTCACGCCGTTCGGTACAGAGTACCGCAGTTCGGGATGCGGCCCCCACGACAATACATGATGTACATGGAGCCGCCCGCCGCGTCGGCCGCAACCCTGACATGTCCAATCATCCCGACTCAGAACAGCCTTCCGAAATTCGAGGTAGGCGAGACTTCGGTAATCTTTATTCCGAGCAGGGCTGTGGCCTCCTTTCCATAGGGGATGCCGAGGGCCGGTCGGGGGATTGCGATGTTTCGGGCGGCAGTCAACAAGACGGATGCCCCGCTGTATTGCAAGCCGATGAGCGAGACTCAATGAACGGCCCTTCAGGGAACGAGCAATCTTGCGACGCTTTGCGGCGGGGCAGGGAAGGCCAAGCGTCGTCGGTCGGCCCTTCCTCGAAGCGGAAATCTTCCGTCGCGCAACTAAAGACTTCGCCGGATTTTGATGTAGATTCCGCCAGGTCGCACGGCAAGAGCGGGAGCAAAACTCACCACCCTGGCCGACGTAGCTCTTATCACACTGGTTGCATTTGCGAGAGTAAATTTTTGGCACAGTCAATTCTATCCCAAGACATCCTAAAATTCTACAGGGTAAAACTTTGCTCCCGCTGCTATGTGTGTCACACGGTCGAGATCCTGCGCGAGGTGCGGCGGGTGCTGCGCAAAGACGGTGTCTGCTTCTGGAATATCGGGGATAGCTATAACGCCTCGCAAAAAGGCAGCGCGACTTGGATTGAAAATGGCGCGGTGAAGAAATTCATGACGCGCAATTCAACGCCGGAGCTGAAGCCCAAAGACCTGTGCCTGATACCGATGCGGGTGGCGCTGGCGGCGCAGGCGGACGGCTGGTGGGTGCGTAGCGCGATTATTTGGGCCAAGCCAAACCCGATGCCCGAAAGCGTGACGGATCGGCCAACAGATGCTTACGAGTACGTGCTGATGCTGACGAAAAGCGCGCGGTATTTCTGGGACGCCGAGGCGGTGAAAGAGCCAGCGATTCACGCCGGGGAATCGCGGGTGACTAGTGCGAAAGGATTATCCAATGCGCAGGCCATCGCCATCGGCATAGAACCATCTGGGAATGGAAGACCGGGCAGTGTGATACGGATAGCTAGTGGTCGCAATCTGCGGAACGTGTGGACGTTTGCGACGCAGCCGTACAGCGGGGCGCATTTTGCGACGTTTCCGGAGGAGTTGCCGCGGCGGTGCATCTTGGCAGCGACGAGCGCGAAGGGCGCGTGCCGATTCTGCGGGGCGCCGTGGGAGCGGGTGACACGCGGAAATGCTGCAACACATCAGGAGAATCGCAGTCAGGTGCGGACGGCCAGCGCATACACGGAAGGTTCGAACACGCATCGCATCGCGCTCCTGCGCCAGCAGGCGCGGGAGGCTGGCGGGGAATGCTCAGCAGAAACCCTCACGATTGGCTGGCGGCCAGGGTGTGCGTGCGGAGGATTTGAACCGCGGGTGAGCATAGGTGGGAGGCGGCAACGAAAAATCGAGCAAGCGATTGCGCGGGCTAAAGAGGAAGAAGCAAAAAGCAGTCTATTCCAAGCGCCGCCATTTGTGAGCTCTGCGGGGCTAGAGCCACACGCTCGCTGGCTGGAACAACGTCAGGCCGAGCGCCTCGCGTCACGATTTACAGGCTGGCCGGAAACGCGACCGTGCGTAGTTTTGGACCCGTTTGCGGGGAGCGGTACGACGGGGCGTGTGGCGGTCGAGCTGGGCCGGCGGGCGATTCTGATAGACCTGGCGTATGGGCATCGGGAGGGGTACGGGCCGCTGGCGAAAGAGCGCACATCCGAAGTACAGCCCGCCTTGCCGCTATTTTGAGAATATGGACGAAACGGCCGAACGCGCGCTAAAAACCGGCTGGCATCTAAGTCTTGCCCTACTGGCCGCCATAGAATCCCGTACAGCCCGCTCGAATCTTCGCCGCCTATTCTTGGGTGCCTGCTTTGGCTGGCACCTGGCCGCCGCGCTGATTGACTGGGAGCAGCCTCCGGAGCGGCCCGACGCGACGTTCGGGTAACGCCGATGTGGTGTAGCATCTGCAAAAAGCAACTGACGTTTTGTACCTGCCCGGATATCGAAGAGCGGCTACGGAAGCTGCGCGAATCGGATAAGATCGAAATGGCCCGGTGCGCGCGCTGCAATAACCACGTTGACCGCCGTACGTGCGGGGCGAAAAATTAATGAACGCTCTAAATATCGGCGGCTCAGCGGGCGAGATTCTGGATTCTGGCCGGGGCGTCTTTCTGGCCGTCGTGGTTTACGACGTTGAAGAAGATGCCCTGCACTTCGGTTTCCCGGCAAATATAGAAGCAGAAGAGGCCACGGCGATCTTGGAAAAGTTTGGCTGCTTTCCGAAGGCTGTAGAAGAATGAACCTCCGCTACTTTTTGCGCGAAACCAGCTCAGACGTTTCCGCCGCGCGTCTGCTAGGCGAATACTCGGCCGCCGTTGAAATCCAACTGAGCGCCACGCTGGCCGCCGGAGCAACCGAGGCCGCCGTATTTGTTTTTGTTTCTTCCCCGGCGCAGCCAGGACGTACGCCCTGGCAGGCCGGCGCGTATACGCTGACGCTGGAAGTAGTAGAGGCAGATTCGGTCGAGTACCGCGCGCGGCTCTATCGGGCCAACTCGGCCGGCGCGGCGCTCGGGCAGATAGGTACGACCCCGGCGGTACAAACCGGGGTAGGCACAAAGACGTTCGCGTTCACGGGCGTCGAAATCGCGGCGGGAAAAACCGACCGCCTGCGGCTAGAAATCCTGGCCGCTAATACGGACGATTCAAACGAAACAACCCTAGCCGTTCGCTGCTCGGCCTCGCTGCTTACGACTCCGATTACCGAGCGCGCCGCTGTGCGCCGCAAGCAAGACCGCTGGCGGTTTATCGGTAAGCATCCCCGGCCCGGCGAAGCGCAGCCGGACCAAGACGGCTTTGTAGAAACAGAGGAGGTTTAGTCGTGTACGGAATCCGCAATTTTTTTCTACGCCTCGCCGCCGCTTGGCTGGTTTTGGCGGGCCGCGTGAGCGTTGGCAAAGACGTGGTTTTCTGCCAGCGCAAGCACGTTGATGGCGGCTGCGTAACGATCAAGCAGAACGATTTAGACAGACTGGAAAAAGCGGCTAAAGAACTAGCCGCCGCCCGCGCCGCGCTCGGCGTGCTCGGGAAATACGAAGACTTCAAACGTCCCGTAAAGGAATCAGGACTCTAAACTATGCCTGCGAAAATCTGGACGCCCGAACCGATGCCCGCTACGCGTACGGCTAGGATTGCTGTGCGCGCCGCCGGGGGCCAGGAACCGGTAATTGGCCGCCGCTGGGACGGGCAACCCGAAAAGTTTCCGCTCGAACTAGCCGCCTCACTAAACGTCTGGGCCTACCGCTGCCGCCGCGCGCTGATGGCCGCCTTCAATTCAGCCCCGCCGATTTGCCGCGATAAACGCACGAATGAAATTATAGACACGAAGGGCAAGAGTAAGCTGGTACAGGCGGCCCGCGAATACCTTGCGCTGCTAGCGGCCCCGAACGCGGAAATGTCGGGCAACGACCTGTTCGACTCTATCGTTGATTGGCTAAACGTGCGGCAAGCTTTTATCTGGATGGTTCCGCCGGGCGAGCGCCCCGAGGCGCAAGCGGAGGACAAGAAGCAGCGTCCGGCAATTTTGAAGATGCTTCCGGCCGACCGCGTTTATCCGAAACACAATAATAACGGCATTCTAGTGGGCTGGGAATTGCGCCGAGGCGACGCAGGCCGCGCTGCTACTACCCTTATTCCCGCCTGGCAGATTATCCGTCTGGGTTTTCATAACACGCAAGACCCGCTGCGCGGCCTACCGCCGCTTTCCGTAGCCTTTACCGCCGCCGATCTGGGCTATGCGATTCAGCTTCACCATATCGGCTTCTTTGACCGCGGCGCGAAACTTTCCGGACTGATTGCCCCGAAGGGTGCGGCCGAGGGGCAGGCGATCAGCGTGGAATTGCAGGCGCGGTTACAGGCCGCAGCCGATAGCATCGGAGGCGTCGGCAACGCTCACCAAGTGCTAGTGCTGCCCGGCGAGGCTACGTTTACGAGCTACGAGCAGGCGATTAAAGACGCCGACTTTCAGGCGCTTGATTCTATCGTGCGCGATCAACTGGCCGCCGCCCACGGTGTACCCCGGTTTATGCTAGGAGTGCCAGGCGACAATCGCGGTGACGAGAAAGAGGCGCTACGCACGTTCCAGACCGGCACCGTAGGGCCGATGCGCGATGATGTGCGGGATAAGCTGAACCGCCACCTAAGCTGGCGTTTCCATCCCGACCTGCTGTTAGATTTCGATGTTTCGCAGGTCCCGGCGTTAGCCGAGGAGCGCAGCGAGTGGGCGGCGGCATTTTTGCATACGATGAGCGGACTGCGGGCGGCTGCGGGCAATAAAGCGATTATTTCGGTTGCCGAGGCGCGCGAGGTAGTGAACGAAAAATTCGGGCTTGAGCTTAACGTAGACGCGGTGCCGCAAGAAGAGCCGAAGCCTGCGGAGCCTCCGCAAGAAAAGCCGCCGGCGGGCGAAGAAATGCCCGGCACGGAAGAGCCGAAAGAAGAGGAATAATCCGATGAACGCCGAAACCGCCAGCCTGGCACTTTCTGCTTTTGCCCTACTACTGAGCGGCCTGATGTTTTTACTGGGCCGGGGCATCGTCTTCCGCGCAATGGAACTAGCCTTCGGTTACGGCGAATTCAAGGCCGAGGTAGCGCATCTGGCGCGGCAGATCGAGGAAATCAAAACCAACCACCTGGCGCACATGGTAGAAAAGATTGACTCGGTGGCGACGCGGCAAGAGGATTTGAAATCGCAATTGGCCGATACGCTAGCCCGCGTCAGACATATCGAGGGGCATATCGAGGGCGGACGGCCGTTTACGGTCGTACCGTAAAGGAGCGCGGCGATGAAAACAAAAACGAATTCCGACAATGGCGGTGCGTACGAAGTCCAGTGCACCAACGGCGTCTGCACGGCCAAGCTGAAGGTTTCCTTACGCCGGGCGTATGCCGTGCCCGCTGAGCGCGGCGCGGCGCTGGCGCGCGCTCTGAACCTTCCCGCCCTACCCGCCGAAATTACGGCGCGGCGCGGCGAAGGCCCCTACCTGGGCTTGGGGTCGTCCGCCGTAACGCGCGAAATCGACCGCCAAAAACGCACCGTACTGTTCGTCGCCTCGGATGAAAGCGAAGACCGCTACGGCGATATCATCCGCGCTTCGGGCTGGCAGCTCGAAAATTTCCGTAAGAATCCAGTCGGCTTGTGGTGCCACGATTCGAACGGCATGTGCTCGGCGCATACCGGAATGCCGATGGCCGCCGGGCGGGCGTGGGTAGATGGCCCGAAGCTGATGTGGCTGGCCGAATTCTGGCCCGAAGGCCGCTATGAATTCTCCGACCTGGTTTTCGACGCCTACGCGCTCGGCAAGATGAACGCCGTAAGCGTCGGCTTTATTCCCGACGAGTTCAAGTGGATCGAAGGCGGCGAGGGAATCGAATTCTTGAAGCAGGAATTGCTTGAAGTTTCTTTCGTGCCGCTACCTGCCAATCCGAATGCGCTGGTCGTAGAGGATTCTTTCGGAAAGTACGCCCCGGCCGTGCGTGCTATTGAAATTGAAGGTCGCGTTGCCGTCGGAGAAGGAACGGAAGGGGGCCGCGCGCGTACGGAATCTGCACCCGACGAGCGCGTACGCCCGAGCGAACAGCTAAAGCAGTTCTGCGATGAAGGACGGCAGTTGGTTGCCGATTTCCGCACGCGCATCGACGGGCTGCGGCAGGACGTGAAGGAATTCCGGGAGGGCGCTATGGAGAAGCTAGACGGGATTGCGGGCGCACAAACTAGCGTTGCCGTTGAGGCCGCCCCGGAAAAGCGCGAGCCTGAGGATAAGCCGACGGACGAACCTTGCCCGAAGGGCGAAGATTGCCCGAAAGAAGAGGGCATGGACGATTGCCCGATGGGCGATGAGTGCCCGATGAAGAAGGCGGCGCCCGTTGCGGTTGTCGCAGCCGGGCAGCCCCGGCAAGGCCGCTGGCAGGTACGGGCCTCAAAGATGGGCTGGACGCGCTCGGGGTTTACCGCTTGGCTCAAGCGCTGTAGCCTACAGTCCGGCCTACTGCCGGCCGAAACGGACGCGGATTTTCACGTTGCCGAGCAGCACGGCGAGCGGCGCGATTTGCGCGATCTGCCCGACGGGCTGGAACTTTCCGGCCCATGTGCGTGCGCGAAAACCGCAGAGGCGGCCCCCTGCCCGTTTGTAGCGGTAGAGGCCGAGCTACGCGAGCCGTGGGAGCGGTTGGCCGGGGAACTGAAAAAACCCGATGCAACCTAATACGGAATCCGTACGTCTAAGGTAGTAGAGCGAGCCTGGGCGCCAATCCCAGGGGCCGCGTCGAAACGGGCGCACCGTAGCCGAAGGGCTACGGGAACAATCCGGGCCATATACGGAAATCCTGAACTGGAGGGTTTCCGTTATGGAACCTACTACCGCAAAAGAAAAAGTCCTACCCCAGCTTGACGAACGCTACTCTTCGAAAGAAGAGGTAGCCGAAATCGTGAAGCGCTTTGAGCAGCGTACCGCTGACGCCGAAGCGCGCGCGAAGGTTGCCGAGGAAAAATCGGAAGCCAACGAGAAAGCCGTCGCCGAAGTCCGGGCTGCGGCCATTCTGCACGACGAGTACAAAGACACGCCGAAGGGACCGAAGTTCCTGGTCGCCAAGGCGCTCTACGCCCAGCTTTACCGCAAGGCGGTCGGTGTGTTTCCGCAAGGCCGCGACGACGCTGAGGCCCGCCAGTACAAACTGATCGCTTCGCTGCTGCCCGGAATGCAGCAGAAGGCGCTCTCGACCGGTACAACCACGGCGGGCGGCTTCCTGATTCCCGAAGAGTGGGACGCGGAAGTTATCCCGACGCTGAAGGCCGAGTCGGTCGTGTTCGCTATTAACCCGACGATCCGGCAGACGAACCGCGACGTGTACCACTGGCCGGCGTTCAACGCGAAGAAAACCTTCGTATGGTCGGCCGAGAATGCGGCGGCCTCGGAAGGTACGCCCACCACGCGGGAAATCGTTCTGACGCCCCGTAAGTGCATCGGTCTTTCGGCCGTCTCGAACGAGTGGCTGGAAGATGCCGACGCCGCAACGGACGCTTCGCTGCGCGGCGAGCTGCTTGGCGAGCTGGCCGAATTCCTCGACGCTTCGCTTCTGCACGGCTCGGGTTCGAACCGCCCGACCGGTCTGCGGAATATCGCCAGCGTCAACGAAATCAGCCCGGCCGCCGTGACGCTGGACTGGCCGGACTTCGCGCGCTGCGAGGCCGAAATCCGCAACGACAATGTGCGTGGCCCGCTGGCGTGGATTATGCGCCCGCAGACGCTGCGCCTGGTGAAAAACTTCGAGGACGTGGATGGCCGCCCGATCTTCCCCGAAGCCGTACGCGGCGAAGTCCTGCGTCCGCTTGGCTACCCGGTTTTCGAAACCACGCAGCTGCCGACGGATGAAGGCCCGTCGAGCGAGACCGTCATTATGCTCGTGAAGCCCGAAGACGTACTGATTGCCCAGCGGCGCGGTATCACCGTGGCCATCAGCGAAGACGCCGGCTTTGCCAGCGACCAGATTCAAATCCGCCTGACGGCGCGGTTTGATATCAACCTAAAGCACGTCGAATCGCTCTGCGTGCTGTCGAGCATCCAAGAGAACTAACCCTGACTAACCCTAACCCGCCGGGCGGTAGGCCGAAAAGCCAGCCGCCCGGATTTTCTTTTTAGTATGGAAATCTTTATTGCCACGGTTTGCGCCGATTATAATGAGCAAACCGGGCGCGGCGCTATTATCCGGAAGTGCCTAGAATCCCTCGTACAGAATCCGCACCTCGAAGCTACCGTATTTGATTTCGGCAGCCACGGCCGGCAATTCGGCTGGCTTAATTCTCTGCCCTGTAAGGTTTGGCACAATAGCCCGTTCGAAGATTTGTCTTGGACGCTAGAAGGCAGCGAGCGGCGGCGGCACTTGTTTGCAGCCCGCCTAGCGGCTGGCGAGATTTACTGCGTGGCTGACGACGATTGTTTGCCCGAGCAGGCGGATTGGGCCGAGCGGGCCGAAGAAGCGATAAGGCAGAACGTGGGGTACGGTTTGCTGGCGTTGGGGCCTACGGGCGGGCCTTCGACGCATACGGGTCAAACGAGCGGCGGAGAGATTGTTAATACAGCCTCGGTAGGCGGGATTCGGCTGGTACGTCGCGGCGCACTGAAAACCTTCCCGCCCTATGGCGGCGTTAGGGGTTACGATATGCAGATGTGCGCTGCGTATCGCGCCGCTGGCTGGAAGATTGGATTCCTGCGAAACATCAGGCGGCAGCATTTGGGTGGTGGGAACCTATCGGTCTACCGCGAGCGTTCGTGGCCTTGCGGCGAAATGGACCGCCCGGACGGTAGCGCGGCGGAAAACTGAACGTGGCCTCGTACAACGTCATTACTAATACGGCGAACGGGTGCGGCCTACAGCGCGATGCCGAGATTGCCTGCGAGCGGCTGGAGGCTTTGGGCCATACGGCCCGGCCGGTTCATTTTCTACACGCCACGGGTGCGGAGCGCGCCGATTGCAACCTGTGGCTGGAAGTCTTACAGCCTTACGAACTGCTTGACCTGGCCCCGTGCAACCTGCTTGTACCCAACCCGGAATGGTGGTTTGCCGAGCGGTGGAATCCGCTACTGCCGCGCATTGACGGCGTACTGTGCAAGACGCGCGATGCGGAAACGATATTCCGGGGGTTGGTAGGCGAGCGGGCTTGCTATACGGGCTGGGAGGCGCGCGATCTGTACGACCCCGGCGTCGAGCGCCGCCGGGCATTTATCCACGTAGCAGGCAAATCTTCCGCAAAAGGCACGGCGCAGGTTTTACAGGCCGCTGCGGCGGCCGAACGCAAGGGCTACGGCTGGCCGCCGGTTACGGTGGTTTCCTACCGCCATATGCGCGTACCCGGCACGCGCTGGCTTTCGGTGATTTCTACCGAAGAAATGCGGCAGGAACTGAATGCCCACCGGTTTCACCTATGCCCCTCGCTGTACGAAGGCTACGGGCACGCGCTACACGAAGCGCAGGGCGTAGGCGCGGTGGTAGTTACTACCGACGCCCCGCCAATGTCGGAATTCGGCGCCCCGCTTCAGGTACGGGCCAAGCCGGAGCGTGCGATGCGGCTGGGGCGCTGCTGGCAGGTATCGGCTACACACGCAATCGAAGGCCGCGCGGAGGCTGAGGTATCGCTACTGGCCGCTATGGAGCGCTGCTGGGCGGCGGGCGAAGAAACGCTGGAGGCCTGGGGCCGCGAGGCGCGGGTAAGGTTCGAGCAAGACCGCGCCGGATTTCGGAAACGCTTTACCGAAGCGGTACGGATTCCGTAGAGGATTCTATGGCAGAAAAAGACGCACCCGCCCTATTCGATAACCTCGACGAATTTTCTGCTTGGTGGGACGAGTGGCAAGGGATGCCAGAATTCGTATGCGAAGACCTTACCGCGTATACGCAAGTCATCGTTAACTTTGAAAATAGGGCCGCGCTAGAGGCGTTCGCTACGCTTGTTGGACAGAAGCTGACTCTGAAAACGAGGTCTATCTGGTATCCCGAGGCCGAGATCGGGCACCTTGCGACGAAGCGATACGCCGATGAATCCTAAGTATCCCGTCTATATCATATCGAAGGGCCGCTGGGAAGCTCGCGCAACAAGCCGGTCGCTTGAAAAAATAGGCGTACCATATTCAATCGTAATCGAGCCGCAAGAGCTGGCCGCTTACGCCGCCGTAATAGACCCGGAAAAGATTCTCGTTCTTCCATTCAGTAATCTCGGTCAGGGATCTATCCCAGCCCGCAATTGGGTGTGGGAACACGCGATAAGTACCGGGGCAGAAAGGCACTGGATTCTAGACGACAACATTTATGGGTTTTTCCGCTTTAATCGGAACCTAAAAACCCCCTGCGCTACGGGGGCGATTTTTCGGGCAGCAGAAGATTTTATAGACCGCTACGAGAACGTGGCGATTGCGGGATTTCATTACTTCATGTTCGTGTGGAGAAAAGAAAAGCTCCCTCCTTTTTATCTTAATACCCGCATCTATTCCTGCATCCTGCTTCGTAACGACCTGCCATACCGCTGGCGCGGAAGGTATAACGAAGACACCGACCTTAGCCTACGGGCGCTCAAGGATGGCTGGTGTACGGTATTATTTAACGCCTTTCTTGCCCTGAAACAAATAACGATGACGGCGAAGGGCGGAAACACCGACGAGCTGTACGTAGATGACGGACGGCTAAAAATGGCCGAATCGCTCGCCGAACAGCACCCCGACGTAGCTAGAGTATCGTTCAAGTGGGGAAGGCCCCAGCACCATGTTGACTATAGTCGGTTTGAAAAAAACCGGCTAAAGAAAAAGCCGGGCCTTGTTGTACCGGAGGGCGCCGATAACTACGGCATGGTACTACAAGACCTGATCGACGGTAAGTGGGTAACGCGAGATACGGATTCCGCAAACCCATGACAGATCGTACAATCGCTATCTGGGGCAACCACGGCCCTACGTTTTCGACCGAATCCGAGCTGGCCTGGTCTTTCGAGCACATCGGCTGCCGCGTCTTACGCTTTCAGGAAGGTAAGACTGACCCGGCATTGATTACCAAGACCTGCCTAGCCGAGCGTGCTGCGCTGCTGCTTTATATCCACACGCACGGTACGACCGAGCCTGGCACGGAAGGGGTTTTTGCGGCCCTGCGGCAGGCCGGCACGCGGCTGGCTAGCTTCCACCTTGACCGCTTCTGGGGCCTGAACGTACTTGACGGGCGGCAGGATTCGATTGGTGTACACGCGCTCTGGAAAACGGACTATGTTTTTACGGCCGACGGCGGAAACGACGAAGGCTTCAAAGAGCGCGGCGTTAACCATATCTGGCTGCCCCCAGCGGTTGTCGAGCGTGGCTGTTACGACGGTACGCCGAGGGCGGAGTATGCTTACGACGTTATCTTCGTTGGCGCGCGCGGCTATCACCCCGAATACCCTTTTCGCGGCACGCTGGTAGATTGGCTGCCTACCGCCTACGGCTCGCGCTTCCGGCATTTCGGTGACGGCAAGACGATCCGCGAGCGCGAGTTGAATGACTTGTACGCCTCGGCGAAGGTTACTGTTGGCGATTCCTGTTTTGCCGGAGCGCAGCGCTACTGGTCTGACCGCGTAGCGGAAACGCTCGGGCGCGGCGGATTCCTGATCCATCCTCGCGTTGAGGGATTAGAAATCCCCGGCCTGGCGCTGTACAACCCGCAGGACTTGAACGACCTGAAAGAGAAAATAGATTACTACCTAGCGCACGAAGCCGAGCGAATTGAAATGCAGAAACTAGCTACGGCCCATGTTCGGGCGCACGACACGTATACGCACAGGGTAAAAAAGATTCTGGAGGTCGTCGGCCTGTGAGGATTTACGTCGTCTGGCAATCCTACTTACAAGAGACGCCCTCGCGTGGTTACTGGGACGAGGCACTCATCGAAGCGACGCTCGCCCGCCGTACGTGGACGCCCGTGCTGGCGCACGAGTTTGTCGATTGCAACGGCTTTGCCGAGCTGCCCGCCGAGGCCGACGGCGCGGTGGTTATTTTTCCGGGCATGAAGCAGGCGGCTTGTGTTGAGGCGCTGAACGCCGATCTTGCCCGCCTGCGCTGGGCTGTACTGCTACTAGTAGGCGACGAGGCGGGTGTGTTTCCGGCCGAGCAAATCAAGCACCCGAATCTGAAACTTTGGGTAATGATGCCCCGGCCCGGCAGACATGATTTTGCGGATCGGCATCTAACGAACGGCTACACGTCGGAGACGTATCGGCTGGGACAAATATCTTGGAGCGAACCGCGTAGGCTTGACTGGTTCTTTAGCGGGCAGGTGACGCACCGGCGTCGCCGGGAATGCTGCCACGCCCTAGAGCAAATCGGTGGCGGGATGCTGAATTCAACGCCGGGCTTTACGCAGGGGTTAAGCGCGGAAAAGTATTACAAGCATCTAGCCTCGGCCAAGGTAGCACCCTGCCCTTCGGGGATTTGCGGTCCCGATAGCTTCCGATTCGCTGAGGCGTTAGAGGCTGGTTGTATTCCCGTAGCTGACGGTACAGCCCCCGCTGCGGGCTACCCGGCTGGCTACTGGGAGTATGTTTTCGGGCCGGGGCTGCCTTTCCCGGTAATTGACGACTGGGCCGCGTTGCCCGAAATGATGCCCGGCATTCTGGCAGGCTGGCCGGAAAACGCCAACCGCTGCTCGGCCTGGTGGCAGCAGTATAAGCGCCAGCTTGCCTATAACCTCGAAGACGATATCCGCGCGGTTTCTGGTACGCAGCCGCACGTGGGGGATGTAGAAGACAAGATCACGATTCTGATTCCGACTTCGCCGATACCATCGCACCCCGATACGCGGCTGATCGAGCAGACTGTTACCAGCGTCCGGCATCATTTCCCGCGCGCCGAAATCCTGCTGATGTGCGACGGCGTGCGCCCGGCAATGGAGCACCGCCGCCCGGAGTACGAAGAATATAAGCGGCGGCTCGTGTGGAAAACGAATCACGACTGGCACAACGTACTGCCGATTATTTTCGATAAGCACACGCAGCAGGCGGAAATGACGCGCGCGACAATCGAGCGCGTGCGCACACCGCTCGTCCTGTTTATCGAGCACGACGCCTACTTCACGCCCGAGCCGATAGACTGGGAAGCGATTACCCGAACGCTCCTGGAGGGCGAGGCGAATATGATTCGCCTATACTATCAGCCCGCCATTCAGCCGGAACACGCCTACCTGATGCGCGGCGAATGCCAGCTCAACGGCGCGCGGTTTCTGCGGACCGTCCAGTACTCGCAGTGGCCGAACGTCGGGACGGTGGAATTCTACCGCCGGATTCTCGAAGACCATTTCCCGCGCGGCGCGAAGAAGATGATCGAGACGGTGATGTACAGCCCCGTATCGGAATCGCCCTGGGAGCGGTACAAAGTAATGATTTACTACCCGCCCGGCGGAACGCGGCAGTGGGTACACCTCAACGGGCGTGAAGGCGACCCGAGCGACTGGTAGCGGCCGTACGGATTCCGTAGCGCATGTTAGGAAACGACAAAATCCCGCTTCGCCAGCAGATCGAATGGGTCTGGCAGCAAACCGCTCGCCTCCACCCTGAATTCGAGCGCGGGCCGTGGCTGGGCCACGAAGACCCATACATGATTCACGAAATCGTGAATAACAACGTCTGCCGGTTTCAGGGCTTTTCCGGCGCGCGCGTTATGGACATTGGCGCGAACGTCGGCGTCTTTACTATCCTATGCGCCCTGAACGGCGCGCGGGTTACGGCCTATGAGCCGAACCGCGAAGCCTACCGCGTCTTGTGCGAGCAGCTTCGGCGCACGGGTACGGTAGGCCTCGTAACCGCCGCGAATCGCCCCGTCTGGACCCGTACCGGCCCCGTACAGTTTCAGCAGGCCAAAGGCTACTTCGCCCGAGCGACTTGGGATTTCTACAACGGGCTGGTACTGACGGGGGCCGAGAACGAGAAGCGCAACTTCGCGGCTACGGAAGTTCTGATTGAGGAGAACGCGGTTGAGGCAATCTCGTTTGATGATGCCGTGGGCGGCGGGGCGTGGGATTGTGTCAAGATGGATATCGAGGGCGGCGAGTTTTATGTACTACTGGCGGCCTCCGATGAGGCGCTCGGGCGCGTAAAATTCCTAACCGTCGAGCTACATCCCCAATGGGCCGATCGCGCGCTGTACGAAAGCCTGATTGCCAAGTTGGAGCGTACGTTTACGCTAGAGGGCGTTCGTGAGGGCGATCCGCGATTCGCGGACGAGAATCGATGGGTGTCGATCTATGCCACAAGAAGAGATATACGACAAGCGGTTTCCGCCGACGAGACCGCCAAGCCCCTGCCGTTGGACGGCGCGGCGATATGATGACGGCACGTTGCGCAGGCTAAACGAAGAGGCCGACCGCGCGCGCGACGAACTGATGCGGTTCTGGCTGAACGAAACCTGGTCAGAGTATTTTCGGGGTTAGCGAAACAGTGGACTGCCTTCATCAGCGCAGTAGCGTACGCTTCGAACCGCGCACTTTCAATGGCCGCTATACTGTCAGGGTGCCGCATTTCTTGTGGATGCGGGACGCAAACGAGCATTGGGATGATTACGAACCCGAGCGGCTGCGCAGCATGGAACTGCTTCTTCGTCGCGGCGACGTGCTGTTCGATATCGGCGTCGAGTCGGGCTGGCTTTCGGCTATCTATGCGCAGTTTGTAGGGGCCGAAAACATGTGCTTGTTCGAGCCTGCCGAGCAGCAGTGGCCGAACATTCAGGCTACGTGGCAGGCAAACGTACTGGCTACGCCGCGTGCTACGTTCTGCGGGTTTGTAGCGGACAGGGGCGACGCGCTACCGCAGTTAGATACGTGGCCCGCGGCGGCCGACGGAGAATTCCTACTCGAAGAAATGCGCTTTCGTTCACTGCGCGATAGCCCGTCTAGCTACCCGAGGGTTTCGATTGACGCCTTTGTGCGCACGACGGGGATCGTGCCGTGTGGGATTGCGATTGATATCGAAGGCGCGGAAATCCTGGCACTGCGTGGGGCTGCCGAAACGCTGGAAAAGCACCGCCCGTTGCTATGGGTAAGTATGCACGAGGGGACGGCGGCCGAGCCGGGGCCGCTGCGGTACGATTACGGCTCGTCGCTTCAGGAAATTCTAGACCTAATGGCCCGCGCCGGGTACGCGGCAGAGCATCTCGGAACCGATTGGGAGATGCACTTTCTTTTTAGTCCGTACGCGCCATGAGTTGCAGCCGCAAAATCGGGCCTTACGACTGCTGTTCGGTCGTGTGCGGCGATTGCCTGAAACTTATTAAGGCTATCCCCGATGGCGCGGTGGATGCCGTGATTACAGACCCGCCGTATGCCATTCCTACCATCGTGGCCCAACGCCGTGAAACCACAAGGAATGTCGGTGACTTGTCATTGGTGGAAGCGCTATTTCGGCAAATATTTGCAGACGTGGCGAGGTTAATTGGCGATGATGGGCGCATGTTTGTGTTTTGCGACGGAGTTTCGTATCCCGTCGTTTTTCGAGCTAGCTACGGGAACTGGACGACGGCATTGCTGGTATGGGATAAGCGGCGAATTGGAATGGGCCGCGAATTTCGCAAATCTCACGAACTCATCATGCATGGATGGCGCAGCGCAACTCCGATTTATGGAGATGGAATCGGCCGTCCTGACGTAATGCAGTTCGCGGGGGTTGAAGGTGGTGTCCATCCAGCGCAGAAGCCCACTGAGTTGATAGAGCACTTATTGACCGTGTGTGGCGACCTTGTCCTCGACCCCTTCGCGGGCAGCGGCACGACGGGCGTAGCGGCGAAGAAGTTGGGGCGGCACTTTCTACTATTTGAAATCAGCGAGGAGTATTGCCGCATCGCGCGCGAGCGCATCGCGCAGGTGGAAGCGCAGCCGAATCTTTTCGAGAAGCCTCCGCGCCCCGAGCAGATGAAACTGGCGTAATACGGAATCCGCAAACCGAAAATGACGCAGATTCTTATCACCGGCGCGACCGGGCACTTGGGGGCAGCCCTGGCCGGGGCCGTTATCGAGCGTACCAACTGGGGCGTTGTAGCCCTTGAGCGGCTGCCACAGGCCGGAGCGCCGGATCGCAAGGCGCACCTTCCAGCCGGGCGGATTCGCAGGCTATACCACGATTTTCGGGCGCCGCTTTCCGATGCCCTGCTGAAAGAGGCGGGCGAGGTAGCATATATCGTCCACGCCGGAGCCGAAGTCCACGCCCTGCGATCGCTGGAAAATCCGGCCCTGTTTGTACAATCGAACGTCATAGGGACGTTCAATGTTTTGGAAGCGGCCCGGAAGTTGCAACCGAAGTCTTTTCTGTACGTTTCTTCGGCTGAGGTTTTAGGCCCCGCGCCCGAAGACCGGCGGTGCGGCGAAGACGATACTTTATGCCCGGCAAATCCTTATGCGGCGGCGAAGGCTGCGGGGGAAATGCTGGTACGAAGCTATCAGCGGTCGTTTGGCGTGCCCGCCCAGATCGTCCGCACGATGAACCTTTTCGGCGAGCGCCAGCAGGCCAGCAAGTTCATTCCGATGGTACTCGTAAGACTGCTGGAGAATAAGACCATCCCGATTCACGTCGGCCCCGACGGGCGTTCGGGTAGCCGCCAGTGGATGTACGTCGGCGCGTTTGCCGATGCCTTGCTTTATTTGCTACAGCACGGCACTCCGGGGCAGGTTTATCACGCGGCTGGTGAAGAAAAAACCAACGCCGAAATCGTGGCACTGCTAGCTGACTGCCTGGGCGTTGCGGCGAATACGGAATCCGTAGACGTAAGCGTTCACTTCCCGGCACATACGCTGCGCTACGCCATTAGCGGCGAGCGGTTGGCGGGGCTGGGCTGGCAGCAGCCGGTAGGTTTCAGCGAAGCGCTAATGCAGACGGCTTTCTGGACCGTCGCGCATCCGGAGTGGATGTGAGCAGAATCCTACTGACCGGCGCGGCGGGCTTTGCCGGGGCGCATATCGCCGAGCATTTTATCGAGCGTACGGACTGGGAGATCGTATCGCTCGACGCGCTGACGTACGCCGGGCGGCTGGATAGGCTGGCCCATCTTCCCGCTAAAAGGATTCGGGCGCTGTATCACGACTTCGGAGAACCGCTGCCGGACGAGCTGCTCAAGGAATTGGACGGCGTACAGTACATTATCCATAACGGCGCCGAATCGCACGTCGGGCGGTCGCTGGTAAACCCCGGTACGTTTGTACGCTCAAACGTGATAGGGACGTTTAATATACTGGAGGCCGCGCGGCGGCTTCAGCCCGATACGTTTCTGTACGTTTCTACCGACGAGGTATTCGGGCCGGCGGACGATGTGTCGTACAAAGAAAGCGATCCGCTACGGCCATCGAATCCCTACTCGGCCTCGAAGGCTGGCGGAGAAATGCTTGTCCAATCCTACCACGCCGCCTTCGGATTGCCGACGCTCGTTTCCCGCACGATGAATATGTTTGGCGAACGCCAACACCCGGAAAAATTCGTGCCCATGACAGTTCGAAAGATTCTAGACGGGCAGACGGTAGATATTCACGTCGGGCCGGACGGAAGGCCCGGACGCAGGCAATGGCTACACGCTAGTACGCAAGCCGCCGCGCTGTTGTTTATGCTGGGTTTCGGCCGCCGCGGCGAAGCCTATCACGTTGGGGGAATCGAAAAGAATAACGCCGAAATGGCCGCGCTGATTGCCGAAGCCGCTGGAAGAAGGCTTCTATCGCGGCCTGTGGACGTACTAGCCGAGCACGGCGGGCACGACCTGGCGTACGAGATTGACGATAGCAAGCTGCGCGCACTAGGCTGGCAGCCGCCCGCCCGGATCGAGTCCGCGCTACGCGCTACGGTCAAATGGACGGCCGCGCACCCGGAATGGCTCGTTGACTAATTTGAGCGATACGTTTTATCCCGTCGAGGAAGTTCGCTTCGAGCCGATTCTTGTGCTCGGCCGCTACACCGTCCTAGTTCCCGACTTCCACGCTCGCTGGGGCGTTTTCGATTACTGGGAACGCGAGCGGTTTCTAAGCATGGAAGCGAACCTTCGGCGGGGCGATGTGTTATTCGATATCGGCCCGGAGTGCGGCTGGATGTCGGCCGTCTTTGCCCAGTTCGTCGGTCCGGAAAATATCTGCTTGTTCGAGCCTACCCACGAATTCTGGCCGAATATCAAGGCTACGTGGGAAGCGAACGGGTTGGCTTTACCGAGGGCTACTTTTTGCGGACTGGTTGGCGAGCGTACGATTACGCCGCCAGGAGTTGATTACGATACGGGCGGGCGCGGCGGCTGGCCCGCAACGGCCTACGGCAGTAAGCTGCTGGATGCGACCGCGTACCGCTCGATTCGTACGCACGCCGCGGCGTCGCCGCAAACGAGCATTGACGATTTCGTGGCCTGCACAGGTATTGTCCCGGCGGCGCTGACGATAGACGTAGAGGGCGCCGAGATTCTGGTACTACGCGGCGCGAGGGAAACGCTTGGGCGGTATAGACCGCTGGTATGGGCTAGCCTACACCCCGAATTCTGCTTGCGGGATTATGGTGTAGTCGTCGAAGAAGTTCACGAATTGATGCGCAGCGCCGGCTATCAATCCGAGTACCTGGCTACCGACCACGAAGAACACTGGATTTTTAGGCCCGCGCCGTGCGCATAAATATCATAACCAACCTGGCGAACGGTATCGGCCTTCAGCGGGATTTCGAGGCTGTCGTGCCGAAACTACAAGCGGCGGGCCACGATGTAGCCGGTGTACAGTTTGATAGACCGGGCCGGCCAGGACTGGCGGACGTAAACCTATTTTTAGAAGTCCACGTACCGCACCTGTTCGGCTTCGCCCGCGAGCAGTGGATGGTGCCTAACCCGGAATGGTGCCTGCGCGGCTGGGTGCCCAACTTGCGGGGAAAGTTTTCGCGTATCTTTTGCAAGACACCGGACGCGTATCGGATTTTCAGCGAACTGATGGAAGGCACGGCGGTCGCCTGCATCGACTTGGGTTGGGAATCGCGCGATCTGTACGACCCGGCAGTTCCCCGAGAGCGTAGGTTTTTACACGTGCCAGGAAAAAGCCAGAACAAAAATACGGCGGCGATTCTACGGGCCTGGCGGGATTTCGAGATTCCTTACGAACTGACGGTAATAACGGAGCACTACCCCGAGGCGGGTAGGATTCCGAACGTAACGCGGCTTCACAGGATTGGCGACGACGAGCTGGCGCGGCTGATGAACGCCTGCCAGTTTCACTTGTGCCCTTCGGAATACGAAGGCTGGGGGCATTACCTTCACGAAGGGCTGGGCTGCGGGGCCGTAGTAATTACTACCGATGCCGCACCGATGAATCGAACGGGCGCACCGGAGGAGCTACTTGTACCCGTAGCGTGGAGCCGCGAGCACGGCTGCGCGGCCCTGCACGCGGTTACGGCAGAAGCTATTGTAGAAAGCGTTACGCGGGCCGTTGCGTGGGGGCCGGAGAAAATTCGGGAAACCTCAGAAGCGGCGAGGGCTGGTTTTTTGAGGAGCCGTGAAGATTTCCGCAGCCGATTTGAAACTGCCTTCGCACCCACGAATACGGAATCCGTAGCGTGAGAGAAGCCTGTATCGTCCCGGCCCACGTGCGGCCCGAGTTTCTATGGCTTGCCCTTGAGCGGCTGGAAGCCTGCGAAGACCGCTCGGCGGTAACGGTTTTCATAGACCGCGGCGGGGTGAAAGAAAACGAGGAAGTACTGGCCCACTTTCCCTGGGCCGAATCATACCGCCGCGCGAATCACGGCACCTATGGGAATTCGCTGAACCTGCTGGAAGCCTATCGCTGGGCTATCGAGTGCGGAGCTGAGCAGGTCTTCTGCGTTGAAGAAGATGTGCTGGTAGCGCCGGATTTTTTCCGCTGGCACCGAGCCGTACAGGCCGCCGAGCCCGAGCTGTTCGCTTCGATTGCTACGCGCAACCTTCGGCAAGCCATACAGGTGCCGCCCGCGCCGGATGGCTACTACCTGGCCGGGTACGGGTTTTCTTCTACAGGTTGCTGCCTGCCCCGCAGAACGATTCAGGCGGCACTAGAACATACGCCGGTCTACTACCGAAATATGCGGGCGTACTGTTTGGAGCGATTCCCGGCTTCGCGGTTTGGAGATAGCTGGTGGGAGCAGGACGGGCTACTGCTACGGATCGCAGAGGCCGGGGATGCGCGGATTTCTTGGCCGTGCGTGCCGCGCGCCTGGCACGTAGGCTACTTCGGTTACAACCGCACCGGGCAGGGGCCGCAAGGCGGATTGGAAGAACGCGTAGCAGAAGTAAGGCGGGCGGTTACAGATTCCGCAGCGATGGCCGGGGGTTACGGTGATACGGATGCAGTTCCGGACGAGTTCGCGGCGGATTGGGCAGCACTGCGGCGGGTTGAGGTAAGGCAATAAAAGCATGGGCAAAGCACCAGGATTCGGAGAATTTTATACTGGAGAATCTCTAGGGCTAACTATTACCGCGAACAAAAGAGAGATACTTCCCGAAGAAATACAAATGGAGGAAATCAGTCTTCGGGATTTAGTCTATTTACGAAAAATGTGCTCAAAGTTTGTCGGCGGGGCCTGTCCGTGGAGGGCTATGAGTTATATTTTTATCCACAAAGGAGACATCGTCGGCCTTCTTGGGTTATCATCGCCGATGAAGAACCTGAAACCCCGAGATGAATTCCTCTGCCTTCCGCGTACTGCAAAAGAAAAAGGCGTCGCGCTTAAGGGCTATCTGGAAATGCGGGTTTGTGTAGGCATTCAACCGCTTTCTTGGTATTGGAATCTCGGAAAGATGGTCGCCCTTGTTGCCCCAACCCTGGGGCCGCAGTACAAATTAAAATACGGCGACGACCTGAAGGGTATCATTACGATGTCCCTGTGGGGGAGGCCCTCGCAATACGATAGGGCTTACAAATTCCTGGGCTATACGGCAGGACGGGGCACTCGCCACGTTTCCCAGCGGGAGTATTGGGAGATGGTCAAATTCCTAGAGAGTCGAGGCATAAAATATTACAAGTCGAAGCACGGCAGGCTTAATACTCTTCGGGCCTTCTCTCTGGCCGTAGGAGATAAGTCAGTAAACGGAATTACGTTTCACGGACAAAGGCGCGGGGTTTACTTTCATCCCGCCGTAGAATATTCGCCCCAAGAAGCCATTAATGGATGGCATTTAAGGTGGGGCCTTCCTCGGTGGAAGAAAGTTTCAGAAAAGACGCCTCCTTATAAAGACAATCAGCGGACGGACGGGATCATTTTGAGCAATGGACATCTGCGCGATCACGGCATTTGATCGGCCCGAGTTTTTGATGCTTTGCCTAGAGCGCGCTTTCGCCGCCGCCGCTGTGCCGCCGGTTTGGGTTTTTCTAGATCGTGGCGGGGCCAAAGAAGAAACCCGCGCGGTTTGCGCGCACTACCCTGTAACGCTTTTCGTCAGTCCTGCGCATCCCTACCACGGGAATTCTTTCAATGCGCTTGAAGCCCTACGTGCGGCGCACGCGGCTGGGGCCGAGCGAGTATTTCTTGTTGAGGACGATGTAATGGTAGGGGCCGATTTCTTCGATTGGCACCGCCGCGCGCTTGAGCAAAACCCGGCAGCCTTCTGCTCGATTGCTTCGCCGCGCCGCGCCGGAGCAGCCGCCGCGGATGGCGAAGCGCACGCCGGCGAGTACTGCTCGGTAGGTGTTTGCCTACCCCGCGCGAGCGTTGAAAAGATTCTGCCGCACGCTACACCCGCTTACTACCGGAATATGGTGGGCTATTGCGAGCGGACGTTTCCGGCGAGCGGGCTGCTGCGCTGGCAAGCGGAGCAGGATGGGCTGATTCATAGAATCTTGCGCACCGAGGGTAGTTTTTCGGTTTGGGCTGCGCCGCCGCGAGCCTGGCACGCAGGATTCTACGGCTACCATCGCCGTAACGGACGGCCCGTGGGTACGCTTGCCGAGCGCATCGAGCAGGTACGCGTGCAGCTTGCAAATCCTCCGGTAGCGCCGGACGTAGACTCGGTAAATTAGGAATACGGAATCCGCATAGGTGGCGGCTTACTACAACGAGAACGATGGATTTGTAGCGGCGTGGCTGCGTGAGTTAATTGCGGAAGGCGTGATTGCTCCGGGAGAGGTAGATGAGCGAAGCATCGAAGAGGTCCAGCCCGATGACCTACGAGGATTCACGCAATGCCATTTCTTCGCGGGGATTGGAGTCTGGAGCTACGCCCTGCGAAGCGCAGGATGGCCTAACGAGCGATCTGTTTGGACAGGAAGTTGTCCCTGTCCCCCGTTCAGCGTCGCCGGCAAAAAGAAGAAGTGTCCGCGCTGCAAAAGCCGAGTGCTTGTGCCGTGCCCTCGACGAACTGGCTTCTTCCTATGCGGCGACTGCGGTCACGCTTGGTTTGCCGATGCCCGCCACCTATGGCCAGAGATGTGGCGACTTATCAGCCGAGGACGCCCGGTATGCTTCTTTGGCGAGCAGGTTGCAGGAGAAGACGGAACAACTTGGCTCGCATCTGTACGTGCATCGCTGGAAATTCTTGGATACACCGTTTGGCCTGCGGGCACGACAGCTTCAGGCTTCGGGGCGCCGCACATCCGGCAGCGATTGTACTTCGTGGCCGACTCCTTGCAACACGGAACCCGATGGACCGCCCCGCCCAAGCAGGGAAGCCACGAACCGCAAGACAGAATATTTGGGGCGAACGGCGAAGCTGGCCGATTGGACAACTCCGCAGGCGCACGACAGTTCACCCCGAGGCAGCGGCCAGAAAGCGAAGCACGGAACGAAGCACGGCTGTGCGGACCTGAATGCGGATGCACGGCTGGCGAGTTGGGCGACGCCGAAGAGTCGGGACGTGAAGGGCGTGGACCAGAAAGCCTGCAAAGGAGTGGCGAACAATTCGCTGCCGAACCAAGTGGCGGCCTGGGTGACTCCGAAAGCGGAAGATGCCGAGAGTGCCGGGATGCGTCACAGCCGAGGAACGGCGGATACGTTGACGGCCCAGGCTTCACAAACGGCTTCTGGCGGGACGCCGAATGGCTCGCCTGCCGTGACGGGAAGTATCGGCCAGTTGAACCCGCGCCACCCGGCTTGGCTGATGGGCTTGCCGCTGATTTGGGACGCGTGCGCCTTCCGAGCGGCAGAGAAGTATTCTTCCCGCTTATTGAAAAAGGCAAAGCGCGCACCGGAAGGCTGCGCGGGTACGGCAACGCCATCAACGCCGAGCAGGCGAAAGCGTTCATCGGGGCGTACCTAGAAATACGGAATCCGTAGCAGGTAAAACATGAGCAATCGCATCGCAAGTCTCAATCAGGCTAAAGCCTTCCTAAAGGGCGGAGAAACAATCGCGCCCGATAGCGAGCAGGGTATCGCTATCGTCTTAATTCTTGAAGGCCTGACGCGTACCATTGAAACCTACCTGACGCGCTCGGAATCTCTTTCGCTACTGCAAGTCTCAGCTGCCGAGCGGTACGGCAATCAGCCGCCGCCGCGCGGCTATGGCCGCCACAATCGTAACGTCGTTATACTGCGCCGCAAGCCCGTAGCTTCTGTAACCACCGTGGACGACGACGGCACGGCGATTGATTCTGATAACTACCGCGTAGATTCTGAGGCGGGAATCTTGTACCGCCTACGCGGAAAATTCTCCGATTCTCCGCTAGCCGTCGAGATTACCTATACGGCAGGCTACGCCGAAGTGTACGACACGGTAGACGACGACAATACGCGCCGCTTAGCCGTACCGCTCGACATCCGCAACGCTACGCTGAAACAGCTGGCACACGAATGGTCAAAGCGAGAGCCGGGCGGGGCTGTCTACGGCGCGACTTCGGTTGCCCGGCCCGACGGATCGGTGATTTTCGATAGCAACGTCGCTTGGTTGCGGGATGTAAAAGCAACGCTCGATTTTTACCGCTGGTCGCTCTAATGTGGCTCGGTGATTGCCGCCGCTGCGGGCGGCATACCTATCTGATGGCCGTACCCTATGCCGAAGGACCGGGTCGTGCGCTTTGTTTGTTCTGCATTTGGCTCGGAGTAATGAGGAGGCAATTCCGCCGTGTCGCTGCGTGAGCTGATTCTCGAAGATGTCGTCACTACCCTGCGGAAAATTCAGGGCGTCGGTGCCGGGGATACAGATTTTAAAACAACCGTAAATACGGTTGTAGAAGGTCAATTCAGCCCCGAGGATTATCCGGCGGATGCGATTCTGCTTTGCGTTTTCGAGCAAGCCTACGGCTGGCAGAATAACGCGATCCGGGCGGCGAGCGGTAATGATTTTCCGGCCACGTATATCGTAGCCGTACGCGCCTTCGTACGCGGCGCAGCTAGAGATATCCACGCGCTAAAAGGCGCGTTGAAAGACGATATCGGGCGGGCGCTCTACATTGACCGCAAGCGCGGGCAGACGGCCGTAAACTTTACAGCCCCCGCGCCCGTGGATACGATTGCCGTACAGTTTGCCGGCGACCAGGTAGAGCAGTCGGGCGCGGGCGCAATCGCCACCTTTCTGGTGGCCATAACGATTACATTCCTGGTAGACCCGGCGGACCCGTGATCCGCGTAACCGTAGAGCTGGTTAGCGCCATTACCGGCAAGGTGACGCATCTTGGCACGGCGATTATCGCCAACGACGGTACGGGCACGCGGTCGAGCGGGAATTACTGGGCTACGTTTTCACGGCGCGGGCAGGCCGCGAAGGTCTGGCGCGTGGGAGAAGTAAAAGATTTTCCGCGTCGCCGCCTGCTGGCGTGGGATTTGCTTTTCCGTGCCTTGCGCTCCGCCGTCGGCGTACGGAATCCGTAAATGGATAGCGCGAACGAATGCTTACGGCTAATGGCCGAAGAGCTGATGCGCGAATGCGCCCGCTGCGGCTGCCTACTGACCGGGTTTCTTCTGAAGGTAGATGGCGCGCCATTCTTTATGCACTTCGGAACCGTCGAGGAGCGCGGCGCGGCACTGGCCGAGCTTCACGCACGGCTCTGTGAAATGGTAGACGACGGCAGGCCGGTCATCGAGAAAACCGTCCGCGTGAAAGGGGATGCCTGAAAATGTTTCGTTCGCCAACGGATAGAATGATCGAAGCGCCCGCCCGCCGCTGGTATTGTAAAAAGCACAAACGCCTCTACATCGGACGGTACTGTGCGGAATGCCGAGAAGAACGGATAGCAGCGCTAGCGAAAGAAGCGGTGCCCACGAAATGAAAATCTGCCTACTACTGGGCGGCATTGCGGACCGCAGCGCTACGGGTTTACAGCGGCTGACGCCGATGCTTGAGGGCGTAGGCTATCGCGTTTACCCGATCTTGTACGGTTGGTTTTTTCTTCGGGGGCTGCTATGGCACCCCTTCCACCTGCCGCTAGCCCGATTAATTACAGCCTTCACGCGTATCTTACAGGACTGCGGCCAGCAGGTAGTTTGTATCGCCCATTCGAACGGCTGCGCATTAGCCGCAAAAGCCTCGGAGCTGGGCGCGTACTTCGAGGCGCTGGTATTCGTTAACGCCGCCGCCGAACGCAATATCCGGCTGGGCGAACGCACGGGGCTGCTGATTAACTGCCACGTTCCCAGCGATCCGGCGCTCGCCGTTGCCCGCGTGATTGCGCCCCTATCCCCCTGGGCTGCGCTCGACGGCTCGCTCGGTAACGCGGGCGTTAAAGCCGGGGCCGACGCACGGATGTGGGATATTGACCTGACCGCCTTCTTCGGGATTACGGGCCACGGCGGATTTGTTGCCGAAGAAAACGTAGCGCGTACCGGGCCGTGGCTTGTGAAATCGCTAGCCTGGGCTACGCAGCCGGACGTATACAAAGACGCTACGGCCTACGCGCGGCGGTAGTACGGAATCCGCATTTACAAGGAGCAAAGATGGACACAGCCCTACTTATTTGGCTCTGGGCCGCTTTCCTCGTCGGCCTCGGCCTACGCATTACCGACCGTATCGAGCACGCCGTGCGCGGCCCGAATCCGGTGATTACCACGACGGCTACATACTTTCGTGCGCAGTATGGCCGATTCATCTTCCGCATCCTTGCCGGAGCCGTGCTGTTTCAGGCTGCGCTAGAAATCGGCGAAGTAACCACCAAGCTAGCCGCAATGCTCTTCGGCTATGGCGTAGATACCGCGCTAGATTCTTTTCTAGAACGCCGCGCGCGCAAAAACGGAACCGAAAAAAACGGAACCTAAATATGCCCCGGATTGCCGCGCTCGTCCTGCTTTTCTTTTTCGCCGCCGCTACCGGCGCGCAAGAAACGCGCACTTGCGCGGCGGGCGTAACGGCGGTACTGGCCGAAGACGTGACCAAGAAATTCAACTTGGCACGGGCCTGCACGCTTTACGCTGACCTAATTGCACAGCACATTCCGAAGGTGGCGGTAAGGCCCGGTGCTGTATTTTACGTTGTGCGGAACTTGCAGAAGGTATGCGACCGCGAGGCCGATCTGGCTTCTTCGCTGGGCCGCCCCGCGCGGCTAGTTTCCTGCCTACGCCGCACGCCACGGGCAACGGAAATCTGGCTGGCCGAAGACAGGCCCGAGAATTACGTTATCGCGCTTGTGGATGGGCTTGATTATGCCAATCAGCTTTATCTACCGCGCGAGACGGTAGTGCGCGAGGCGAGCGAGGCCGTAACGGAATTGAAATATCCGGAATTGCGGCTGAAGTTTCACGCCACGGTGGACGCAAAAGATTTGAAGAAGTAGCACGGAATCCGTATTCGCCCTGCGGGGCAAAGGAGTAAGAAGATGAGCAGAATTCAGACGATTGACGAACTGTTTGCAGCCTCGATTCAATCGAGCGGCGAAGGTGCGGAAGCGACGGCGGTGACGGCCGATATCGTGCCGATTCTCGAAGCCTCGATTGACCCGCAGCGCGAGAACCTGATCCGCGCCGATAAGGGGCTGGGGCGCTCGCGCTTCGGTATCGTACGCGGCGGAAACGAAAGCGGGCAGTGGTCTGCCCGAATGTACGTTACGCTAGATGACGCCGCCACCCCTGTCGGCGCACCGCCCATCGACCAGCTCCTACAGGCCGCGCTCGGCGCTACGCCCGTCAGTATCAATACGACCGTGAACGACGTGACGCCGACGGCGGGCGTATTCGACGTAGCCTCGGCTACTGGCATTCAGGTGGGCGATATTCTTACTGTCCTGATCGGCGCGGCATACGAAATGCGCCCCGTTACGGACGTGACCGGCACGCAGCTGACCTTCTCGCCCGCCTTTACCGCAGCCCCGGCAAACGGAGCCGCTGTGAAGGCGCGTATCTACCGCCTGGCAACTGCGCCCGTCTACTTGACGCTCGTCAACTGGCTGCGCAATACGGCCGGGGCCGATACCGATTTTTCGCGCAAGGCGCTCGACGCGATTGTTGGCGAAATGGTGATTGACTTCAATCAGTCAATCGTCGAAATTGCTTTCAGCGGCCCTGCGCCGCAGGTATACGAGGGCGATACTTACACGCCGGCGATCCCGTCGCTGCCTACATTCAGCGAAAAAGCCCAGGCGCGTAACTTCGGCACTTTCTACTGGGGCGCTACCGAATATACCGCCTACGAACTCCAACTCACGCTTTCCAACGGCTCGGCTCTGCTGCCCGTGGGCCTCGGGCAAACCTACCCGGACGGGGCCGTACACGGACAGCGGGCGGTTTCTGTCAATCTACTGGCCGATGGGCGCACGGAAAACGATGCCCTGCGCACGGACTCGATTGCCAAGACCGAACGCGCGCTATTCTTTCACATTGGAGACGGCGCGGGAACGCTTTTCGGCGTGAACCTGCAGAAGGCCGTACTTTCCGTTGAAACGCAGGAGAAGGGTGCCGAGACGCTAAGGATTCGCTTCGGCGATAGCGGCGGCTTCGCTTCCAGCGCAAACGGTGAGCTAGTAATTGCCGTAGGCTAAGGCGTCTACAGAATCCGTATTTGCCGGGCGCGAAGCGCAAACGCGCATTGCCGAAGCCGTGTAGACGGCGCGCCCGTCTCCAGGTCTTAATCGCGGGAAGAACCCTAGTGGGTTAGCGAGCCTCATACCCTCGCCGCGGTGGGTGCAATCCCCACTCCCGCTACCAAAATCCCAAATCAAAGAAAAGGAGCATTGCATTGCCGAAACCATTTCCACGGGTACTGACGTTTCCTTACACGCCGCGTTGGGGCGGAAACCGCCAGCGCGAAACCGCCGAGCAGTTTACCGTTACGCTGCGCGATCTTACTACGGTCGAGCGGCTCGATCATCAGGCCGCGTTGCAGGAGTTGCTGGAAAAGAACGGCTACGGCGCGGATGGCGTACCACGCGAGGGCGCGAATCCTATAGTATATGCGCGGGCCAGCCTCGAAAAACAATGCGAACTCGTTGCCCTACGCTTCGTTAGCGTTACAGGTCTTTCAATTGAGGTTGGTAACGAGGGCGGGGCCGTAAGGGAGATTTTTGGATTCGAGCCGATGCTGACATACTGCCCCGATCTTGTGCTTGAGCTTGCCAGCCGCCTACTGGCCGGGCCGGACGGGGAAGAAGCAAAAAACTGACAGCGGCCGTCCTGACGGTTTTCGAGCCCGACAAGGGAATTAGGGCGGCCTATTTGGATTGTACGCGGCACGCGAAGCGAGACGGGTGCTGTGAGCCCTGGCTGATTCCTTCCGGGCCGGGCTACGGACGTGCCGCCGAAGAGGTAGGCGCCGAACGCATCATACTGCCCGCCTGCCCGGTACGTTATATCTGGGCAAGTACGCGGCAGCTTCTCGCCAATCCAGCCTTTCGTGTCGGGTTAGATTATCCGAAACGCCCGCTATTACAGGGCGGGTCTTTGCGGCAGCCGGCGAATCTGTCAGAGTTGATTTCCATCGCGCAGCGGGCTAAGCAGATGCTTCGCGCCATTGTTTCCGGCGCGCGGGCGGCACGAAAGCAGAAAGGGAGTAGCCGTGCAGATCGTAGCTAAGATTGACGATTCCGAATTCCTGGCCAACCTGACCGCTCCCCTCATGTCTGAAGTCCATAACCGCGCGCAATCTGAAACGGGCTTCTACTACTGGCCTGCCGTAAACTTCGGTCGCGGCCCCGTCTTTCCTAAGCGCGCCAAAGCCCTGAAAATCCCTATTGGCGGAGGCCGATTCATCTTCCGCAAGTCCGCCGGACCCGCCGCCCCGCGCTATATCCTTGTCAAAACCCTGCCCACTATTCCCGGCAACGCACAATTTGCCGCTACGTTTGCGGCGGGTACGAACCTGCGCGGCTGGTGGGCGTCGTTTCTAAACGCAATGGCGAAGCTGCAAGCCGCTGCACTGGCCGAGAAAACACCGTTCGGTCCCACGGGCCGCCTGGCGTCTAGCTACGAAGTAAAGGAAGCCCGCTAGTACGGAATCCGCACACAGGAAAAGAAATTGAGTACAATCCCCGGACCGATTGTTCAGTTCCAGGCCATCCTAGATATGGCCGCCATCCGTGCGTCTATCCAGAAGGAATTCGGGCAGATTCAGGTTACGGCTAAGCAGGCGGGTACCCGTATCGCAAAAGATACGATGGAACCGCTGCAACGGGAAGCGAAAAAAGCTGGCGACCAAATTGCAAACAGCCTTACCGTACAGGTTTCCAAGCTCCGGGCGGCATTTGCGCAGGGACTTACGCCGCTCCGTGAAATCGAGGCCGAGCAAAAGAAAATCGTTGCCCTGGCTGATAAAGAAATCCAGCGGCTAATTCAAAAACAAAATCTTACCAAGCAGGAATTGACCGATCTACGGCGCGTTACGCTCGAACGCGAGCGGGCGGCAAACGCTATCAGCCGCGGCGTTGGCGTCGGCGTTACGGCTGGTACAGAATCTGCAATCGCATTGATTCCGACGGCACAGATACGGCAGGCGCAACAGGCCGTACAGCTTCTTGAAAGGCAAATCGGAGTCCAGCTTCCTAGTGCCGTAAACAAATTTATTGCCTCTACAACCATTATCGGCCCGGCACTCTCCGCAGCCTTTAAGTTGACGGTAGCGCTTGTTCTGATAGATATGCTTTTGAAGCTTCCTGGGCTTTTCGAAAAGCTCGGTAATGCGATTTTCGACTTCGGCGGAAAACTAAAAGCGGGCGAAGATGATGTAAAGAAATTCAATGAAGTGCTACTGAAAAACGCTGAGCACCTAAAGGAGCTGCGCGAGGAGTACCGGCTAATCGGGCTTTCTGGGGTAAAGCTTTTTTCCGAAAAGCTTGTAATCTCCGGCGAGAAGCTAGCCGAGCAGCGCGTAAAGATTGCGGGGCTAGAGGCACAAATTAGTAGCCTGAACGCGATTGCGCGCGAGACGATTACGGTGCGCCCGACGGGGCCTGGCGCGGCTACCGCCGGCGGCGGCCAAGCGATTACACAACTTACCTCGGCAGCGCTAAAGGCGCAGAAAGACATCGCTATTTTAACGGCCAGCCTTAATCAGGCGCATGCGGGGCTGAGCGCGCTTGAGCAAGCGGCACGGAACGCAACAAAAACGCTAGGCGTTGAATTGGCTGAGCAAGGCGTCAAGAAGCTGCGCGAAGAGCTTGCTCTACTGAGCATGAATAGGCAGCTTGTCTACGACTTCTTCATCAAACTGCCCGCCGAAGAAGCTAAGAAAAAACTCGACGCTGTACGCGAGGCGTGGGGCAAGCTGGCAGAAAAAGCTACCGTCAAACCACAGGCCATTCCCATTGCTGGCGGCCCTTCCGAAGAAGAGCATAGGCGGCGGCAAGAAGGCGTTACCGCCACGAACAAGCTGAACGAGGAGTGGCTGCGTGCTACGGGCCAAACGGTTGCCCTTATCAATCTGGAATACGAGCGCGATTTGGAAAACTTCCGGGACGTAGCCCGGCTAAAGCAACTTACGGCCGAGGAGCGGGCGGCGGGCGAATTGAAAATCGAACAGATCAAGAATGCCCGCATCGCGCAGGAGCGCGAGAAGGAATTGCAGAAGATTCGCTCGGCAGCCGAGTCGCTTTTTGACGCCATGCTGGGCGGAGCGCGTTCGTTCGGCGATGCGTTGAAGCGCACGCTGATGGCGGCCGTACTAACACCCATCAGGAAGCTGTTTGCCGATACGGTTGCGCGCATCTTCGGCGGCGGCCTCGGTGGCGTTTTCGGTGGTGCCGGAGGAAAGCCCGTTACCCCGCCGTTCGCGGGCGGGACAATTCCCGGCGTAACCGGACCGGGACAGAGAACGGGCACGGTTTCTGTGCCAGCAGTACAGGCTACAGTACAAGCCCCCCAAGCGCAGGCGCAGATCGGCACGCTAAATGCCGAAATCAAGCTAGCTACCCTATCGGCAAAAGTGGTTATTTTTCAGGGTGGCGGCGGTGAGGGCGGCGGCACCTCGTTTATTTCTGGGTTTTTTAATCGTGCGACGGGTGGCGGGGCTGGGGGTAGGCAACAAGAACAGCTTGGCGGTATTCAAAAAGCCCTCGGCCTTGGTATCGGCGTTGGGGGTCTTTTTGCGGCCCGCCAGCAGGGTGGTTTTGGTGGTGCGGTACTTGGCGCGGCTTCTGGTGTTTCGATTGCAAAAAGCCTTTCCCAGATTACCAGTATCGGCGCCTTTGCTGGCCCGTGGGGAATGGCTATTGCCGCAATTGGTGGCGCACTTTTCGGGCTATTCGGTGGCGGAGAAACGCGCGAGGAAAAGATAGCGAAGGCTATCAAGCGGCAGACGGTTACGCTGCCCGAGCCGATGGCATTTCAGTTTTCGAACCTAGCTACGCTGGGCGATACGCTAGCCTCGCGCGGCTACTCGGCTACGCCCGGCGGCTTCGTCAGCTCGCGCCCGTCCGTCGTCGTTCAGTACAATATCAGCGCCGTTGACGCGCGTAGTTTTTCAGATTTTGCCGAGCGCAACGCAGGGGCGATTGATCGCGCGGCGGCGCTTCGCGCCGGTGGCCGCTCGCCGCTCGTCGCACGTCTGCAAACCCGTTTCAATCCGGCCTAGCCGGTACGGAATCCGTATATGCAAGCTCCAATCATCCTAAGCACTGGCGCACTTCTACGCTACGCCGTTTCGCGTAGCCACCGCTTTGCTACGCGCTCGGTGACGCTGGCCGATCTGTCGCAGCAAACCGCCGGCCTGCTGGCCGCCTCGCTACGCGGCTGGGAATTGGACTTGGGAATGCTGCGCGATAGCGAGCGCGAAGACTGGCTGGAGTTTTTTGAATCGGCCCAGGGAGCCAAGACAGCCTTTACGTTCGTTGACCCGCTGGCGAACCTGCTGAAGTGGAGCGAGGAATTTGATAACGCTGTTTGGGTGAAAAGTAATCTAACGGCGGCAGCCGATCTTGCGGCGGTAGACCCCTTCGATCTGGCCTCGGGGCGCGTACAGCGGCTTACGGTTAGCGCAACGCCGGCCAGTATGTATCAGGAAATCGCCGTTACTCCCAGCGGGGCCGGCAGCTCGCGTAAGCACTCGATTGAATTCACGCTTTCCCTTTGGATAAAACTGGTCGCTAGCGGCCCCACCTCATTCGATATCAGCATCGGTGACGACGCTTCGGAATCTTCCCTGCTATCGGTTACGCCGACGGCTACGCTAACGCGCGTCAGCCTGACGTACCGCTTTGCAGCCAGTAACGACGCTTCGAATGTTCGTGCGCGCCTAGATAATTTCAGCGGTACGGGGCAGGTGCTGATTTTTGGCGCTCAGCTTGAGGCGGTAGGAACGGTTTCTGGCTACAAGAAAACCGGCGCGAGGTCCGGCGTCGTACCGAATTGCAGGTTTGCCGAGGACGAAATCGAATTCGCGGCCACGAAGTACGACCACAACGACATGCGGGTAACGATCCGCGAGTGGGCGGGGTAGTACGGAATCCGTACAAGGAGACGCTGATGGGTAGAAAGAAAATTCGCACTTTTATCCTCGTGCTCGCGGGCATGATCTTGGTTGCCGCTACGCCGCTATGGGCGCAAACAACGACGCCGAATATGGGGCTAACCAAGCCCCGCGTCGGGTCCGTCGGCTGGGGCGCGGCCGTCAATGCCAATTTCGACAAGATCGATACCGGCGCGTTTCCGGTAATTAACAGCATCCGCTTCGTGGACGGGGTGAAGTTCACAACGCTTGCAGCGGCCATTGCCGATCTTCCGGCGGGGGGCGGTATAGTTATAGATACAACCCTGACCGCAGTGTCGGTGACAGCCGATCCCTTTGCTGGGGTGCCGGGCACGAAACACCTTCATGTGATACTTGCGCCCACGACCTATACAACCACCGTTGCGTGGAATATCCCTGAGAACACTTGGCTACAAGGACACGGGCCACGCACTACAGTCCTCAAGGCGGGGGCTAGCACTTGGGTATTACAAAGCCTCAATGACGCACCCGGCATTCAACAGTTGCGAATCTCGGACATGACGATTGATGGCAACAAGGGTGCGTTCGCGGCATCGGGCGGAATCTATCTCAAGCGCGTTTTTCAACTTTCAGCGATAGAGAACGTGTTCCTTCAGGACTTTGGCTCTCTCGGCGGCATCAAGTGGGAGAACTTCGACATCAACGGCGGGATGATGAGCAATATCGAGTTGCTGGGGGACTCGGCGGGCACCACAGGCGGGGCTGGTGCAGGCGATTGTCTAACGCTAGATGCCACGAACAATATGCTGCTAAACAGCATCACCTGTGAATACGCCCCCAATGGAATCGTAGTAAAGGCACAGTCCGCACCCTCTCTAGTGAGCGTCTTCTTGAACAAGTATCATTCCGAGGGAATCAGTGGAAGCAGTATTGATCTCCAGGCGAACGTCGCCCTCTTCCACGCTAAGGGCGTTTTTATGGTGGGCGGCGGCGGTGCAAACATCGGCCTTAAGATTGCGTCGTCGGCGACATTGTATGACTTTGAGAACATAGAGTTCGCAGGAAGTTGGGGGAATAATATCCAAATTGGGGGAAACAACTTCAATCCCACCGAGAAGCACGCCTATCGTTTCAACAACGTCACGTTCGCTCAGTCTATGGGAACGCTTACTTGGTTGGGTTCTACCATGCCTAGCGACCCCGGCGCAGCTATCGAGGTGCGATCGAATGCCACAAACCTTCTTCGCTTGGCTAGCAACGCCAACGTAGAAGCCCTAAAAACTACAGCAACTACCACTACGATGAGTAGGGCGTCTGGCGGGGACACGCTGGCCTTGAAAAACCTCGACGCGTCGGGAAGCACTTACGGTCTTCAGGTTGATGTCAACAACAGTCTTCTTGTAAGCGAAAGCGGGGTCGCTAATCGTCTGTGGCTCGATAAGACAAGCGGGAACTTTGGCGTTGGCGCTCAAGCCCCGGCGCTTTTCGGCGTCAACGCGAAATTTGCTGTGGACACGAATGGCAAGGTAACGGAGTATGCGGATATCGCAACGGTAGCAGGAGGCGTACCCGCCGAATTCGCAGAAGTCAATTTGACTGCACAAGGCGCAGCCATCGGAGCTACGGCGCTTTACGCCGTGCCCGCCGCTGGTGCGGGTCAGTACCGCGCGTGTTTCAACGCGAAGGTGACGCAAGCGGCGACTACATCATCGGTACTCGGCGGGACAAACGGCTTCCAGCTTGTCTACACCGACCAAGACGATTCGGTGGTGGTGACGACCGTAGCAACGCACCCGTTCAACTCGACCACGGCGAATCTCGCGCTCAATACTACCCAGGCGCTCTACCACGGCTGCCTGTTTGTCAACGCAAAGGCTTCGACGAACATTCAATACTCGCTAGGTTACACGTCAGTTGGTACGACGCCGATGCAGTTCAACTTGCACATCCGCTTGGAAAAACTATAACCGCCATGTCTGGCTGGGGACAATTTCCGTGGGGCGGCGGGCCGTGGGATGGCGGTCCGGCCACAATCGACGAGCTAAAAGACCTCGCCTCGCCGGGCGTCCCGATCCTGCTGCTCGATATCACCTCGCGGCTCACCGGGACGGTTCTGCGCGTTTCGCAGCTGCCCGTTACCTACGGCGGAAATACCTACTCGGCGTTGATTCCGCTAGAAGGCGGCGTCGAGGGTTTCGAGGTTCGGCTGGAACAATCCGAACTGGGGATTGCGGCCATACCGGAAATTGCCGTGACGCTGGCGAACGTAGACGCCGCGATGTCGGCTTGGGACAATACCAATCTTTTCAAAGGGGCCTCGATTACAGCCCGGCTGGTACTGTATGATCCGACGACGGAACTGGCCAGCACGGACGCGCTGACGGTTTTCAAGGGTATCTGCAACCCGCCGGATTTTGAGAACGACGCACGGCTACGCCTGACGGCTTTCAATCGTTTTCAGGCATCACTAAACCTTTTTCCACCTATTCGCGTACAGCAGCTTTCACCTACTGTTTTTCCGCCCGAGGGCGGCAAAGATTCGGATTCATTTAGCCCGACGGATACGGATTCCGCAATTTTCCGTATCATTGATTCCGAAGCTACGCGCTCGGCCCTCGGCTGGCCTTGCGGCTACGGCCCGATTCGCGGACAGTCCGGCTACGGCGGTTCTAATCCAGTAGGCAATTATGCGGTCGCGCAGGTTTCGAATGCCGATATTTTTTCGCCGACAACAATCGGCAAAACCGGCCTGGGGTTGACGGTCGATTCTTTGAAAGACCATATCGTTGTACTGACGGGCGGTACGGGCGCGGGGCAGTCGCGGCGGATCGCCTCGAATACGGCCACGACAATCATGCCAGCAAGTGCTTGGACAACCACGCCGGACGCCACGACAGATTTTGCCGTGCTTTACGGCTGGTGCTCGCGTTCGAAGGCTGATTGCCAGGCGCGCGGAATGTACGAGAAAGATTCGGCGTTGCGCACAACGCGCCGATTCCGTGGCATCAGTTACGTCCCGGCCGATTATAATTTCCGCTCGATTTTTCAGATTTGGGCCGCCGGCGGGCGCCGGTCTTCTATGACCGACGCAAACGGCGCGAAATACAATCAGATTATCCCGCGCGTCTACGGCAAGGGCCGAATTTCGGCGCGAATTCTTTTTACGCAGACCGATTTACAGGTACGCGGCCATATGCTTGTTAGCGAGGGCGAGGTTTCCAGCCTTTCGGATTTGATTATCGAGGGCAAACAGATACCGAAAGACCAGCCTTCGGGATCGCGTGCCGATATTTCCGGCAATTGGTTTGCCCGCCTCGGCACCCGCGGCGGCAATACGGCGCATACGCGGTTTCCAGAGGCCGATCCGTACAATCTATTTGCCATCGTTTACCTCGATACGCTGCCTCCGCAATTTATTAGCGGCTCGCGCTTCGAAGCCTCCGTCCTTGTTACCGGGCGGCTCGTTGAAAGCGTTGACAAGGACGGCAATTCGTCAGGCTGGGCTTGGACGCAAAGCCCCGGCTGGATTTATCTGGACGTGCTGAAAGATTCCGGCTGGCCGCGCGCGGAAATCAACCTGCAAAAGTTTCACAGCTACGCGCAGTATGCCGATCAACAGATTGCAACGGCGCTAGGCGAAAGCGGGACTTCTTTACGCGCGCGCTTCGAGCGCAACTTTGTAATTGCCGATCAGCGTCCGCTGGCCGATGTACTTTCGGCCATCGCCGGCGGGGCGCGCATCCTAGCCGGATACGATGCCGACGGGAAGCTGGAAATCGAATGCGAAAACAGGCTGGCCGATACGACTCTGACGACGGCCGTAGCCGCGCCGGGCGTTGGGTTTGTGCGTGCGGCCGATGGGGCCGGGATTTCGGTAGGTACTGAACTTCTGATTGACGAAGGCGGAACGAATCAAGAAACCGTTACCGTGCTTTCCGTGCGGCTGGTAAGCAACCTGTTTGAATTCGAAGCCAATTTTGCAAATATTCACAGCGCGGGCGAGACGGTTACGGCCGAGCCTGCCTATCATTTCGTTGACGCATCGCTGGTACTTGGCCCCGGCAACGTACGTGAAATCTCTCGCCGCTCGCAGCCTACGGCCGATTTTCCGAACGAGTTGACAGGAGAATTCCAGAATCAGTTTCGTAGCTTCGTTCAGGATAGCGTCACGCTGATGGACGTACGCGAGGCGAATGAGCTGGGCGCGCGGATGACCGGGCAGATTCCGGGCGATGGTTTTATGACCGTAGACGCTGCCGTGCGTATTGCCCGGCTGACGCTTTTTCGCGCCCACGGCAGACGCAACGCCAACGGTACGCCGGCTAGCCACGGTAATTTATTCGCCGAGCTGGAGTCAACCGTCAAAAGCGTACTGCTGCGTATCGGGCAGATCGTCGCCGTAACCTGGCCGACGAAGAGCTGGACGGCTAAGCAGTTTCGCGTGGTAGCGATTTCTCCGGCGCAAGACCCGCTGCTTCCCTACTGGCGGATTCGGTATATTTTGCGCGAGCACGATGCGCAGTGGTACGACGATATCAACAATAATGCCGTGGCCGCGCCGGGCTTCCCGACGAACATTGCGCCCGGCGGCTCCGGCGCGGGCCTGGGGCCGGTAGATACGGACTTGCCGACGGGCGACGACCCGCCGTGGACGCTATACCTTGCAACCTGAGTACGGAATCCGTAAATGCCCATTAGCCAAGAGAGCGTAACCCTTTCGGGCGGCGGGCGCGCCATCCGCCTTATTGTAGCCTTTACGATTCCGCTCCTCGCCGACTCGGCACTGGTAGCCGTGCCCCGCATCGCGCATCTTGACGTAGACGCCGCCGATGGCAGCGGTACGTTGGCGGGCGGGAAAATCTGGAACTACTTTTTCGTGGGCCTCGATGGCAGCGGGCAGCGCGGCCGTTGCTCCCGCCCAATCGAAGTCAATCTCGGTGCGGGCACGCAATGGGTCGTTACAATTTCAGGCGAAACGCCGTTCGATACGAACGCCGTCGAGTTCGAGGTCTACCGTTCGGCTGACGATATCTGGAATCCGCGCCGCATCGCAGCCCCGGCGGCCATTCCCGATCCGTTCACGTTCGAAGACGATGGTCTGGCGAACGAATCGCCGGTCGTTTTTCCGCCTGACGAAAACTACGCCGGGGCGCGGGCTTACTGGCGTCCACTAGGCGGCGATTACTGGCACTTTGGCGGGGAAACGTCCGAGCGTAACCAGCCTAACATTACCTTCGTAATTCCCTATAACGAGGCTGCGGCGCAGATCGAAATCCAGCTTCGAGCCGTCTCGCGCTCGGGCGCTGAAACACCGCCATCGGTTGCCCCCACGGCAACGTACGCGCTAGTAGGCGTTCCGCAGCGTATCAACGCCGACGGGCGCGTAGTGGCCGCGATTGCGGCCGACAGCCCGGAAAACCGGCTAGGTAATAATTGGTTCGAAGGTACGAACGGCGTACTAACCGGCCAGCCGACGCCGCCTACGGGCTACGGCTCGTGGGTAGACGCCAAGACTGAAGGCTCGGCCCCGGCCTTTACCGGCGCATCAGAATTGAACCTACAAAACTGTACGACTAGCGGCGGCGTAAACGGCGTTCGGCAGGACGTGGATTGGAATTACGTCGGCTTTCCCGGAGAAGAAGTTGTCATTCAGGTACAGGTAAAAAAGAAATCGGCGACGGCCCCGAACGGAAACTTCCGCATCCGGCTGGTGGGTTATGACGGAGCCTCGGAAACCGGGGCGGCGGCAATACTGAATACCGCAGGAACGCTTTTCAGCGACACGCTGTGGGCTATTTTGACGTTTCGTACCATACTGCCCGTCAATGTTCTCAATCAAACGAAGTGGCGCATAGAATTCCTGAACGCTGGCAGTACGAACGAATCTTTCAAAATCCGCCGTGCGATCTTGAACCGCTCATCCGATCCGCCGCGCTGGACGCCGACGATTCCCCGCGAACCCATAGCGCAGTACGTTGTAGGCGGCGGTGGCGATTCGGGCGGCGACCCAGGAGGCGAGGGCGGCGGCGAGGGCGGAGAGCCGGACCCGCCGCTGCTGGATTGATTAGGGATAATATGCCGGAGATCGAAAAAATCGAGCGGTTTGCAGACCGCCGCAATCAGGTTCGCTACGCTATTACCGTTGATGGCCAGACATACAATCGGTTTTTCCGCACCGGCCCCGGCGGCGAAGGCGAGCCTTCGGAAGAAGAGTTGGCGCGGCAGGTTACGAGAATTGCGGATTCCGTACGCCGCTACCGGGAAGTTACTGCCGATCCGCGCGTTGCTTCGGCGCATATCGGAGGAGACGGGAAAATCACGATACACATTCAAGGGCGGCAAAATCCCATCAAGGTACGCTGGGCATCCGAAATCGGCGACGCACTGAAGCGCCCCGAGACACTACCCCGCCGCCCAGATATTTCTGCGGTTTTGAAAAAGGCGCGTAATGCAGATTGACCTAACGCTTCGTTTGCCGCAGCGCGAATACTTCGAGGCGCAGCATCCGAAAAGCCTTATCGTCCTACACCACACGGTTGGGGCCAGTGCCCGTAGCACGTTCGAGTACTGGCTCAGTAGCCGCCAACGCATCGGCACGGCTTACATCATCGAGCGCGACGGTACGGTGTTTGAGGTTTTTCCACCCGAATGCTGGGCGCATCACATCGGCTCGATAGCTACCCGCAGCGGACACCGCATTCCGGCCAGACCGCACAGTATTGACCGCCGCTCGATTGGGATTGAACTGGCCAGCGAGGGGCCGCTCATGGAGCGCGAATGCGTGGAAGGCTCGGGCAATCCTAGCGCGTTTTACGCCTTTGGTGGGAAACAAAAATTCGATGGATTGGTTTGGAGGACGGCAGAGCCGTGGCGCGGATGCGAATTTTTTGCGTCCTATACCGAGCCGCAATTCGTTGCGGCGGTTTGGCTAGTGCGCGATCTCTGCGAGCGGTTCGGGATTCCGCCGGTTACGCCGCGCGACCCGCTTTCTTGTAATCCCGCCTTCGCCACCTGGAAGGGCGTGCTGGGCCACGCGCATTTGCGGCCCGACAAGACAGACCCGCAGCCGCAGCTATGGGATACCGAATTCCTGGCCGCCGCCGGACTGGAAACGCAATGACCATTTCGCGCTTTACGCTTGCTTTTCTTCTTGTCGCGATTACCTTCCTATCGGCCTCGATGGCCTATATGGGGCGGATTGCAGAAGACGTGGCCGATGATTTGCGTTTTTGCCGGGCGCAGTTTACCCGCCAAGGTACGCTAGGCTACGTCTGGGCAAAGCAGGGCAGTGACCAGGTTCTAATTCGTACCTCCTACGGTTGGTTGGTGCTGGTAGGCGAAAAGCCTTTCGCGGAATTCAAAGAGGGTGGCTGTGCTTGGCACGACGGCCAGAGGGTTTTTCCTACGCGCTGCGATTCTCGTGTCTTTGATTTGCGTTAAGAAATACGGAATCCGTAGTTTCTGCATCTAACAAGGAAATGCCGATGAAATACAAACTACTGCGCCTTGCCGTACTGCTACTCTGCCTTGCCCCCGCCGCCGCAGCCCAAACGGCAACCGTAATAGGTACGTTCAAGACGGCCGAAAACAAGACGCCCGCACAGGCGGGGCTTGAACGCTACGCCACGATTGCGGCTACGTCCGTTTACGGCTACGTTGATTTTGAGCCCATTGATCTGGCTGGGCGCGTAGTACGTGAAATGACCTGCGACGGCCTGACGTACCTTCCGCTGAAAGCGCGTGCTTGGATTAAGGCCGATGGTACGCTGATGCGCGCCGACGGCACGGCTGGGATTACCCTGATTCCGAACGAAGGCTGTCTGCCAGCGGGGCTAGCGTATCGGGCTACGATTTTTCTGAATAAATCAAGCGATGGGCGGATTGCAAAGGTCGAACTACAGCAATCGAAAAACCTGCCCGATGTGGCCTCGGTAGACTGGGCCGCCCTTTCTCCGGCTACGATTTCTACCCCTAGCTATCCCTTTCAGCTTCAAACCGGCGCAGCGGTACTTACGCCTGAATCGTGGACTCACGCTACAGCTGCTAGCGTAACCACGCCAGCCTCGGGAATTTCAAAACCGTTTTTTGATTCCGCCGACGGGCATTTCAAATACCGCACCTCGGCAGGAACGCTAGTAGACCTTTCTTCTGGCGGTGTCGCTCCGACGGGCACCGGCTTCCGGCACGTTACCGCCGGGACGGAAGATGCCGCCACAAAGCTAGTTGAAGATGCGGATGTACACGCTAGCGCCGCTATCGCTCAATCTAAAATCGCCAACCTTACCACAGACCTTGCGCTCAAGGCGCCGCTCGCCTCGCCCGCCTTTACAGGCACGCTGACCCATTCGGGGGTCAGCGGCTTTGGCCCAGATGCCGAGGCCGGCGATATCAGTCTTTTGTGGGTCGGAGAAACTGGGAGCTATGGCGTTATCGGTAGTTTTGAAAAGAATCTTACTACCGAGCTAAACTCCGCCAATTTCTTTGCCACCCTCCACGTTGGACAGAAATTTAGCCCAACGGCTAGCGGTGTACCTAATTTTTCTTCGGCGGCCTTCTCTGCAAGGGGGTTTACGGCGTCGGGAAGTACGCGCCCGATGACAAATGTGGTCAGTCAGGCGGTTTTTGCAGACCTCACGCATCAGGGAAGTCAGCTTTGGGGCTATCCTCAAGCGGTTACGGGAACCGTATCTGTTACGGGCGGCGGATCGGTTACTAAAGCCGAGGGCCTCTATGGGACTGTTACCGCTATAGATGGTAGTATTAGCGACGCGAGGGCTGTTTTTGCTACCGGCGGAACCGGGGGTGCCAGCGGAAGCATTACTAATCTCTACGGCTTCTACGGAAAGCTCTACAAATCCGGCGGCCTCGGCACCGTCACAAATGCTTATGGACTGTTTCTTGAAGATGTAACGGCAGGTGGTACGCTTAACTATGCCATCTATTCCGGCGCAGGACTTAATCGCCTCGGGGATTCTACTACCATCGGTCGCGGCGCTGCTACGTCCTATACCCTTACCGGTGACGTTTCCGGCACCGATACGGTTATCACTTTCGGGAATGGCGTTGTCAACGTCTCTGCCGGAACGCTCCAGCAGGCTGGTACCGCAGTTTCGCTCGCCGGCCACACACAGGCTTGGTCTACTATTACCTCGACGCCTACCACGCTCGCGGGCTACGGGATTACCGATGCCCAAGCCCTCGACGCAGACCTGACCGCCATCGCCGCCATTTCCACCACTCTCGGGGATTTGATTTACGGCAACGCTACGCCCGCCTGGACGCGCTTGGCTGGGAATACGACGGCCACAAAAAAATTCCTAGTACAGACCGGCACCGGAGCGGTTAGCGCCGCGCCTGCCTGGGATACCATCGTTGACGGCGATGTGCCCGACACTATTACTGCCTCGAACTATCAACCCCTTCTCTCGGGGATTGACGCCCTTAGTTTTGGCGTTGGCGCGGCCGCGACGGTTACGCTTACGGGCAATGTTACGGGTACGGATTCCGTAATTACCTTCGGCAGTTCGTCGGTAGACATAACCACCGGAACGCTGAAACAGGCGGGTACGGCGGTTTCGCTTACGGGCCACGGGCACGCTATCAGTGATACTACTGGATTACAGACCGCGCTCGACGCCAAAGCCCCGCTTGCCAATCCTACATTTACAGGTACGGCCGTTACCGTAGGCGGCGGGGTTGCAGTCACAGAATTTCGCCTGCTAGAGCCTTCGGGCGGAGGAGCTAGCTACGCAGGTTTCAAAGCCCCCGCGCTTGGCGGTAATTTGGTTTGGTCCTTGCCTACCGCAGATTCTACTGGAACGCAGTGCCTAAAATCTGACGGCTCGCTCAATCTCAGCTTTGCGGCTTGCGGCGGAGCGATTACCGGCACCAATACACACGTTCTATTCTTCGATGGGACCGACAATCCGGCCGGGGATGCGGGCCTGACTTACAACAAAACCACCGACGTACTTACTGCCGTAGGTGGATTTTCCGGCGCCCTGACCGGCAACGTCACCGGGAACGCTTCAGGTACTGCCGCCACCATTACCGGGGCGCTGGCCCTGGCTAATACCCCGCTCACCACCCTCGGCGACCTGCTTTATGTCAACGTCACGCCAGCCCTTACCCGCCTCGCCGGGAATACGACTACTACGAAAAAGTTTCTGACCCAAACCGGCACTGGGGCCGTCTCGGCCGTACCCGTCTGGGATACGATTATCGCTGGAGATATCCCCAGCCTTGCCGCTACCTACCAGATCATCTCTGAGAAAAACGCCGCATCGGGCTACGCCGGCCTTACCGCCGGAACGAAACTCAACCTCGCCCAGATGCAAGAGGTGATGGCTCCTGCTGATCTTACCGGCGTTGCCGACACCTCCGGCTCCGGCACGACTCTCCCGCTCGGCACATTTTCCTCGCTTGCCGCCAACGACGTGATGTCGTGGAACGGCTCGAATTGGGTTAACGCCGTCCTCGGCGTGAGCGTCAACGCGCAGACGGGCGTGAGCTACACCATCGCGGCTGGCGATAAAAGCAAGCTAGTCACCCACTCGAACGCCGGGGCTATCGCCGTCACCCTACCCCAGGCCGGCGCGTCTTTCCCTGACGGGTGGTACTACTTTACCGAAAATCGCGGCGCGGGTACGGTAACGATCACCCCGACGACTTCCACTATTGACGGAGCCGCTTCGCTCACCCTCGAACAGAACGACGGCGTCTTCATCGCTAGCGACGGCGCGAATTATTATACCTCGCGCGGTCGTCTGCGCACGCACACCCACGCCACCACCGCGCAGGGTGGCACGCTCGACGCTGCGGCTATTGCTACTGGCACGTTCTCTGCTGCTCTTCTGCCGCTGCCCACCGCCTCCACCATCGGCGCCATCAAATCGCTGACCTGTGGCGGTACTGACAAGCTCTCCGCCATCGGTACCGACGGCGTGCCGGTCTGCTCGGCCGACGTGTCCGGCGGTACGCCGAGCTGGAGCGATCTGACCGCGCCTGGCGCCGCCGTCTCGATGGTATCGAATCAGACTACCGAGACAGTTACGTTTGATTTCCAGGCGGCCTTTACTACCGGCTCCCAGTTTGTAGTCAAATCTTCGACTGGGACTCCTTCGGGCGGCGTACTCTTCGAAATCCTCGGCCACGATGGCGACGTACAGCTTATGAAAATCACCAACGGCGGCACCAACGGCGTCGCTATCTCGGCCGCCGGCGCCCTTACCGCTACCGGCTCCGGCTCGATTGCGGCGACTTCGGTGCCCTGGTCGGGCGTCTCTTCTACGCCTACCACGCTCTCCGGCTACGGCATTACCGACGCCCAGGCCGCGCTCGCTACCATCGAGGCCGTCAGTCTCGGCGCTGGCGCGGGCGCTACCGTCACATTTACAGGTAATGTTTCCGGTACGGATTCCGTAATTACCTTCGGTAGTTCGTCTGTAGATATTACTACTGGTACGCTCAAGCAGGGCGGCACTTCCGTTGCGCTACAGTCTGTTACGCTTACCGCTGGTGCTGGCCTCAGCGGTGGCGGCGACATTTCAACAAACCGCTCATTCGCTACGGCCAGCGGCGAGGCCGACTTCTTGGCCAGCGGCGCACTCACTTGCGGCGCCAGCACGCAGGGTAAGATACAGGTCCACACTACGCCGCTGCAATACTGCGACAACGCCGGCACGCCCGCGCTCCAGTACGCTGCCTACGGCGATTCGACGGGCAACGCTTCCGTCGCGCTTACCGGCGATTCTGCCACAGCATTCTTCTCTACTGGGACATTAGAGGCCGCGATACTACCCTTACCGACGGCTTCTACTATCGGGGCCATCAAATCGCTCACCTGCGGCAGCACTGACAAACTTTCTGCTATCGGTACCGACGGCGTGCCCGTCTGTTCCGCAGACGTAGATACAGCTACCGCATGGAATGCCCTCGCTGCGCCGTCAGCGGCTACTAGTTTTGTCTCCAATCAGACCACCGAAACCGTTACCTTTGATTTTCAGGCCGCATTCACCACCGGCTCGCAGTTCATTATTAAATCATCCACCGGAACCCCCTCGGGTGGGTACCTACTCGAAATTGCCGGACACGACGCCGACGTGAAGCCCTTCAAGCTCACCGGCGATGGTACGAACGGCGTGGAAATGTCTGCCGCAGGTTCGCTCGCTATCATCGGTACCGGAGGTATCGTAGCCACTACAGGCGATTCTGCTACGTCTTTCTTCGCCGCTGGCACGCTCGAAGATGCGCGGCTCACTACTTTTATGCAAACCCGGATGTTCGGTTTTGTACTGGGTGCTGATAACGGCGTGGTACTGGTGGACGCCGATGACCAGGCTTCTATTTTTATTAACTGGCACGCCGTCAGCGTTACCCTCGAAGAAATCTATTGCGAATGCGACGGCGGATCGCCTACCGTCAACTTTCAGCGCGATGATGGTGCGCCCGCCAACATTCTGAGTACCGCCCTAACAGTAGCTTCTACCGGGGCCTGCGCCCGCGCTACAGCGGTAAGCTCCACAATCAACTCGGCGGTTACCTGCGTGGCCACGCTCGACGGTACCGAAAAAGTCCTGAGTGCCGGGCATCGCGTGGACTGGCTCACCGGCACCGCAGGCGGCGTTGCCAAACGTATTACCTGTTGGGGGAAATATGCGCAGTAAATCCATCGCCATTCTCGCCATAATCCTCGCCCTCGCGTTCGCTGCTAGCTATCGTGCGGACGCGCAGAATCCCGTTCGTACCGTGCGCGTAGCAGTATTTTCCGGGGCCACGCTCTACGATATGGTCACCGCAGCCCAGGTTAGCTGCGACGTTGACAACCCCTGCGTAATCGTCTTTGACCTCGGTATTCAGAAATTCCCAGGCGAGAACCTGCCTGTTCCCTGTAGCGGTTGTACTTGGATTGATTACCGGATCGTCGTACCACTGCCGCCCGCTGCGATTCCCGCGCCCTCGACCTCTACCGCCGGGGGCGTTCTGGCGTTGGCATGTTCAGGCAGTCAGAAAGTCAGCGCCATTGGGGTTGATGGAATTCCTGTTTGCACCGATGACGTTTCCGGCTCCGGCGGAGCGCCCGCAGGTGCAGTTGTAATGATCGTCGCGGGCACCTGCGCAACCACGCTCGGCGCCGGATGGGCGGAAGAAACTACGCTCAATGGAAAATTTCTCCTCGGCACCCTTGAAGCCGCCGCCGATATCGGCGGTACGGGCGGCGCTGATAGCGTGACCCCGGCCGGCACAGTCAGCCAGCCTACCTTTACCGGTACTTCCAGCCAAAGCACCTCTTCCGATTCGGCGGGTACGCCCGCCGGAACGGTTGCATGGCCCGCGGGAGTTCCTAGCTTTGTCGGCGCGGCTTTCAGTAATATCATTAACCATCTTCACGTCGTCAATATCACCGATACCGGCCATACGCATCTGACCCAACGCTATCCGACCGCGACCGGTAGTTCTACCGGGTTCACTATTGACACGTCAATGAGTGGCACCCTGGCCGACAATACGCTGCCTACAAAAACCGGCACGACCGGAATTTCCGCGACCACCAATAACCCGGTCGGGGGCGTTGCTTCGATCACCCCGGGCGGCACCATTTCCTGGCCCGCAGGCGTGCCTACTTTTTCGGGGAGTGCTCTTGCGACTCACGGCCATACCCTGACTCCCGCCGGTACCGTTTCGCAACCTACCTTTGCCGGCACCTCGCAGGAAAACCGCCCGGTATTCGTCAAGGTGATCTTTTGCAAGAAGACGTGAGGATTCGATGAAGCGACTTACAATCCTTCTAGGGCTTGTACTGCTAGGGGCGACCCCTGCGTCAGCGCAGGTTACGCGCACCTATACGTCGGGCTTTGAAGAGGGCACGGTTACTGGCATTTGGAATGCCTCCGCATCACCGACCGCTTCTAGTTCAAACCCGCGAAGCGGAACCTACTCTCTGCTTATTAACGCGAACGGTGAAAACGTCTCAAAATTTTTCGCGACGAACGCGCCGACAGGGACGACGGTCTGTGCGCGCACAAGTTTTTACGTGGCAACGACGCAAGCAGCGACCTGCGACATTCTTACCTTTGCAAACTCGTCCGGCACTACCACCCAAAGCATCACGATGGATACCAGCCGCGTCCTCACACTCGTAAACGATGTGACTGCGGCATCGCAGGTAGGGCCGACACTGACGGCGGCAACGCATTACTGGATTGAAGTATGCGTAGACCTCTCGGATACGGTGGGTAACGTCCGCTGGCGCGTAGATGGTGTCGTACAAACGGCTATTTCTAGCGTAGATACGCTGAACGTAGATATAGGACGCATTCGATTCGGAACTACCACAGCGGCGGGCCTTACTCCCTTCGCATTCCACTATGATGACATTGCTATCCAAACAGGTGATGCGTGGTTCACAACTTGGGCAACCGGGGCGGGCGGAATTGACCACATCAAACCCGATGGCGATGTCAGCATTTTGTGGACGCCGACGAGCGGCACGAACGCCTCCAACGTGGACGATACGCCGGGTACGATTGACGATGATACCACCATCGTTTCGCACACCGTTCTGAATCAATTTGACCGGCTGTCACTGACCGCGATGGCTGCGGGCGTGCCCGCTGACGCGGTTCTCTATTTTGCCAGTGTCGGCGGACGGGTGGGCGGTAACGGTACCTCCGGCACCCGTAATATGCGTTTCAAGATTTGGAACGAGGGCGGCACGCTCACCAATGGGCCGACGACAAATCTAAACGACGCGACAACCTGGTTTGCCGGTGGCCCCTACGCAGGCCATACCATCGAACTTGCCCTGACCGGCAAGACCAAAGCCAACGTAGCCAGCTTCGACGCGGGCTACGAGATTACCGCCGGGGCAACTGTGTTTGCGAAGGTTTCGGCCTTATGGGTCAACATCGAGTGGACGAATGCGCCCTCCGGCGTGGCCCGCCGCCGCATCATCTCCCAGCGCGACGACCAGATCCGCCGCGCCGTGGCCGGCCTCGGCGATCTCCGCGCCTTCCACTCTTCCGCTCTTCCACTCTTCCACATTTCCACCTTGGAGCAGCTCGGCAAGCCTGAGCCGCTGGCGGTAGCCGCCCCGCGCAACGTTCCCACCTATGCGCGGCCGTCTACGAGCGGCCTCACCAAAACCCAGGTGACCGCCGGCGCGGGCACGCTTCAGACTGCCTACAATGCGGCGGCTTGCGGTACCGCGCTGCTCCTCGACCGCGGCGGCTCCTACACCGGCCAGCTTTCGCTCAACAAAGATTGCTCCCTCGCCGCACCCCTCATCGTCTGCACCGAAGACGTAGCCGGGACGGACTGCGATTTTTCTTTTCCTGCTCTCGCCAACGGCCGCATTGACGCGCTGCAATTCGCGGACACCTTCGCTGTCGTCAGCCACGCGACCGCGAACGAAGCCACAATCACTACCGCCTCGAATACCTACGCCGACCACCACTACTTCATCGGCGTGAAGATTCAGCATACCGGCTCGCTGCAAGGCTCGCTCGTCGGCTTCGGCAACGCCAACACCTCGACGGCCACCATCCCTTCGCAGATGTGGCTCGACTCGGTGTGGGTCACCGGCACCGCGCTTTCCACCACCCGCCGCTGCGTCACCCTGAACTGCACCGATTGCGGCGTGGTCGCCTCGCACATCGTGCAGTGCAAGGAACAGGGCGCGGACGCGCAGGGTATCGCTACCTGGTACGGCCAACGGCTTCTCGTGGACAACACCACGCTTGAAGCCTCCGGCGAAAACTTCATGACCGGCGGCGCCATCCAGCCCCAGCTCAACGACAACCCCGGCGAAGTCGTTCCCAGCGATATCGAGTTCAAACGGAATTGGGTGTTCAAGGCCGACGCCTGGAACGAAGACCACGCCGATTACGCGGGAAAGAACTGGGACAACAAAAACCTATTCGAGCTGAAAAACTGGGATCGCGTTTGGGTTCATAACAACGTCTTCGAAAACTCCTGGGCTGACGCCCAGTCCGGCTACGCCTTCGTGATGACCCCGCGCATCCAGAGCGGTACTTCCTACCGCGGCCACGACGTCACCATCGAAAACAATCTACTGCGCAGCGTCTGCCGGGGATTCAACCTTTCCGGCACAGACAGCGGGGATTCAACCGGGGCGTTCAAGCTGCGTCGCGCGGCCATCCGCAACAACGCCCTCCAGAATGTTGCCCTGCCCCTGGCCACGCTCTGCAACAACGACGGCACGCTCGGCAACATCTTTACCACCCTGAACGGCGCAATGTTCATGGATCTCTCCTACAACACCGCATCGAGCGGGCGCCGCGCGAACTATATGGACATCACCGCCAAGCAGCAGGCCCGTAACCGTATCGTCGGGAACATCCTCGACACCACCACCCTCGGCTGGGCCGGCAGCGGCTTCACCGAGGGCAACTCGACGATGGCCGCCTACATGCCCGATTCGCTGCTCACCCTGAACGTGTTTGTCGCCAAGACGGCCTCCAACTACTCGAACCACGCAGGGAATTATTTTCCGGCCACCAGCGCAGCGGTGCGCTACGTCAATCAGGGCGTTGACGACCGGCTGTGCACCGGCGTGAACACGCCTGTCGAGGGCTGCCCCGGCGCCAGCGACTACCTCGGCCTCGGCGCGGACATGACCCTGATCCCCACCGTGCCCGGCTCGCTGACCGGCCACAACCCTGCCGAGCAGTCGGCGTACATCCATACCGTCACCTCGATGGCCGCGAGCGGGCCCTGCGACGGCACCGCCGCGAGCGACCAGGTTGTCGGCGGAACTTTTTTCAAATCTGATATCGAAATCGCCATCGGCTCGGCCGGTGCCGCAGCTGTCGCCGTCCCGATTCAGTCACGTACGGAAACTTCGATGACCATCCGCATGCCGTCGAATATCGCGGGCGCCTACAACGTCGCGTTCTGGCGCGCCGGTTTTGCCGCAGTACGGAGTTTTACCTGCACCTAGATCAAGTAAGAAAAATCCAAAACGGAGGAAAGATGAAAGCAAGAAACCTGGTTTTGTCTTTAGTCGCCTTGTTGATAGTCACCTTTCTCTGTCTTGCCGCCAACAATAGCGGCATTTTCAAAGCAGCCGCCCCGGCCGATATGGCACCGATTGCCAAGCCCGCGCCGGGGGCCAGTCAGCCCCCCGATGGCTGGCTCAAGCTCTACGACGAGCACGTTGCGCTGATCGCTGAAATCCGCGAACTCGAAAAGCGGCACGGCATCAAAGAGCGCGCCGAGCGGGCGAATGAAATCGCCCGGCGGCTGCAACGCACGATCCCGGCAGGAACGGACTTCAACCCCGAATCGCGCTATTTTGAGCCGCGCGTTCCGCCAACCGCCCTACCCCCGAACAAGTGACCCCCAAAAACCGCAGCAAAAAATGGCTTGAGGGATGCGGCTACGCCGTCGCTGACGGAGAAAGCCGCATCCCACATACCTTTATCACCAGAGACCTTTTCGGCTTCGGCGATTTACTCTACGCCGGGGCCGGCGAAATCGGGCTGGTACAAGTAACAACCAATTCCAATTTAGCTGCGCGTATCAAAAAAGCTCGCGCCTGCCCCGCGTTTTCCGTCTGGCTAGCCGCCGGCGGCATTGTGCGCTTTCACGGCTGGGCGAAGCGCGGCCCGCGCGGCGTACGCAAGAAATGGGAAGTTGTAGAAAGAATTTTTCAGAGTACGGAATCCGTAAATGACGGCTCCGATTCCATCACCGAAAACCCTGCTTGAGTCGTTGCTGCGCCGCTGCCCGCAATGCCAGGCCGAGGGCCGCACGACGGTATTGACGCGCAAGCGGGCAGCGGAAGAAAAACCCTGCCTACGCTGCGGCTGGATTTGGAGGGCAGAGAGATGACCGGGGCGTGGCGCGAAACCTCTACGGGCCGCAAGTTCTTGCTGCTCGATCCGCGCCCCGTGGATGTTTGTATCGAGGATATCGCACACCCCCTTTCTCTTATCTGCCGTTTTACAGGCCACGTCCGCGAATTCTATAGCGTGGCCCAGCATTCGATTCTTGTTAGTTACCTCTGCAATCCTGCCGATGCGCCTTGGGGATTGCTACATGATGCTTCAGAAGCGTTAATCGGAGACATGCCGCGACCTCTAAAATATAATACGCCCGTCGGCCCGCCTTATCGGGAAATCGAACGGCGTATCATGTCTGTTATCTGTCTTCGTTTCGGACTTCCCGAAGAAGAGCCGGAATCTGTCCGTCAAGCAGACGCGGCAATTCTTCTAGCTGAAAAAGCGCAGCTACTTCCCGGCCCGCCTTGGCCAGACGCAGAAGAATGGAAGACTCGATGCGGCGGTCTTTCTTGTCCGGGCCGAATTGTTCCCGCGCCGCCCGCTGCCGCCGAGCGGCTATTTCTGGAACGCTTTCGAAAGCTTTTCCCGCACTACGTCTAGTACAGAATCCGTACACCGAAAAGGAGGCTCGTTGCTAATCATCGGTTTAGGTTATCGCGCCCGTCAGGGAAAGAATCTCGTTTCCGATACCATCCTAGAAGCCTGCGCTAACCGGGAAATCGAAGCGCGTATCTATGAATTCAGCGCTGAAGTTTCGGCCTACTGCGTCGAGTACGGGCTATTTGCCGACGCAGCCCCACGCGACCGCAAAACGCTAGAAGTCCTACAGCGCGTCGGGCTAGAAATGCGCCAGCAAGACCCTACCTTCTGGATTAACCGCCTCTGGGGCCGCCTGCGCGCGGATAGCCCGCAAGTAGCGCTTATTCCCAACCTACGCTTCCCGAACGAGGCCGAGCGGGTGAAGGCTGACGGTGGCGCGTGCGTACTGGTCGAGCGCTTCAACGCCGACGGCTCGCAGTACATAGACCCCGACCGCGATCCGAATAGTTCTTTTGAAAACGCGCTACGCGCCTGGCCGTGGGACTACCGCCTCGCGGCCAGGTCCGGCCAATCCGCCTGGCTCTGTACGCAGGCCCGTGCCCTTTTCCGCCATCTACGGTGCGCAGAATGAAACAAAATGCGCTCAGTGGGTTTCGGCTGTCCGGTAAGTCGCTCAACCTAAACGCCCCGCCTCCGCTCGTAGGGCGTATTATTGCCTACCTAGAAGGGCTGCGGTTTGAAAATATGATTACCACCGACGAGCTGGCTACCGCCATTCATTCAACGCGATATTCCATTCAACACCTAGCAGGACAAAGGCGCGAACTGCTCGATCTATATTTTGAAAATGTCCGCCTGGGAAAAAGTCAAAAATCTCTCTGGGGTAGCCGCAAGACGATTACCGCCCTACGAAAGGCGCTGAAGAATGCCGACTAATCTGAAACAGGTTTTAGAGGCGCAGAAGAGCGCGGGGGCGCCGGAGCCGCGCTTGCAGGAAAAGAACGAAATTACTAAAGACACCTGGACTATCATTCTCCCGAAAACGCGCATCCACACGCTGCAACAGCTTTTGCATTTCTGCGAGGTGGACGACAAGCTGTGGGAGGTCGAGCGCTTCACGGTTAACAAATGGGAGATGGGCTACAAGGATGCCGAGGCAAAACCGGGTGTCGTGCCGCTATATCAGGTAAAAGCCTTCCTACGCCGCCGGCGGTTTGCTACGCTGGACGAATACGCAAAGGACAATGCCCGGCTGCGCAGCCAGGTGGAGAAGCTGCGCTACAGCGTTCGGGCCGAAAGCGACCTTGCGCGGCGGCTAGCCTTTAATCATGCAGGCCACGACGACCTGCTGAAAGGCATTTCTGAATTTGTAAAAGAGCTGGGGGAAATCAAGTTTCAACCGACGCGCATTTCGCGCGCCCGTACGCAGGCCATCCCGCCGGTAAGTAAGGGCCACAGCGAAGATGCCGTCCTTCCGATATCGGATACACACTTCGGCGATGTGATCCGCCGCGAGGACACGAGCGGATTTCCCGAATACGACTTAGAAATCGCCGGGAATCGTTTCGGTTACGTTATCGGGCGGGCGAAGCAGGTACTTGCCTTGCACCGCGCCATGTATCCGATTCATACGCTCTACGTCCCAGTTCTCGGTGATATCGGTAACGGCGAGTTGTGGGACGCGCCGAAAAGCAACGCGCTGTTTCTTCCCGCACAGGTTCACTTCAGCTATCACATGCTGAAATTCGGCATTGAAGACCTACTGACGCTTGTTGACGGCGGCATTATCAAGAAGGTCTGCTTACTCTTCAGCGTTGGCAATCACATGCGGCTTGACGAGCGGATGCCGACGAAGTATCAGGCGCAGCGCACGCTGGACTGGCTTATCTATCAATTTATCATCGAGCGCTTCCGCGCAGATAGGCGCGTCGAAATCGTAGAAGAATTGTCGCCATTCATCTTCCGCGACATTCGCGGCCACCGCTATCTGTTTGCCCACGGCCACCAGGTCGGCTATCGAAATCGGCCCGAGACGCAGGCGAAGAGTATGTCGAACTTTATCGCCCTTGTGCGCGCGCTATTCGATTCTCCTGTGTACCGGAAGAAGGTCGGTCTGCAAGGGGAGACGTTTAGCCGGGCCGTTATCGGCGATATCCACGTTCCGGTTGACTTCCCGCGGCTGCTTTCAAACGGAAGCCTAAATGGGCAGAACGAGCTGGGCGTAAACTGGATGCTAGAGCCGATCCCGGCAGGACAGCAGCTTTTCGGGGTTTCCGCCGGGCACGTACAGACGTGGAAGTATTTTCTGGATTGTACGCACGTACAGCGCGACGACCCGAACGACTATGCACTCTTCGCTCGGGCGTACGACAAGAAGTTTGGGAAATAAAAGGAGGAGTTAATGGAGTTTCTGAGCAATCCGAAGTCGGTTACGTTCTGGCTCGTTTGGGCCTTGTTCCTTGTCTGGCAGAACTACGCCTTCACCTTCGTTTCGCGTGCCCGGAATAGCGGCTCGCTGAAACGCCACATGATCGCCGCGCTACAATCGAACGGCGTCTGGTTCGTGCAGACGCTTTTTGTCTTTACGGCCTTCAAGGCAATCATCGAAGGCCGCTACGGTTGGGGTATGGCGCTGTTCGCGGCGCTGTATTACACGGCGTTTACGATGACCGGCTCGATTTATGCGCATTACCGTGCGCTGAAAAAAGAGTCAGGAATGTCGGCCGTCGGAGCCTCAAAGAAGTATGCCCAGGTGCCAATACTCGAATGGGAATTGCTGCGTGCGTGGGCAGAAAAGCAAGGGGCGTTAACGCCGATTAAGGAACCAGATTCGGAAAGCTAGGTAGTACGGAATCCGTATCCGCTTCAACCCCTACAGGTGTTGAGCAGGCCCAATGTTCGCGGCGCGGACCGGCAGGGATAGCCTTGTGTATGATTTCTCCTGTGGCACCGTCTACGGCGTCGAATTCACGCACGCGGCCCGCGCGGTCAAGCTCTACGAAGCACGAACAAGGACTCGTGCGTAGCAGCTGCCCACGCAGATCGCTCTCGCGCGTAAAGCCATAAGTTACGAATCGCTGGCCGGGGCGTAGCGATCCGAGGGCGTATTCGATTACACCTTCTGGCGCAAAGCCGCTAGGGTTTGGTGCTGGCATCACGGCGGGCCTCCGTTTCTTCTGCGCGGCCCCAAGTTTCGCAAAGCTGGCGGCCGGTAACGCACAGGTCTTTTACGTCGGCCCATTCCCCGCCCGCCGCGTTGCAGGTAGGGCAAGCGAGCGAATGGCGGAGAAGGCTTGATAGGTAGATTCGGCGCTCACGTAACCGCCTTTCCGTGCGCTCGCAGTAGGTGCTCGCGCATCATCCACCAGCGCGTAGTTTGCGCCCCGCAACGGCAGGCGAAGCCGCCAGGGATACGTGTAATGCCGTCTGGCAGGCCCATGGCCGCGAGATCGGGCGCGGAGCGTGTGGTATAGGCTTGGCTTTCCGCTGTTTGGGCTGCGGGCAGGCCCCCGTCGCGTGCGCGGCCCATGCCTTGCTACAGCCGGGACAGAAGTAGGGATTCTCGGCCATCGCGCCCTCCTCAGAAATACGGATTCCGTAACCACATTCGCAGCCAAAGCAAGAGCGGTACGCGGGCGGCTTGGAAGTAGTACAGCCGCAGGCGGCGCTCGCGGACCGTCCAGGCGGGCTCTAGCATTATGCCTGCCCCCGCGCTTCGTCGTAGGCCCGGATGGCGGTTTCAAGTTCCTGCCGCGTTCCGAGGGGTGGGTCGGGCTGGCCCCGCAAGACTATATCCGCCCTCCTCGCAGCCTCTAGCACGGCCAGCAGCAGGCGCTCGCGCTCCGATGGCTGAGGCTCAGGCACAGCGGCGAGGGCTTCGCGGAGTCCGCGTGCCATTGGAAGCAGTACGGGCAAATTAATGTCCGTCGCTTTAGCGTGCCCAGCGACAACGGCCTCGCCAAATTTGAGGAGGTACGTACTGAGAATGTCCGCCGCTTCCCTCAGCCGTGCATTCGGCTGCCAGCCTTGGAAGTGGCGGGCGATGATTTTAGCACGCCATTGATTAACTCTCGCTTGATTTGGTTCGCCCGTGAAAGTGGCGTAAGCCATTTCGTTTGCAGCTTCTCGCGCCTTCTGTTTCAGCTTAGTCATTGGATTCTCCCTTCGTCGCCCGGCGGAGCCTACTTGAGATAGGCCACTTCTGGCCGCAGTAGTTCGATCTTCGTCGGCCCCTCGCGGTCAGCCTCGAACCAGTCTAAGACAACTTCTCCGGGAATGTCCCCGCCGACGATTGAAAGCATTGACCGTGTGCCGTGGTAGTGCGTTACTACGTAGCCACACTGTTCCGCGATATTTACTGCGATACGGAAGGCGTCCTGAATCAAGCAGGGATAAGGAATCTCCATCTCCCCTCCTAACCAGATAACGCCCTCACGCTTTGCCCGTTCTACCACGCGCTCACTCCAAGTCATTTTATCCTCCGTTTTTCTCGTACCCTTTATGTTACCGATCCCCACCGCTCCTGCTGGTAGCGCAACTCAAAGGCCGCCGCCCAGTCGGCATATACGCGGCGCCAACGGTCAGCCGGGATTTCCGGGCTACGGTCTCGGTTGTAGGCATAGCTGCGATACGTCAGTTCATCCACCGCAGCCTCGGGAGAAATCGTCGGGGTGCTCATGTGTACCTCTCTTCTTCGGCTGCGCGGTCGGCTTCTTCTGCCTGCCACGCGGCCTGATTTTCGTCCTCTTCCCTTTCGCGCTCGGCGTGGATTTCCGTCCGCAGCTGCAGCCGCTCGGCCATCGTTTGTGTTGCCATTTTGGAGCGGACGTAGGCCATCTTATTCCCCCTCAAGTGCTTCGTCGACTGGCGTCAGTTCCGCGATCCGTGGGGACGCGCCCTTGCCGTTATCGAAAGCCACCAAGGCCAACGTTGTTTCGCGGTCAACGCTAAAATCGGCCCCAGGGGTTTTCCAAGCACCTGCATTGGACATCTGCTTACCTCTAGAATGGGTCTCTGTGTGCCAGTCGCCTCCGTACGTTCTCTGCAAGGCGCGGGCTAGCGGATCATTAGAATTCCCGTGCCCCGCCTTATCAATATCTTGCTGCGTGATCTGTACTTTCATTGTATCCCTCCTGCGGCCGGAAATCGCTTCGGTCGCTTCCCAACAATCTTGACATATCGGTACGTCGTCCTCCCAATACACATTTCTATCGCCGATTACACCATCGCATCCCTGACACTGAACTGGCTCGCTCATACCGTATCCCCCTTTCTATCTAGGCAATCCGGTTCGTACGTCACTTTCTAGACTTGCTCGCCGCGCCCCGCGCTACGGGGCAGGGTGGGGAAGTCTAGCTATCCTTCTTGCTCCAGAGAATCTCAAACGGGCAATATGGCAGCCCGCGATATTCGGCCCTGCGGCGAGACTCGGCAGGCAATCGGCCACACTGGAGCCAGTTAGTGCCAGCAAGAGAGCCATTGAAGCACAGCTTGGCCCCACACTTCGGGCAGACACCTGTAGCCGCAATTTGTTCGCACTCTGCCCGACGTTGCTCGCACCGGGCGCTAGCACAATCGCGACATTGGCTAGCATTCCTGCTCATTCGCTTACCGCAAGAGCATTTAGTCATTCCGTACCCTCTAGGCAATCCGGCGCAAGCTCGAAAGCGTGCGCCCGACGGTCTAGGCTAAGACTCGATTGCGTGGCCAGGGCACTTTCCCGTCTCGTCCGGTATGGGACAGTCTGAGAACCATTCCTTGCCCCTCGCCTTAATTGCCCGTACCGCAGCAACACCGTGTATGGGTTCCCCAGAGATAGAAATTAGCGCTTCCTCCGGGTGCTCCAAGCAGAGGCGTGCCAGTAAACTGCTTGCCATTGTGAAGTGGAAGTCTCTTTTCATTGTCCCTCCAATCTTTAGACTAGGCAATCCGGCGAGTGGCCGAAGCCACGCGCCCGATGGCCTAGAGCGTTGGCGTTTCTACTCGCGGTTTCCGAATCGCAGCGAGTTTTTTGATTTTGGTTTCTGTAAGTAGGAACGGCACGCCGCCGAATTCTTTGTGGACAAAAAAAGCAGAGCCATCGTCACAGCAGGCGGTCATTACGAATCCGTGCTCTTTTTCGATAGCCCTGATAAGCTTGGGCTCTGGTCCGTGTGCGGCCATTGTTTTTCTCCTTATCTAGCTATCTACTTACAGGAGCCAGCATAGCAAATCGAGCGCACGTTGTCAAGCGAAATCGGAAACTATTTTTAGGCCCCTTCTGGCTTCGCTTTTGCTTCGCCTTTACGGATTCCGCACCCGTAGCAGGTTTCTGTAGCCGGATTCCAGCGGTGCCGCCGCGACCGATCCGTCGGCCGGGGTACCGCGCAGGGCTTATAAACGCGCTTGCGCCCGCCATCGCGTGGGACGTATAGGTGACGTTCGCTTTTCGGGATCGCCGCCCAGCGAATGTGGGCTAGGGCGGCGCCGGGGGATTCGGCCGTTTTTTTCGGGGCTTGCTTTTTTGACTTCACGCCGGAAGCCTATACCGCATGCGCACGGTTTGTCAAGCACTTTCTTTGCCCCCCCCCTGCCGGGGGTTAAAGAAAAATGGGCACCCCTCATTTTTTACTTGACAACGGTTTTAACTTTACTTTAATATGGCCGCGATGGGGACGAAAATCAAAACAAAGATTCTGACCGCAACGCTGCTAACGAAAGTTCAGCGCGAGCAGGCCGAGCGAATCGCGCGGATGGACGGCAAGAAACTCGCCGCCTATATCCGCGACCTGATTCTGCAAGATATCGGGCGCCGCGCCGACGCGCTGGCCGAGCAGGATAAGCAAGGGGGGGCGGCGTGAGCGAATTTCTGCGCGGCTTCTTGTGGGGCTGCGTCGCCGGTGGCGTCCTGGGGTTTATCGCTGGCGCGGTTTTGCTAGCCATTTGCGCCGCCGCTGCGCGGGCCGACGAAGCGGCGGGGCGGGAGCAAAACTAATGATACGCAGGATTGCTTTTCTGGCGGGGCGTACGCGAGCGCGGGGATGGCTGATGGATGTATGCGGATTCTGTACGTTGATTCGGTGGCTCTGTCGTGACAAGTAAGACAGCAAGAAAAAGCTCCGGCGCCGGGCGGCTCGCCCCGAAAGAGCAACGGAAGATTTCGTCGGCCGAGGCCGTTGCAGAAATTCGCAGCCTGCGGGCCGGCGGTCTTTTCGTCGGCAATATGGAATACGTAGATGCGCTGCTGGCCGGGCACGACAGGTTGGAGGCGGAAGTTAACCGGCTGCTACAAGAATTAGCTGCTGAGCGCCGCGTCGAGAAGCAAATCGAAGACCGCGATCCGGGGGTAACGCTGTGACAAAGAAATCTGAGCAAATTTCCCCGCAAGCCGCAGTAGCCCCCGAAGCGCGGGCCGTCGCTTCCCCCGCCGCCGGAAACGGTAGCGCAGACGGCCCGCCCCCCACTTCGGCGCTTGCCGTACTTGTTCCTGATGCGCTTGTACGCCCTGTGGTTTCGGCGGCGCAGGCGAAGGCCGCCTGGGATGAATACATCGCGCTCTGCCAGGCTATCCTCGACGAGCGCGACTATATGTATTACGTCCATTCGCGTAAGCCGGACGGTTACGAGGCCAAGCCGCGGGCATTTCCTTCGCGTACCGAAGCCGAGCAGGAAGTGAAAAAGCTCGCCGCGCTGAAACATTCCAGTATAGAAATCCGCCCGCGTAAACGTCGCTCGGCCTGGGATAAGCTGGCCCGGTTTTTCAATCTAACGCTACCTAAGCTCGAAGGCGCGCTTTGCCAGACGCAGATCGAAGAGGTCGGGCCGTACATCATCGAGCGGCGTACCGGCGATGCCTTTACGCTAATCATCTATCAGGACAAAGATACACTGGCGGTAGTAAAGGCCAGCGCGACCGTGGCCGTGGCCGCCCCGCCGCCCTCCTGCCGTATCGCCGTCGGGGAAGGCATCTGCGCGACGAACGAACGCCAGCGCGGGGCAGATAGCTTCGCGCACGCTGACCACGATATCCCGACGACCGCGCTAACGCGTGCGATGAATCGCGCGATCTCGCGCTGTATCGGTACCGGAGAGGTCTCGGCGGAAGAGATGGATGCCGACGCTGGTACGGGCGAATCTTCCGCCCCGGCCGCGCCGCAGATAGCCGTCCTAAAGCAGGACGGGGAATTTACGAAGACAACCGCCGTACCTGGGCAAAAGGAATCTGCTAAGCCCGCGCCCGCAAAACCGGCCGCCGCCGCTCTGCCGCACGTACCGCCAGCGCCTCCGGCCGTAGCTGCGAATGCGGAATCCGTACCGTCTTTCGTGCCGCTGGAATCCGAGAAGTTTATCGAGCGCCTGCGACATATCCAAGCGTACCTGTACGGGCCTACCGAGCGCGATGTACGGCGCGAGAATCGCCTGATATTCTATATTTTCTTTTGCTCGCCAACGCCGGTAACGGCACGAATCGAAAAGGCGCCGGGGATGTGGGACCGGGAATTGTGGAAGGCGGCGATGAAGGCGATGGGCGCGGCGGAATACAACACGCGGCTGGCGGGGTTTGAGGACATGCTAGCGCGCGCCGACAGTAAGGAATGGTTCGTGCAGTGGATGCGCGGCGAGGTTGAAAGGATATTCGGAAAACTTTAGGAGAAAAAAGGAGAGAGGATGCAGATTCAGGATATCAAGAGGGTGGCCGTAAAAGACCCCGAAATCGGCGAAGACGTTCAGGAATTCGCCCTGCGGGCGAAAAGCGTACTCGGCTATAACGTACTTGCCGAGTACAAAGAAAAACTGGCCAGTACGCGCGGCGGGCTGCTTTCTGCGCTTGTCGCGCTTCAAATTGAAATCCTCGACTATCAGCAGGTCAAGCTGTACCAACTCGAAAAAAAACACGAAGCCGAGCGGGCGGCACTGCCGCAGTTTTTCGAACCTAGCCGGTATCGGTGGGGCAGGACGCCGAACTTTGAGTGGCGCCAAACAGAGCTGAAGAAATACGGGGAGCCGATTCCGGAGTTTGTTCTCCGTAAGGCGGTGCAGCTGAAAGAAACCCTACCGGAAGTCGAGCTTTTCATCGAGCAGCTCGAAGAACAAAAGGACCCGTTTCTGTTTGTCAAGTTGGGCGAGGAAGAATTCTACATCGAAGTCTGGGACGAGCCTCGTTTCGAGGGCAGGCTCTAACAATACGGAATCCGTATGCGGGGGCGCTGAATGAAAGTCGAGTGCTGCGGCTGCCACAAACCGATGGGCGAAAAATGTCCTTACCGGGCGCACCGCGAGGAGCGCCTGACGCACCTGCCGCCAATCGCCGAACGTCGGCCCGACGTGTATTGGTGTGACCACTGCAAGCGGGCCTTTTTGGCCGGCGAGGACGCCGAGGGTCGGCAGGCTACCAGTCATGGGCTTTGCGAGGAATGTTTGGCGGCGGCGCGATTGCCGCTGGAGGCGGTATGAGCGAACTTGCAGGCCAATGGCGGTTGCTGGAAATCACGGGCTTTACGCCCGCGAAGGGAAATAGGCCCCATAGGATTAGCTTCACCGTACTGCCCGAGGGCGATACGTTTGAAGACCCCTATTTTACAAGCCCGAAGGCGATCACGCGGCTAGAGGCTATGCTTTCGCGGGCGGGCTACGATGAAGACCTGCTGAAGGCCCACGATTTTTCTCAGGAGCATATGGCCGGCTTGCGCGTCTGGGCGCTGCTTACGACGCACGAATACCAGGGCATCGAGGAATTACGCACGGATGGCTGGAATTTCCGGCCCGAGACAGACCCGCCGGAGGAAGAGCGCACGCTGGATTATGGCGAGCCGCCCGCGCCGCCTGCCGCCGCACCCGCAGCCGATGACTCGCTGGAGGATTTGTGATGAAACAGCTTCAAATTCGGCGGGGCGTTTCGGCTCTAGCCGTACCACTGCCGAGACCTTACCCCCACCCTAGTTATGGACGGTGGTCGGTTGACATCGAGGTTATTTTCAGCCGCAAAAAAAGAAAAGAAAAATTTCGTAGGTTGGCTAAGATCGGCCTGTGGGTTCCAAACGAAGAATTTCGGCGCCGAATCTACTGGCTTGAATCCTTTGCGGAAATGCTCGAAATGCCATACACACCCTCTTCCGTAGAACTAGGACACGAACTTCCGCCCACACCCTACGGCCACATTTACAGCCTACGACATTGTAGTATTCACGGCGGAGTCGCTGTGAGTATCTATCCTCCAGATTCTGCTTGCTGGGTTGTCGCTTTGTCGAACAGTTCGATTATGGCCGAGGTGCAGTTTCATTCCGATCTGAAAGATTATTGGTTTTCAAAGTGAACGCCGCGCTAGAACTCGACGCCTATCAGCAGGCCGCCGTTTTGCACGGTGACGGTCCTGCTGTTGTACTGGCCGGGCCGGGCGCCGGCAAGACCCGCGTTCTGGCGTATCGTGTTGCGCGGCTAATCGCCGCAGGCGTTGCGCCCGGCGAGATTCTTTGCGTTACCTTCGGCAATGCCGCCGCCGCAGAAATGCGTGAGCGGATTTGTAAGCTAACCGGCATTCCGGCTCGTAGTCTGGAGCGCACGGTTTCTACCTTTCACGCCCTCGCGCTACGTATTCTAGTGACCGAAAAATACCTGCTCGATTTTAAATTGACCCAGAATCCGATTGCCGATAGCCGCCGTGTACTTTCTATTCTGCGGCCCCTTCTACGCGGCACGGGCCTCAAACTTGGCGCGGCGCGTACGGCTATTTCCAGGATAGAACGCGGCGAAGCTGACGGTACTGCGGAATCTCCGGAACTGATGGGGGTTTACGCGGCCTACTACGAGGCGATGAAGGCGAAGGGCTGGATAAGCTTTGACCAGATGGTTCCGGAGGCCGTACGCCTACTTGTAGGCAACCCTTGGGTCCTAGCCCGATGGAAATTCCGGCACGTGATTGTTGACGAGGCGCACGACTGCTCGTGCGATCAAGCCGCGCTGGCGCACCTGCTTTCTACGGGAGGTGTTTATGTAGTCGGCGACAAGAGTCAATCCATCTACTCATTTCGCGGCGGCGGGGCGGAACTTTTGGAAAACCCTGCCGCACGCGAATACCGCCTACCTATAAACTATCGTTCCGCCCTAGAAATCATCGAAGGCTTCCGGCGGTTTGCCGATACCGACGAAGCCGCGCAGCGTTTAGCGCGGGAAATGTTCTCTTCGAATGGAGCTGTGGGCGTAACTACCGAAAGGGGCTATGCGACCGAAGAACAAGAAGCATCGGAGGTGGTGGAGCAGATTGCCGCTGATTCCCTGCCCCCGAAAGATGTAGCGATCCTGGCGCGGACGAACGCGCAGCTAGCCCTGTTCGGCGAGGAGCTGGTACGGCGGGGCGTGCCCGTATGCTGGCGGTCATCTTTCTGGAACAGCCCGGAAATCATAGAGGCGCTGGCGCTACTGCGCCTGGCCGCCGATCCGCGCGACGCTGATGCCTTTCGTCGGGTCGTTGCCGGGCGCTCGCGAGCGTTTCGTTTCTTAGGCGCGAAGTTTGCGGAATCCGTACTGCTGGCCGCAAAACGGAAGGGTATAATTCCGAGACCGCTGGAGATTGCGCGTCCGGCGGGTGAATGGAAAGAATGGCTGCTAGACCGTTGGGACGCGGCACGGTTTTCACTCGCGCGGATTTCTAGTTTCTACTACCCCCGATTTGAAACCCGCCCCGCGCTGCTTCTTTCGCTTATCGAAAACGAAGTCGGGCTAGGCGTAGATGAAGACGCGGGCGTAGACGATTTCGGGACCGAGAATCTCGGCAAACTCTATCAAGTAGCTGCCGCCTTCGGGTCTGTCAAAGACCTGCTGGCCCACGCCGAGAAAATGCAAACAGCACATACGGCGGACGGCGTGACGCTGAGTACAATCCATCGCGCAAAGGGTCTAGAATGGACGGCGGTATATATCGTCGGCGTCAGCGAAGGAATTCTACCGCACGCGCGGGCAACGAATCTGGACGAAGAGCGGCGCCTTTTGTACGTAGCCTGCTCGCGCGCCCGACGCAAACGCTCGATTAGCTGGCACGGGCGGATAAGTCCGCTGCTGGCCGTACGGATTTCGTACGTAGGGAGCGGCTGTGACTGCTAAACGAGCGGAAGAAGGTCAGGAATCTGTCCTGAGGAATCCCCTACCACAACCCCAAGTCGGGCGTATCGCCTTCTCTGCTCCCGACATCCCGACACTGGCCCAAATCCTGCGCGAAGAAGCGCAGTCGCTAGACATCGAAATCCCCGACGGCATCGAATACGCGCTAGCGCAACGCCTGGCGCGAAGAATGGAGCAAGAATAAATGGACTTTACGGTACGGCGCGACGCAATTCTGGAAGCCCTGGGCGGTGTAAAATCCGCCACGGATACGAAAATTACCATACCGATCCTCGGCAACGTACTGCTGGAGGCCGAGGGCGAGGCGGTGCGGCTGACGGCTACCGATCTGGAAATGACGCTGGAATCAACCTGTGCGGCGAAGGTCCGCACGCCCGGCTCCGGTACGGCCCCGGCTCGAAAGCTGTTCGAACTGCTAAGCCTTTTTCCGGACGAAGAAGCCCGCGTGCGGCTGCTAGAAAACCAGTGGCATGAAATTACTAGCGGTAGCAAGCGATACAAGCTCGTTGGCATGGCCGTCGATAATTTCCCGAAGAAGGCCGCCCAGCCCCCTACAATCGTACGGATTCCGTATGGCAAGCTGGAAGAGCTGATCGAGCGGACGGGCTACGCGATTTCTAAAGAGGAATCGCGCTACACGCTGAACGGCGCGCTGCTGGAACTGACGCCGGGACAGGCGAAGATGGTAGCGACGGACGGGCATCGGCTGGCGATTGCCGAAACTGCGATTGAAGGCACGGCTACGGCTCGTCTGCTGATTCCCTCGCGCGCACTGAACGCCTTGCGGGGTTTCAAATTTTCAGCCGGGGCGGAAATCGAAATCGGGGCCAACGAAAACAGCCTATTATTCTCGTGTGGTGAGCGGCGACTGACGGCCCGGCTGCTGACGGGGCAATTCCCGAATTACGAGGCGGTGATTCCGAAAGCTAGCAATCGAATGCTGACCGTAGAATCGGCGGTACTGTCCGCCGCGCTGCACCGCGTCGCGCAGATGGCCGATAGCCGGTCGCGGGCCATCAAGCTGACGCTTGGCGGAGAAGCTCCGGAGATTTCTTCGGCCTCGCCAGAGTACGGCGAAGCAAAAGAAACAATCGAAGCTGGGTATGTAGGAGAGCCGCTTGCTATCGGCTTCAACGCTGATTGTCTCCTCGAATTCCTGGCCGTAGCCGAAGGGAAAATCGAACTGCGGCTGGGCGATGAATCTACGGCAGGACTATTTCAGCCCATAGACCAGCCTGGATTCCGGTACGTAGTAATGCCGATGCGGGTTTGAAAAGCTAATCACTGCGAAGGGAGTACGGCGGTATGACAAACGGAATCTTATATACGAATCCGAAGGGCCGGCAGGTACGGGAGTTTTCGCATAGCCAGGCCAGCCAGTACCGGGAATCACCAGCGAAGTACAAGCATCAGCGCATCGGCGGCTGGTACGAACGCCTGAAATGGGCTAGCGCGCAGCACGGTATCGCCCTACAGGCTGCCGTCGAAGCCTTCTTAGGGCGGCACGTTGATCCGGTAGAAATCTTCGGAGCGCTGTGGGCCGAGAAGAAAGACGTTGAACTGCGCTACAGCGAGCGGCAATCCTGGGAGTCGCTCGACGCCGCCGGGCAGGGCTTGATGCGTACGCTGGTCCGCACGTACAAAGACTTCCCGGTTGCCGATGCCGTATTTTTTAATTACCAGCAGCGGCAGAAGGTGCGCGATCAGGTGACAGGAATCGAATACACGGCTATCCCCGATATGCTGACGCCGGAAATGTTGATTGATATCAAAACGATGGAGCGCGGCGTAAGCGGCGATACTTCTGGGGCGGTTGTAAACGACCCGCAGCTACGCACGCAGGCCGCCGTCGTCGGTATCTATCGCGTTGCCCTTTGGGTTTTTGTACGAAATCCGTACACCGCGCCGTTTACGCTCGACGAAATCCGTACTCGCGCCTCGGGCTTTAACGGTCTTGAGGCGCAAGCCCTAGCCTGGCTCTATAAGCAGGCGGTGGGCGTAACGTGGGAAGAGGTGGGCCGGGAATTGCAGATTGATGGCGCGGCCGTCCAGAAGGAAGTCGGCAACGTGCGGCGGCGCGACAAAGACACGGCGGCACGGCTCGACGTGATGCTCGAAGATTTGCGGGCCTCGCGCGTTCCCGAATACCGGATTGAATTCCACGCAGGCGAAATGTCGAAAGCGTGGGCCGAGGATGCGCTGCGCGACGATCTGTCGCTTGTGCCCCTGATTCAGCAAGCCTGGTTCCCATGCCGCTGCGGGATTCGATGGCCGAACGACCAGCTAGAGCGCTGCCCGTACCGCGGGCTGTGTTTGAAAGAAGCAACGCCGAACGCAACGCCCGAGCAGATAGCGGCGTGGGATAAAATCACGGTAGAGAATTTGATTACAGCCGAAGAAGCGGCGCTGGCGGAACTGTAGGAGGCTCTATGGCAGGACGTAAGCCTATTGATAGCACGAAGCCGAACGGTGTATTTATTACCGTAGGCGGGTTAGGCCGGTTAGACGAAAAGGGCCGTCTGTCCTGTTCTATGGGATTCAAGAGATTTGTAGTATGCGAAGATAGACAGCTCTTGCTGGTACGATTCATCGCCGAATTGGTGAATGATTATCTGCGGGGCTATACGTCTCTTGAAGCCGCCAAGAATGACCTTGCCCGCTTCAAGGCGTGGGCCGCAGGATTGGAAATCAAGGAATGAAAATCCCGCCTGAAGTTTTCGAGGCTGTTGCTTCCGAGCTTGTCGCCCTGCCGCTTGACGAAGAAGATCTAGCCGCGCTAATCGCTCTTTTCAATGGCTCGGAAACCGGCCGCAAGCTAGTCGAAATCGTCGCCGAGTATGCGCTGCGGTCCTATATGGAAGGTGCCGTGAAAGCACAGGGCGCGGGCGCGGACCTATTTGCCTTTGGGCTACGCGCCGGCTGGATGATGCGCGGGCGCGTAGCTGAGGAGTCGTTACTGGAAGAGCTTGGTCTTGGTCTTCGGGGGCGGCCGTAGCCGTAGCGCAGCCCCGCAACGCGGGGCAAAGCGGGCCGTGAAAACCGTTGCCCGACAATCCGCCGGCCGGGGCTGCGAATACCGGCCAACGTAGCCAGTCAATCGAAGCGTCGAAGGGCGGCGGGGCTTTTTGTAGTTAACCCCGCCGCCTAAAATAAAGGTATCGGACAAAATGACTATTGCGGCGATTTTCGTGACCCTCGCCGCGCTCTTAATGGGCGCGCAGAACGCGCCTTTTTCTATCGTGACACCGACGAATCAAAATTCGGAAACGGCCCGCCCGCTTCCTAGTAATCCGGAAGCCGAGCGCAGCGTGCTGGGCGCGATCCTTCTAGATAACCATACGCTACCCGTCGCATCGCAATACGTCCAGGCGGAAGACTTCTTCCTCGACCAGCACCGGCGGATTTTCCGCTACATACAGGCGTTGGGCGCTACGGGCAGCGCGATTGACTTGGTGACGCTGACGGAAGAATTGCACCGACGCGGGGAACTGGAAGGCGCGGGCGGCGCGGCGTATCTGGCGCAACTGGTGGACGGCGTGCCGCGGGTGAGCAACGTCGAGCACTACGCGCGCATCGTGAAAGAAAAATCCATGCTGCGGAACCTGGCGCACGCTGCGCAGGCCATCCAGCAGCGCGCGCTCGAAGCCGACGAAAAATCCGATGCGGTTATCGAAGCGGCTGTCAAAAGTATTCTGGAATTGCAAACCCGCCAGGGCGAAGCCTCACTGCCGAAAGAATGGAGCGAGGCCGTCTGGGGCGCGGCCGAAGAGGCTGTGCGGGCGATCCGGGAGCCGGAAAAAGTTGCGCGCTTTTTATTCAATATCCCAACGCTTGATTACGCCACTTCGGGCTTCCGCCGCGAAGATATCGTCCTGATTGTTGGTCAGTCGAGCCACGGCAAAAGTATCCTAGCTATGCAGCTAGCTACGGCTTGCGACGACGCGGAATTCAAGGGCCTAATTTTCTCTGCCGAAATGAGCAAAGAAGCACTAGCGAAGCGCGAGCTAGCCCACGCTGCCGGAATTCCGATGTGGTATCTGCGGCGACCGGAAAAGATTCACGACAAAGAGGGCGTTGTGGCTAAGCTCCAGATTGCCGCTGCCTCGGAATCGAAGCGTTCGATGCAGGTAGTAGATAGCGGAATCACTCCGGCACGAATTTGGTCACTGGCGCGGATGAAATACCAGCACGGCGGGCTGGACTTTGTTATCGTAGACTACGACCAGCTTGTAATCCGCGAAGGCATCCGGCGTAAGGCGGGACGTGTCGAGGACCAGTATGCCGAGCAAGCGCAGTTTATGACCGATGCTTTGGCTCTGGCGAAGGAATTGAAAATCTGCTTTGTCCTGCTCTGCCAGCCGCGCAAGGTTTCTGACGAGGTAGCGCGCGGAAAAGCAGCGCCGCGGCTTGAAGAAATTTTCGGCTCCTCGTCGGTAGCCAATACCGCCCACCACGTGTTGTGGATTATCCGAAAATTTTTCCAGAAAGGCTACGACGAGAAGTACGAGGACCAAGCGAAGTGTTATATACTGAAGGCCCGTAACGACAGGGCGCAGCACGTGGATTTGCGTTTCGATCACGAGATGGTCCGCTTCGAGGACGCCCCGAAAGATACGGAATCCGTACCGGGGGAGGAAGAATAGCGTGCCTGACAAACTTCCTTTTATGCAATTTTTTCCTACTGACTGGCTGGCCGATCCGGCCCTACGTTCTTGTTCGCTGCCCGCTCGCGGTCTGTGGATTGATCTACTCTGCCAGATGTGGCAGTGCCAAGACCGGGGCTATCTACGGACGAACGGAAAGCCGTGGACCGCTAAGCAAATCTCTAACGCCGTCGGCGTGGGCGTTGCACAAGTTGAACGCTTACTCAAAGAATTGCGCGTAGCATCCGTTTTTGATATGGACGGGGACGGCTGTATCACAAATCGGCGTATGGTACGCGAAGAAATCGAGCGGGAGGGTAATCGGGGGAGGCAGAGAGATTATCGGGAAAGGGTCGCCGCTAACGCTGACGTAACGCCAAAAAAACAGGAATGTAACGCTGACGTAACGGGACATATTCTAGAGACTACATTCCAGAAGCTAGAGTCTAATACTAACCTAGCTAGCGACCCGAAGATTTTACACCAAGAGGCACACCGGATTTATAGGCGGCGTTGCGGTAGAAACTTCGGCCCCTTCTCCGCTATCAAGGGGCAGTGGTCTGGCTTTGTAGCTAAGGTTGAAGCATCTGAGCCGGGGCTAATACTAGAAGCCGTTGCTATTTGGGCGGGCGATCTAGAAAAAGAAAAACGCCGCTGGCTGCCTGATAATCCGCAATTGCACTTTCTGAAAAATGCGGACAAGTATTTAGGTGACGCACGTGATACGCGAGCGACGAAAGCCGCGCCGCAAGACGAAGACGATCCGGTGGCGGCCAAGTGGCGGCCGGGCGTTCGGGAGCCAAAAATAAAACTCTAATGACTAATAAAAACCAACTCGCACGGGTAGAAGAAAAAACGCTTAGCAAGTCCGAGGCGCAGAAACTTGAGGATGGGATTGTGGCTGACTTCGGAGCTGCCGAAAATTCGCTCGTACAGGCAGCTATCAAGCTCGAACGATTCATTCGCGGCCGCGGCTGGCAGGCGCTCGGATTCGAGACGCTCGGCGAGTGGAAAAAGGCCCGCGTCAAGCACTGTCAGTTTTACCAGCTCCGCCGCGTACAATCGGTATTTGAAAAATACCTAAACGATGGAATTCCCGAAGACGAAGCTGTTAGGATTATCGGGCAGATGAAGCTGACGAATATCGAAACGATGGCCACGCAGATACCGCCGAGCGAATGGACGAAACCGGAATGGCAGAAAGCGGCAATCGAAATGCCGGTAGCCGATTTCGAGCGTAAGGCTATAGCGGCTTCGGAAGAAGCGGGGATGCACGTCGAGGAAGTTTTCCGCCGCGGATTTATGCTGCCCCGCACGCTGGCCGAGATGTGGGACCAATCGCTGCGCGTAGCTGAAATCGTAGACGGCTGCGAGCATATAGACGCGAAGGTCGAAGCGATCTGTGGGGCCTATCTACACGGGGCCGGGAAGCAGCCTGGTACGACGCGGCTACAAAGATACTATCAGTTACGGCCCGGCGATACGGAATCCGTATGACGAAAAAAGAAAACTCGGAAACCCTTGCGGCGCTAAAGGCGATGAAGCGCGATGACCTGATTATTTCTTCCGCCGCCGAAGTTATCGTCTGGCCGCCGCTACCTACCGGGATTCTTTCGCTTGACCTAGCTATAGGTAAGGGCCTACCGCGCGGGCAGGTAATAGAAATCTTCGGCCCGCCGGGGCAAGGAAAAACTACGGCTGCGCTAGTAGCGATTGCCGAGGCCCAGGCGGGCGGTCTAGAAACGGCGTTTGTCAATGCCGAGCATCGCTTTAATCCAGCGTGGGCCGCGCAGCAGGGCGTAAACCTCGAACGGCTGATGGTGATTGACCCGCTTACGGCCGAAGACGCGCTCAGTGCGATTGAAGTACTGGCGCGGAACGGTACACCGCTGACGGTTGTGGATTCTGTAGCCGCACTGACGCCGAAGGCGGAGATGGACGGCGAGATGGAAGACAACGCAATGGGCGTAATGCAACGCCTGATGCGTAAGGCGCTAGGGAAGACGACGGGTTATTGCGCCCGCGCCGGCGCAACGCTGGTACTTCTGAACCAGGTACGCTCGAAGATCGGCGTAGTTTACGGCAACCCGGAATTCACGCCTGGCGGTAAGAGCATCGAATTTCAGGCTAGCGTACGGATTGAGATGAAGCGTACGGCGTGGATTGAAGAAGAAAAAATCAGGGTAGGTAACCGTACGCGCGCGCGGGTAGTAAAAAACAGTACGGGGGCGCCGTGGGGCGAGGCCGAATTCGATATTTACTATGGCAAGTGTACCTGCCACGCGGCGGGGGTTGACCGCACGGGCGATATTTTCGACCTTGCCGTAGCTCGGGGGATTATCGAAAAAGCAGGAGCGTGGTTTTCGCTCGACGGCGAAAGGCTAGGGCAGGGGCGCGTCGCGGCTATAGCGGCACTCGGGGCGGACGCGCCGCGCATAGAATCTATACGCCGGGCGGTGCGCGGATGATAGGTAGCCGTAAAATTATTTTTGCTGTGCGCCGCGACGGACGGCAAATTTGTAAAACAGAAGCGGCCTGGCAGTTGCGCCGCCGGGAAGTTTTCGAACGTGCCGGAGGGCGTTGCGAATGCCGCGAATGTTCGCGCCATACTATCGGGCGGCACGCTAGCGGGCGCTGCAACCGCAGATTATCGCTGACGCTGGCCGAGGCGCGGGAAACGGGCAAGCCGGTAATGAACTGCCACCACATCAAAGGCCGCGGCGTGGGTGGTAGTAAGCGAGACGATAGGCTGGAGGCGCTTGAGGCGTCCTGTCCTGCGTGTCATCCGCGGAGCGGGGAGCGAAGGAGATGATTGTGGCCGTACTTTGCGCCGCGCTGGCAATACTGGCCGTAGTTTCGTTAATGAGCAACGAATACTAATACGGAATCCGTACTGGGGGCGTAGATGCAAAGGGCGGCCTGGCGCTGGGCGGGATTAAAGGCTGAGATCGAGCACCTGATACGCGAAGGTTTTACGGGCGAGGAGTTGGGAGTGATTGAATGGTTCAGCGCCTGGCGGCGGTACATCTTTGCGCCCTACGCTTGTACAGTGTACGAGGAAACCCGCTTGCGAGATATCGCGGATTTTTGCCAGAAGGCAACTCAGGAGCATCGGGCCGCACTTCGCAGCGCTTTGAAGCTGAGGGCGTGATGGGGACGACTACGAAAATACAATGGTGTGAGGCTACCTGGGAGCCAATCACCGGCTGCACGAAGGTGAGCGCGGGCTGCGCGGACTGCTACGCGATCCGTCTGGCGGGCGGGCGGTTGCAGCATCATCGGCACTACGCTGACCTGACGCAGATCACGAACGGGCGGCTGAACTGGACGGGCGAGGTCCGCTTCAACGAGGATATTCTTAACCAGCCGCTACGCTGGAAGAAGGGGCGGCGGATTTTCGTGTGCAGCCGCGGCGACCTGTTCCACGAAAAGGTGCGTGAGGAATGGCTTGACCGCATCTTCGCGGTGATGGCGCTCTGTCCGCAGCACACGTTTATTTTGCTGACGAAGCGGCCCGAGCGGATGCAGTCCTACTTGATGGGCACGGGGTTGATGGCGCGCTGGGGTTGGGAAGCGACAGCCATAATCCATCGCCAGCAAGGGCTTGACCTCGAACGTGCAAACGAGGCCGCGGATGAAGCAATCAAGCGTGAGCCGGTTTTCCCGCTGCCGAACGTCTGGGCAGGGGTGGGCGCGGAGGATCAAGCAACCGCCGACGAGCGGATACCGATTCTATTGCAGGTTCCAGCGGCGGTACGCTGGGCGAGCCTGGAGCCGCTGCTCGGCCATGTTGATTTAGACCGCGGCGGCTTCACGCTGCTTGAACCTGTACGGAGTCCATCAGGAACGAAGTGGTATGGGCTGAATACCGGCGTCGCAGGGGCACGGTCGTACTGTGGGGGCGGCACGAATGTCCGGAACCCTTGCTCTGTCCTTGCGGCTGGGGCGGAATGCGCAGATGGGCGGTTCATAGCTACAGCAGCTATCCAATGAACGATGAGGGCGACGAACAAAGCGAGCCTGTAGACGAATGCCCGCGATGCGGACAGGAGTTTTGATGCCGGACTTGGTAGGGACGTGCCCGAAAGATTTCTGGGAAAGCTGGATTCGGGAAGGTGATGCCGTCGGCGAGGCCGAAACTGGTGAGGATTGGTACTGGTACACGCGAGATCCGAAAGCCGCGAGCATCAAGCCCGGCGAGCGGTTCTGCATCGTCGCGCACGGCAAGCTGAGGGGTTGGGCACCGGTTGTGCGTGTGGACAAGTTCGCAGATGGCAGTTGGGGGATTGTGCGACGCGGCGGGGCGGTTGCTTGCACGATTCCGCAACCGATTCCTGGCTTTCGCGGATTGCGCGTTCGCTGGTGGAACCGAGACGACGAACAGCCATTTGAGAATTGGAAGAGCCGGTGAGGGCGTGATGGGCGAGACGCCGGCGCAGGAGGGGCGATGAAGCGACCGAAGGC
>ERZ1292629.111-Hain-H43-01um-R1-111-length-79787-cov-14_pt1 | contig 79787 bp, 79 predicted proteins | sample MGYA00564399_ERZ1292629 | MGnify/ENA primary metagenome ERZ1292629 (study PRJEB36523, sample SAMEA6512636) | groundwater metagenome | collected 2019-01-08 | study: AquaDiva: Metagenomics assemblies of 32 groundwater samples | reverse complement strand
ATCCCACAGTTACCGGTCAAACTACATCAGGCATCGTTGGCGTCCAATTCAAGCTCGATGGTGTCAATCTGGGTATTGAACTCAATACTCCTACATCTGGCTCTACATATTCTGGAACCTGGAACACAATCGGAGTTCCCAACGGTTCTCACATTTTGACCACAATCGTCAGAGATGCCGCGGGAAACACCAGAACCTCGAATAGTACGACTGTGACCGTCTCCAATATTACAGCGGTAGTTATTCCACCAGTTAACTCTCTGAACAATCCCATAGTGAACTCTCCAACCGTCAACTCTCCACCCACTGGCGGGAATACTTCTGGAGGAGGAGGTGGGTCGCCTACGCCTCCGGCTTCGGCGGACCAAAGCGGAACAGCCACGACCACAACCCCCACCGGCACTTTCCTCCCTTCCGTCCCTCAGATTACCACTATCAATGAAGGCTGTATTGGCGCAAACCGTTTCAGCGTCACCACCGGAAAGCTATGTATTACTCCTATAACTTACAACTTCGGTCTCCTCACCTTGCGTCTAGGCAGTAAAGGAGTAGCGGTCAAGGAACTGCAAAGATTCTTGAACAACACTTTAAACCTTAATCTAGCAATCGATGGCATTTTAGGTAGAAAAACAATTGCCGTGGTTAAAAGCTGGCAGAAAGATCACGGACTGATCTCCGACGGTCTCATTGGCGCTAAGACGAAGAAGAAGATGAACCTGCTTTTGCCTTAAGCTTTAACAAGGTAAGTGGAAGGGTGGTTTATTTGCTTTTGAACTAAAATCGTGATATTCTCTTCGAGTAATGAAGAAAGATATACATCCAAAATACAATATAAAAACAAAGGCCACTTGCGCTTGCGGAGCGGTTTTCGAAGTGGGTTCTACTCTACCTTCCATTACGATGGAAATTTGCAGTCAATGTCATCCTTTTTATACCGGTAATGAAAAAATTATGGACACGGCGGGACGGGTAGAAAGATTCAACAAACGCAAGGCTGCGTCAGCTAAAGCCAAGAAATAATGGATTGGCAAGAATGGAAAAAAAATCAAGAAAATGTGGGAACAAAAGAATTGGGAACAGAAGAATTTCCAAATGAAATAATATTAGAGGTGCGGGCTGGGGCCGGGGGCGATGAAGCCTCTCTTTTCGCTTGGGAACTGGCTCATATGTATGAAAAATTTTCAGAATCGCAAGGTTTTATCTGGAGAGTTAATTATGAATCAAAAAGTGAATTGAACGGTTATAAAGAAGCTTCTTTTGAAATCAAGGGCAAAGACATTTTTAAAAAAATGCGTTATGAAACAGGTGTGCATCGAGTACAAAGAATACCCGCGACCGAAAAAAATGGCCGAGTTCACACCTCCACCGCCTCGGTCGCCGTGTTGCCGATTAGAAAAAAAATATCTTTTAAAATTGACCCCTCCGAGTTCGAAATGGAATATTCTCGTTCGGGCGGAAAGGGCGGACAAAATGTGAACAAAGTAGAAACCGCCGTTCGGATCATTCACAAACCAACGGGGCTCGATGTGCGTTCCACTAATGAGCGAAGCCAGCTGGCCAATCGGGAAAAAGCGATGATGATTTTGACGGCCAAGCTTCAACAATTAGAAGAAGAAAAAGAGGCCAGAAAATATGCAGGTGTTAGAAAAGAGCAAATAGGCACCGCCGACCGGTCCGAAAAAATTCGCACCTATAATTTTCCCCAAGATCGGGTGACGGACCATCGAATAAAAAAATCCTGGCACAATTTGCCTAGGATAATGGAAGGCGACATTGGAGAAATAATTAAAGATATCGATTCTGGAGTGATGGGGAATGAAAAAGGGGAATAATCCACAGCTTAAGTTGCTTCATTTTTATTTTATGTTAAAATTAGCCCTCATCTTGCTTAACGGTAAGCAGGCATTATAAATAGTTTTTTGTCCTTTTTATTAAAAAAGGAAGAAATAAGTTATGGCTACAAAGCTATATGTAGGGGGACTTCCTTACAGTACGGTGGAAGGCGCTCTTAAAGAGCTCTTCGCACAGGCTGGATCTGTAGTATCCGCTGTGATTATTATGGACAAGATGTCTGGTCGTTCAAAAGGTTTTGGATTCGTAGAAATGTCAACAAACGAAGAAGCGCAGAAAGCTGTTTCGATGTTTAATGATCAAGAATTCGAAGGACGCAAACTCACTGTCAACGAAGCTCGTCCCATGGAAGCTCGTCCACCACGTTCGGGTGGCAATGATCGAGGCGGATATGGAGGTGGCGGAGGTGGACGCCGAGAATATTAATTCTTTTCCCGAAAAACCTAAAAACCGTTCGCAAGGGCGGTTTTTGAGTTTAAAATTGGAAATGTTATCAACAAAAAAGTGTCTTGACCTTTGTTTGCAATTTTAGTATTATTTTAGAATAAAATGAGTGACTTGAAGAACGAAAAATTATTGACAGCAAGGGGAATTGTCACTGAAGCGTTGCCCTCCACTTTGTTTAGAGTTAAAATAGAGGATAAAAAGGAAAAAAATATCAAAGAGGAGAAAGAAATTTTGGCGTATCTTTCAGGGAAAATGCGGATGCATAGAATTAAAGTTTTAATTGGAGATTCAGTCGAAATTGTGCTTGACCCATATGGAGGAAAGGGGAGAATCATTAAAAGGTTGTAATTTTTTAAAGAATAGTGTATTATAGCACTTGTCGCTTAATTGCGGTTTTTAAAAAGTAAATATATTGAAAAATAAGGGTTTTTTCCTTGTTTTTTCTTTTGTTGTTACTAAGCCTCTTATATTTTATGAAAATTAAGTCAGCCGTAAAAAAAATTTGTGATAATTGTAAAATAGTCAGAAGGGCCAGGCATTTACGTATAACTTGCTCTAATCCTAAACATAAGCAAAGACAATAATTTTATTATGAGAATTCTTGGAATTACAGTGCCAAATGAAAAAAGACTTGAAATTGGTTTAACTTGCCTCTACGGTATTGGTTTTTCAAAAGCTCGTCAGATTTTAGATCAGTTGGGTATTGATCGTGGTCGGCGCGCTAGAGATTTAACTTTAGATGAGGAAAACAAAATTCGGGTTGTCATCGAAGGAATTTCAATAGAAGGAAATTTAAAGAGAGAGATCTCAGCCAATATTAAGAGACTGAAGGATATTAAAAGTTACCGAGGTATTCGTCACATAAAAAGATTACCAGTTCGCGGACAGCGGACAAAAACAAATTCTCGAACGGTTCGGGGTAACGTCAGAAAAACAATGGCCTCCGGTAGGAGAAAAGAAACCAAGACATAAAAATGACAAAAGTCAAAGTTACAACTAAAGAAGTAAAACAACCGGGAGAAGAAACCCGTCCCACCGAAAGTGGGGCGAAAAAAGTCCCACCCAAAACACCAAAAAAGAAAGTAACTTCTGGTGTTTTGTCTATTGATGCCACTTTTAACAATACCAAAGTGCTTTTGGCCGATAAGGCCGGTAATACATTATTTTGGTCAAGCGCGGGAAGTTTAGGTTTCCGAGGGGCAAAAAAAGGAACCCCATTTGCCGCTTCTAAGGTGGGTGATGTAATTGGGAACAAGGCCGCAATACTTGGAGTCAAAGATGTGGATGTAGTGGTTCTGGGAGTTGGATCCGGTCGGGAGCCTGCCATTAGAGCGTTTATGGCTCATGGTATTGAAATTACTTCGATTAAAGATGCGACGCCGGTGCCTCATAATGGGCCGAAAGCCAAAAAACCCAGAAGAGTGTAAAAAAGTTATAAAAAATTATGATCAGTAAACCGAAATTTAAAATTTGCCGAAGATTAGGCCCTGGTGTTTATGATAAATGTCAAACTGCTAAATTTTCGGCTGCGACTGGCAAACTGGCTTTGGTTGGCGCGCGTCGCCCAAAGGCTCCAACTGAATATGGAGCGCAGCTTATTGAAAAACAAAAAACGCGTTTTTCATACGGCATATCCGAACGTCAACTCTCCAATTATGTTAAAAAAGCTTCTCTAATCAAAGGGGTTGGCACCGTAGAAAAACTTTACGAGGAACTTGAATTTCGTCTTGATAATGCAGTTTACAGAATGGGTCTGGGAGCCAGTCGCAGAGCGACCCGACAGATGGTTTCTCATGGACATTTTATGGTCAATAACCAAAGGGTTACTGTTCCGTCATATGAATTAAAGTCTGGAGACATTATAAAAATTCGGGAAGGATCTAAGAGTAAAAAAATTTTTAATAATATTGCCGAGAATTTAAAAAATTACAATCCTCCAGTTTGGGTAAATTTTGATCCGGGCAGTCTGGAGGGGCGTATTTTAGATAAACCAAAAAATACTCAGAGCTTCATCGACCTTAATGCGGTGCTCGAATTTTACAGTCGTTAAATTTTTATTATTAAGTTTAAAAAAATATTATGCCTGAATATAAAATAGTTATGCCTTCCAAACCTCGCGTTGTTTTGGAAGACGGCAATAAAGGAGTTTTTGAAATAGATGGTCTATATCCCGGGTATGGTCACACACTAGGAAATAGCTTGCGAAGAATTATTCTCTCTTCATTGCCAGGCGCCAGTCTCACCTCTATTAAAATTGACGGTGTAAATCACGAGTTTCAAACACTCGATGGAATTAAAGAAGATGTGATTGTAATGATTCTAAATTTAAAGAAGACTTGTTTTAAAATGATATCTGATGAACCTCAGACGGTCGCGCTCTCTATCAAGGGTCCCAAAGGTGTCACTGCGGGAGATATAAAGACCGGTGGGCAAGTGGAGATTTTAAATCCAGAACTTCATATAGTGGAGGTCACCGGCAAGGTGAATTTAAATATTGAGATGAGAATTGAAAAAGGACTGGGATTTATTTCTAAAGAAGCCTTTCAGAAAGAAAAAGTTGATGTTGGCACAATTGCCGTTGACGCTATCTTTACTCCAGTCCGTCGGGTTTCTTATGAAGTTGAAAATATGCGAGTGGGAGATAAAACTAACCATAATCGCTTAAGAATTACAATCGAAACAGATGGAACGCTGACACCGCGTGAAGCGCTTTCAAAATCTATTGAAATTATGATCAATCAACTCAAGGCTATTGTTGATTTTAAAGAAACAGAAGAAATCCCCACCGTGGAGAAAGAGGCAGAAGAGAAAAAATCTGTCCGCAATGCTTCGCCAAGCAATGCAGGCGGGGGGTCTGATTTTGCTGATATTTTAAAGACTCGAACGGACAGTCTAGACCTTTCTACCAGAACCTTAAACGCTTTAACTGGCGCAAATATTCGCACGTTGGGAGGATTGGCTAGAAAGAAAAGAGAAGATTTGCTGGAAGTCGAAGGTATTGGAGAGAAAGGAATTTCGGAGATTAAAAAAGTGCTTGGTAAGTTCGGACTTAATTTAAAAGAATAATATATGCGACACGGCAATAATAAAAGAAAATTCGGAAGAGTTAGAAAAGTCAGGAATGCCTTGATTAATTCTTTGGCGTTAAATTTGATCGTGCGTGGAAAAATAAAAACGACCGAACCGAAAGCAAAAGAACTGCGACCTTTTATTGAAAAGCTTGTGACTAAAGCTAGGCGGGGCGATCTAACCACTCGTCGATTAATAATATCTTCACTCGGGAATAGACGCTCGGAGGTGAAAAAACTTTTTGAAGTTATCGCGCCCAAGTATGTAGATAGAAAAGGTGGTTATACCCGAATATTAAAATTAGGAGCGCGAAAAGCCGATGGAGCTCCGATGGCTATAATAGAATTTGTATGAAAAAAAATGAGACAAAAACAATAGACGCGAAAAATAGAACTTTGGGAAGAGTTGCCAGTGAAGTAGCGATGTCTTTAATGGGTAAGACCAAGGCGAGTTTTGAACGCAATATTTATTGTGGCATACCTGTAAAAGTTATTAATGCCACCAAGCTTCGGATTACCCCCAGAAAGTTAGAGTCAATTTATCACACTCGATATTCAGGTATTCCCGGAGGACTGCGCATTTTAAAAGGCACCGAAACGGTTAAGAAAAAAGGTTTATCCGAGTTAATAAAACTGGCGACTTACAAAATGTTGCCTTCCAATAAATTACGAAGAACAATGATGAAAAATTTAAAAATAGAAGATTAATAAAAAAGAAAAAATAATGGATAAAGAAATAACAACAAAAAAATCAAAAGAGAAATACTTCGAAGCGGTGGGAAGACGCAAAACTTCAACTGCCAGAGTGCGTATTTTTGAGTCTAGCAAAGCGAATTTTATTATCAATGGCAAAGATGCCAAAGAATATTTTAAAACAGAAGGAGAGCGTCGTTTAATTTTAGATCCGATGATAAAGGGATTAAAGGTAGAACAAGGGAAGGTAGGTTTAAAATGGAATGTGGAGGCGCGCGTGTCAGGTGGAGGAATTCATTCTCAATCTGAAGCGATACGCCATGGTCTCTCTCGCGCTCTTGTGTTGTCAGACGCGACTTTACGTGGAGGTCTTAAAACGTTAGGTTTTTTAAAGCGCGACCCGAGAGCGAAGGAACGCAGAAAATTCGGATTGAAAAAAGCAAGAAAAGCTCCACAATGGTCTAAACGATAATTCTGCGTTTTCCTTGAGTCTTCTCTTTTGATTCTTGAATTCAAAAAAATTTCAGGGTTATTCACAGTACAACGTGGGTAGCCCTGATTTCTTTTTTTATGAACTTTTATTTTATTTTTGAGCTGCGTTAGGCAAGGCCTAACGCAGCTACATTTTCATCACATTATTATTCTAGAAATTGCAAGGAAATAAATTAGCAAAAGAGGATTTTTTGTGCTAAAATGTTAGTATGAGTGACGAAGAAATTAAAAAAGATGTTGAAAATAAACCCCTCGAGGTTGCTCGGGCCATCGGCTCTGAGGCTCAGGCTCGAAGAGGTGATTCTGCTGAATCAGATACTTCCGAAGTCGTTGAATTTGAATTCAACGAAGACGGGGAGGAAGATTTAAAAAAGACTTTAAAGAAATTTAGAGATAGTTTAAAAGCGTGTAAAGCAGAAAAGGAAGAATATCTGACTGGCTGGCAAAAAGAACGGGCGGAATTTGCCAATTATCGAAAACAAGAAGATGTTCGAAAAACGATGTTTTCTGAATCAACACGTGAGCGGATTTTGACTCGATTTTTAATGGTGCTGGATAGTTTCAATATGGCTTTTACCAACAAGGAAGCCTGGGAGAAAGTGGACGAAAATTGGCGGAAGGGAGTGGAATATATTTACGGACAAATGAACACAATTTTTGAAGAATATGGAGTCAAGCCTATTGGAGAGGTGGGAGAAAGTTTTGACCCAAATTTTCATCAATCTATAGAGTTGGTAACGACCGACCAAAAGGAATTTGATCATACCGTCTCCCATATAATTCAAAAAGGATACAAGCTAGGTGAACGCGTGATGCGTCCGGCCAGGGTCAACGTATATGAGTATAAAAACGGAGCAAAATAAAATACATTTGCAGAGTTCAGTTGCGAGGAATGTTACAAGCAAAATATAGCTTAAATTAGAGTGTCAAAGAGACTCTTTGACAGGTTTTGATGGACAGAGAGATAAAAGTATGAAAACAGAAACAAAACAGTGTCAGAATTGCAAAAAAGATTTCACCATCGAGCCGGAAGATTTTAATTTTTATGAAAAAATAAAAGTGCCACCGCCGACGTTTTGTCCGGAGTGCCGGCTGATTAGGCGTTTATTGATGCGCAATGAAAGAACTCTCTATAAAAGAAAATGTGATTTTTGCCAGGAAGATAAAATATTGGTTTTTCCGAAAGAGAGTAAATATAAAGTTTATTGCCATGATTGTTTTTATAGTGATGATTGGGATGGGCAAACATTTGGAGTGGATTATGATTTTTCTAAAACTTTCTTTGAGCAATATAAAAAACTTTATGACTGTGTTCCTAGGTTAGGGATTGCCAAGCAGGGTTTTCAAATAAATAGCGAGTATGTAAACCGGACGAGTGATGCCAAGAATTGCTATCTTGTTTTTGCCAGCAATGCGAATGAAGATTGTTATTATGGTGTATCGTATTGGGACTCTAAAAATTGCATGGATTGTTATAATGCTCGTAAATGTGAAAGATGTTATGAATGCATGGATTGTTATAAATGCAACGGCCTAAAGTATTCGAAAGAGTGTAACGAATGCATTGATTCTTATTTTTTAAATAATTGTCGCAATTGTCAAAATTGTTTTGGGTGCACTAATCTAAGAAATAAATCTTACTGTATTTTTAATAAGCAATATAGTAGAGAAGAATATTTAGCAAAAATTTCTGAACTAAAACTTTATAATAGAGCGGAAATAGGAAAGATTGAAGAAGTGGTAAAAAAAGAATCTATCAAGTATGTTGTTCCTTCCATTGTAGAACGTCACTGCGTAAATGTCTCTGGCAATTGGATTGAAAACTCAAAAAATGTAAATAATTCTTTCAATTGTGATAAGGTGGAAGATGGTAAATACCTATTTGGTGTTCAGCAAGCCAAAGATATAATGGATTATACATATTGGGGCAATGGAAGTGAATTAATTTATGAAACTTCCAGTGTTGGTCGGCAGTGTTCTTCGGTTTTATTTTCAAATGAATCTTGGGATCAATTGACTCGGGCTGAATATTGCATAAATTGTTTTTCTTCTTCGGATTTATTTGGTTGCGTGGGGTTTCGCAAAAAGCAATATTGTATTCTGAATAAGCAATATACGAAAGAAGAATATAATGTTTTAGTTCCGAAAATCAAAGAACAGATGAAAAATACGCCTTTTGTCGATAATGTCGGCCGAACAATTAGTTATGGAGAATTTTTTCCTTCTGATATGATCCCATTTGCTTATAATGAAACTATCGCGCAAGAATATTTCCCAAAAACCAAAATAGAAGCTCTGGCTTCTGGATATCGCTGGAAGGAACCGGATCCAAAAAATTATATTCCAACTATGTCAGCCAATGAATTACCAACGAATATTAATTTAGTGAGTGATCATATTTTAAATGAAGTAATAGCCTGCGCTCACGGGGGAGATTGTAATCAACAATGCACAATCGCATTTAAAATTATTCAGAACGAATTGCAATTTTATCGTTTCAACCACCTACCGCTCCCCGTGCTTTGTCCAAACTGTAGACATTACAAAAGACTCTCCAAACGTCAGCCGAATAATCTTTGGCCTAGATCTTGTATGTGTTCCCAAAGCAATCATGCTCATCAAGGCAATTGCCTAAATGAATTTGAAACGTCCTATTCACCCGATCGTCCAGAAATAGTCTATTGCGAAAAATGTTATCAGCAGGAAGTGTATTAAAATTATGAAATCAGAAATTAAAGTATGCCAGAATTGCCCTCCTTCGCTAAAGCTACGGACGGGCGAGCAAAAAAGTTATGGAGTATAAATCACAAAATATGGTGTGTCAGAATTGTAAAAGCAATTTTACAATCGAGTCGGACGATTTTAATTTTTATGAAAAAATAAAAGTCCCACCGCCGACGTTTTGTCCGGAATGCAGATTGCAACGAAGATTAGCATGGCGCAATGAGAGGACACTTTATCGTCGGACATGTAATCTTTGCAATAAAAATATTATTGCGATGTATCACAAATCTGCACCTTTTCCTGTTTATTGTCATGATTGTTGGTTTGGAGATGGTTGGGATCCACTTTCCTTCGGTCGTAGATATGATATGTCTAGATCATTTTTTGATCAATATAAAGAGCTTTCTAATATTGTTCCCAAATTGGCTCTTTGGCAAAGAAATTCTTTAAATTCAAATTATTCAAATTTTGTTGGCGAATCTAAAAATATTTATTTATCAGTTTCAGTTGTTAAAGATTCAGAAAATGTTTTTTATTCAAAATCCGTCGATAAATCTAAGGATATTATTGATTGTTTAAATATAAAAAATAACTCAGAGAGTTTATATGAAAATATTGAAGGACAAAGTAATTATAATTCTCAGTATCTTTTACTTTGTAGAAGTTGCATAGATTCTTATTATTTAGTTGATTGTGTTGATTGTAGTAATTGTTTTCTTTCTTTTAATTTGCGTAACAAAAAGTTTTGCATTCAAAATAAGCAATATAATAAAGAAGAATATTTAAAAGAATTACAAAAATTTAATTTAAAAAGTATGGCTTCGCGTGAGATTATCTTGCGTGAGTTTGAGGAAATTAAAAAAAAATCAATTTTTCGCTTTGCTAATATTAATAAATGTGTGAATGTTACTGGTAATAATCTTTTAAATGTAAAAAACGGAGAAAATTGTTTTGAGATCTATAACGCAGAAGATGTTAAATATTGTTATAGAGCGTTTGATTTTACAGATTCTATGGATTTTTGCAATGGTACTAATTCAGAATCGATATATGAATATATAACGGGAGCCTTTTATCTCTATAATGTAAAATTTTCTCATTCAGCCTTAAATTCTATTAGAGACGCAGATTACACAGAATCGTGTATGAATTGTAAAAACATCTTTGGTTGTATTTCACTTCAAAATACGGAAAATTCGATTCTTAATAAGATTTATTCAAAAGAGGAATATAACAGATTACGAACAGAAATTATCAAACAAATGAGTAATGTTTCTTTTGAGGATAAAAATGGTCGGGTTTATAAATATGGAGAATTTTTTCCGATAGAACTTTCTCCTTTTGCATATAATGAAACGATCGCGCAAGAATTTTTTCCTATTATCAAAAAAGAGGCAAACAAGCAAGGTTATCTTTGGCGCGATAAAGAAGTGAAAAATTTTAATATTACAATATTTTCAGACAATATTCCCGATAATATAGATGATGTAAATGAAGTAATTTTAAAGGAAGTTTTAGGATGTGGACATAAAGGGGATTGTGATCATCAATGTAATATTGCTTTTCGCTTAACTGATTACGAGCTTAAATTTTATAAAAAGCATAGTATTCCTATTCCCAATCTTTGTCCAAATTGTCGTCATTATGAAAGGTTTAAAATTATGCCAGCCTTGAAATTATGGACAAGAAGTTGCATGTGCGATAAACAAAATCATTTTCATGGGTCAAAAAAATGTAATGTTGAATTTAAGACAAGTTATGCGCCCGAGCGACCTGAGAAAGTTTACTGTGAAAGTTGTTATAATAAGGAAGTGTATTAGAATTTACTATAATAATGCTATAGCATAAAAATAGTAAATTATTTTATTTTTCGAAAGTCTCGAATAGAATTTTCTTGGTTTCTTCATCCACCAATTGCGTGATGATAATCATCATTTCCGTTGTCAAGCCCAAATCTTTTTTTATGTTTGTAAATAAATGTTCAAAAGGAAATGGGGATATCCAAGCGGAATTTTTCAGACAGACGAAACCGGCTTTTTTAAGAAGATAACGCAAGCTTTCACGTTCATTCTTTTTATTTTCCGGAAGATCAAGCAAGATAATTCTCCAAAATCCGTCCCAAGAGGTATTCACGAGAGTTGTGTCACTATCCAACTTTAAACTATGCATTTTTTTTCGTCCCAATTTTGTCAAGCGCGCGTATTCATTTTGCGGGGATAATATCTGTTCTATCAGCCCAGCCTCCCTGAGTCCTTTTAGAGAGCGTGTAATAGCATACTTGCCTGCCGTAGCCTTGGCGCAGGCGGGAATGTCGCCATCTTCTGGAATTACCTTATTAGTAATTTCGGGTAATGAAATAGCTGTTTTTTGGCCTAAAATGCTTAATATTTTATTAGAATACTTAATTTTCTGGATTTTTCTTGACATAATTATATATTATAATATATACTGGTTTTTGACAAGTATTTCGTGGTCGCGAAAAACTTGCTAAAATAATAAATAGGTATATAATTGTAAAAATTAATTATCAACCCCGATTATCGAATCGGGATTTAGAAATAAGTCGCTTAAGTATAAAACTATGGCGAGCCAAAGAAAAATTATGAGTAAAATAATAGGTATAGATTTAGGTACAACAAATTCGGCCGTCGCCGTTATTGAAGGAGGAGCGCCAAAAATTATTGAAAATATCGAAGGTAATCGTACGACGCCTTCAGTGGTTGCAACCGCCAAAAATGGAGATCGTATTGTTGGACTTTTAGCGAAGAGACAAGCAATCACAAATCCGGAAAATACAATTGCGGAAATCAAGCGCTTTATGGGTCATCGCTATGATAGTCCGGAAGTACAAAAAGATCGGGCGACTGCCTCTTTTAAAACTGAAGCCGCCGATGGAGGTGGAGCGAAAGTTAAAATGATGGATAAATTTTACCGACCGGAAGAAATTTCTGCCATGATTTTACAAAAAATAAAAGCGGACGTGGAAGCTAAATTAGGGGAGAAAATCACCGAGGCGGTCATCACCGTGCCCGCGTATTTTAATGATGCGCAAAGAAAAGCAACCAAAGATGCCGGAGCGATTGCTGGACTAGACGTCAAACGTATCATCAACGAACCCACGGCCGCCGCGCTGGCTTATGGGTTTGATAAAAAGAAAAATGAAAAGATTGTGGTGTATGACTTCGGTGGAGGAACTTTTGACGTGTCTGTTCTGGAGATAGGAGGTGATGTAATAGAAGTAAAATCTATTGATGGAGATAGTCACATGGGTGGAGGCGATATTGACCGAAAAATAGTCAGATGGATTGCGGAAGAGTATAAAAAAGAATCCGGCATTGATGTGACGAAAGACCCTCTAGCGCACCAGAGATTGCGAGAAGCGGCGGAGAAAGCCAAGCATGAACTTTCCACCACCCTGGAGGCGGAAATAAATATTCCATTTATCACTTCCGACGCCGGGGGACCCAAGCATTTGCTTATGAAAATATCTCGCGCTACTTTAGAGTCGCTTACTAAAGATTTAATTGATCGTTCTATCGAAATAACCAAGAGAGCGCTCTCCGCCTCGCCTTTCAAAATGGATGAAATAAATGAAATCATCATGGTTGGCGGTCAGACCAGAATGCCGAAGATTGTGGAAGCGGTTAGAAATCTTTTTGGCAAAGAGCCAAATATGTCTATTAATCCGGATGAAGTGGTGGCGCTTGGCGCGGCGGTTCAAGCCGGGGTGCTCGCAGGAGATGTACGAGATGTGCTCTTGTTGGATGTCATACCGCTGTCTTTGGGTATCGAGACATTGGGAGGAGTGGCGACAAAATTGATTGAAAGAAACACCACTATTCCATCCTCCAAATCTCAAGTATTCTCCACGGCGGCTGATAATCAGACTTCGGTGGAAATACATATCGTGCAAGGAGAGCGTCCGATAGCTTCGGACAATAAATCCTTGGGCCGATTTATCTTGGACGGGGTTCCACCAGCTCCTCGAGGTATGCCTCAGATTGAAGTTTCTTTTGATATTGACGCTAATGGAATTTTAAATGTGGCGGCCAAAGATAAAGCTTCCGGCAAGACTCAATCAATTAAAATTGAAGCAAGTTCTGGACTCAAAGACGAGGACATTAAAAAAATGCAAAAAGATGCGGAACTTCACGCTGAGGAAGATAAAAAGAAAAAAGAAGTGGTTGATTTTAAAAATACCGCGGAAATGATTATTTACACCGCGGAAAAAGCATTAAAAGACAACGATGCTAAAATTCCTAAAGAATTAAAAGATAGTGTCAATGCTAAGATTACTGCGTTGCGAGGCGTAAAAGATGGCACTAATTCGGAAGCAATCAAAAAAGCGACCGAAGAACTATCCGCCGAAATGTCTAAAATAGGAGAGGCAATGGCTAAAGCTGGTGCAAATCCTTCGGCAAGCTCAGGACCTTCGACCCCCGAAGAGAAAAATCCTGAGATAAAAGATGCGGAGTTCAAGGAAAGCAAAAAGGACGAAGGCGAGACGCCAAAGAAATAGTTTTTTTCTGAAAGCCCCTTTCCACATTAAGGGGGGCTTTTAGTTTTTGTTATTTTATTGTAAAATAGCATTGTATGGAACCGCCCGAAATACCTTTTAATAAAGACATTACATATCTTGGGATTACCACTTATCGGGATAAGAATCAGCTTTTTGGCATCAAGCGCAAAGATAGGCGTCAGCATGTTTATATGCTCGGAAAGTCCGGTACTGGTAAATCGGTTTTGATGTTCAATATGATTATTCAGAACATTAAAAATGGCGACGGGGTCTGTATGGTTGATCCCCACGGAGAAAATGTCGAAGCCGTTCTCTCCTCTATTCCGCCTCATCGGATAAAAGATGTAATTTATTTTAATCCGGCTGATGCTGATCATCACATCGGATTTAACGTTTTGGAGCTCGTGGACCCTCTCTATAAACATTTAGTGGCTTCAGGACTGATGGGTATTTTTACTAAAATTTGGGCAAATGCTTGGAGCGCTCGAATGGAATATATTTTAAATAATACAATTTTGGCCCTGCTTGATACTCCCGGCACGACGCTTCTCGGAATTCCTCGAATGTTGGTGGATAAAGATTATCGGCAGAAAATAATTTCTAATTTAAAAGATCCGGTTATTAAAGCTTTCTGGGTGCATGAATATGAAGCTTGGCAAGATAAATTCAGAAATGAAGCGATTGCGCCGATTCAAAATAAAGTCGGACAATTTCTTTCCACTTCTATCATTCGGAATGTTGTCGGTCAATCAAAGAGTACGATTAACATCTTCGACATGATGAATGAAGGAAAGATTTTTCTGGTGAACGTTTCTAAAGGGCGTATCGGGGAAGACAATTCGTCACTGCTCGGTGGAATGATTATTACTAAAATTCAGCTGGCCGCTATGGAGCGCGTGCGAATTCCCGAAGAATCCCGCAAGGATTTCTATCTATATGTGGATGAATTTCAAAATTTCGTGACAGATGCTTTTGCTGGTATTTTATCCGAGGCTAGAAAGTATCGATTAAATTTGACTGTGGCTCATCAATATACCGCCCAGCTTGTGGTGGACAAAAGTTCAGCGGTGCGGGACGCTGTTTTTGGCAACGTAGGCACGATGATTGTTTTCAGAGTCGGGGCGGATGACGCAGAATTTTTGGAAAGTGAATTTGACCCGGAATTTACCCCACAAGATATATTAAATTTGCCTAACTATAAAGTTTATATAAAATTAATGATCGATGGCGTGACCTCTCGTCCTTTTTCGGCTAAAACTTTACCACCCTTAATAAAGTCGGGTGATAAAAAGATTGAGGAAGAGGTAATTAAATCTTCGCGCGCGCTCTATTGCAGAAGTAAAGAAGTGGTGGAAAGAGAGATTAATGACTGGAGTGGAATGTCGCTGGGCAATGACACTGACGCTGGAAGTGGAAATATAGAAAAATTTCCAGCTATTTGTTCGCTTTGCAAGAAAGAAACGACGGTGCCTTTCAAGCCGACTCCGGGTAGGGCAGTTTATTGCAAAGATTGTATAGCTAGAATAAAATCAGGTGAGGTAAAAGTGGAAAAAGATTCAGAAAATCAAATCCGCCACGATGAATCCACATTTTTCAAACCATTAGCTGATTTAGGCATAGAGTTTGAACAAAAAAATAAAAAAATAGATGAAGAAAAAGACAGATATATCGAACGAGTAAGCCATCACGTGGATAAATCTCTTTTTACCAAGAATAAAATCTTGTCTCCAACTGGCCAGTCTGGGATATTGGGAACTATTAAAAAAGTCCTGTTTGCGCAGGCAGGTTTCAATAAAGTTCCTGCTAAACTCAAGAAACCCAATTCAGCCTTAAGGGAAATTTTAAATAAAACTCTTTTTACTCCACCTGTTTCAAAACCAGTTTCGCTTGACACTCTCAAAAATAAAAATAAAGAATCTCTACCTTCCAAAGATCGCGCGGCCAGTTCTGAAGATATGAATAAATTAAAGGATTTGATTTTAGAAAAAATTGAAAAGGAAAAAACCGTTCACACTCCTCCCATACTCACTCCACCGCCTACTTCCGCTGAAAGCTCCAGTGAGGCAAAACCTGCTCCAAAAATGAAAGAAGTGCCGGAAGACGTCCTCCGAAAAATTTTAGAATAAACTATGAAACAAAAATGTAAAAAGTGTGAACAAAAATTTATCTTAGAAAAAAATGATCTTTCTTTTTATGAAAAAATGAAAGTGCCGTCGCCTAAGATCTGCCCAGATTGCCGTTTCAAAATACGCGCAATATGGAGAAATGAACGTACTTTATATAATAGAATTTGTAACTTATGCAGTCGTTCTATTATCAGCATGTATAATCCCAATTCTCTTTATGTTGTGTACTGCAATGAATGTTGGGTTTCTGATAAATGGGATCCATATTCTTATGCCCTTGATTATGACTCAAAAATTTCCTTTTTTGATCAATTTAATGAACTTATTAAAAAAGTCTCGAAATCCGCTACCTTTAGTAGCGCAGCTACTGGTTCAAATGTAAACAGCGAATATACAAATTTTGCGGGTGGCAACAAAGATAGTTATTTAATTTTTAATTCAGGTCCCAATAATGAAAATTGCGCATATTCGCGTGGCATAATTGCTAGTCGAGATATTTATGATGTTTATTATGGTAATGTAATAGAAAATGTTTATGAAAGTATAAATGTTCATAAAAGCAATGGAGTAGCTTGGGGACAAAATGTGTCTGATTGCATAGATTCTCGTTTTATTTTAAATTGCTCAGGATGTCAGAATTGTTTCGGTTGTGTAAATTTACGTCATAAATCTTATCATTTTTTCAATGAACCGCTCAAGAGAGAAGAATGGCTAAAACGTGTTTCAGAAATTTCAGGCAGTTTCTTGAAAACAGAAAAGATAAAGAAAAAATTTTTAGAATTTTCTCTTAAATTTCCATATCGTAACAATAATAATTTAAAAGTTGAAAACTGTGTGGGTGATTATATATTTGAATCAAAAAATTGTCATAAATGCTTTGAAGTATTTTTTTGCGAAGATATGCGACATTCTTTTTCAGTAAAACGTGGAAAAGATTGCGCTGATATGATAGGTCATTGTCGTCGTTCAGAACTTCTTTATAATGGTGTTGGTGTTGGAGCTGGAGCAAGAAACATTATTTGTTCATGGTGGGTTGAAAGTTCGCAAGATGTGGAATATTCTTTTGCTACTCGCAGAAGTAATGATTGTTTTGGTTGTGATGCTATAAAGGGTGGAAGTTTTGTTATTTTAAACAAACGTTATAGTAAAGATGAATACCACAAGATAAAAGATAATATTATAAAAGAATTAAAAGATAAAGATATTTACGGTGATTTTTTCCCCATAGATCTTGCTTTTTTTGCATATAATGAAACAATTGCGCAAGATAATATTCCACTTATAAAAGAAGAGGCGTTAGGACAAGGTTTTAGATGGGAAGATAGTATCCAAAAGACAGAAGGAAAGGGAACTCTAAAACCCGAAAAAATTCCTGATCATATAAAAGATGTAGAGGACAGTATTCTTGATGAAATATTAACTTGTGTTGAATGTTCTAGAAATTATCGCTTGATTCGGCGGGAGCTTGAATTTTACAGAAAAATGCTTATTCCTATCCCTCAAAAATGCTGGAATTGTCGTTTTACAAATCGCATTATTCGTCGAGGATCTTATAAATTTTTTAATCGCAATTGCGCAAAATGCCAAAAAGAAATTAAAACAAGTTATGCTCCCGACCGGCCGGAAATAGTATATTGCGAACATTGTTATCAACAAGAGGTTTATTAAGGACAATACGTATTACTATGTACTAGTACATAGATACTAAATATATGAATAGTATTAGAAAAAAAAATAAAAAAAGAATACATTCGAAAAGCTCAGTATCTTTAATATGCCAAAACTGTAAAAAAGATTTTATCATAGAATCGGAAGATTTTAATTTTTATGAAAAAATAAAAGTGCCACCACCGACGTTTTGTCCAGAATGTCGAATGCAAAGACGTATGGCTTGGCGCAATGAACGTACACTTCATAGAAATAAATGCGCTAAAACTGGGAAAAGTTTAATTAGTTGTTTTTCCAAAGAATCTCCTTTTACGATATACGAAAGAGATATTTGGTGGGGTGACGGATGGGATCCAACAGACTACGGTATTCAGTATGATTTTCAAAAATCGTTTTTCTCTCAATTTAAAAAATTACTAGAAAAAGTTCCTCATCCAAATCTTTTTATTGGTAAATGTGTTAACACTTTTTATGGTAATTATATTGGTGAATTTAGAAATTCCTACCTTATATCCGCGTCTTGGGAAGGAGAAAATGTGATTTATGCATCACGCTGTAATTTTTGTAAAGATTCAATGGATATGTATATAACTACTAAATGTGAATTTTGTTATGATGACATTTCCTCCACAAAATGTTATGAAACATTTTTCTCACATAATGCTGATTCTTGCACTAGCTCATATTTTCTTTATGACTGTAAAAATTGTATAAATTGTTTTGGCTGTATATCACTTCGTAATAAGTCTAATTGTATGTGGAATGTGCAGTTAACCAAAGACGAATATAATAAAAAATTAAAAGCATTAGACATTGGAAGTTTTAAAAACTTTAAAAAAGCAAAAGAAAAATTTGAAAAGCTAAAATTGAGTGCCAAAAGAAGATTTGCCAATATTATAAATTCAACAGATGTTTCCGGAGATGATATCTTTCATGCAGACAATTCTAAAGCTTGTTTTGGGGTGCTTGAAGAAATAAAAGATTGTAAGTTCCTGATGAATTCATTTCGTACTAAAGATAGTTATGACGGCTACGGTCTTGGTCTTGTGGAATTGCTATATGAGGGTATGGATTCCGGCGTGAATGGTTCTAGCCAATTATTTGTGCTTACAGTCTGGGAGTGTCTAAACGCTGAATATTCTTTTAACTGTCATGGGTGCAATAATATTTTTGGTTGTGTTGGTCTTCGCAATAAAAATTATTGTATTTTTAACAAACAGTATGAGAAAGTTGAGTTTGGAAAGCTTCGAGAATTGATTATTAAACAAATGAACAAAGTGTTTTATATTGATAAAAGGGGAAATAAATATGGATATGGAGAATATTTTCCAATAGAAATTTCTCCCTTTGGATACAATGAAACGGTATCACAAGATTATTTTCCACTTTCCCAAGAAACAATTTTGAAGAACGGTTATAATTATATTGAGAAGGAAAAGTCGGAATACAAAACTACATGTTTGTCCGAAGATTTATCTGACCATATAGAAGGTGCTAATGAAAATGTTTTAAGTTTAATTATTGAATGTGGTTCTTGTAAAAGACCTTATAAAATAATCCAAAATGAATACATTTTTTTAAAAAGATTTAATTTACCGTTACCACGTAATTGTTTTGAGTGTAGGCATCAAGAACGATTTAAAAAAGTTAATCCGCCAAAACTCTGGCACAGGTCTTGTATGTGTGACCCGACTTCGCAAAGCTTCGACGGGCGAAACAAAAATCATTTTCACGGAATAAGGAAATGCGATGTGGAATTTGAGACAAATTATGCTCCTGAGCGTCCAGAAATAGTGTATTGCGAAAAATGTTATCAGCAGGAAGTTTATTAAAATGTCAAAGTGTCTCTTTGACATAAGGTAGGATAATCTTTTAAATTATGATAAAATAGTCAAATATGCCGAAGCCGAATCGAGTGCAAATAATAAAATATGGACCGCCACCGCCAGAATTGCCCATTTTCGGCAAGGTCAAACCGGAAGATGTTTCTTTTATTGGGCGGACGAATTATGTGGCTTCGCTCGAAGAGAAGAAATTTATTTTTGGCATAAAACGAGTAGATCGCCGAAGACATCTTTATATAGTTGGAAAATCTGGTGTTGGTAAGACTAAATTACTTGAACTTTTTATCCGCCAAGATGTAACCTATAATCACGGTTTATGTCTGATCGACCCGCACGGGGATGTGATAGAAGCGATGCTGGATTATATTCCAAAAGAACGCATTGAGGATGTCTGCATCATCGATCCGGCGGATATTGATTTTCCGGCCTCCTTTAATCCGCTGGCCAATGTGGATCCGCTGTTTAAATTTCAATTAACTCAAGGATTAATCGAAGTTCTACATAAACAATTCGGGGCCAACTGGACGCCTCGTCTCGAACATGTGTTTCGGTTCACTTGTTTGGCGCTCCTTGATTATCCGCACGCTACGATGCGCGGAATGATTTCAATGTTAACCGACAGAAATTACCGACAGAAGGTGGTGGAATATATTACGGACGACATGGTGAAAAGATTCTTCGCTATTGAATTTGCCGACTGGTCGGAGAAATTTGATACGGACGCTATTATTCCGCTTGTGAACAAACTCGGGCAATTTCTCTCCGACCCATTACTGCGAAATATCTTCGGACAAAAGCAAAACAAAATAGATATCAGCGAACTAATGAATCAAGAGAAAATAATTTTTATTAATCTTTCAAAAGGTCGGATCGGAGAAGAAAATTCATCTTTTTTTGGTTCGATGTTTTTGACAAAAATAAAACAAGCGGGAATGGAGCGAGCGAGTATTCCCGAGGCGGAGCGCAAGGATTTTTATTTGTACATAGACGAGTTTCATAATATTGTTACCCAAACATTTGAAAATATTTTATCCGAAGCTAGAAAATACGCTCTAAACCTTACGATGGCGCACCAATATATCGGTCAGCTTCTTCCTCAAGTCCAACATGCGATACTTGGCAATACGGGAGGCATTATTTGTTTTAGGGTTGGTGGCGAGGACGCGGTAAAATTAAAACCGGAATTTGCGCCTATCTTTGATATCAAGGATATGATTAATTTGGCGGTGACAGAATTTTATATAAAAATAACTATTGATGGCGAATCTTATGATCCATTTTCAGCTGAAACTCTCAAAGTGCTTCCTCCAACGCATCCATCTTATAGACGAGAAATTATTGATGCATCTCGCCGAAAATATTCAATTCCAAAAGATGATGCCGCTAAGCTCATTGTCGAGGAAGAGGCTACGATAATCAGAAGCGTGGAAGAAAAAGCAATAATTGAAAGAAAAGCTAAAAGAAAGGAGAAGGAAAAAGAAAAAAAGGAAAAGAATGAAGAAATAGGCGAGTTTGTTGATTTATCTGCCGAAACAGTAGCCGAAAAGGAGAGCGAAAAAAAAGAACCTAAAACAAAAGCTTCCCAAGAAGACGAACCTATGCTATAATATAGTTTTGCGTGCGGAACTTTGCAAAAAATTTCATTCCGAGGTATTATTGTTGAATAACCTTATGGATAAAGACTACTACAATATATTGGGAGTAAATAAGGGCGCCTCTAAAGAAGAAATTAAGAAGGCTTTTTATAAGTTGGCGCATAAATATCATCCTGATAAAAAAGAAGGCAGTGAAGTAAAATTTAAACAAGTCAATGAGGCTTATCAAGTGCTCTCAGATGATGGAAAGCGTTCAAAATATGATCAGTATGGGTCAGGTTTTGAAAATGCACAACCGGGTTATGGCGGAAACCAGCAAAGTGGATTTGGGGGTTTTGATTTCAGTAATTTTTCTAGGGGTTTCGAGGACGGCAATACCGATTTTGATTTTGGCAATTTGAATGATATTTTTAGCGATTTTTTTGGAGGTGAAATGGGCGGAAGAAGAAAAGAGGCAAGACGTGGTCGGGATATTTCCACTGAAGTTCAAATTTCTTTTTCGGACTCTATTTTTGGCACTAATAGAAAAATTTTAATTACCAAAACATCAAATTGTCTCACTTGTCATGGTTCTGGCGCGAAAGCAGGTTTCTCCACGATCACTTGCAGGGTCTGCAATGGTCAAGGAAAAATTCATGAATCGAAGAGAACAATTTTTGGAAATATCACGAATACAAAAATTTGCGAAGTTTGTCTTGGGACAGGCGAGGTGCCGAAAGAAATTTGTGAGATCTGCAAAGGCAAAGGAGTGTTGCGTCGGGAAGAAGAAGTTTCAATTGTTATTCCTGCCGGTATCCGAGATGGGGAGATGATTCGGATGACAGGCTATGGCGAAGCGGTTTCTAAAGGCGCGACTGGAGACCTTTATATAAAAATAAATGTCGCTTTACATCCAATATTTAAGCGTGACAGCAATGACCTCGTAATGGATTTAAATTTAAAACTCTCAGACGCGCTTCTGGGGACAGAATATCCAATTCAAACTCTGGATGGAGAAATTAAAGTTACCATTCCAGAAGGTGTAAGTATAAATGAAATTCTGCGAGTCCGGGGGAAAGGTGTGCCGATGTCAAAAAGTAAACGCGGAGATCTCTTAATTAAACTTAACATAAAACTTCCGGGCAGATTGTCTCGCAAGTCTCGTGAACTTATAGCGGAACTTAAAAAAGAGGGGATCTAAGATGCTTCCTCAGAATATTATTTTTGTTGGAGTATTTTTAAATCTCTTTTGTTCTATTTGGTATATAAAAAATATATTTTATGGACAAACCAAACCAAATTTAGTTTCTTGGTTTATGTGGATGCTCGCGCCTTTTATTGGCTTTTTTTTGCAATTAAAAGCGGGAGCTGGATTTTCTTCTTTAGGCGCATTTATGGCAGGCTTCGGTCCTTTTTTAGTGATAATTTTTTCTTTGTTTAATAAAAAAGCTTTTTGGAAAATCCAATTCTTTGATTTGGTTTGTGGATTTTTCTCCATAATAGCCGTTATTTTTTACTTAATTACAAATAATTTAGGGGTATCTATTATTTTTGCAATTTTGAGTGATTTGTTAGCCTATATTCCAACTTTTATTAAATCTTGGAAATTTCCAGAAACCGAAACAAGCTCTATTTATATTGGTGGAGTAATAAACAATATTTTGTCTTTATTAATTATAAAAAATTGGATTTTTACAATCTATTCATTTTCTGCCTATCTAGTGCTGGCAAACTTGATTGAGATTTATTTTCTTTATCGTCAGAAATTTTTTAAATCTTGGTCTCGCCCATAGGATTATGGGCGAGGGAAATTTTCTGCCCCTCGGTTGTGTCTTTCACTTCGTAACCTAAAAAATTTATTTCTTTTCTGAGTTCATCGGATTTTTTAAAATTTTTATTTTGGCGCGCTTGTTCGCGTTCTTCCAAAAGGAATTGTATTTTTTGGGGAATTTTCTTGTTTCTCTCTTTTCTTGCTTTTTTTTCTACTTGCTCAAAACCAAGTCCGAATACTTTATCAAAGTCTAAAATTGTTGCTTTTTTGTCGACATCAGAAATATTTTCATCTTTGAATACATCCCAAAGAACCACTAATGCTCTCGGAGTATCCAAATCATCTTCGATGAATTCTTTGAATTTATGCTGATATTCTGGATTCACTTTTCCAACATTATCTTCCCCGAGTTCTATGTATAGGTTATAAAGCCGTTTTAGGGCTATTTTTGCGCCCTCTAGGGCTTCGAAGACGAAGTTTACTCTAGCGCGATAATTTGCCATTAAAAGCCAAAATCTATAAGCTATAGGGTCAATGCCTTTATCGGTCAGATCTTTCAAGGTGTAGAAATTCTTGTCTGATTTTGCCATTTTCTTATTGTCTACCAGCACCCATTCATTATGCATCCAGTATTTTACAAAAGGCCGGCCAGTCGCGCCTTCGGATTGCGCTATTTCATTTTCATGATGCGGGAATATATTATCCACTCCGCCGGTGTGTATATCTATTTGTTCGCCTAAATTTGCCATAGACATGGCTGAACATTCAATATGCCAGCCAGGGCGACCCTTGCCTAATTCTGCGCCTGCCCCGATTTTTTTAGAGGGATCCCAAAATACATCTCCATCTTGGATATTCCAAGCTTTCCAAAGCGCGAAATCTTGCGCATTATCTTTGCCATATTCATCTCTCGTTATTCTTCCTGATGCATTTTCTTTTTGGTTTTTTATAACTAAACGTGAAAGCTGGCCATAATTTTTAAACTTTTTGATGTTAAAATAGACAGAGCCATCTTCGCTTTTATAAGCCAAACCTTTTTTTAACAGTTTTTTTACAATATCAACCGTTTCATCAATATAATCCGTAGCTTTTGTAAATTTTTTTGGATTTATGATATTGAGAGATTTGATGTCTTTTAAAAATTCTTCAGTATAAAATTCAGTGAATTTTTTTAAAGTTTTTCCCTCTTTTTGCGAATCACGGATAGTTTTATCGTCGATATCAGTTAAATTCATTATATGTTTAACTTTATATCCTTCATACATCAACACTCTTTTTAAAATGTCAGCGAAAATATATGCTCGATAATTCCCAATATGCGGATAATTGTAAACTGTCGGTCCGCAACTATAAAGTAAAACTTTGCCTTTATTAATAGAGGAGAAATTCTCTTTTTTACGAGTTAAGGTATTATACAAATGTATTTTGTGTATTTTGTTTGAATTCATTTCTATATATTGAGACAAGAGTGTAGAGCAAGCTTATCGTTAAAGGTCCTACCAAAATACCCACTGGACCCAAAAGTGAAATTCCACCAAGTACTGAGAAAAGAATAAACAAGGAAGATATATTTATTTTTTTGCTGACAATAAGTGGACCTAAAAAATTATCAATCATTCCTACTATAATTATTGCCCAGATCAAAAGACCGACGGCAGATGTGGTGTGTCCTGTAGCAAAAAGGAAAACAATTGCAGGAATTGAAACTAGAGAAGTTCCCAAGGTTGGAATGAGAGATGTGATGGCAGCTACCATACCCCAAAGAGCGCCATTTGAAATACCAAAGAACCAAAGTCCAATCCCCAATAATATACCCTGAATGAGAGCTATTAAAAGAAATCCTTTGATGACCCCATTTACAGCTTGCGCAAGTCTTCCAATTATTTTCTCATCATCTTTATCTCCAAGCGGACTAAGTACAATAATAGCTTTTCTCCACTCTGCTCCATCTTTGAGAAAATAAAAAATAATTAGAAGCATTAGGATAAATGAAAAGAAGGCAGAAATAGTGGCAGTAAATATGCTTGCTATATTTTTTGATATATAAGAAATAAAGTCTGTTGTTTTTTTATTGATATCAAAAACCATACCGGAAGGCAATATTTTATTAATCTTGGTTTCTATTGAATCCAAAAATGGCCTAGTGTTTCCATTATCTGTAACTATATAATAAACGTCCTGACTTTGTTTGAAAACTATGGCGCCAATACCCAAAAGTGGCCCCCAGAGTACTACAACAAAAAAAATTACAGTTAAAAGTGAAGCTAGCCAACTTGGCAAATATCTTTTATTTAACCATTCATATATAGGATAAAGCACTATTGAGAAAGATAATCCCAATACCAATACTATCCAAAAAGGACGGAATATAAAAAAAGCAAAAACAAAGGTTGCTAGTAATATACCGAAGAAAAAATATCGCTCAATAATTTTTGTTTGCATGTAAAAGTAGTATAGCAAAGACTTGCCTTTTTGTGAAATTTCATATAATATGAGCTTTATGGAATTTGCAGTAATACAAACAGGGGGGAAGCAGTACAAGGTCTCGGAAGGGAGTCTTGTTTCTATTGAGAAAATAAAGGCAAAAGAAATTGAGTATAAGAAAGGAGATAAGTTGTCTTTTGATAAGGTTTTACTTGTTGATGATGGAAAAGATATTACGATAGGCACTCCTTACATAATCGGCGCGAAAGTGGACGCGGAAATTGTAGAAATCGGCCGCGCTAGAAAAATTCTCGTGGTAAAATATAAACAAAAATCTCGCTATCTCCGTCGCAACGGCCACCGCCAGCCCTTCTTTAAAGTAAAAATTATTGAGATAAAATAGAGAATGAATATCAAAAAAAATTTGTACTCGGATCTTCAGTTATTAAGTGGACTTTTTCTCTTTTTTATTGGTAGTATGATTAGTTCTATTTAGATCTTTTTTACTGCCTATTTTTCAAAGCATTTCTGAGGGTGTCGTTGTTTTTGCGTAACAAACAAATATGTTATACTTAAATCTAGCTATCGCATTAAATGAGTATTGAGGATAAAATTTTTAGATTATTGTTTGAACCAACACACCGATATAAAGGTATGCCGGTCAGTATACTTGGCTTGCCTGCGATATTTCCATATAAAAAACAGTCTATTAACAACACCCTTTGCCGATTAAATAAAAACGGCTATGTGCTAAAAGAAAATAATTACATATCCTTACTTTCGAAAGGAAGAAAATATATTGAAAACAAAAAAGTTCGGTTTTTGACATTTGATTCGCCATATAAAAAAGAATCACCAAGAAATTTGCTTGTGATGTTTGATATACCAGAAACCAAAAAAGCTGAGAGGGAATGGTTTCGTTTTCACTTACGGCAATTTGACTATAGAATGATCCAAAAAAGTGTTTGGGTTGGACCATCACCACTTCCTAAAGATTTTTTAGATTATATAAAAGAAATTAAACTTCAAGATTGCATTAAAACATTTAAACTAGCCAAACATTACAATACTTATAATTAGCGATAGCAGAATTTGAGTATTATGATTTTTTGTTTTTTATTGTCTATTTTTTAACGCATTTTTCAGGGTGTCGTTGTCGGAATATTCAAGTTCAGTGCCAGTCGAGAGGCCTTTACCTAGAGAAGACATTTTTATATCTAATTTTTCTGTAATATCTTTAATTTGTGCTCGAATATAAGAATCGGTGTGATCACCTTGGGGATTTAAGGAAAAAGCCAGAATTATTTCTTTTAATTTATTTGCATCTTTTGGAGCGGATATTTTTTGTTTTAACTCCTCGATTCGAATTCTATTTTTAGTGTTTTTTTCAACCACTGGCACGAGCCCGCCCAGAATAAAATATTTACCGTTGTAAACTCTGCTTTTCTTTACGGACTCTAAATCAGAATCTTTCTCCAGAATCATCAAAGTGGAAGAGTCTATGTTTAAATTAGCGCAAATTTCGCACCATTTTTCTTTTTTTTGATTTAAAATGAAAAATCTAAAACATTCTTTGCATTGCGCTACTTCTTTTTTTAAGTCCGTTATCAGGCTGGACAAATTTTCATTATAGACGGGGCTTCTAGACATCAAAAAATAAACAAAACGTCTGGCCTGTCTTTCTCCAATACCCGGGAATTCTTTAAAAATTTCTGCTAATTTATCTATAATATCCATCTATTGATTCTAACATATGGTAAAGTATTATGGCTGAACATTAAAATTCATCTAAATCTCCTTTAACTTTTGCGGGAGCAAATTCGCTAATGTTGCTTTTTTCAAGAGTTTGAAATGTCGTAGTCTTTTCATCGAAATAAAGTTCGATTTTTCCAGTTGGTCCATTTCTATGTTTTTCAATTAAAATTTCAACGATATTTGTTTTTTCTGATTCCTCTTTCCCTTTATCATCTCTATGCAAAAACATTACGACATCTGCATCTTGTTCGATGGATCCTGAATCACGAAGGTCTGAAAGTCTTGGTTTGCCACCTCTGCTCTCTACCGCGCGAGAAAGCTGGGAAAGTGCGAGTACCGGTACGTTTAATTCTTTTGCCAAACTCTTGAGTGACCGGCTAATTTCTGTCACTTGATTGACCATTGAATCATAATTTTTGGAAGTTGTCATAAGCTGTAAATAATCAACCACAATTAAATCAAGTCCTTTTTCCGCTTTTAATCTGCGCGAGAGGGCTTTCATTCTAACGATTGAATTTCCCGGCTGGTCATCAATATAAATTTTAGCTTTAGCGAGCTTGTCTAGCGAATCGCGAAGTTGGGAGAATTCTTTGTCTGAAGACAAACGTCCGGTACGCAAATTCCAAGCATTCACGCGGCTCTCGGCTGAAAGCATTCTATCCACTAATTGTTGAGATGACATTTCCAGAGAAAATATAACTACGGATTTTTCGTGAATCGTTGATGTCAGACGCGCGATATCCAGAGCCAGGGTGGTTTTACCCATGCTGGGTCGCGCGGCAATGATTACCAAGTCGGATTTTTGCAGTCCGGAGAGCATATTGTCTAAATCTTTAAATCCAGTTGGCAGTCCACGCAACATTCCTTTGTGTTCATGTAATTTTTCAAGACGTTCCCAAGCTTCCGGTAACGCGTCTTTCAAATTTATAAATTTTTGATTTTTGGGAGATGAGATTACGCTAAAAATTTTTTTTTCCGCCATATCTAGTATATCGTCCATGTGGTCATCACTTTCTTCGAAGGCGAGTTCAGACACATAATCTGCCGCTTCTATCAAACTTCGAAGAACATATTTTTTTTGCACAATATCCGCGTAGTGTTTGATATTAATGGAGGAAGGGACGATGTTGACTATTTCCGCCAGATAAACATTGCCTCCAACATTATCAAGCAGTTTTTGTTCCTCAAGCTTGGTGGATAGTGAAAGCACATCTATTGGTTCGTTTTTATTTGAAAGGTCGAGCATTGCTTGGAAGATCTTTTTATGTTTTTCAACATAGAAAGACTCAGGACTTACTATATCCTCCACTTCATGCATCGCGTCTCTGCGGAGCATTATTGAACCTAACACTGCTTGTTCTGATTCAATACTCTGAGGCGGAATACGAATATTTTTTTGTTTATTTTTTGTGATATTGGTTGTTGTTTTTACCATGAAATCATTCTAGCATAATCGAAAAATTATCAAAATAAAAAAGTGCGTAAAACTGTTACTAAAATGTGGAGAAAAAAATGCCCTTTTTATGATTTTGTGTTAAAATAAAAAAATGAGCGAAAAGGTATTTTTATCGGGTGTTCAGCCTTCAGGAAAGCCTCATATTGGCAACTATTTTGGAGCGATGAAACAATTTGTTGATTTACAGAATGAGCATGATGGCTATGTTTTTATAGCTGATTATCATGCTTTACATTCTCTTAGAAATTCAAAAGAAATGAATGAAAACATAAAGAATGTTTTGCTTGATTATTTAGCGATTGGTCTTGATTCGGAAAAAGTAACATTTTTCAAACAAAGTGACATTTCTGAGCACACAGAACTTGCTTGGATTTTTGATACGATTATCACAATGCCATATTTAATGCGTGCCCATGCTTTCAAGGATGCAGAGGCGAAGAATAAAGAAATTGATGTCGGCACTTTTAATTATCCCGTTTTGATGGCGGCTGATATTTTACTCTACGGTCCTGATTTAGTGCCGGTCGGAGCAGACCAAAAACAGCATGTGGAGATAGCCTGCGATTTGGCAGAAAAATTTAATCGGATATATGGAGAAACTTTTAAATTACCCAATCCAATGATTAGGAAAGAGGTAGCGACTGTACCGGGAACGGATGGACGCAAAATGTCTAAAAGTTATGGCAATACTATTCCGCTTTTTGCTGAATATGAGGAAATAAAAAAGGCGGTGATGGGCATTGTCACAGATTCAGATGAAGGAATTCCAAAAAATGTCTATGCGATACATAATTTACTTCGTCCTGCATCAGAACTTCTGTCTATCTACAAAAATAAAGCAGGCAAATATAAAGAATTAAAAGAATTGCTAATAGAAGATTTGGAAAAATTTATTGCGCCCTTGCGACAAAAAAGAAAAGAATTTGCGAAAGATATCCCCAAAGCGCTAACGATCCTAAAAGCCGGTGGTGAGAAAGCTAAAAAAGTAGCTTCAAAGAAAATGGAGGAAGTACGAAAGAAAATCGGAGTTAATGTTTATTAAAAAATGAAGCACATAAATAAAAAAATTCCAGAATACAAGCAAGAGCTAGTAGAAGTTTTTTCTAAAATTTTTGGAGATAGAAAATTAATGACTGAGTTCTTGATAGATATTCTGACGCCAGCGGAATTTGAAGCTTTAGCTTTAAGATGGCAGATAGTTAAAAAGCTTAATAAAGGAGAAACACATAGGTCTATAGCAGGGAATTTAGGTCTTGGCATAAGCACTGTTACCCGAGGATCTCGTGAACTTCGTAATAAAAATGGCGGTTTTCATCTAATGTTAAAGAAATTAGGTAAATAGTATTAAATAACTAAATATGAAGTTATCCACAGATGCTATTTGCATTATTTTTTTCCTCTGTTACTATGTACTAGTACATAGATACAAGGAAAAAATTATATATGTGTAAGAAAAATATGACCCATTCGAAAAACTCAGGTCTTCGCTCTGAGACTCAAGCTCGAAGAGGTCATGGTGAGTAAAACCGAACCATGAAAAATAATTTTAAAATCAATAAATTAATGAAATCTTGGCGGGGCGTAAAAACTTCTGTTTTTGCGCTATTCTGTTGATTTCTTTTTATATATTTATCTAAACAAGAAATCCATTAAGTGGCGCACAAGCGCTTTTTTTGTTCTTTGACAGTAATTGAGTTTGTGAAAACTTTTAAAAAATTCTCAGGTGAAGGAATCTACCTAAATAAGTGATTTTATAATTCAGCAGAAAAAGGAAAAAAATGAAAACACATTGGAAAAAAATGATTGGTTGGTATTTTATTGCCTTTAGTGTGGCGGGCATAGGGGATTTTGTATTCTTTGACAAGAGTATTTATATCCCAATACTATTTCTTTTCCTTGGTATTTGCTGTCTAATTAGACAGCAACAAGAAAGGAGGGGAAAATGAAGATCAGTATAGTGTCGATCGGTGGCAGAATTAAATCTTCAAGTGTTGGGCTTGATGTATTTTTATCCAGAGGTGGGAATTTTCAGGTTCAAATGAAAAAAACACGTGAAAATCCTCCGATGGAAATTCTCAACGCATTCTTTCCTTCAGATAATGGACGTCTGAAACAGATGATGCGGGGTATAGGCTTTTACCGGCCGATGCTTAAGACCGACCAAGGAATGGGTGGAAACTTTCTTCCGTTTCATATTGATCGAGGTATTAGAAAAACCGATCTTTCGGTCAGGAGAATCGTCAAGGAAGAAGGATTAATCATTCCTGAATTATATCTTAAACACAATCCAGACACACTACAAGAACTCCGAGAAGTGTTCAAGGGAATGGATCTTAAGAATACTTACCGAATTCTTGAACCATTACTCGCAAAGTCTCGTGAGGCGGAGAAAGGAAGAATGCCGTTCTTCTTTATTCGTCCTGCATTACTTTCGTCGCCTATTATATTTGGAGACGACATTATACAAAAGGTCACAGATGCAGTAGGGCAGTTGCTCGATAAGGTTCAGGATCTGGCGACAGAAAAGGCTGGATTTAATTCTAATGAGCAATTTCTTTATTTTCTCGCAGACGTATTTGTGACGACGAATGGAGAAGTTGTAGTTGAGAGGCTCCATTTTCCCGATGTTGGATTCTTCTTGACTGAACTCGAGCTCCGAAATTCCATTGCCTTCGAAATCCAGGATGTAGTGCACCGAATTCAGGACCAGGTTTTTGTTAAGGTTCTAGATTCGCTTGACCCTCGAGTGGTCTATATGGTCACTCGGGATGAAGTGTTGGAGCGAAACGAGGATGTTCTAGAGTTCTTTGAGATCCAGAGCATTTCTAAAAAATTCCATAAGATGGGTATTCAGGTTGAGGTAAAGAGTATAAGTCGGGTGGGAGAAATTCCTACTGGCGCAACTTGCTTACTTCTCAACATCGCTGAGCATGGAGTCGTATTGTTGGAACGCTATGGGCGCGGGGAGCTTGTCTGTTACCCGAGTCCATATCTTCAGCTTGCGTCACGTGAACTGACTGGACTACGAGAAAGCACTGTTCCCAGCCATTTCATGAGCAAGTTTCTCAGCATAGTTGATTGTAATCCCATGGAAGGAGTTGTGGTAGATGAGGTAATCTCGAGAGTGGATGCAAGACTCTCAAAAAATGGAATTAAGGCAGAGCTCCTTCATATGAGTCTGAATGGTAAGGAGATTGTCCCAGTTCACAGGGGAATTCACCACTCTTGGAAGCAATTAATGAAAAGGATTAGACTGCATCAAGGTGAAGGGAAGCTCGAGAATGTGAATCTTGCAATCAGAGAGTTACCAATCACAAGCAACAACAGCATGATAACAAGTGATACTGGTCCGAGGCTTCACTCGTTTCGGTTTACGTTTACAGCTAGCCCATAGTTGGGCGGAAAGAAAAAATCAAGGGCGAGAGCTCGTTCATTGCAACAGTCCTCGCCCTTTTATTATTTTCTTATATTTGTTAAAGTATTTATAGTTTAAAAATTAAAATGAGAAATCTTGAGGAAATAAAAAAAGAAAATATACAGAAAGAAGTAATATCTGAAATTAGAAAAGCTAAAAATGAAATTTTAGCTACAATGAATATTACTGAAGAACAACTCTCTCCGTTGCCTGTAAAGTATTTTTCTTTATTGAATAGAAAAAATAAACAGGGAGTTAAAATTAAAAGAATAGTTTTTGGTTCTGTAAAACAATATAAGTATTTTTTAAAAGGGGTTAAAGAGAAAAAATTATTTTTTTCAGGTAAACACACAAAATCAAAAAATTACAAAAGAATGATTATAATTGATGGAAATAAACTTTTTTTCAAAAAGAAAATTAAAGATAAATCAAAATTTTATTTTACTACTAATAACAAATATCTAAAAGAATATAAGACATATTTTAATAAATTTAATTAGCAACTTTTTAGACTGTTTTTCTTTTTTAATTCGTGATAAAATAGTTTTGTTATGAAAGACAGAATATATATCAAGGATTTAAAAGACAAAGTGGGAAAAAAAGTTATCATTGCCGGCTGGGTAAATGTTAGGCGCGATCAGGGGAAAATGGTTTTTTTTGATATGCGGGATATGACCGGCAAGGTGCAATGTGTGGCTTTGCCGAGTCGAGCGGAAGTGATAGAAAAAATAAAACCAGTAAGACTTGAGTGGGTTTTAAAAATTACTGGCATTGTGAATAAACGTCCGCCTCAAAATATAAAAGCTGGAATATTAAATGGCGAGGTGGAACTTGAAGTTACGGGTATTGAGGTTTTAGCCGAAGCTGAGTCGCTTCCTTTCGATATGTCGTTTGATGGATATAATCTAGAATTAACCACTGAGTTGGACAATCGCGCTCTTGTTTTACGTTATCCCAAAATTCAAGCTGTTTTTAAAGTGCAAGAGACCATCATAGATGCTTTTCGAGAATTTATGAAAAAAAATATGTTTTTTGAATTTCAGGCTCCGAGTATCACGCCAGCAGTTGCCGAAGGGGGAAGTGAAGTTTTTCAGATTGATTATTTTGATAAAAAAGCTTTTCTTACCCAATCTCCTCAATTGTATAAACAAATAGTTATGTCTGCTTTTGAAAGAGTTTTCTCTGTCAATAAAATTTTTCGTGCCGAGCCTTCTGCAACGACACGGCATTTGACCGAAATTGTATCGCTCGACGCAGAAATGGCCTTTATCGACGGCTGGGAGGACGTGCGAGATGTTGCGGAAGAAACGGTTCGGTTTATTTTAGAAAAAGTAAAAGAAAGAAATGCTTCCGAATTAAAACTTTTGAAAGCGGAACTTCCAACGATGATAAAAAAGACTCCGACTTTTTCTCTTTCGGAGGCGCAGGAACAAATTTTCAAACATTTTAAACGTGATGTGCGGGGAGAAAAAGATTTAAATCCGCAAGATGAAAGAGAAATATGTGAAATTGTTAAAAAAGAAACCGATTCGGATTTCGTGTTTGTTTATGGTTATCCGACACGTAAAAAGCCTTTTTATGTCTATCCAAATCCAGAAAATCCAGAATTTAATCACGGTATGGATTTATTGTGTCGTGGTTTGGAATGGCTCTCCGGAGGGCGCAGGATCAATAAATATGACCAGCTGATGGAACATGTGAAATTGTGGAAGATGGATCCCAAAAAAATCAAAATGTTTTTGGAAGCGTTTAAATACGGTGTGCCACCAGAAGGCGGTTTTGCTTTTGGTGCGGAAAGGATCACCATGCAACTTCTAGGACTTAAAAATATACGTGAAGCCTGCATGTTTCCGAGAGACATGGAAAGAATTGATGAAAGACTTTCAGAATAAATAAATGAGTTACCTAATTTCTGGCAAAGTTATTAAGGGGGATGGATACGGAAAAAAAATCGGTTTCCCGACAGTCAACTTAGAGACCAAAAAAAAAGATATGCTCCCATCTGGAATTTACTCGGGGAATGTTATACTGGATGGCAAGAAATACAGAGCGGGTATCGTTGTTGGTCCAGGAGAGAAAATTGAGGGGCATTTAATAGGATATAATGAAAATGCATACGGAAAAGAAGTGACCATCCAAATAAAAAAATTTTTAAGACAGTACAAAAAATTTGATACAGAAGAAGAATTAATAACGCAGATTAAAAAAGATTTAAAATTATGCTAAAAGATTATACTGGACCAATTTTCATTCTTGTTGCAGCGACGCTCTGGGCCTTTGATGGTCTCATCCGTCAGCATTTATATTCTCTTCCACCGATTACAATAATTTTCTTTGAGCACTTGATTGGTTTGATAATTTTATCTCCGTTTGTTTATAAATATGTCTTAAAAACAAAATTAACGAAGCGTGAATGGTGGCTGATTGTTTTGATTGCAATTTTAAGCGGACTTTTTGGCACGTTATGGTTTACAACAGCGCTTGGTAAAGTACATTTTATTTCTATTTCAGTGGTATTCCTCTTGCAAAAACTTCAGCCGATTTTTGCTGTTTTTACTGCCAGTATTTTCCTAAAAGAAAAATTTGATAAAAGATATATAAAATGGGCCTTGCTCGCGATAATCGCCGCTTATTTTGTAACCTTCAAAAATGGATATATAAATTTTGCGACTGGCGAAGGAACTATTATCGCTGCGTTATATGCGCTCGGCGCGGCATTTGCTTGGGGTTCTTCGACCACATTTTCTAAGATGCTTTTGGGAAAAGTGGATTTCAAAGTTAGCACTTTTTATAGATTTTTGGTCACAGTATTAGTTGCCTTGCCATTCTTGCTTTTATTTGGGGATACAACTGGCGGAGGTTTAGCTACGCCAACTGCTTCTCAATTTGGTTTATTAGCGCTTATCGCTCTCTCTACTGGTATGGTGGCTTTACTTATTTATTACAAAGGGCTTGCAAAAACTCCGGTTCATATTTCCACTATTTTGGAATTAACTTTTCCTTTTTTCGCTATTTTTCTGGATATGATAGTAAATCACACCATACTATCTATTACCCAATGGATTGCCGCTCTTATTCTCTTATTTAGTATTTACCAGATTGCCAGATTGCGGGAGAAAATTCTTTAGTTAACGCGCTTTGATATTAAAAATTGTAAATATCTACGTTCAGGCGTGACTCTGTAAACTATATTAAATATAAAAAAGGGCGGGTCGTTTTTCTAAACGAGTCGCCCTTTTTGTTGCGTTGGATCAGACGCGATTTGATCCTCAATACTTGTTTAATGTGTAATATTTAAATGAACAGGAAGAATCAAAATTTGTTCTCTTTTTCGGGTAAATAAGACAGATCCTATGATTGATCTATAGAAACAGGTGCGATTGCCAGTGTGACAAGCGCCTGCTCCTTTTTGATTTACCATATAAACAAGAGCATCGCCATCACAATCAATTTTAATAGAGTGTACAATTTGGTAATTCCCGCTTTTCTCTCCTTTTTTCCAGCGTTCTTTTCGTGATGTTGAATAGAATACTGCCTCGCCACTCGCGAGAGTTTCAAGAAACCCAGCTCGATTGGTAAAAGCTACCATGAGGATTTCTCTGGTATTTTCGTCTTGCACCACAACCGTCACCAGCCCCCTCCTTTTTTTGAAGTCAGGCATAAGTATACTTGTCATTTGCATATTTTTCTTTCTTATTTTGTTTTCAACAAACTAATTTTCGTTTATCCACCAAGTGGCAACGAAAAGGGACTCCTTTTGAGAGCCCGTTTGTAATTGCATTTTTTGTAGAAAAATTAAATACGATCACAGACCAACTCTCAAGGTTTGGTTGTGTGATGATGATTTTCTAACCTAGGTAAAATTAACCTATATCCGCCTGAGTTACCTTTGAGCCATTTTGATATTCGAGCAACAGTTGTGGAAGAAAGGCCATTATTTTCAATGATGGCGTTGTATTGCACGTCTTTAGAAAGCAAGGAAGCAGCTTCAAGGCGATTCGCGAATTTTTTGATTTCGCCTTGGGTCAGAAGGTCGCGCAAAAAAAGTTTTGCTTCATTAGCATTTTTAAGAGTCAAAATGGCCTGGATGAGTTGGTTATTTTTTGTGATATTCCAATCCATTTCTTTTATATTTTCTCCGATATTTTTCATTTGTTATCCACTTTAGCAAAATAAAGTACTTTAGTCAAGTAAAGTAAATGGGAGGAGGTGGATAAGTCTAAGCGGGAAATTTACCTTCAAACTCTGAAGCTTGCAAAGCTAAATTTTCCCAAGCCGAACCGGCGTCAAAAGAATGGGTGATGGATAGTCCGTCTTTTAATCCAGTTTTTTTTGAAACAGTCACAACCAGCGCTCCGGCTCGCGCGCACCAATCTTTATTAAAATCTACAAGCAAAGAGAATAAATTTTCAAATTCGGGAGTGTCGCGCATTGCGTATAAAAATCTCCAAGGTTGTGTGTTAGAAGAAGAAGGCGCCCATCGCGCGGCCTCAAACAAGGTCATTAGTTTTTCCTCCGATATTTTTTCTCCAGACATCGCCCGGGGGGAGTATCTTTTTAAAAACATGTCATTAATCGGATATTTGGTTGTTCGGTTGTTTATTGTTTTCATAGTTTCATCATACATTATTTAAAAACTTCGCTATTATCTTCCCATCTCTTTTCAGCCAAGCGAGGTTGCTTTCTAAACGTTCCAAGACTTGCTCTATTGCCCGTTTAGCGCCGGGGGCATTGTGGGTAGTGAAAAATTTCTTAAAAGATCTCAAGTGTTTTTCTTCCGCGCTGCTGGATATCGCTTTCACCAATCTGGCAAGCGTATGACCGCCGTCGCCATAACGCGAGACAAGTGTTTTCCAATTCTTTTGAACAAAATTCCACCATATATCGCGACCTAAAGGGTTTCCTCCCACAGAGGAAATGATACTAATGCTATCTTGTTTACGAACGTTATCTGAAAACGCGAATTTACAGGCAAGTTTTAATATTTTCGGGTCACAGAAGTCTCCCAAAGCACTTCCAATTCTATTTTTCTCTTCATGAAGCGTTTCCTTCTTATATTTTTTTATAAACACATCATATTCTTTCATCTTGCCCCACGATGCGATAGTCGCATACACCGCTCCTCTTATATCTGGGTGAATATTGCCTTTAGTAAATTTCTTTTTCGCTTCCTTCAATATTATTTTATGGCCGGATCTTCCAAGTCTAGATATGACCAAGGAACGTAAAAGAGTATGGGTATGAGGTTCTTTATCGTTTTTATTCCAACCGAGTCGGGTAAAAAGAGGGGAGAATAATTTCAGAATAATTTTATTCAAATTTTCTTTATAATTTTCTCGGGCTAAAAGCGCTTCGAGGCGTCCGAGGCCCATTGCCAGCTCGAGCCACACGGTGTAATTGTCTTCTTTTTTATATGCAGACAAAAATTCGAGCGCGTCGGTTGTAGGAATAGTCCCCGCTTCCGCCAGAGCAAAAAGGTCTCTAATGATGCCGATTCTGTCACGGGTGGACAATAATTTCTTTTCTACCGGCATTTTTAATTTTTCCAGAAGTTCTTCAGAATAAGCCGTGCGATAAAAACCTGCTTCGCCTATATTTATTTTTATATATCTGTCATTAACCAAATAAGATATGGGTATTTGCCATAAAGTCTTATCTTTTCCCTTTGCTTTTGATATTGGACTGGCAAAAAATCTCTCCTGGGATAAATTTAGTTTTTTGTTTGCGATACTGGCTTTTATAACCGGATAGCCTGGAAAAGATGTCCAATTATGCATTATTTTGGCAACCGGTTTTTTTGTAATTTTTTCAAAGGCCTGCCAGAGGTGGAGAGTCTCGGTATTTTTATAACTGTTCTTTTTTAAATAATATCGCAACCCATCTCTAAAATTTTTCTCACCTAAGTAATCTGCGAGCATTCGGATGATTGACGCTCCCTTGGAATATGACACTTCATCAAATATTTCGCCAATTTCATCCGGATGATGCACCGGTATTTCGATCGGGTGAGTATGAAAAAGGGCATCTAACCGCAAGGCTGTGCCTAATTCATTATTTGAAAATTGCGTCCAAATATCCCATTTTGGAAAAAGTTTATCCACGGCCAAATATTCTATATATGAAGCAAAGCCTTCGTTGAGCCATAAGTGCGTCCACCATTCCATCGTCACTAAATTGCCAAACCATTGATGCGCTATCTCGTGGGCAATGACCAGCGCGACCCATTGTTTATTTAAAAGCGATGAATGATTTTCATCAACTAAAAGCGCGCTTTCACGATAGGTTATGGCGCCCCAATTTTCCATTGCTCCAGATGTAAAATCCGGGATAGCGATCATATCGAGTACTGGCAGGGGATACGCAATGCCAAAATATTCATTATAAAATTTTAAAGTTTTCACTGCGCAATCCAACGCAAACTTAGCTTGATGTTTTTTCCCGGGAGTGGTATAGACGCGAATTCGAACATTATTTTGGGCCTCGCTCGTGACCGTGCTATGGCCGAGGGTTGGGGATTCAAGATATTCAAAATCACCAACGATAAACGCGAGCAAATAGGTGGACATTTTCGGGGTTGGTAAGAATTTTACAATTTCGTATCCCGCTTCGTGTTCTAAAACAGAAACTGGCAAGGTATTGGAAATAGTGGTTTTGCCTTTTGGGACGATGAGCGAAACGTGAAATATGGCTTTTTGCGCTGGTTCATCAAAACAAGGAAATGCTCTCCGGGCGTCGGTGGCTTCAAATTGAGTCGTGGCCATATGATATTCCTTTTCTAGAACAGTGTATTTGCTTCTGTAAAATCCACGCATCTTGTCGTTGAGTATTCCTTTGAAAACGATCGTCAGTTTTATTTTTTTATTAGCCGGAATAAACTTTGGAAATAAAAAAGCAACAGTTTCCTTCTTTTCATTATAAGAGATTTTTGCAAATAAATTTCTGGCTTTGCCGACAAGCGAATTTTTTTCGAGCAACATATGAGCGGTTACTATCTCAATTTCTTTAGAATGGAGAGTCAATACTTTGGTCGGTTTCAAGATGGAGATTTTTATAGTTTCGACGCCGGCAAAGGTGAAATTGTCTAAATCCGGTTTTAACTGGATATGATATTCCATTGGAATAACATTTTTCGATAGGCGAACATTTCTATTTTTCATAAAGAAATGTTAGCATATAACTATGGAAACAGAAAGTTATACAGTAAAGACAACGGGTTTTGAAGGTCCATTCGGATTGCTTTTGGATTTGGTGGAGAAACGGAAGCTTTTTATTAACGATGTATCGCTTGCGACTGTAACTGAAGACTATCTCCAGTATATGAATAAATTGGGTGGTTCTAATTTTATTAGCCCAGCCGAAATTGCCAGTTTTGTTCTGGTGGCGTCAACTTTAATCTTAGTCAAATCAAAATCCCTTCTGCCTAATTTAAATCTTACTCTGGAAGAAGAAGGTGATATAAAAAATCTAGAAGAGAGATTGCGACTATATGAGCTCTTTACAAAATTAGGAATAAATATAAAAAATAATTTTGGTCAGAAAATAATTTTTGCGCCGCTGGAAAGAAAAAACGAAGTTCTTGTATTTTTGCCGGATACGCAGATTACCAAAGAAAACATGATGGGTTTTGCCCGAAGTGTTCTGGGTTCAATGCCCAAGAAAGCATTTTTACCAGAAGTAGAAGTGCGGAAAGTTATAAGTATCGAAGAAATGATTGGTAAATTAACGCAAAGGATACAAGATTCTATTAAAATGAGTTTTAGGGATTTTGCTGGTAAGGTAACAACTCGGGAAGAAAAAATTTTTACGATTGTCGGGTTTTTGGCGATCTTGGAACTTATTCGGAATGGGATATTAAACGCCATCCAGGAAAATGGTTTTACTGATATTATTATTAGTAGACAAGAGCAAAACAAAGAAAACATACATGGAATATGAATTTAGAATCAAAAATTGAAGCGATACTATTTTGGAAAGGGGAACCGATGTCACGAAAAAAACTTTCGGAGATTTTAAAAGTCGGAGAGACTGAAGTAAATGAAAGTCTAGAGAAATTGAAAAAAAATTTAAAGGAGAGAGGAATAGTGTTGCTGGAAAAGGAAAAAGAAATTACACTTGGCACCGCGCCTGAACTGACGAACCTTATTGAAAACTTGCAAAAAGAAGAATTAAATAAAGAACTTTCCAAAGCAAGCCTGGAGACATTATCTATTGTTCTTTATAAAAATGGCGTAAGCCGAGCGGAGATTGATTATATCCGGGGAGTTAATTCAAGTTTTACTTTACGCGCGTTATCAGTCCGCGGACTGGTGGAAAAAACTACGGATTCTAAAGACAATCGACGCTATATCTTCAAACCAAGTTTTGAGCTAATGTCTTATCTGGGTATAAAATCAGTGACAGAGTTGCCAGATTATGGTTCCGTCAGCAATTCTATGGATATTGCAGCCAAAAATTTAGAGGAAGAGTCAAATGCAATTGGGATTGATACTTAAAACATAGTTATTAATTAAATCTTCCCGAAATACGTATTCATCTCCGTCAAACCCCTTTATGTCTTCATTTTTTATTAAATTTTTATATTCTTGGGTGAAATTTTTTGAAAGAGGTAAATAAGACCAATGCCATTTTTCTTCGTTGTAGCCCGTTTGTCTATTTTCTCCTTTTTGACTGTAAATCTGGCAAAATCCAAACAAGGGAGCATTTTTTGTGAGCCATTCATATACTTTTTCACCTTCTTCCGAATCAAAATAGACGGGGGTTACCCCATTTATGTCTATGTCAGTGCCCCAATGATGTCTTGAGGCGCCAGGCACGGCGCTATACTCTAATATTTTTTCAAATCTCTCTAATTCATCCGGAATGCTTTTTGTTAAATCTTTTCCATCTACCAAAGTAACGCCTTCCCACTTTTTGTTCCAGAGATCTTTTTGATAATCGAAGTTTCTAGTGGCGGAAGTTATGTTTAATTCTAGGTCATTTTTCTCGGCAATTTCTGCCATGTCTTCGAAGGCATTCAAAGTTTCTTTTCTTAAATACATTTTATATCCGCTAATATTATATTTCGCAGACACCATAGTAAAATCTTCTCTTAAAGAAGGATCAAATTTGCCAGTTAAATAAATTTTAACCTGCGCTTCTTTGATGGCCTTTTTCTGAGCCTCTCTTTCTTTTAAAAGCTTTTGATAATTCTCTTCATTTTCTTTTTTTTGTCTTAGATCCAAGAAATCTGTTGTAAAATATGGAACAAATATGATGAGTGCTAAAGATAGTATTGTCAAAGATGCTAAAAAGTTTAAAGTATATTTTTCCACCCCAAAACAATAACATATTTAGAACCAGTAATCCAGAATGGTTAAATATAGGAAATTATTGTAAAATAGGCCTATGATTTCAAGAATATACGTAATGTCAAAGAAGATGGACACGAATGGAGATGCTTATGTTATTGATTCTAAATTATCTAAAAAAGAGCTCGGGAAATTAGCTCAAGCGCTTACCAATCCAATTTTAGAAAAATATTTTATCAATGAATCTCCGCCAGTGGGAAATTTTTCTTATGCGATTGAAATAGGATTTTTGCCCGGGGTGACGGATAATGTCGGTCATACGGTCAAAGAAATTGCGACAGATATATTTCACTCAAAGAAGAATTCAAACTTGACGGTGTATACCTCCAAGATTTTTTTTATTTCCAAACCATACAAACTAGAAGATGTGCAAAAAATAGCTCTTACTTTATACAATCCGCTCATTGAAAGAGCTTCTATAACGCGTTTGAAATTCGGAAAGATGTATTTGCCGATGAAAATTCCCAAAGTAGTTCTTAAAAAAAGAGAATCTGTTTTAAGCGTCTCTCTGTCCGTTTCCGACGCAGAGCTTATAAAAATCGGCCAAGAGGGAATAATGGAAAATACCGGCGCGCGCAGAGGGCCACTGGCGCTTTCCTTATCTTCTCTGCAAGTTATTAAAGAATATTTTTTAAAGCTGAAAAGAGATCCAACCGATATTGAATTGGAATCTTTAGCTCAGACTTGGTCGGAACATTGCAAACATACTATTTTTGCAAATCCGATAGATGATCTTAAAGACGGTTTATATAAGACTTACATAAAAGGCGCGACCAATCAGATACGAAAAAAGAAAGGCAAAAAAGATTTTTGTATTTCGGTTTTTTCAGACAACGCCGGCGGAATAGTTTTTGATCAAGATTATTTAATAACGCATAAAGTTGAAACACACAATACTCCTTCTTTTTTAGATCCCTTCGGCGGAGCGATCACAGGCATTGTGGGAGTGAATCGCGATATCATTGGATTCGGACTAGGCGCCAAGCCGATCGCTAATCTTTACGGATTTTGTTTTGGCGAACCGAATGACAAGAGACCGCTTTTTCTTGATAAAGATAGGCGGCAAAAAATGCTTTTACCGGAGCGGATAATGGAAGGCGCAATAAAGGGCATAAAGGTAGGAGGAAACTGTTCGGGGATACCCACTCTTTCCGGATTTATAAAATTTGATGATAGGTATAGAGGCAAACCCTTGGTGTTTGCCGGTACCGTGGGATTGATTCCACGAAAAATAAAAGGAAGGTTGTCCCATGAAAAAAAAGCCCGAGTTGGAGATTATATAGTCATAGTCGGTGGGAGAGTCGGAGCAGACGGTATTCACGGAGCGACTTTTTCTTCGGTCGTGATGGATTCGAATTCTCCTGCCACCGCAGTGCAAATTGGCGATCCGATCACTCAGAAAAAATTAAGTGACGCAATTGTCAAAGAAGCGCGGGATCTGAATTTATACAATAGTCTAACGGATAATGGCGCGGGAGGGCTATCTTGTTCGGTGGCAGAAATGGCAAAAGAGTGCGGGGGAGCAAAAGTATATTTAGAAAAAGTGCCTTTAAAATATCACGGTCTTCAGCCATGGGAAATTTGGATTTCAGAATCGCAAGAACGAATGACTCTCTCTGTGCCAAAAAAGAAATGGAAAACATTCCGAAAATTGATGGAAAGTCGCGACGTGGAAGCAACCGCCATCGGGGAATTTACGGATTCTGGAAAATGTGTTATAGAATATAATAAAAAAAAGATTCTGGATATTGATATAGAATTTTTACATAATGGTTTACCCAAATATCATCTGCGAACCTCTCCAATTATTCATAAATATGACGAACCGGAATTGCCAAAAGAAATATCCCGTACAAAAATTCTGGAAAATTTGCTTGGAGATAAAAATATCAGCGGGTTTTCTTTCATTTCTGAACAGTATGATCACGAGGTGCAAGCTTCATCTGTGTTAAAGCCTCTCTCGGGTCGAGGTCGCCTAAATACTGATACGCAAGTTTTTCGTCCAATTTTAAATTCAAAAAAAGGAGTTGTCTTAGCATCTGGGATTTATCCTTCGTATGGAGACATTAGCACTTATCATATGGCTGCTTGCGCATTAGACACCGCGATTAGAAATATAGTGGCGGGAGGTGGCGCGCTTTCTCATTTAGCCATTTTAGATAATTTCTGTTGGTGTTCGTCCTACGACCAAACACGCTTGGGGGAGCTCGTGGACGCAGTCAAGGCTTGCTACGACTATGCTGTAGGTTACGGCACACCATTTATTTCCGGTAAAGATAGTATGTTCAATGATTTTAAAGGCTATGATGAAAACGGCAATTCGGTCGCTATTTCTATCCCGCCCACTCTTCTTATTTCGGCCGTTAGCGTGATGCCCAATTTATATAAAACTGTTTCCCCTGAATTTAAAAATAATGGTGATGTGATTTATTTATTAGGGGAGACAAATGATGAACTGGGGGGGAGTGAATACTATAAATTTTTGGCAAGACAACAAGGGAACAAGGCTACAGGAAATAACGTGCCGAAAGTTAATTTGGAAAAAAATCTAAAAACTTATCGCGCGCTAGAAAAAGCTATTCAAAAAGAACTGGTAGTTTCTTCAATTTCCGTAATTTCTGGAGGTTTGGGTATTACGCTGGCTAAAGCGTGCGTGGGTGGAATGTTGGGATGCAAAGTTTCTCTTAAAAATCTGCCTGGAGACGCAACCTCCATAGACGCCAAACTTTTTTCCGAAAGCCAAGGCAGAATTTTGGTATCTATTTCTCCCAAAAACATAAACCAGTTTGAAAAAATATGCATAGGAGTTTCCTATGTGAAGCTCGGGAAAACAGAAAGAAATGGTAAAATCATAATTACAGACGACAAAAATAAAATAGTGGAGACAAATGTTAAAAAATTATACCGTATTTACCATAAATTTTCTAGTTCACAAAAATGAAAATCAAAAAACCAAAGGTGATAATTTTATCCGGCTACGGACTCAATTGCGAAGAGGAGACAAAATTCGCTTTTGAATCAGCGGGTGGAGTGGCCAATATCGTGCACATCAATGACCTCATCGCCAAACCTAAAATGCTTTTAGAATATCAAATTCTTGTTTTCCCAGGAGGATTCTCTTATGGCGATGACACTGGTAGTGGAAAAGCTTATGCCAATAAGTTTAAAAATCACTTGGCTAAAGAACTTACGGAATTTTTATCTCGGGACACTCTTTTAATAGGCATCTGTAATGGATTTCAAATTGTGACTAATTTAGGAATTTTGCCAGGCACTCTTACTCATAATAAAAATGGACAATATATCGATCGATGGGTAGATCTAAAAATATCCACTTCCACTAAAGCTTCGGTGAAGCAAAAAAGCCCCTGGCTCAAAAGTATTAAAAAAATATCCCTTCCGATAGCGCACGAAGAAGGACGTTATATCATCTCTCAAAAAGAATATGAGAAAATGAAAAAAGGCGGACAAATCGCCTTCGCATACACTCAGGGAGAAATTTGCAAGTTTCAGAATATTGAGAAAAATCCAAACGGATCGGATTTTTGCATTGCCGGCGTTTCAGCTTATAATGGAAGAGTTCTCGGGATGATGCCTCATCCGGAGCGAGCGATGTTTTCTCACCAGAGTCCTTTGTGGCAAATGAATAAAAAAGTTTCAAAAAAAGGAGCGGGATTACAAATTTTTAAAAATGCGATTGATTACTTTGTCCCCAAAAAATAAAATTAAACTTGCAATTCTTATTTCCAATGCTGGCACTGGCACTAATTTAAAGGCTATAATCGACGGAATTGACGCAGGTAAAATTAAAGCTGAAATTTGCGTGGTGATTTCCGATAAACCGAACGTTTTGGGGTTGGAACATGCGAGAAAGCATAATTTAAAAATTGAAATTTGCCCGACTAAAGAAGCCTTGTTGCCGCTTTTACAAAAACTAAACCCCGATTATTTGGCTCTGGCTGGTTGGAAACAAATTATCTTAGACAAAGTAATTTTCGCTTTTCCCAATAAAATTTTAAATTTACATCCTGGACTGATTCCAGACACAATTGACGGTAATGTGAAAAATCCCGATGGGACGATCGCTCTTTGGAACAAGGGCATGTTAACAGACAAAGCCATTAAAAATTTCCTAGATAAATTCACAGAGAAAAAAGTTATTTTTGCTGGTTCCAGTATCCATTTTTTAACATTAGACTTTGATTTTGGACCAGTCTTAGGGCGGACTTTTGAAAAAATTGAAGCTCTGGACACAGTTTCCTCTTTGTACTCGAGGTTGAAAAAAAAAGAAAATCAGCTATATGTGGAGGTTTTAGAAAAATTATGTTCAATACCAAGTGTTTAACAATTTTATTATGAAGAAACAAAAAGTTTTAATAATTGGAAATGGAGGAAGAGAACATGCCATCGGATGGAAAGTTGCGCAGTCAGAACGGGCGGGAGATTTATATTTTGCGCCCGGTAATGCTGGCACAACAGAGTTAGGCATAAATGTTGCCATTTCCGCTACTGATATTCCCAAATTAGTGGAATTTGCCAAAAAAGAAAAAATTGATTTGACCTTGGCGCTCCCTGACGATCCGCTTTCGATGGGAATTGTAGATAGTTTTCAAGCGCAAAATTTACGCATTTGGGGTCCGACTAAGGGAGCAAGCGAAATTGAATGGTCTAAGGCCTATGCTAAAGATTTTATGAAAAGACATAACATACCGACTGCGAAATATAAAGTTTTTAACGATTTTGAAAAAGCGAAAACATATATAGAGAAAGGACCGTTGCCAATTGTGATTAAAGCGAGTGGACTGGCGCTCGGAAAAGGCGTAACAATCGCAGAAACAAAAGAAGAAGCGCTGAAAACGTTAGAACAAATTTTAGTCACTAAAATTTTTGGTAATGCTGGCAATGAAGTAGTAATTGAGGAATATCTTCTAGGCACAGAGATTTCAATCCACGCAATTTCAGATGGGAAATGCTGGAAAATTTTTCCAGCAGCGCAAGATCATAAACGTGCCTATGATGGAAATGCAGGTCCTAATACTGGCGGAATGGGAGTTATCGCGCCTCTGCCTTTTGTAAATGACGCTCTTTTGAAAAAGATTGAAAAAGAAATTGTGGCGAAAGCGATCGGAGGTATGGTAAAAGAAGGCCGACCATTTATTGGATGCTTATATCCGGGAGTGATGCTTACCCAAGAAGGTCCAAAGGTTTTTGAATTTAACGCGCGACTAGGCGATCCAGAAACGCAAACATATATGCGACTGCTCGATACGGATTTTCTTGATATCGTCGATGCCAGCCTTGACGGAAAACTTTCTGATTTAAAAATAAAGTGGAAAAAAAATGTTTCTGCCTGTAATATTGCCATCGCTTCGGGTGGCTACCCGGGAAAATATAAAAAAGGGAAAATTATCTCTGGTATTCAAAAAGCGGAAGAAGATAAAAATATAATTATTTTTCACGCCGGAACCGCCCAAAAAGACGGTCAGCTGATGACCAATGGCGGCCGCGTGCTTGGGATAAGCGCTCTGGGCGAAAGTCTTAAAAAAGCTTTAGCTGCAGCTTACGAAGCGGTTTCCAAGGTATCATTTGAAGGTATGCGGTATAGAAAAGACATCGGTCAGAACGCGCTAAAAAAACATTCGCTATAATTTTGTAGTTAGATAGATTTACACGTCTTTAAACTCCAGTAATATATACATTTAAAGATAAATGGATTCTGATCTAATTTTAATGTATTATTGATAGTATGGCACCAGTGATTGAAAAAGGGAGGAAAATTATTATGGATGAAAAGTTATCTGAAAGGGATGTAATTTTTAAAATTCCAAATAAGTTTTTAAACAAAATTATTTGCGGTGATGCTGTTGAAATACTAAAAAAAATTCCTGATGGCTCTGTTGAACTCGTTATCACATCTCCTCCATATAATCTCAAAAATTCAACTGGTAATGGTATGTCAGTTGGGAGTAAAGGTAAGTGGGCCAATGCCGCTTTGCAAAAAGGATATAGTCATCATAATGATTGTATGCCTCACGAAGAGTATGTTAAGTGGCAGAGAGATTGTTTGATGGAAATGATGAGAATAATTCCAGAAAACGGAGCAATTTTCTATAATCACAAATGGCGTGTTCAGGGTGGTTTGTTGCAAGACAGACAAGATATCTTGAATGGCTTTCCTGTTCGCCAAATAATTATATGGAAAAGAAAAGGAGGATTTAATTTTAATCCAGGCTATTTTGTTCCCACTTATGAGGTCATTTATTTAATAGCAAAACCAAAATTTAAACTTGCTCCACAGGCTAATGGATATGGGGATGTGTGGGAATTTACTCAAGAAATGAATAACGAACATCCTGCAGCTTTTCCAGTTGATTTAATTGATCGGATTGTTTCCTCAACTAAAGCAAAAACTGTTCTCGATCCTTTTATGGGCTCAGGGACAACTGCGCTTTCTGCAATTAACTTTGGCAGAAATTATATTGGAATTGATTTGTCTCCTGAATATTGTGAAATGGCAGAAGAAAGGATTAAAAAACACAAATTAAATAAGAAACTCTGGTAATTTTATGAAAAATAAAAAAGAACCTGTCATTTATACAAAACAATCTTTAATTCAGAAACTAAAAGAAATTTCGGAAATGGATTGGATTCCTAACAGAAGGCATAAAAATCATGGTGGAGTTGGAAATACTCTTGAAGATTTACTTGGAATTAAAGAAAATAATTTACCTATTCCGAATGCAGCCGAATGGGAATTAAAAACCCAAAGAGTTGATTCCGGTTCTTTATGTACCTTATTTCATATTGAACCCTCACCTCGTGCTATTGGGTTTGTTCCAAAGGTTCTTCTACCTAAATACGGCTGGGCTCATAAAGAAGATGGTAAAAAATATGGAAAAGGAGAAATGAGTTTCAGGCAGACTATCCAAGGACTATCAAGAAGTGATCGTGGTTTCATAGTTAAAATTGATCGTGTAGAAAAGAAAATAATAATTTCCTTTGATGCTTTGTCTGTAGATATACGGCATAAGGCTTGGCTTAAGTCAGTAAAGCAACGTGTGGGTTTAAAAGAACTAGACCCACAACCATACTGGGGCTTTTATGATCTTGAACATAAAGCGGGAACAAAATTACTAAACAGTTTTTATGTTCAAGCAGAAGTAAAAAAGATTAGAGGAAAAGAACATTACAAATACACAAAAGTTACTATGCTACAAAAATTTTCCTTTGAAGGATTTTTGAAAGCATTAGAAGAAGGTAAAGTGCTTGTAGATTTTGACGCCCGGACAGGACATAATCATGGAACAAAGTTTCGGATAAAAGAATCTGCCTTACCTATGATGTATGAAAAAATAACAACAATTATCTAAAATACAGTGGGTCATGAAGTGTAATCTTGCGTTGGACAAGACTTAGATTTTACATAAATTTCACTCTAGGTTATACTTGAAGGGTAAATGAAAATTTTTCGCATTTTAATTTTTATTCTGATTCTTGTTGTTATTTTTTCTGTGGCGCAGGCTGATTTCACCAGCACGAATTTTCAACTGGAAAATCCGATTAACATTATAAATGGAGGAGAATCTTCATCATCTAATTTTCAATACTTATCAACCACCTCGCAACTGACGCAAGGTATTAGCACTAGCGGTAGCTTTGCCCAAAATACCGGATTTTTATATTTTCCAACAGCAACTTCACCAGTTGTTTCGGCTACACCCGGAGATGCTCAAGCGGTTCTCAGCTGGACAGCGGCCACTGGAATTTTAGCTAATATAACAAGTTATAGCGTTGGCGTGAGCGCAAGCTCTGGTGGCACTTTTACATACACGTCTGTCGGCAATGTTTTGACTTATACTAAAACATCTCTAATAAACGGCACGCCATATTTTTTCAAAGTTCGCTCTTTTGCGGCCGGACTTTTGTTAAGTGAGTCAGCTGAAGTAAGCACGACTCCGGCATCATCAGTAACGCCACCCTCTTCGGGTGGTGGAGGCGGGGGCGGATATACATATATAAGTAATACTGGGGCTATTTTTTCTGGTATGGCCTATCCCGGCAGTAAAGTATTTCTCCTTAAAGACGGTCAGATTGCCGCTTCCACCCTGGCTAGCGGAGACGCTCAATTTAAAATAACTTTAACCGGTCTTTCTGCGGGAGATTTTATCTTTTTAGTGTACGCTGAAGATGGAGTCGGTCGAAGGTCAACTTTGCTTACTTTTCCGATTACTCTTACTTTTGGCGCAGTTACGGAGATTAGCGGTATTTTTATCGCTCCCACGATTTCAGTTGATAAGACGGAAGTTAAACAAGGAGACAATGTTACCATTCTTGGTCAAAGTGTGCCAGAAGGACAAGTGGTTATTTCCGTTAACTCGGATTCGGAAAAATTTGTAAGTACTGCCACTGATAAACACGGGGGCTATGTTTACAATTTTGACACCAGTGTGCTTGAGCTTGGCGCCCATTTAACTAAATCAAAGGCCTCGAAAGTTGGGGAGATTAGTCCTTTCGGCCGAAGTATTGCTTTTAAGGTTGGCGTTAAAACAGTTTTAACCTCTTCGGCAATAGAAGGATTATGCAATTCTATAGCTGATTTAAATAATGATTGTCGGGTAAATTTGATTGATTATTCAATTTTAGCCTTTTGGTATAAAAAAGCTTTACCACCACCAAAAGTCGATTTGAATCATGATGGCAAAGTGGATATAATTGATTTTAGCATTATGGCTTATTATTGGACAATGTAACATTCATTTATGAAAATAAAATATTTTTTCTTTTTGCTTTTAATAATCTTTTTTGCGCCGAACATTGGTAGAGCCTCAAAGATGATTTTTGAGCCCTCAAGCAGCATCGTGCAAAAAGACGAGTTGGTAAAAATCAATCTTTATCTTGCTACTGAAGAAGATAGAATTAACGCGGCCGAAGGGGAATTAATTTTTCCGAATGATTTGCTAAGTGTCTATAATATTAATTATAGCAATTCTATTTTAAATTTTTGGCCGGAAAAACCTCATTTAGGCAGGGATGGAGTTATTTCTTTTTCTGGTGTTACACCGGGAGGTTTTGGTTCGAATAGTCGCAACCTTCTTTTTTCTGTGGTTTTTAAAGCTCTTAAAGAAGGAAAGGCGGAGTTCGGGATACAAAAAGCTCTGGCTTTAAAGGATGACGGGGCTGGTACTTCGAGCGACTTAAAATTAGAAAAAGGTTCAATTACAGTTACGGCTAAATCCTCGAGTCCTACCTTAGCCTCGGGGAAACTTTTACAGGAACTTGATCCGAAAAATGATAAAGAACCGCCGGAGAGTTTTACCCCGCTTATTGGCAGTAATCCTGATCTTTTTACTGGAAAATATTTTCTAGTTTTTACCACTAACGATAAACAGTCCGGGATTGACCACTATGAAATACAAGAATCAAAAAATAAATCTATAAAAGATAATGCGTGGATAAAAACAGAGAGTCCTTATCCGCTTATTGATCAAGCATTGCGCAGTTTTATTTTTATCAGAGTTTTCGATCAGGCTCAAAATGTTAGACTGGAAACTCTTTCCCCTTTATATCCACACAAGTTCTATCAATCAGCAGGATTTTGGGTTATAATTGTATTGGTTTGTTTCATGCTTCTTTTTTTAAAGAGAAAATGGGTTTCCTTTCACAATGATAAGTGAAAAAAAAATTAAAAACTTTTTGCTTGCGCGCGTCTGGTTGCTGTTTTTCATAGCCGGTGGATTTTTTTCTGTTGTTGGTCACGTTTCGGCTGCTACGCTTAGTCTCAGTCCCTCTTCAGGCACGTATGTTGTCGGAGAGACTTTCTCTGTTTCAATTATCGCTAATAGCGCTAATCAAGCCTTAAATGCGATAGATAGCATTGTGTCTTTTCCGACCGACAAATTGCAAGTGACCTCAGTATCTAAAGAGAGTTCTATTATTAGTTTATGGATCGAAGAGCCAACCTTTTTTAATAATACTGGCAAAGTGTCAATGAGTGGCGTGGTTTTAACTCCTGGTTTTTCCGGCTCGGCTGGCAAAGTGCTGAAGATAAATTTTAAAGTTGCAAAAGCAGGCAATGGAGCGGTTGTTTTTTCTTCAGGTTCGATTTTGGCCAATGATGGTTTAGGCACCAATATTTTAAGTAGCCTCAATAGCGCGCAATTTACATTAGTAAATCAAGGCGGAATTAAAAACAAAGAAATAACTCAACCCAAAGTAACGGAAAAAACAAATTCACCCAAAATTCTTCCTTTTCCTGTTGCTGTAGTTTCTCCTCCTATCGCTCCCGCCAACGTGGCTGAAAAAGATTTCTTTTCTTTCTTCTCGCCTGGATTTCTTCGAGGATTAAAATTTTTTACCATCAATGTTTCAATTATGGCCTTACTTCTGCTAATTATTGCCATTATTTGTTTTATCGTCTTTCGCGCTTGGCATTCTATTATGTTACTGCGCCTTCAATTGCGTAATGAGGCGGAAATTGATAAAAAAAATCAAGATCAAATTATAGAAATAAAGAAAAAATTAATAAATACTGAGCGTTTAGTTGAAACAACTAAATCTGAATTAATTTATCAACAAAACTTGCTCTTGGCAGAAAAAACAAAAAAAGATCAATCCTTAGAAGAAAACAAAAAATTAACCAATTTATATGAAGAAGAAATAACCAAGAGAACTAATCTCTTTAAAGGGAAAGAGATTAGTTCTAATCAAGAACTGGAGAATATAAAAACGCAGGCTCTAACTGCGCAGAAGAAATTATTGGATATGGAACATTTATTGGAAGGGATAAAGTCTCAGTTGGTGTACCAAGAGAATTTACTCGTGATAGAAAAAGCAAAGCGTGAGCAGACTGAAGAAGAGGGTCGGAATTCTCTAGCTAATTTAAAAGAAAAAGAATCAAATCTTAAAAAAGAATTAGAGGATGTTAGAACAGCCTTAGAACAAGAGCTTCGAGAAGCTAAAAAAGGGATTGTCTCTACGAATATGAAATTGACTGAGACCGAACACCTGCTTGAAGAAAGCAAAGCGCAGTTGATGTATCAAGAAAACTTGCTTCTGACAGAAAAAGCAAAGCGTGAACAAGCTTTCGGCGAATATCAAAACACCCTTGCCTCCTTAAAAGAAATAGAATCAAATCTTAAAAAAGAACTTAGAGACACTCAATTATCATTAGAGAGAGAACTTGGAAATGACGACGAAAAAATCGCTGAATATAAAAAGAAACTATCTGAAACCGAACACCTGCTTGAAGAAAACAAGACACAGTTAATTAGGCAACAAGAACTTTTGACGTCCCAGAAAGATAAATTTAAAGAGCTAGAGGAAGAAAACAAAAAATACTATGTTTCTCTCAGAGAAAAAGAAGTAGCTACCGAAAAAGCTTTGGATAACATTGAAATACTTAAAGGAAAAGAAACAACTCTCAAAGGATCCTTGGTTTCTCTGGAAGAAAAGATTGCTTCGACTGAAAATAAATTAAATGACGCGCTAGTTTTAACTAAAGGAACCAAGGCGGAATTAATTGCGGAACAAGAACTTTTTGTAGCCGAGAAGTTTAAACGAGAAAAAAGCGAGGAAGAAAATAAAAAGATAGCAATACTTCTGAATGAGAAAGAAGCTGGGTTTGAAAGAAAACTAAACGATTTATCAGCTCAGTTTAAAGAAAAAGAGGCAATTTTAAAGAAAAAATTTGACGATGCGAGAGCGCAAGTTGTTGATATTGAAAATAAGATGAACGAGGCTTTGCATTTAGCCGAAGAAACTAAGACGGAGCTTAGCAAGACTCAAAAGCTTTTAGAGAATGAAAAGAACAAAACAAAGAGTTTGATGGCGGCTGTTTCTAAACTTATCTTGCCAGACTCTCCCAATCCGCCGGTTCTTCCAAATTTATAATTATAAAGATGAAGGTTGCTTAATCATCCCAATTAAAAAAATGATTTCGATCTGGACCGGTGCCAACCGATGCAATTTTCACACTCAGGTCAGAAAGTTTATTTTTTATATATTTTAGATAAGAAGAAAGCTCTTTGGAAACTTTTTGTTTATTTTTAACTCCATAATTAGCTTTACCCCAGCCCGGTATTTCTTCTTTTACCACCTCCGTTACCTTATTCAAATAAAGTGGAAATTCTTCTAAGATTTTTTTCCCCTGTTTATACCCAATTACAACTTTTATTTTATTACTCAAACAAATATCGGCTTTGTTTATGAAAATTTTATTAGCACCCGAAAGGCTAATCGCATAACGAAGCGCGAACAAATCAAGCCAGCCACACATTCGAGGTCGTCCAGTCGTGGCTCCAAATTCATTACCCGCCTCTTGAAAAAGTTTTTCAAGAGCCTGATCTTCCATTCTGGCTGGGAAATTTCCACCACCTACTTTAGTGGTGTAGGCTTTAATGACGCCATATATGTCTCGTAGATAATTATGAGGCACGCCCAGGCCCAGACAAACGTTGGCTGGCAGAGTGTTTGAACCAGTCACATTGGGATAATCTCCGAAATCGATATCAAGCATAACGGCCTGCGCGCCCTCGGCTAAAATATTTTTCCCCTCTCTCAATCTTTTTTGGATCAAAAACGATAAATCGCAAATCTGCAGTTTTTTGAGTTCTTTTACAGCTTCTCGCCATTTTTCTTTGGCTTCATTTATTTTTTCGAGATCAATTTCAAAACCATATTTCTCTTTGTACATATTCAAAAAGTTCATATGAAATTCTGAAAGAGTGGACTCTTTTTCTTTAAAGTCTGGTGACAATACGTCGCCAATTAAAAGCGCTCTTCTGGCTCGGACATCACTATAAGCTGGACCGATGCCTCTGAAAGTGGTGCCTATTTTTGTTCCCAATTTATTTCTCCGATGCTCATCCGCTTGATCTAAAAATGGATGCAGATACGAAACTAATTTTGCCCGATTGGAAATATAAAGGCGAGCTTTAACATCAAAACCTAAATCTTTAAGTTGTTTTATCTCTTTAATTAAAGATACGGTATCGATCACCACTCCATTGCCAACAAACAGTTCTATGTTTTTTTGCAGGCAACCTGAGGGGATAATATGACCAATAAAAGTAACATCTCTCAGCTTGATAGTGTGTCCCGCATTTGCCCCACCTTGGAAACGCGCAACGGCCGAATAAGATCCCCTTGAAAGAAGTTCATCTATATTTTTTCCTTTTCCCTCGTCTCCCCATTGTAAACCGACAACTACATCAATAAATCCTTTTTTTTGAGTCATTTTATTTATTTTTCTAAACTGTAATTAGGAGCTTCTTTGGTAATTATAACATCGTGGGGGTGACTCTCTTCTATGCCAAATTGCGTAATTCTAACAAACTTTGCTTTCTTCTGTAGGGTTTTGATATCTTTGGCTCCGCAATATCCCATCCCGGCCCGCAGTCCTCCCACGAGTTGATAAAGCACCTCGGACAGCCCACCTTTAAAAGAAACTCTGCCTACGATTCCTTCCGGCACAAATTTTTTGATGTCATCTTCCATATCTTGGAAATATCTGTCTTTGGAGCCAAGCTGCATCGCTTCAATGGAACCCATACCGCGATAAGTTTTATATTTTCTAGCCTCTAAAATTATTGTTTCACCTGGAGATTCTTCAACCCCCGCAAAAAGGGAACCGGCCATAATCGAACTTGCCCCGGCCGCTAGCGCCTTTCCTATATCTCCAGTGTATCGAATTCCTCCATCGGCAATAATCGGCACATTTGAGCCAAGAATAGCTTTTGCCACTTCATATACAGCCGAAAATTGGGGAAAACCGATACCGGCAATCACTCGGGTAGTGCAAATTGACCCTGGTCCAATACCCACTTTTATAGCATCCGCTCCAGCTTTCACTAAATCACGAGCCGCCTCTCCGGTAACAATATTTCCGACGATAACTTCTAATTTCAAAAATTCTTTTTTTATTTTCTTCAACATTTCGATCACTCCTTTGGAATGACCATGGGCCGTATCAATCACTATCACATCAACGCCATTCTGGGTAAGTATCTTTATTCTTTTGAGAGTATCACTTGTTACACCTACCGCGGCGCCCACTCGCAAGCGACCCAAGCTATCTCGGGAAGATTTTGGGCGAGATTTTACTTTCATTATATCTTTATAAGTGATGAGACCAATAAGTTTATTTTGTTTATCAACCAATGGTAATTTTTCTACCTTATGTTTTCTAAGTATTTTTTCCGCCTCGACTAAATCTGTATCCAAGCTACCAGTTATTAAATTTATTTTTGTCATTATTTGTCCAACCGGTATTTCTGGATTTTTCTGAAATCTTAAATCGCGGTTGGTTATAATTCCCTTCAATTGCCTATTTTTATCAATGATTGGGATACCACCGATTTTATTTTCTTGCATAATTCGCAACGCTTCTTTCACCAACGCTGTCTCGGATAAGGTGATGGGGTCTTGAATTATTCCACTTTCCGAACGCTTCACTTTGCGCACTTCGACTGCCTGTTTTTCAATACTCATATTTTTGTGAAGAATTCCAATCCCGCCTTCTTGCGCCATCGCGATCGCCATCGCTCCTTCGGTGACAGTATCCATCGCGGCCGAAATAATCGGAACATTAAGTTTTATTTTTTTAGTTAGGTAGGAAGTTATATCAACATCCCGAGGCAAAACCTCCGAATATTGAGGTACCAGCAAAACGTCATCATAAGTCAGACCTTCTTCAAAATTTTCTATTTTTGTTTTTTTTACTTTCGAAGCCATAATATATTGTGTATAATATAGCACATTATGAATAGTATTCAAATTCTTATCGTGGATTACGGATCACAATATACCCTTGTTATAAGCAGAACTTTGCGCGAGCTTGGCGTACGCAGTGTTGTATTGCCCTCAAAAAAGGTTGATGAATGGTTAAAGAATAATATCCCCAAAGCGGTTATTCTTTCTGGTAGTAATTGGAGCGTGCATGACAAAGGGTCGCCAGAACTTCCTAAATCGCTTGACATTACCGGCAAAAAATATGTTATTTTGGGTGTTTGTTATGGTATGCAACTTCTGGCCCACAAGCTTGGCGGTCTGGTGGAGAAACCGCTTTTACATCGTGAATATGGGCCTACGGAGGTGATCTTGGACACAACACATTTGCTTTGGAGCGGGGTTGGAAATAAAACAGTAGTTTGGGCAAGTCATGGCGATACGGTTACCGCGCTTCCTAAAGGTTTTATTTCTATCGCTACCTCAACGGGTTTAGCCGCGATGAGTGATAAAATTAATCGTGTATTAGGAATTCAATTTCATCCGGAAGTTGTTGAGACAAAAGAAGGTAAAAAAATATTGAAAAATTTTCTAAACATTTCAGGTTGTGAAAAAGATTGGGATCCTATTAACTTGATTCACCAAATTCAGAAAGAGGTCTTGGATATTGTCAAGGTGGCAAAAAAACAAAATTTAATTTTGGGTGTTTCTGGCGGAGTAGATTCTACCACCTTGGCTGCCATTCTAGCTCCGGTTTTAGGCGAGAGACTTATTTGTGTGGCGATAGACACGGGCGGACTGCGAGCGGATGAACTTACGGAATTAAAAGCCAATACCCAAAGTGCTCTAGGGAAAAATACCAGAAAAAATTTTAGGCTAATAAAAGCAGGTGCAGAATTTATAAAAAACATCTCTAGAACAATTGACGGAGAAAAAAAACGCGCGCAATTCCGTACTGTATATAAAAGAATATTTGAAAAACAAATAGCAAAATACAATGCTGGCTTCATTATGCAGGGGACTTTGGCGACCGATCTGATAGAGAGCGGCAAGATAGGAGAGTCAGCCATGATTAAAACGCACCATAATGTGGATCTCTCTTGGAAAGTAAATGATTTACATCCACTCCGAAATTTGTTTAAATACGAAGTCCGAGAACTTGCCCAAGCGCTCAATCTTCCGAGAGCCGTATTTGAGCGCAGTCCTTTTCCTGGTCCAGGGCTATATCTGCGAGTGGTGGGTACGCCAGTCTCAAAAGAAAATATTGAATTGGTGCGGAAGGCGGATAAAACTGTCGCCGACATTCTTAAAAAATATAATCTTACTAAAGATATTTCCCAACTCATTGTCGCTTTGCTTGGTGTCAATTCGGTTGGAGTGAAAGGAGACAAACGTGTCTATGGTCACTCTCTAGCTGTGCGCGCGGTGCAAACAGTCGATTTTATGACTGCTCAAGGTTACCATTTTCCGCCTGTCGTTATAAACGAAATCACGAGCGCTCTCACCAAACATAAAAATATCGTTCGGGTATTTTTTGATATGACTCCCAAACCTCCAGCCACCACTGAATTTGAGTAAAAATAATATTGTGTTAAAATGCTCTTGATGAAAAAAATTAAAAGCGCGCTTATTTCAGTTTTTGATAAAAGGGGACTCGACGAAATTATCAAACTGCTTGCTAAACATAATGTGAAAATTATTTCGACCGGCGGCACGGCCGAGTTTATTCGTAAATTAAAAATTCCTGTAATTGAAGTGGAAACAATCACAAATTATCCATCTCTATTTGGGGGCAGGGTAAAAACACTTCAACCGCAAATTTTTGGCGGTATTTTAAATCGTCGAAACAATCTGGCCGATCAAAAAGAAAAAACACAACACCAGATAGAAGACATTGATTTAGTAATTGTGGACCTTTATCCGTTTGCTGAAACGCTTATCCGTAGCGCAAATGAAGAAGACATTATTGAGAAAATTGATATTGGCGGAGTCGCTCTCATTCGCGCGGCGGCCAAAAATTTTAATGATGTGGTGGTTATTTCTTCTAAACGTCAATATCAAGGACTCTCCTTGATATTAAAAAATGGCAATGAAACTAGTTTGGCAGAACGTAAAAAATTCGCGGGAGACGCATTTGAAATCACAAGCGTTTATGATAATACTATTCGTGGGTATTTTCAAAGTACGCCATTGCGTTATGGAGAGAATCCGCACCAAAAAGCTGAATTTATAGGTAATCTGGAAGAAAGCTTTACGCAACTTCACGGAAAAGAACTTTCTTACAATAATCTCATAGATACAGAAGCCGCTATTCTTTTGGTGAAAGATTTTAAAGATCCCGCTTTTGCCATTATCAAACATATGAATGCTTGCGGTCTGGCGGTCAGAGAAGAGGGAAATCTTCTGGAGGCTTATCGAGCCGCTTATAAAGGAGATCCTGTTTCGGCTTTTGGCGGGATACTTGCAGCTAATAGAACCATAAATGAAGATATTGCGGCTCTCCTTAAAGAACAGAAACTTTTTATCGAAGTGATTATTGCCCCAGACTTTTCCAAGGAAGCTTTGGATATACTAATGGAAAAAAAAGATTGCCGGATTTTAAGATGGAAAAGTCCGGTTCTTCCAACCAAACAAATGCGTACTTGTTTTACTGGAATTCTTTCACAGCAGAGAGATACTCAGGTAGAAAGTGAAACAGATTTGAAAGTAACCACCAAACGTGAACCAAATAAAAAAGAAAAAAAAGATTTACTTGTAGCTGCCGTCGTAACAAAACATTTAAAATCTAATTCTGTTGCGCTGGTAAAAGATGGCACGCTTCTCTCTATGGGTTGCGGACAGACGTCAAGGATTGATGCGCTAAAGCAAGCAATCAATAAAGCGGAAAAGTTGGGATTTTCGCTTAGAGGCGCGGTGCTTTCTTCTGAAGCATTCTTTCCATTTCCAGATTGTGTGGAATTGGCCGCTAAAGCGGGTGTCAGCGCCGTTATTCATACCGGAGGTTCAAAGAACGATCAAGCATCAATTGATATGGCTAATAAATATAACATTGCCATGGTGATAACCAGCTTTCGACATTTTAAACATTAATCAAACTTCTTTAATTTGTTTTATATAAAAATAATGATAAGATGAATTTATGGTAAAAAACCCGAAAGTAGTTGTGATTATTGGCTCCGATTCAGATTTAGAAGTAGCAACTGAAGCGGTGAAAGTGTTAGAGAATTTCGGTGTCTCCTATGAGATTACCGTCGCTTCAGCGCATCGTTCACCTGAAATTGTAAATAAATATGTAACTCGCGCCAAAGATCGTGGAATAAAAATTATAATCGCGGGCGCAGGCGGGGCAGCGCATTTGGCAGGTGTAGTAGCCTCATTCACAACTTTACCGGTCATTGGGATACCAATTAAAACAAAAAATTTAAATGGACTTGATTCGCTTCTTTCTACCGTCTGTATGCCTCCCGGAGTGCCAGTTGCGACTGTCGGAATAAACGCTTCAAAGAATGCTGGACTTTTAGCTGTTCAGATGCTGGCTCTTTATGACAAAAACTTAGAAGATAAATTAGTTGCTTATAAACAAAAAATGAGTGGCGAAACGAAAGCCAAAGGTGAAAAACTTTTAAAAATTGGATTTAAAAAATACTTGGAGAATAAAAATGCAAAAATTATCGTATAAAACTTCAGGAGTTAATATTAATATTGCTAATGCTACAAAAAGCCAAATGGCTAAAATTCTAAATAGTAAGAATACTCGTGTGTTTAATAAAATTGGAGCTTTTGCGACACTCTATGATGGCGCTTTTCCTGAATACAAACATCCAGTTTTGGTATTTAAAACAGAAGAACCCGGTTCTAAACAAAAGTTAGCATTAGAAAACAATAGCATTAAAACGATTTGCTATGACTTAGTTGGGCACTTAATAAATGACGCTATCGTGATGGGAGCCAAACCACTTTCCGTGCAGGATTGTATTGTTTGTGGAAAAATGGAAAAAGATATAATTCTAAAAATAATTTCTTTTTTATCTAAGGCTTGTAAGAAAAATGGATGTATCTTAACCGGAGGAGAAACTTCGGAACAGCCGGGGGTTGTGGAAGCTGGAACTTATATACTCACAGCGAGTATTGTGGGCGTGGTGGAAAAAAATAAAATTATAGATGGCTCAAAAATAAAAGAAGGGGACACAGTGCTTGCCCTTGCCTCAAGTGGCATACATACTAATGGTATTTCATTGGTTAGAAAAATAATGGAGCAAAACCCAAAAATTCTTAATGAAAAAATAGACGGAAAATCTTTTTTAAAAAACATATTAATACCACACCGATGCTATTATAATAGCTTAAAAGATTTATTTAGAAACAAAGAATTAGTGGGATTGGCACATATAACAGGAGGTGGCCTAAAGGAAAATCTTAATAGAATTTTACCAAAAAAATTAAATGCGGTTATTGATATAAGTAAAATAAAAGTTTTAAACATTTTTAAAGTTTTGAAAAAATTTGGTAATTTAGAAGATAATGATATGTTTAGAACATTTAATATGGGAGTGGGTATAACTATGGTAGTTAGAAAAAATTTTGCAGATAAAGCAAAAAAACATCTCAAAAAATTCGGCATAGTTACCTATGAAATAGGTAAAATTATTAAAGGAAAAGGGGAAGTTATTTTAAAATAAAATTATGGAAATAAAAAAAATAAAAGAAAATATAAATAATGTTTTGACTGAGACAAATTTTCCAAAACTTGGCGAAAAAAAAATTGGCAAAGTGCGGGATGTTTATGTGGCCAAGGATCACATCACTCTTATTTCTACCGACAGACACTCTTCCTTTGATAGAAATATCGCCTCTATACCTTTCAAGGGAGAAATACTTAATCAAATCAGCTTATTTTGGTTTAAAAAAACCAAAGATATAATCAAAAATCATGTTTTGAAATCTCCTGACCCGAATGTGTTATTGGCCCGAAAATGCAAACCGCTTAATGTTGAAGTTGTTCCTCGGGCTTACCTAACAGGTTCCACAGCCACTTCTCTTTGGACCCATTATAAAGATGGCAAAAGAGATTTTAGCGATTTTATTTTACCAGATGGTATGCGAAAAAATCAAAAACTAGAGCAAATTGTATTAACACCTACCACTAAATCAGATAAGCATGATCGACCTTTAACCTCTAAAGAAATAATTTCAGAAGGATTTATGTCGAAGGAGTTGTGGCAAAAAGTGGCTGAAACTTCTCTTCGTCTTTTTAAAAGAGGACAAGAAATTTCAGCGAAGCGTGGATTGATTTTAGTGGATACAAAATATGAGTTTGGATTAGATAAAAACAACGAATTAATACTGATTGATGAAATTCATACGCCCGATTCATCTCGCTATTGGAAAACTAATAGTTATAATGAGCGTTTTAACAAAGGAGAAGAGCCAGAGTACTTTGACAAAGAATTTTTACGTCTTTGGTTTAAAGAACATTGCGATCCTTACAAAGATGCAGTAATACCTCCTGCTCCGCCAGAGTTAGTGGCGGAACTTTCTCGCCGATATATTGAAATATATGAGATAATAACTGGAAAGATTTTTAAACACGATTTTTCACAACCAATCATAAAACGCATTACCAATAATTTATCTAAAATATAAATGTCCTTAAATTCAATTTCTCCTATAGATGGACGTTATGAAAAATATACAGAGGATTTGATTCCTTATTGGAGCGAATCTGCTTTAATGAAATATCGAATTATTGTTGAGGGAGAATATTTTATTGCTTTTTCGGGTTTAAAATTAATGAGAAAAATTTCCGAGAATGAAAGACAGATGATTAGATCTTTGTATGATTTGTCAGAAAAAGAAGCGCAAATTATTTCCGATATAGAACTAAAGGGCTATAAGAATATCCAGGCGACAGATCACGATGTAAAAGCGGTAGAATATTTTATAAAAGATAATTTTTTAAAAACATCCCTTAAAGACAGCCTAGAATGGGTTCATTTTGCGATCACGTCAGAAGATACAAACAACATTGCCTACGCGCTTATGTTGTCTGATTCACTAGAGCATGTTTTGATACCTAAAATTAAAAAGATAGTCTCAGAACTAGATGCTCTGGCAAAGAAATACAAGAATTTGCCTATGCTCGCTCGAACCCATGGACAAAGCGCTAGTCCCACCACTTTTGGCAAAGAACTAAAAGTATTTGTATCTAGAATCAAAAAAAATCTTGAAGATCTCAAAAATATAAAAATTCAGGCGAAATTAAATGGCGCCACCGGAAACTGGAATGCCCATGTCGTCGCATATCCAAGCATAGATTGGCCAAAATTTAGTAAGGAATTTATTGAAAGTTTTAATAAAAATCGCGCGCAAAAACTTGAGGCTAATTTAATTACCACCCAGATAGAGTGTCACGACAGCTATGTGGCTATTTTTGACATCTTAAGAAGAATAAATACTATTTTGCTTGATTTTAATCAAGATATGTGGAGATATATCTCTGACGAATGGGTTGGACAAAAACCAGTTGATGGCGCAGTGGGTAGTAGCACTATGCCACATAAAATTAATCCCATTAAATTTGAAAATAGCGAGGGGAATTTGGGAATGGCCAATGCGATGTTTGAATTTTTTACCCGCAAATTGCCAATTTCAAGACTTCAGCGGGATCTTTCCGATTCTACAGTAGAGAGAAACTTTGGTGTTGCGTTCAGTCATTGTTTGGTCGCTTACAATTATTTATTTAAGGGGTTGGGTCAAATTAGCGTAAATAAAACAAAAATAAAAGAAGATTTAATGAATCATCCAGAAGTAATTACTGAAGCCATCCAGACTATTTTGCGGCGCGAGGGCGTAAAAATGCCGTATGAAAAATTAAAAGAATTAACTCGTGGCAAACAAATTACACTTTTAGACATTCATAAATTTATTGACACTTTAGAAGTTAGCGCTAAAATAAAAAAAGAATTATTAAAGATTACTCCAGAAAATTATACGGGTCTGGCTTCCAAACTTGCTTCAAGGTAATATAAGGAAATGGTCCTGCGAATTTTGGCTTCTATTATATTGTTGTTATCAGTGCTTTTTATGCCTTTTTGGATATCTGTTATTTTGGCATTAGCTGGTATGGCCTATTTTCCGTTTTTTTTAGAAGCAATCTTTTTATTTTTTTTGTCCGATTTGCTTTATGGAGTAGAAGAACCAAAGCTTTTTAATATGCTCGGGGTCTCCTTCATTTTCACACTGATCTGTTTTATAATTTTAGAATTATTAAAAAAGAAATTGAGATTTCGCTTAAAATAAAAATAAATGACTTTCCTAAAATTTAGAAAAAAAATCAAAAATACGTTTGTGGAACCAGATGAAATTTTTCTTGATTCAAAAAATTTACAAAATTTTGATCGTCAACAATTTGAAGGTCGGATAGAAAAAACAATTTCTAAAAAAAATATTAATTTTCTCCGTATTTTTTTTCTCTTAATAATAATTATATTCGGGATTCGGTTAATATACCTCCAAATTGAAAATGGAGCCAGCTATAGAAAGAGAAGTGAAAATAATATTCTGGAAAAAGTGAATATTTTTACAGAAAGAGGGATAATTTATGACCGAAATGGACGGGAATTGGCTTGGAATAAAAAAACTGATGATTCATCCGCTCTTTATACGCGTATGTACATATCACCTGGATTTTCACATGTGCTAGGTTATGTGAGCTATCCAGCCAAGGATAAAGAAGGAAACTTTTGGCAAAACGAATTTATCGGTAAAGATGGACTCGAAAAAGTATATCAAAATAAAATAAAAGGAGAAAATGGATCGAAAATTATAGAAACCAACGCTTTAGGAAAAGTGAATTCAGAAAATATCATTAATACCCCTAAACGAGGAAGTGATTTAATGACAAGCATTGATTCACGAATCCAAATTAAATTATCGACTTTCATTAAAAATTTATCGGAGAGTAATAATTTCACCGGTGGGGCAGGGGTTATAATGGATGTTGAGAAGGGAGAAGTTATAACTTCTACCAGCTTTCCAGAATATAATTCTGAGATTCTTTCGCTCGGTAAAGACTCAAGCAAGATTAATGACTATCTCACGGACCAAAGAAAACCCCTTTTTGATCGAACGGTTTCAGGACTTTATACTCCAGGTTCAATTGTCAAGCCTTTTTTAGGTTTAGGAGCTCTAGCTGAAGGAGTGATTGATCAATATAAGAAAATTCTTTCAACTGGTTCTATTTCAATTCCGAATCCTTATTTTAAAGATCAAAAAACTATCTTTAAAGATTGGCGAGCAAATGGCTGGACAAATATGGTCGAAGCGCTGGCTGTTTCCTCAGACGTTTATTTTTATGAAATCGGAGGGGGATTTGAAAATCAAAAAGGACTGGGGATTGCCAATATTGGAAAATATGCCAGGCTTTTTGGTTTTGGAGATAAAACTGGAATTGACTTGCCGGATGAAATAGAAGGTATAATTCCGAGTCCGGAATGGAAACTGGCGAACTTTAAGGGGGATCCTTGGCGCACTGGAGACACTTATAATACGGTTATCGGACAATATGGATTTCAAGTCACTCCGATCGAAATGACTCGAGCTGTTTCCGCTATTGCCAATAATGGCAAACTTTTAACTCCGCATTTAATATTGAACGATATTGAAAAAGAAAATCAATTTAAGATGATAGATTTACCAAAAGAATATTTTAAGGTAATCCACGAGGGAATGAGGCAAGCGGTCACAAACGGCACTGCCACTTTGCTCAATGTGCCATATGTGCAAATTGCAGTTAAAACTGGTACCGCCCAGCTCGGAGTAGCCAAAAACAAAGTAAATTCTTGGGTGATCGGTTTTTTCCCTTACGAAACCCCCAAATACGCTTTTACGATAATGATGGAGGCCGGTCCTTCTACCAATAGCATCGGCGCCTCTTCCATTATGCGAGAACTTCTAGGCTGGATGTCTGTAAATACACCAGAATATTTTAGATGAACTTATGATTATAGATTTGCATTTTAGGTATTTATGAAATATAATGCACAGATGTCTAAAGTACGAATACTTTTAATTCTGGGTATTTGGGTGGCAGTATTGCCATATTTGGGTTTTCCATATTCTTTGAAAAATATTTTAACAACTCTCTCTGGACTAGGGTTTATTTATGTCAGTTTTTTATTATACAAAGAATCTTGGGTAAAGAAAGTCAAAGAAGAAAAAACCTTTAATAATTTTTCAGAAAATAAGTTTATGAATAGGGAAGATAGAGAAGAAATATAATATTTGACAATCAATGCAAAATTTTTCAAAAACAAGACATATTCTTACTGTCGCCTTTCTTGTCGCTCTTTTTTTTATTTTGGGTGTATCTATAGGCAACCACAATCGCCCAGAGATAGATAAAGTTATAGGTCTTTCCAATAAGGAAACGCAAGTCGCAACCAAGGCTGACTTTTCTTCTTTTTGGAAAGTCTGGAATATGATCAATGAAAAGTATCCAACGACAAATAAAATATCTGACCAAAATAAAGTTTATGGGGCTATTTCGGGTCTAGTAAGTTCTTTAAATGATCCATACAGTGTGTTTTTCACTCCCGACGATGCTAAAACTTTTGAAGATGAAATAGCTGGTAATTTTACTGGAATTGGGATGGAAGTTGGTATTAAAGACAATATACTTACAGTCATTGCCCCACTTAAAGATACCCCTGCTTATCGAGCAAATATCAAACCTGGCGATAAAATTTTGAAGATTGATAAAACAATCACTTCTGACTTAAGTATTGAAAAAGCCATCAAATTGATACGAGGAGAAAAAGGCACAGCCGTAACACTTACCATCTTTCGTAAAGGAAACAAAGATCCGATAGAAGTAAAAATTTTAAGAGATATTATCAATATACCAACTCTCGATACAGAATTTCGACCAGATGGTATTTTTGTGATAAAACTTTACAGTTTTTCTGCTAGCTCGGCGAGTTTTTTCCGTGATGCGATTAAAAAATTTGCCGAATCGGGAACTGATAAACTATTACTTGATTTGCGAGGAAACCCAGGCGGATATTTAGATGCCGCTGTTGACATATCAAGCTGGTTCTTGCCAAGTGGAAAGGTTGTGGTGACTGAAGACTACGGCCATAATAAAAAATCAAAGATATTGAGAAGCAAAGGTTACAATATGTTTATTGATAAATTAAAATTTGTAATTTTGATAGATAACGGTTCTGCTTCGGCATCAGAAATTGTCGCTGGCGCTATGCAAGACCAAGGACGCGCAAAACTTGTCGGCAGTCAGAGTTTTGGCAAAGGTTCTGTGCAAGAAGCAGAAAAAATAACCCCAGACACTCTTTTGAAAATCACAGTCGCAAGATGGCTCACTCCCAACGGAACTTCTATTTCAGAAAAGGGATTGACGCCAGACTATGTGGTGGAGTTTACCCCCAAGGACATAAGTGAAAAAAAAGATCCACAGTTGGATAAAGCGGTAGAATTATTGTTAAAACAGTAAACAAATATGAAAGTAATTTTTTTACAAGATGTGCCAAGAGTGGGGAAGAAATATGACCTAAAAGAAGTGCCGGACGGTTATGCCATGAATTTTTTATTACCTAGAAGATTAGCGGTGATCGCTACACCGAAGGCAATAATAGAGCTTGAAGTAAATAAGAAAAAAATTGCAATCGAAAAGGAGGTGCAAGAAAATTTACTTTTAAGAAATTTAGAGGAAATAAAAGGCAAGATTATCATAATAAAAAGCAAAACAAATGAAAAAGGACACCTTTTTTCCGCCGTTCATAAAAAAGAAATTATCCAAGCGATGAAAAAACAAAATCAGGCGGACATTGGAGAAGAATTTATTATTTTAGAAAAACAAATCAAAGAAATAGGGGAGTTTGAAATCCAAATTGCGATTAAAGACAAGAAATCTTCGTTTAAACTTATAGTGGAAAAAATTTAGAAATTAAAAGTCGATTAATTTACATTTGCCACTTTCTTTACCATAGTTCTGCCGTTAAAGGATGTTTTACGTCTTGAGCTAAATTTGACCGTACCGTCTTTTAAAGCGAAAAGGGTATGATCTTTACCCAAACCAACGTTATTGCCTGCCATAATGACTGTACCGCGCTGACGGACGATAATACAGCCAGGTTTGGCCTCTTGATCATCAGAAAGTTTAATACCTAGGTATTGCGGGTTAGAATCTCTCAAATTTTTGGCGGTTCCGCCAGCTTTTCTATGTGCCATATGATTTTTTAATGATATAATTTAAAACAAATAAAGTATAAACAATTATATGGAAAAAATCAAGCAATGGCTGAATCAAATCGTACAGAGCGAAAAGGGGAAAGATATTTTAATAGTTATTATTGTCATTCTGGTGGGTTTGGTTTCATTTGAGCTGGGTAGATTATCTAAGAAAAATGAAAATTTTGGCATAAAAATAGAGTATCCAGATGAAACAAAAAATCAAGAAGCAAGGGTTATTTTGTCTCAAAATTTTTTAGGAGTAAATACTAAAAATTCTCCAATAATTTCAGATTCAACCGGTAAATTTTTTTTCGCCTCCAATAAGGGAAGTAAATATTATTCAATCGGATGTTCGGCTGGAAAAACTATTAAACTGGGAAATAGGGTTTATTTCACGACAGGGGGAGAAGCGCAAAAAGCAGGCTACGAGCTTTCGAACTCATGTAAGTAAAATTTTTTATTCTATATACATGTCGCACAATATATGTTTTGGGTCGTTATTTCACACTATTAAATAGATCTTTGAACCAATCTAGGGCTTGTTTGAACCAATTGATAATTTCCGGCCAAGTCAGATGAAAATAAGCTAAAATTCCAGATATTGTGATTCCAAAATAACGCATTAAAAGAAGAGCAACAATGATAATAATAATTATTTTTAAAAATCCACTTTCTTTACTTTTTATTTTTTTTATCATCATAATGCTTAAATTTTACCATAAACTATTTTTTAATGCAGATGGATTGATTGTATAAGGAGGCAGATAATATAATGCATCTAAATAGGCGTTTATTGGCGCCACCGGTAAGGTATAAATGCGTCCGTCACAAGCGGCAGAGGGTTTGGAGGTCATTTTAACAGCTTCTGAGGCGTATAGAGAAACATGTAGATGAGGGCCGGTGGAATACCCCGTATTGCCACTATACCCCACTATTTCTCCCCTTTTTACACGATCTCCTTCGCGCGTTTTTATTAAAGAAAGATGTCCAAAAGTGCTAGAAAGACCGTTATTGTATCGTATAAATACAAATTTTCCAAAAGATGCTCCAGAACAAGTTAGATCTGTATCTCCTGTTCCCAAAACCGTACCATCGGCCATCGCCATTATCGGAGTACCGACCGAAGCCCGAAAGTCTATTCCATTATGTGTTCCAGAAGCATACAGACGCTTAGAGTCAACAGTTTTACCAAAAAGCTGAGTGATGTATATTTTTTCTAATGGCCAACTAAGAACACCACTAGAAGGCAACTTTGATGGATCGAGAATAAATTGCAGTTGTGATTCATAATCACGCAATTCTTTTTCAAAAGCATCTCGCTTGGCAATTCTGTTTTTCAATAATTTCTGATAATTGCTCTCATTATTCCTAGTTTGTTTTAAAAGTTGATTTTTTTCTTTAGTATTTTGCGCAATTATTTTCTGTTGATTAGAAAGCTTAGTTTTAAGGGAAGTAAGCTCATTCTTGGCGTCTACCGTTACCTTTTTTGCATTCTCTAAATTGCTTTTTATTTGTTTTAATTGAGCGATATCTCTTCGGATACTTTCCCGAACAGTTATTAGGTTATCTATATCATTCCAAATTGCTGTAAAATCATTATTAGATAACAAAACCCCCAGTACGTTATTCTGCTCAGATTCATTGATATTTTCAATCCCCAGAGAGATAGATTCTATATTATTTGTAATAGTTGCCTGTCTATTGCCGATGTCCAAACTTAAACTTTCGATTGTTAGATTAGTTTTATCAATTTTTTTTTGAGTTATGGCAATATCTGCATTTAATTTTTTTCTGGTCAAATCAAGTTCTTGAAGCGATTTATTTAAAGAACTTTTTTGTTGTCCTAAATTATCGAGTTGGGATTGATAAGTGGCTATCTCTTGTTCCAAATTATTTATGTCAGAATTTTTTTGGTTTATTTGATTTTGCAGATCTAAAGCCGTTTGCGCGTAAGAAAAAAGAATGGGAGTGGAGAAAAGAGTTATTAAAACTATTATATTAAATAGCTTTTTGTAATCTGGACAAAGTTTCATTTTTTCCTATTATAGAAGCTATTATAAAGGGGTCTGGAGATTTTTCTTTACCCGATAGGGCATAACGTACTGGATGCAATAACTCTCCCCTGCTCTCTAAATTATCGGCTATCAACATCAGAGTGTTTTTTATAATCTCGGTGGTGAATTTTTTTTCTTCCAAACTTTCCAAAGTCTTGATTGCTAATTTTAAATTATTTGCAATTTTTTCCGGCGAAGAATTTTTATAAGCAAGTTTTGCCTTATCTATCTTTGGCTGCTCGAAAAAGAAATCTAATTCTCCTCTTTCTGCCATATCTCTAACCTCGCCCCATTTAGAAATTCGTTCAATAATTATTGGAAAAAGTTTTGCCGTAATCTCAGAATTTCTCATCTTTTCTGGCAACCACGTTAGAATATTTTTTTCTATTTCTTTGGGCGACATTTTTTTTAGGTGTTCTTTATTTAACCAATCAAGTTTTTCAGAATTAAACACTCCCCCGCTTTTTTGTATTTTATAAAGATTAAATTTTTCTATAAGTTCAGTCAGGGTAAAAACTTCTGTTTCTCCACCAGGATTCCACCCAATGAGAGCCATAAAGTTTATAATCGCTTCTGGTAAATACCCTAAATCTCTATATTCTAAAGCGGGTATCACTTCCGGGTCTCTTTTAGAAAGTTTCGCTCTGTCTTTGCCTAAAATAAGGGGTAAATGGGCATAAAACGGTCTTGAAGCTCCAATGGCCTCTTGGATCAGAATCTGCCGTGGCGTATTGGCAATATGTTCTTGACCACGTATGACATGAGTCACTTCCATCTCATGATCATCAACTACCACCGTTAAATGATAGAGTGGTTCAGTCAGGCTTTTTGCAATAACAAAGTCCTTTAAATCAGTTGTATCAAATGTAATATTACCCAAAACAATATCGCTGAATGAAATTTTTTTATTCGGATTTTTAAACCTAATAACTTCATTTCTTTCACCTTCTTTTTTTATTTCTTCTTTTGAAATATAAGCAAAACCGTCAGCAATCATTTTTTCTAAATACTTTTTATATATTTCTGTACGTTCGGACTGTCTAAAAAAAATATCCGGTCTTAATTCTAACCATTCAAAAAGCTCTAAAAACCCGGCTTCGTATTCTTTTCTCGATCTTTCTTTATCAGTGTCTTCACTCCGAAGTATATATTTTCCTTTGTTTTGTTTAGCAAAAAGATAATTATATAAAGCAGAACGAACACCACCCAAATGAAAACGGCCCGTCGGCGATGGAGCGAATCTAGTTACAACTTTTTTGTCCATCTGGATATTTTAGCATTTATTTCTCGTGACTCAAAGCGATATCTATAAGGGCGCGAGCGATTTTCATCGCCGCTTCGGGTTTATTGAAGGTCTTTGCATTTTGAGCCATAGTATCATAGATTGTCTTATTTCCTGTTATTCTTTCAATTTCTGAAATTAAAATATTAGCCGTCGTATTTATCTCTTCAATAACACTACAAGCTCCCGCGCGAGCGTAATTAAAAGCGTTCTTTTTTTGATGATTTAAATTTGTATTTGTTATAGGTATTAAAATAGATGGTATACCCCAAGACGCTATTTCAAATAACATTGAACCAGCTCTGGAAATTATGGTAGTTGCAGCCCCTCCGGCCATTCTCATAGTTAGAGGATTTAAAAAAGGCATAGATAAATATCTTAATTTATATTGATTATCATTTAGGACAACTTCCGCTCTATCTTTAACCATCTTGAAATTTAAAACACCAGTTTGATGAATAATTTGATAATTGTTAACAAGTTTTGGTAATGCGTCTAAAATGGTGTTATTGATAAGTTCCGCTCCCTGGGAACCCCCTAAAACTAAAATGACCGGTACATCTCCCTCCAGTTTAAAATATTCAAGCGCTTCTCTCCGTTGTGCGGGATGTTCTATTTCAGTTCTTATTGGTTGACCTGTCCAAGCAACTTTTGGGAGAGGAAAATAATCAGCCGTTTCTCTAAAGGAAACAGCGATTTTTTTAGCGAAATACCCAACCCATTTATTTACTCGACCAGGAACAGAATCTGATTCATGAATCACTACGGGAATGCGTAAAATTCTAGCGGCCAAGATTGTGGGAAATGAAGCGTATCCGCCTTTACCAAAAACAACATCTGGATAAATTGAAAACATTTTGAAAATTGCGTTTAAAACGCCAAAAAAAATTTTTAAAATATCAAAAAAATTTTTTAAGGAAAAATAGGTGCGCATTTTACCAGTATTTATTTTTTCATACAAAAGATTATTTTCAAAAAGCATTTCCTTGTCGTAAGGGCTATCGGAAATATAGTAGAGCTTGGCTCCCAGTATTTTCTCATGATCTATTATTTGATTGACTTTTTGGACAACGGCGATAATTGGATAAAAGTGTCCGCCGGTTCCTCCACCTGTAAAAACTATTTTCATATGATTATTTTTTTTGAAATTTTGATATATTTAACACAATGCCCACCGCCACAAAATAGACCAGAAGCGAAGTGCCCCCGTGACTCATAAAAGGAAGTGGCACTCCCGTCAACGGAAATACTCCAGTGGTGGAGGCAATATGCATAAATGACTGCACTGCAATCAGTATAACAATTCCAGAGACTAAAAGTCTACTAAAAAGATCTGGAGAATTATTGGCAATCCGAAACCCGCGCAAAGTAAAAAGCAAATAAAGAAGTATGGTGGCAGATATCCCGACAAAACCAAATTCCTCGCCCAAAACAGCGAAAATGAAATCTCCTTGCGGTTCTGGAAGGTAGCTGAATTTTTGAATACTTTGGCCAAAACCTCTTCCGAATATTTTACCCGATCCAAAAGCGATGAGTGATTGCTGAATTTGATAAGAAGATCCCTGCGGGTCCGAAGCTGGATCAATAAAAGTTTTAATTCGTTCTTGAAGATAGGGCGTGAAAAAAATGAGAGTTCCTAAAACAAACACCATGGTTATTCCAATACCTAAAATATATTTCCAGGGAACACCAGAAATAAAAAGCATAGAAAGACCAGTCACGACAATTAAAATAAAACTTTTTGTATCTGGTTGTTTGAATAAAATTACGGCAATAATTCCAAGCATTATGCTAAACGGTAAAATTCCAAATCTAAAATCCTGCACTCTGTTTTTGACCCAAGATAACCAGGCCGCAAAATAAATTACAAATCCAAATTTTAAAATTTCCACCGGTTGGAAAGAAAAACTTCCCAATTGTATCCATCTTTGCGCTCCCCCATGACTCCATCCCAAATAAGGAATAAACACACCTGCCGAGAGCAAGATAGAACCCAAAAAAATTAAAAAGGAATATTTGCGCCAAAATTTATAATCTATTTTCAAACAAAGATACATACCGATAAGTCCTAAACCCAGACCCAAAACCAACTGACTAAAAAGCACTGAATAAAAAGTTTTTTCATTTTTGAGTAAAATTCCTAAAGAAGCAGAAACAAACATCAAAATCCCAATAGCCACGAGCAAAGACACGATTATAAAAAAAAATTTGTCTATTTTCTTCTCTCTCATGGTTTAATTTTACCGACTTATAACTGCTAAAATTATACCCATAATAGCAAAGACAACCGAAATAATCCAAAAACGCATAGTAACTTTATGAGCTGACCAACCAATTGCCTCAAAATGATGATGAAGCGGAGCAACTTTAAATAATCTTTTTCCTCCTCTTAATTTTTTTGAAGACATTTGTAAAATAACTGAAAGAGAGGTGATAACTAAAGGGGCTGCGACAATGGGAAGAATCAAGACTGAATCGGTTAAAAATGCCAACGTGGCTAGGGTAATGGTAAGCCCCATAATGCCTGTTTCACCCATATAAAATCTAGCCGGTGGAATATTAAACCAAAGAAAGGCCAATATTGCTCCAGTAATCACTCCTCCAAAAGCGGCGATATCTATTTGATTGTTGGCGTAAGCTATAACAGAATATGCGGCAAAAATTGAAGCCAGAACTCCTCCCGAAAGTCCATCTATTCCATCAATCACTCCCCCCGAGAAAGTTGCGAGCGCAACTATTATAAAAAATGGAATAATCAAAATACCTAAATATATTTCTCCCATAAATGGAACATGAAGCGAAGTCAGGCCTAGTTTATAAAAAAACCAAACACCGATGATAAGAGACATGAATATGACCAGAAAAATTTTCCATTGGCGCCAAGACTTGTCATCTCGGGCAAATTTACCTGTTCCGTAAATTTGAATCAAATCGTCCCAAAGTCCAATCAGAGATCCAGTCAGAAGCGTAAAAAATGGTATCAAAGTTTGATTGCGACTCAAGAAGTTCATTTTTTCTGTATTGAAGGAAGGAAATAAAATCGATCCTAAGTAAAAAATAAGAATCGTTAAAAGGACGGAAAACCAGATTATTATTCCGCCCACGCGTGGTGTTTTTAATTCTTCTTTCTCGTTATGTATCTTGGAAAAATCAGAGGTGGTTATATCGGCGCTTCGAGAATATTTTTTCCACATTTTGTATTTATAGAAAAAATGTGTCGCAATTGGCGTGAAGAATAATCCCAAGAAGAAAGCTAAAACTGTCGGCGCAAAAATTTTAACTAGGTCAAAATACATATAGTCATTATACATTAAATATTGTTACTCCACGGTCACGCTTTTCGCTAAATTGCGCGGCTTGTCAACATCATTGCCACGTTCGACCGCTATATAATACGCTAAAAGTTGCATCGGGATGAAAGCCAAAATCGGAGTTAGTATTTCAAGCGTTTCGGGAATATAAATCACATCATCGGCGATCTCTTCCATTTCCTTATTGCCAACGGTCGTAAGCGCGATGACTTTTCCCCCTCTCGCTTTTATTTCCTCAATATGAGTTTTGTTTTTTTGATACATACTGTCGATGGGCGCGATGACTAGCGATGGAAAATTCTTATCAATCAGAGAAATAGGACCGTGTTTGAGTTCGGCCGAATTGCATCCCTCTGCGTGAATGTAAGAACATTCTTTCATTTTAAGCGCTCCTTCCATCGCGGTGCTGGCATTATATTTTCGTCCAAGAAAAAAGAAATGATTGCTTTTTTTGTATTTTTTCGCAAGTTTTTTAATTTGTTTTGCGTTTTTAAGAATCGTTTGCGCTAAGGCTGGAAGTTTTTCCATTTCCTTTAAAATTTCTTGACTCTTTGTCTTAGAGAAACCACGCATTCTTCCCAGATAAATTGCTAACATCACTAAAAGAAGTACCTGTGAGGTTGACGCTTTCGTCGAAGCGACTGCCGTCTCCGGACCAATGTGATTGTAAATACCCGCATTTACTTCTCTCGCGATGCTTGATCCTATGACATTCACAATTCCCAGTGTTAACATCTTTTCTTCCTTCCCTTTTTTAATAGCGTTTAATGTATCGGCAGTTTCTCCAGATTGGGAAATAGCAATTAATCCTGTGTGTAAAAGCGCGGCTACTTTACGATAAGCAAACTCCGAACCATACTCTACCTTTGTCGGAATACCAGCTAAATCCTCGAATAGATATTCCCCTACTAGACCAGCAAAACGGGCTGTCCCCATTCCGGTGATTACGAGACGGCGTAAATTTTTTAGTTCTTTTTTAAATTTCTCCAGTCCGCCAAATTTCACATTGCCTTTGTCTAAAATAATTCGCCCGCGCATAGTATCTTTAAAGGCTTGAGGCTGATCAAAAATTTCTTTCAACATAAAATGCGGAAAACCGCCTTTCTCTAGTTCTTCAATTTTTGTTTCTAATGTATGAACATAAGGATTTTTTATTTTATTGTCAATAGTTTTTATTTTAAAAGTTAGTTTGCCATTTTTATTATTGTTGATTATTGCCATTTCCCCGTCTTCTAAATAAATTACTTTTTTTGTATGTTCAACGATTGGCGTCGCATCCGAAGCTATAAAAAACTCATCTTTTCCTACGCCGATGACAACCGGACTACCCATTTTCGCCACCACCATCGTGTCGGGCTCATCTTTAGATAAAACTAAAATCGCATATGCTCCGACCACTTGCGCCAACGCTAGACGGACTGCTTCATCTATGGAAATTTTTGTATTTTTTTTAATATCTTCAATCAAATTTGCCAAAATTTCTGTATCAGTGTCACTTTTAAATTTATATCCTTTTCCAATCAACACTTTTTTTATAGAAAGATAATTTTCAATAACACCATTGTGCACTATTACAATGTCTCCTCCATCTGATAAATGGGGATGAGCATTTTTGTCTGACGGCACGCCATGGGTCGCCCAGCGAGTGTGCGCAATTCCCACTCCACCAGAAAATTCGTTACCATTTTTATTTCCTGCGAATTTAGACAGTTCAGCGACTCGGCCTTTTTTTTTATAAACTAAAAAAACGCCTTTAGAGAGCAAAGCAATCCCGGCTGAATCATAACCGCGGTATTCTAGCCGTTCTAGTCCTTTGATTAAAATAGGCCAGGCTCTATTTTTTCCAATGTATCCAACAATGCCACACATGGGTTATAATGTAGCAAATTTAAAAAATTTAGGCTAATATTTAATAATGAAAAATATTGTTACAGTGGGTGGAGGTACAGGGAGTTATACTGTCTTGTTGGGACTTAAAAATATTTCCAATATCTCTTTAACTGCCCTTGTTTCTATGGCGGATGATGGCGGTTCGACCGGGGTATTGCGAGATGAGCTTGGAGTATTGCCAGGAGGAGATGTAAGGCAGTGTCTAGTTGCTTTAAGCGAACATAGCGATATTGTGCGCAAGCTAATGAATTATAGATTTGAAAATGGGGGTTTAGCTGGCCATAATTTTGGCAATATTTTTTTGGCGGCGTTAGAAAAAGTTACTGGAAATTTCGGAAAAGGTGTAGAAATTGCTTCCGAAATTTTAAAAATAAAGGGAAAAGTAATACCCATTACCAATGATTTCGCGGAATTATGCGTTGAACTTTCAAATGGAAGGATTGTGGGTGAAAATAACATCCAAAATGCCGCTATTCAGACAGATGGTTTAAAAAAAATATTTTATAAAGCGGATGTCTCTTTAAACAAGCGCGCCCAAGAGTCGTTGCTTAAGGCCGATGTGATTATTCTTGGTCCTGGTAATTATTATTGTTCTGTTGTGCCAAATCTAATCGTAAACGGTTTTAAAGAAGCTATAAAAAATAGCCAAGCAAAAATAATCTTTCCGGTAAATTTAACAAATAAACTTGGACACACAACAAACTGGAAAGTAAGCGATTATGTAGAAGATATAGAAAAATATTTAGGCAGATCTATTGATATTATTTTAGTGAATAATAAAAAACCAAGTCCGGAACAGACAAAATTGTATGAATTGGAAGAAGGCAAGGGGGTTTTAGTCGAGGATAATTTTAATGATAGACGAGTAATTCGCGCGCCACTTTTATCCACTCTCATATTTAAACCCCAATACGACAAAATGATGAAGGCCACCAGAGGATTCATTCGCCACGATTCCCAAAAATTGGCTAAGTGTCTAGCCAAGATAATGAATAACTAATATATTATTATGAAATTTATTTTTGATTTTGATGATGTGTTGTTTAATAACACAAAACAATTTAAGGAACATATGTATATGTGTTTAGAGAAAGCTGGCGTATCTCGCAATGTGGCGGAAAAATATTACAAAGAAATAAGGGGGGGTAAATTTTGGTTGAAAAAAATGCTAATTCATTTTTCTATTCAAGAAAGTTTGTACGAAAAAATATTAAATGATAGTAAGAATTTTATAAATAAGGAATTGTTAAATATAATAAAAAAATTAGGAAAAGTAAATTGCTATATTGTAACTCATGGAAGTGAAGAATGGCAACGAGATAAAATTAATAGATCTGGCATTGATACATTTTTTTCTGAGATTGTCGTGGTATCAGAAAATAAAAAAGAAGCGATAGAAAAAATATGCGTTAGGCATAAAGACGAAAAAGTAATATTTATTGATGACAAAGCTCATCATTTTAAAGATCTAAATTTTGTGAAATACCCAAACTTAAAAATAATTTTATATGATGAACAAGGCCTTCTTAAACTAAAAAAAGAAATTAAAAATGAAATTAATTTTATGTTCCAATAACTCCAAATATTTTTCCAATACCAAATGTTATAATCATCGCCAATATGCCGCCAATAACAACTCTCACCGTGGCGGTTAATTTATTAGCTCCTCCTACTCGCGCGCTCAAAATTCCGATTATAATAAGTGTCAATAAAGCTGCAATAAACGTGACCGGAATGCGTATCGATTCTGTGGGAATTGTCATCGCTAAAATTGGGATAATGCCTCCAAACACAAAAGCTAAAGCAGAAGCGTATACGGCATGCCAAGGATTGGTCAGATTATTTGGATCAATGCCCAATTCGGCGTCAAAATGAGCGTTAAATACATCATGAGTTGTCAGCTCTTCTGCTACCCTACGCGCGGTGATTGGAGATAAACCTTTTTTTTTATAAAGCAAAATTAGCTCCTCTAATTCTTCTTGCGGACTGTTATAAAGCTTAAAACGTTCTTTTTTTAGTAAAGCTTTTTCGGTGTCACGCTGAGAACTAACAGACACATATTCTCCAACTGCCATTGATAACGCTCCGGCAATAAGCGTCGCCATTCCAGCGGTCAAGATGAAACTTCTAGAGTTTGAAGCGCCAGCTATGCCTACCACCACTGAAGATACAGAAACAAGACCGTCATTCGCTCCCAAGACAGCGGCTCGAAGCCAGTTGAGTTTAATTTTATGTAACTCAATATAAGAGATTTGCTTGTGATTTGAATCCATGAAGTAATTATAGCGCTAGTTTAATTTTTCTTCCCCCATTGCCATCTTGGTTTTTCACCTTTTTTATAACAAATGAAAATCAAAGCAATAACTGGCAAAATTGTTAAAACAACATTGGTTTCCGTAACTCCAAAAATAAAAAATATCGCAAAAACAAACATAAAAAACCATCCTTGCCATTTAGCGGGTACCCAGCCCCAGCCATATAATTTCCTCTTGAACCAATAACCCTCGGGGTTGTCTTTTAAATATTCAATATAATTTTTAAATAAATTCATAAAATTTATTTTAATAATTTATACCTATTTTGTTAGTATATCATAAATAACTAAAAAGAACGGTTCTTATTGATAACCCGATTAAATTCAGTGAGAACATTTATAAAGCCATAAGTAAATAATTCTGGAGATGATTTTAATTTCAGGTAAAGCTCTTGCATATTCATTTTTATGATTTGAGTCGTCACCTTTAGCCAAGGCGACCAGAAAATCAGCATCAACAAGAATGCGCATAAAATTTTTTAAGAATACAGATATTTATCAAAATTTGCGGACAAGTCTTTTGGTCCGCCCTTCAAACCAAGCTCAGCAAGACCTAAAAGATCAGCTGGCAAAAAGACGGCAGAAATAATACCACAGTCGGACAGTTTTATGCAAATAGTTAAAAGGCTTTCAAAAGATATAGAAAGCTTTGAGACTTTTAGTGAAAGAAAGTAAGCAACAATAAAGGGTATTAAACCCTTTGATACGACGGCGACTTGGACGATGTGAAAGTGATTACACTTTCACTCGCTCCTCGCTTGTCGTAATAAAACTTATTGTTTAGCAGGCAACTCTACAAAAAATGTCGCCCCTTTGCCAATGCCTTCCGACTCAATCCAGATTTTACCGTGATGAGCTTCGACGAATACCTTGGCGAGATAAAGTCCCAGGCCAGAGCCTCCGGAATTAGTGACTTGAGTGTCAGCGCGAGAAAATTTCTTAAACAATGCGGGGATTTTTTCTTTTTCTATGCCATTACCGGTATCCTTAACTTTTACAAGAACACTGTTGTTTGTTTTTGATATGAAGACCTCCACTGAACCTTTGGGAGTGAATTTTATCGCATTGCCAATGATATTTCTGAATACTTCTTTCATTTTTCCTTTATCCGCTTTAACAGGAAAGATTTCTTTTCCAGCGCTGTCATATTTAACAATTATTTTTTGTTCCTCGGCATTTTGCTGAAAATCTTCCACCACTTGTTTTAATTCAGCGCCAATATCAAAATCTTCAAAGGCGTAACTTATTTGATTGAGTTCAATTTTTGATTTATTCAAATATTGGGCGGCGAGATCAATCAAATCATTGCTTCTGATATAAATTCTCCTCATTACTTCTTTTAATTTTGGATTCAGTTCTCCCATATTGCCTTCAAGAGCCATTGCCACTATGCCTTTAATGAAACCCATAGGTCCTTTAATCTCATGAGAAGCAAAGGACATGAATTCAGATAACTGTTCGTTTATCACCGCCAGTTCTTCTTTTTGTCGGACTTCTTTTTTGACAGATTTGATAAGAGCGTAACCTAAAGCGATTACAAATAACAAAGTAAAAATTACCACAACCCGAACATTTTCAATTTTTCTTATAAATAAAATGGCGAGCACTAAAAATCCAAGCGCAAATACAAGTGCTTGAGTTCCTATCAGTTTAATGTTGAAAGTTTTGAATTTTACGATCATATAAGCCAAAAAAGCAATAAATATAGGCATACCAAAAAGACCAATTTGAGCCAATGTCCAATTTTCAGTTAAACTTCCTATGATGTTTCCAGAAGCAAGAGAAAGTAAA